>Ga0247611_10000009_pt1 | contig 326389 bp, 269 predicted proteins | sample 177DNAGHGhighgp2_FD_192422 | JGI IMG/M metagenome (GOLD analysis project Ga0247611, IMG submission 192422) | Sheep rumen microbial communities from Palmerston North, Manawatu-Wanganui, New Zealand - 1770 DNA GHGhigh gp2 | ecosystem: Host-associated > Mammals > Digestive system > Stomach >... | reverse complement strand
CACCACCCGGGACATCCTGAGTGTCTTCGCCAAAGACATCATGAAGCTGTCCGCCGTGATGGCCGTGATTGCCTGCGTGGCCGCCTACTTCGTAGCCCACAAATGGCTGGAGCAGTTTGCCGAAAAGATATCGCTGAATCCGCTCTACTTCATTGGAGGAACCGCCCTGGTGCTGCTGATTGTGCTGGGCGTTGTGGTGCTGAACTGCCTCCGCATTGCCCGGGCGAATCCCGTGGAATCGTTAAAGAACGAGTAGTATGAAGAGTTATCTGAAATTCCTATCCCGCAATAAACTCTACACCGTCATCGAGGCGGTGGGGATGGTGATATCCATCGCCTTTGTCATCCTGATTGGAAACTATGTCTGGCAGCAGTACAGCATTGCCCATGAAAACCCCATCGGTGACAGGGTGTATGCGGTGGGTAATGACCAGTATGTGGCGCTGTCCTGGTGGGACAAGGCCGAGTTTGATGCCAAGATTCCGGAGGCGGAGGCGGTCTGCCGCATCAGCAACCGGGAGGAAGACCAGGTCATCACCATCGGCACGTCCAAGATCCAGGGCACAATGACCCAGGTAGATCCGGAGTTCTTCGAGGTGTTCCCGAATTACCCGCTGCTGGAGGGAAGCCTGGAAGAGTATAGTCTGAAGGGGCATTGCCTGGTTTCCGAGTCTTTTGCCAGGAAGCACTTCACTGGCAGCCCTATCGGCAAGCAGCTTTCCATGGAGAATTACTTTGCCGGAGAGGAGACCTTCACCGTTTGCGGCGTGTATAAGGACTTTGTGGGGACGATGATGCCTTCTACGGACATTCTCTCCAATCCGGAGTACGATGCATCATATTCCTCCGGGAAGATGAATCCCTTCAGCACGCTTGGGCAATACGTCACCCTCATCAAAGTGCAGGAGGGAACGGACCGGGAGACTCTTGCTAAGAAGATTGATGATATCTGCAAGGAGAATTACCACGGAAACTTCGTGAAATCAGCCCCCATCTATACGATGCCGGAACTATATTTCAAGCCGCAGCAGTGGTTTTTCCACCGTGGCAACAAAAGTGTCCTACAGATGCTGCTGGTGGTGGTGCTCCTCCTGCTGATATCGGCCATCTTCAATTATATCAACCTGAACCTGGCGCTGTCCGGCAAGCGGGCGAAAGAAATGGCTACGCGTCGGCTCCTGGGAGCGCCGCAGGGCGCCATCGTCTGGAAATACATCGCTGAATCCATCCTGTTCACGGCGGTCTGCTTTGCGCTGGCGCTTCTGCTCTCCTGGGCGCTTCTGCCGATGATGAATGAGTTGCTGCTGAACGTGACTACGGATACGGGAAATACCTGGATGTATATTCCGGTGACGTTAGTAATGTCGGCGGGGACGGTGGCCGCCTATGCTCTTGCCATTGTGCTTATCGGCGCCCTGGTAGGTATTGCTCCGGCGCTATTTGCGTCCCGTTTTGCGCCTATCGACATTGTGCGGGGCACATTCCGTCGGCGCAGCAAGATGGTGTTCGGCAAGGTGTTTATCGTGTTCCAGAATGTCGTTTCTGTGGTACTTATCTCGATGGCCATCGTGATGGAGGTGCAGCTGAACCATATGATGCACCGGCCGCTGAACGCCCGCAGCGAGGGCCTGTATTCCCTGGGCTTCTATGCAAGGGATTACTCGGAGGTGGAACCGCTGGTGGACCGTCTGAACCGGATTCCTGAGGTGAAGCGCGTGGCTTACGGCCGCGGTTTCCCAGGGCAGATGAATATGGGATTCATGTTCAAGACTTTGGACGGCAGGCAGCCTCTGGTTCAAGTCATTATCTGTACACCGGACTATTTTGATATGCTGGGGCTGAAGGTGGTGAAGGACTTCGGAACGCCGAGAGAGAACTCTGTCTGGATGTCGCAGTCCCTCTCCGATGAGATTCAGCTATGCGACACCACGATGGCCTATTATGCCGGTAAGTTCCGGGTGAACGGAACCAGGACTGAGTATGTTGGTGGCATTTTTGAAGATATTCCCACTGCTGATGCAGCAGCTTCCAACCCGGCCAAGAACTCGGCCATCGTAATGGCCCAGGCCAAGGATATCCTCTACGGAAACGGCCTGATGGTTGAGGTGGAAGGCGATTATAAAGCGGCTGACAGGGCTATCATGGAAGCCTATGCCGCTTACTCCGAGGAGAAGAACGGCACCTATGTTGAGCCTGCCCAGAACGGTTATATTATGGACGTCATCAACCTGCAGCTGGTTCCGGTGAAGATGGCGCTGCGGCTGGTGGAGCTGTTCATGGTCCTTTCCGTGCTGATAGCGCTGCTGGGCCTGCTGGCCATGAGCGCATACTATTCCGGAGAGAACACCAAGGGCATAGCCGTGCGAAAGGTGTTCGGCAGCGATGTCTCGCGCGAGACCTGGCGGACGGTGAAGGATTATATGGTGCTGGTGGGCATTGCGGTTGTGATCGGCATTCCGGTGGCCGTATGGATGGCCGGAAGGTATCTGAGCCGCTATGCGTACAGGATTGACGGCTATTGGTGGATCTTCGTCCTGGCGGCCGTCATTGCCGTGGCGATAGCATTCGGGTCGGTGCTCTGGCAGACGCTGAAGGCCGCGAAGACCAATCCGGCGGTGGAGTTGAAAAAGGAGTAAAGAAACCATGATTCTACGAAACTTAAAGAGCCTCATCCGCCGGTATCCTGTTGCGGTGGTCCTGAACTTCACGGGACTGGTGGCGGCGTTGCTGGCCTTCGCCCTGATATTCTTGCAGGCGGATTATGAGCTGTCTTTTGACAAGTGCCACCCGACGGCCGACCGGGTTTTCCGGGCCGATAAGAAAGGCGATGAATCGCTGTTCAGGAATATCCTGCCGCGAGGCTTTGCCGATGATATCATCGGCTCATCAGCCCACATCGAGGCGGGATGCACGTTCATGCCTTTCATGGGAGAAATCTATTTTTCCGTGGCAGAGGACGGCAAGGCCCCTGCAGGCTACAAGCGAGACCTGATCTTCGTGTCGGAGCGTTTCATCGACGTGTTCGGCATCAAGATGATAGAGGGCGATTCCCACGCGCTGGAGGGGCCGAATTCCGTCATCATCCCCCGGTCGCTGGCGGAAAACCTTTTCCCCGGAGAGCGTGCGACAGGCAAGCTCCTGAAAACAGATACCAAATATATGGAACTGCCTCGGGAAATCACGGTGACGGGCGTGTATGAAGATTTTCCGACGAATACGCAGCTCGGGAATGACCTGTACCTGACCATAGGCGATGTCCAGAAAGGGCAATACGGTGGGGCCAACTTTGTCTGCTATCTGCTGCTTGACGATGCCGGCAACGCGCAGGCGGTGGCCGATGAATTCAATGCACATTTCGACTTTCCTCCGCAAGGAGACTGGCTCACACCCATTGAACTGGTACCGCTGACCAGCATCTATTTCCGGAACGAGGGCAATGTGTATAAGAGCGGCAGCCGCTCGCAACTGCTTCTGCTTATCGCGATTGCCATCCTGATCCTGGGCATCGGCCTGATCAACTTCACCAATTTCTATGTGGCTCTGACACCGCTGCGCATCCGGAGCGTGAACCTGCAGAAGATCCTGGGTTCATCGACCGGGCGCCTGCGGGCACTGGTTGTGGCCGAGGCCATTATCTGGTGCATTTGCGCCTTTACCGTGGCCGCCCTGTTGCTGGGCCCGGTTTCCGATGCGCTGCTGACCCGGGGCGTACTGATGCAGGCCTTCTCCATCGGCAAGCATTGGGGCCTGCTTCTGTTCGTCGGGACGGTTGCCGTGGTCACCGGCATCATTGCCGGCATCTGGCCGGGAATCTATTCCACTTCGGGCCAGCCGGCGATGATCCTCAAGGGTAATTATGGACTTTCGGCGTCCGGAAAGACGCTGAGGAGTGTCCTTGTGGGCGTCCAGTTCGTGATTTCCACGGCGCTGCTCATCTTCGTGCTGTTTGTCCAGCGGCAGAGCAAGTTCATGCAGGAGTATCCGTGCGGCTACGACAAGAACAACCTGGCGGTAGTGAATATCGGCGGCGAGAACGGCCGGGAGAAGGCCGACTGGCTGCGGGAGCGACTGTGCGCGCTTCCGGAGGTGCGGGACGTGGCCTACGCGAATGATCTCATCGGCGGGTCGGATACTTATATGACGGAGGGTGCGGATTTCGGAGACGGCCAGGTGTCGATGAGCATGATTTACTGCAGCTGGAATCTGCCGCAGGTGCTGGGGTTGGAGCTGCTGGAAGGCAGGGATTTCAACGAAGGCGAGTTCGGCCCGATCCTGTTCACGCAGGATCTCAAGGCGCACGGCGCCGAGATGGAGGTGTATGCCGATGAATTCGGCGACGGTGCACCGATTGTGGGATTCATCAAGAATGTGAACATCACTTCCATGCGCAAGGCCGATTCTCCGGTGGCGTTCCAGGTGCATACCCCAAAGGGGCACACCATGCCGTTCGCTTATCTCCGGCTGACAGAGGGCTCCGACCGCCTGGCGGCCACCGAGAAGATCCAGACCATCCTCCGGGATATGGACCCGACGATGCCGTTTGAGGTGCAGTTCTACGATGCCATCGGCAAGAACCTGTACAGCGGCGAGGAGCGCCTGCGGCTGGCCGTGTGGCTGTTTTCCCTGCTGGCAGTGCTGCTGTCTCTGGTGGGCATCTGGGGCCAGGTGCTGATGGATGTGCAGTACAAGCGGATGGAGATTTCGGTGAAGCGGGTGTTCGGGGCCGATATGGTCCAGATTACCTCGGAGGGCCTGATGCTGTATCTGCGGACGGTGGCCATCTGTTACGTGATTGCGGCGCCCGTCGGCTGGCTGGTGGTGAGGTATTACCTGCAGCAGTTCGCGCACCGGGTGGGCTTCTTGCCGTCAGTGTTCCTGCTGGCGCTGGTGATTGTGGGGGTGCTGTGTTCGGCCGTGGTGCTGTATCACTATCTCAAGACTGCCAGGATGAATCCGGCGGAGACGCTGAAGAATGAATAATCGCCTTCCGGATGCAAGGAATTGCGATTTTTGGATTATATTTGTACAACAATTTGAATGATATGATGAGAAAGATCTTAAGTTTTGTTTGCGCGGCGCTGCTGGTGGCAGGGCTGAGCGGGTGTGAGAAGATTGATGTGAACAAGTTGGAAGGCACCTGGTCCGAGCAATATGACCCTACGGTCTTTGCGATGGATGGTTCCGTGACGTACACCTTCGACGGGAACAATGGCTACCAGCTTCACGTATATGATGCCCTCAGCGGTGAATCGCACGACTACAGCGGCCACTATGCCATCGACCTGATTAACAAGGGCACCATTACCATCAATCCGGCGATGTCTGACGATAGCAATGTCACATACAAGCTCGTGAAGCTGACATCAAAGGAGATGGAATGGCAGAAGGAGGGTACGACCTATTCTGTCGGGACCTGGGGCTCTGACTATCGGCACTTTGTGAGGGAAAAGTAGATCCTTCGGCTTCGCCTCAGGATGACATTCCATAGAATGACAAAACCGCCGTTATCTCAGAGTGAGGTGGCGGCGGTTTTGAATATGCTACGGATAATGGGCTAAAAACATCAAAAATCGATGCTTTTAGCCCGCTATATGAATTGGAATCGGCCTTGCAGCACGCTCTGGAGGCGATTGAGGTTACAGGAAGTCAAGATGAGAAATGATGCCCTCGGCAAGAACCTGTACAGCGGCGAAGAGCGCCCGCGCCTGGCCGTGTGGCTGTTCTCCCTGCTGGCGGCGCTGCTTGCCTTTGCCCTGATATTCCTGCAGGCAGATTATGAGCTGTCTTTTGACAAGTGCCAAAGCTAAGACGCAGTCAGGAGTTCAATGAACTTCCGTGCGGCATTTTTGTGATAGCTGCCCTTGAGAAAATGGTAGCAACCGTCCATTCGCCCGTCCGGATGGGCGATGGGAACGGCCTCGAAGCCCTGCACCTGATGGATGGCTTCTTCCGACAGGATGGTCACCAGCGGGCTGCTGCCCACAAGGTCGAGGAGGGTGCGGACACTGTTGATTTCCAGACGGATATCCAGTTTTACGTCCTGCGCAAAGAGGACATCCTCCAAAGTGTCACGCGCCTGGAGTCCCTTGGACGGAAGAGCCAGCGGAAAGCGGGAGAGGTCCTGGACCGATACTTCCTTGCCCACACCCTTCAATTCTCCGATGCGCCCGACCAGGCAAAGGCGGCTCTGAAACAGCATATGGGACTCAATCCGGTCGTCTCCCAACTGGGATTTGTAGGTGAGGGCCACATCCAGATCCCTGTCCAGCAGTTTCTGCCACAGTTCTTCCTGGGAAGTGATTATCAGATTCAGACGGATGCGCGGATACTTCCCGTAAAAGTCCAGTACTGTCTGCTTTAGCAGGGGACTGAATGAATAAGTTGCACCCACGCTGAGGGCCCCCACTTTCAGGGCTTTGACATCTTTGATCCGTTCTGCGCCGGCCCTGGCTTCTTCCAGGACCTGGACGGCGCTGGGATAGAACTGCTGGCCGTAGTCGCTCAGACTCACGTGGCGCGTATCCCGCGTGAGCAGTTCCACGCCAAGTTCCTCTTCCAGTTTCTGAATCTGCTGGGAGATGGTGCTCTGAGTTATGAAAAGCGACTTGGAAGCCAGGGAAAAGCTGCCCAGACGCCCTACTTCCACAAAATACTTCAGCTGTCTTAATTCCATAATTATCGCGTATTTTAGCAGCAAATATAGGGATATTTATCGATTTTGTCTATTAATAATATCGAAATAAACCTTATTTATCAATAAAAACCAATTGATATATCAATTATCTTTGTCCGTTTGATTAAAACGACGTTATGAAAAGACTAGCAATTGTATTGGTTCTCCTTTCTCTGGTTGCCATTTCCTGCACCAGGGAGCGGGTCAATGTTAACCGCCTCGTGGAGAATTATGCTCAGGTGACAATTCCAGCACCAGATCTCAGCGGCATTACCGACAACGGGAAGGAAGTCCTGAAACTGTACCGTATGGCCGCCGACGAGGTGGACAAGATTTACTGGCAGCAGTACTACGGGAATGCCGAATCTTTCCTGGCTTCCCTCACTGATCCCGCTGAAAAGCAGTATGCGGAAATCAACTATGGTCCCTGGGACCGCACCACCGGGAAGCCTTTCCTGCCTGGATACGGCCTCAAACCCGCGGGTGCAGGCTTCTATCCGGCGGACATGACTCCGGAGGAGTATCTTTCGTGGAACAATGCTGACAAGAGCAGCCCTTATACGCTTATCCGCCGCAGTGCCGACGGATCCCTCAAGACCGTCTGGTACCACGACGCGTTCGCCCAGTCCATAGGCAGGATAGAAGAGTATCTGACCAGGGCGGCCGACGTCACCATAAAGGAAAGCGTCAGGAACTACCTCCTGAATATGGTGGAGGCTCTCAAGACCGATAATTATTACGAGAGCAACAAGGCCTGGCTGGAGATGAACGACAGCAAGATGGACCTGGTCATCGGCCCCATTGAGGCGGCGGACGACGGTCTGTACGGAATGAAGGCTTCTTACGGGGCTTACGTCCTTCTGAAGAACCTCCAGCGCACCGAAGAGCTCAACGCCCTGTCGGCACGGATGCCGGAGTATCAGAAGATGCTCCCCGGAGATCCGGCAAATCACGCTTTCGTTCCCGGTGCGGAATCCGACATCTTCTCCTGCAACGTCCTCTATTGCAGCGGTTACCCCAACGCCGGTTTCAAGGTTATCGGCATCAATTTCCCCTATGATGCGAAGGTTCAGGCGGAACTGGGTTCCCGCACCATCATCTTCGACAACATCATTCGCGAAAAGTTCAACCGTACCGTGCACCCTGTAGGCAGCGCCCTGCTCGAGGATGTCTATCAGCCACATGTAGATGCCAGCGCCTTCTACTGGCTCATAGTATTCCGTGAGATTGCCAAGGGCCTCGGCGTGAAGGAGACTGTAAACGGAATGGGCACCGTAGCCGAAGCGCTCGGGAATGAGGCTCTGGCAGTGGAGAAAGCCAAGTCGAATGTGCTGGGTGCCTGGCTTTGCGCCCAGGAGGCCGAAGCATACAACATTTCCGCCCTCTTCCAGAAGGAAGATGTGCTCACCACCTTCGTCACCAATACCATACGCTCCACCCGTTTCGGCGCTGCCGACCCGACCGGCATCGCCAATATCGTCGTATATAACTACCTGCTGGAAAGCAAGGCCATCCTCTGGAATGCATCCGGCCGCTACAGCATCGATTACGAAAAGACCTGGCAGGCCCTTGAAGCCCTTGGCGCGGAGTTCCTCCGCATCCAGGCTCACGGCGACCTCGAAGCTGCCCGCGCCTTTATAACCAGATACGGCGTGGCAGGTCCCGAGAGTCTGTCCGACAAGAGGGTCCTTGAAAACGCCGGAATACCCGTGGATATCCGCTTTAATTAATCATATCATGTTCAAGAATTTCTCAGGTTTCAATCTGGTTGAGCAGATGCATAAATTGCGTCAGAGCAACCGATTCAACCCCAACATATTAAAGAAGAAGAGCATAGGACTCATCTTCGTAGCCGCCATCGTGCTGCTCCTCTGGTTCATACCGACGGAGAGTTTCGGAATCGACGGCCTTACCATAGTGCAGCAGAGAATTATCGCAATCTTTGTCTATGCCACCCTCATGTGGGTGTTCGAACTTGTACCCGCCTGGGCCACATCAGTCAGTATCATGGTCCTGTTGCTCCTGTTTGCCTCCGACTCCGGCATCAAGTGGATCTGCAACCCGTCTGCTGTCGGGCAGCTTCTCAGCTACAAGCATGTGATGGCCAGTTTCGCCGATCCGGTGGTGATGCTCTTCATCGGCGGTTTCGTCCTCGCTATTGCCACCACCAAAATAGGACTCGATGTCCATCTGGCACGGGTGCTCATCACCCCGTTCGGGAAGAAAAGTGAAAACATCCTGCTCGGATTCATGCTGGTGACGGCCCTTTTCTCCATGTTCATCAGCAACACGGCCACCACCGCCATGATGCTCACCTTCCTCACACCTGTATTCAAACAGCTTCCGGAAGGCGGCAAGGGACGCATCGCCATGGCCCTCAGCATCCCCATCGCCGCCAATCTGGGCGGTATGGGAACACCCATCGGCACACCTCCCAACACCATCGCACTCAAGTATTTGAACGACCCGGAAGGCTTGAACCTCGGCATCGGCTTCGGCCAGTGGATGATTTTCATGGTTCCGCTTGTCATCATCATGATCCTGATTGCCTGGATGATCCTGAAGAAGTTCTTCCCCTTCACCCAGAAAACCATAGAACTGAAGATTGACGGTGAGATGAAGAAGGATCGCAAATCCACCCTTGTCATTGTCACGATGGTCATAACTATCCTGCTCTGGATGATGGACGCCCTGACAGGCATCAACACCTACACGGTAGCGCTGATACCCTTCGCTGTCTTTGCCATGGCCGGAATCATCAGCAAGTACGACCTGGAAGAAATCAACTGGTCGGTCATCTGGATGGTCGCTGGCGGCTTCGCCCTGGGTTACGCCATGAACGGCTCTGGCCTCGCGGCTCTCGTAGTCCGTGCCATTCCTTTCGGCGACTTCTCGCCTCTGCTCATCGTCATCCTCTCCGGTCTGCTGTGCTACGGCCTCTCCAACCTCATTTCGCACTCTGCCACGGCAGCCCTGCTGATGCCCATCCTTGTGGTGGTCTGCACGGCCATGGGAGACAAACTCGCCGCAGTGGGCGGAACATCCACCGTACTTATCGGAGTCGCCATCGCTTCCAGCAGCGCCATGATCCTGCCCATCTCCACGCCCCCGAATGCCCTGGCTTACGCCACTAACCTCATCCAGCAGAAAGACATGGCCCGCATGGGCATCATCATCGGCCTCATTAGCATCGTACTGGGTTACCTGGTACTGTTCGCCGCCGGGTCACTGCATATTATTTAGAATAGTTCCTTACATGCCATGTTGAATCTTCTTACAGGGCGAGACACCGCTTCGGCCATTCTGATTCTGGCCGTTGTCATTGCTTCGGGCCTTTTCCTGGGCAAGTTCAAGATCAAGGGTATTTCTCTTGGGAGTACGTGGATTCTGTTTATGGGCATCCTGCTTGGGCATCTGGGTCTGCGGATCAATCCCGTGATGCTGTCTTTCATCAAGGACTTCGGACTCATCCTCTTCGTTTTTGCCATCGGTCTGCAGGTAGGTCCGGGATTCTTCCATTCATTCCGAAAAGACGGCCTCCCCATGAATTTGATGGCTGTGGGATTGGTTCTGTTGGCTGTACTGACCACCTATATCATACATCTGGTGAGTGGGGAGAACCTGGGTATCATGACCGGCATCATGTCGGGTGCCGTCACCAATACACCGGGACTCGGTGCCGCACAGCAGACGCTCTCAGAAGCGAATTCGGTGTCTGCCGGCATCGAGGATGCCGCATCCGGAATAGCATCGGCCTACGCAGTGGCCTATCCGCTGGGCGTACTGGGAGCCATTGCTGTCCTTCTGCTCGCCAAAGCCGTTTTCCGGGTGGATATGGACAAGGAAAAGGTGCGTGCTTCCAAAAGCGAAGACGATGAGGGTAACGCCTATCGTCTTGCCTGCCAGGTGGAGAATCCGGCACTTTTCGGCAAAACCATTCACGACATCGTTGGCGAAGAAAATGTGGACCATTTGGTCATTGCCCGCATGAAGCGAGACGACAAAGTGTTCTTCCCGGATCTGGACCTCCCCCTGCAGGAAGGTGACAGGCTTCTTATCGTAACAGACGTCCAGCACAAGGACAAAGTTCGCATCATCTTCGGGGAGGAACTCCCCGTGGACATGAAGGAGTGGCAGCAGAGTGGCACAAACTTGGTGGCATCACGCCTTTCCATAACCAAATCATCCATTACCGGAAGGAGCCTGCGCAAGCTGGACGTGCGCCGCAAATATGGAGTTACCGTTACCCGGATCGTCCGTTCCGGTGTAGATTTACAAGCCGATGCCGATTTAATTCTCCAGATGGGCGACAGCATGAAAGTCGTGGGTTCGGAAGAAGGTATCGAGCGTCTTGCCCGGCTCGTCGGAAACCAACCGGAATCGCTGCACAAGCCCAATCTGATACCCATTTTCTTCGGCATCGCCCTTGGCGTGGCGGTGGGGATGATCCCCATTCATTTCCCTTCGATGCCCCAACCTTTGAAACTCGGTCTTGCGGGCGGTCCGCTTATCGTGGCCATCCTGCTCGGTCATTTCGGGCCGAAACTGCGGATTACCACCTATACGGCCCTGAGTGCCAACCTGATGATTCGGGAGATTGGCATTTCGCTCTTCATGGCTGCAGTCGGATTAGGCGCAGGAAAGACCTTCGTTTCCTCCCTTGTCGGCGGCGGTTATATGTGGGTGCTTTACGGAGCCGTCATTACCCTGGTTCCCATGACGATTATCGCCCTGGTGGCCCGCTGGGCGATGAAGATGGACTTCTTCAAGATATGCGGCCTTCTTGCCGGAGGAACTACTAATCCGGCCCTTCTTTCCTTTGCCGAGCAGATGTATGGCAGTGGGAGGATTGCTGTTAATTACGCGACGGTTTACCCCTTGACCATGTTCCTCCGGGTGGTGGCCGCCCAGGTTTTGATAATGATAATGCTCTGACAATATGAAAAAGACTTTACTCCCCGCTGCCCTCGCACTTCTGGCAGCAGTATCCTGCAATGAAACGAAATCGCCGTTTACACGCGATGTCAACAATTATGCCCTGGTGACCATCGAGGCCCCCGACCTGAGCGGCATCACCGACAACGGCAAGGAAGTGCTCAACCTCTACCGCTTCGCCGCCGATGAGGTGGACGCCATCTACTGGGAACAGTACTTCGGAGACAAACAGGCTCTCCTGAATGGCATCACCGACCCTGTCCAGAAGACTTTTGCCGAGATCAATTACGGCCCGTGGGACCGTACTACCGGCAAGTCTTTCGTGGAAGGCTATGCCGACGCGCTTCCCGGAGCAGGCTTCTATCCGGCCGACATGACCGTGGAAGAGTTCAATGCCTGGAACAATCCCGACAAGAACAGCCCCTACACCCTCATCAGGCGCGCATCCGACGGTTCCCTGGAAGCCGTCTGGTATCACGACGCGTACAAGGCTCACATCGACAAGATCGGCAATTACCTGAAGGCCGCTGCCGATATCACCATCAAGCCCAGCGTAGCCAGGTACCTGCTCAGCAAAGCCGAGGCACTGAAGACCGACAATTACTACGAAAGCTCTCTCGCATGGCTGGATATGGACGACAGCAAGATGGACCTTGTAATCGGCCCGAATGAAGTTACCGACGACCAGCTCCTTGGCGTCAAGCGTTCCTACGAGGCGTATGTCCTGCTTAAGAACGAAGCCCACACCAGCGAGCTGATGCAGTATGTTTCCCGCATCGGCGAGTTCCAGGAAGATCTCCCCGGAGAAGCCGCCTACAAGGCCTTCCAGCCCGGTGCAGGTTCCAACATCTTCTCCTGCGACGCCATCTACTATGCCGGCAAGGCCAACGCCGGAGTGAAAGTCATCGCGCTCAATCTTCCCTTTGATGCCGACGTGCAGCGCGACCGCGGCACCCGTACCATTCTGCTGGAAAACATCATCAAGGCCAAGTACAACTACATTGTAGGCCCCACCGGAGACGCGCTCCTGGATCGGGATGCCGCAGAACATCTTTCCTCGGACGCTTTCCTGTGGAACATAGCTTTCCGCGAGGTCGCCCACGGCCTGGGAGTGAAAGAAACCGTGAACGGAAAGGGGAGTGTGGAAGAGGCTCTCGGCAAGCTGGCTCCCACCATTGAGGAAGTCAAGGCAAATGCGGCCGGCGTGCTCCTTGTGTGCAAGCTTCAGAACCATTATGACATCCACCATCTCTTCACCAAGGAAGACGCCCTTACCACCTTCTTCGCCTCCCTTCTCCGCTCCGAGCGCTTCGGTGAAGGCTCGCCGCTTGGCCGAGCCAATATCATCATCTACAACTATCTGGGACAGGCAGGGGTATTCTATCGCCTGGAATCCAACAAGTACGGGCTGGATCTGAAGAAGATGGAAACGGCACTTTCCGACCTTACCGCTCTGATGCTCAAGCTGCAGGCTACCGGAGACAAGGTTGCAGCCGAAGAGTTTGAAAGGAACTTCGCCACGCTCAATGCCGATTACGATGCAGACCGCCTGCAGCTGGGGATCGAAAACATTCCCGCCGACATACGTTTTGAGTTCAAACGATAAATTTGCGGAAGTCCATTATTATTGTTAAATTTGTACACGTGAGTAGTGTTATTCTCCCGTATTAATAATGGAACATAAGAAATTAGACGTTGTTCTCGGACTCCAGTGGGGGGATGAGGGCAAAGGCAAAATCGTGGATGTGCTCACGCCATCCTACAAAATGGTCGCCCGTTTTCAGGGCGGTCCCAACGCGGGTCATTCTCTCGTTTTCGGCGGAGACAGTTTCGTGCTTCACACGGTACCTTCGGGTATTTTCCGCAAAGGAACGGAGAACGTTATCGGCAACAATGTCGTGATAGACCCGGTCATCCTCATGGATGAAATTGCCAAGATTGAGAAGCGGGGCGTAGGTATAGACGGCAGGCTCGTCATTTCCAAACGCGCGCATCTCATCATGCCTACCCACGTCGCGTTGGACGCAGCCAGCGAAAGCGCCATGGGCAAGACCAAGATCGGTTCCACCCTCAAAGGTATTGGCCCTACATATGCCGATAAAACCGGCAGATACGGGCTTCGCGTGGGAGATATCCTCCAGGACAACTTCACAGCCCTGTACGAGGAACGCAAGCAGCGGCATCAGATGCTGCTCAGGCAGTACCCCCCGTTCGAACTTCCGTTCAATTTCGACGAATATGAAAAGAAATGGTTCCAGGCCGTGGCCGAGATGAAACGTTTCCGCTTCATCGACAGCGAAGTGTATGTGAATGAGGCTCTGGACAAGGGTGTCCCCATCCTCGCCGAAGGCGCCCAGGGGTCGCTTCTTGACATCGATTTCGGAACATATCCCTACGTTACATCTTCCAATACTCTTTCTGCTGGAGTTTGCACCGGCCTTGGCATCGCACCGTCCCGCGTAGGCAAGGTTTATGGCATATTCAAGGCTTATTGCACCCGTGTGGGCAACGGTCCTTTCCCCACCGAGCTGTTTGATGCCGACGGAGACAGGCTCCGCGACATAGGTCATGAATATGGTGCCACTACCGGTCGCCCGAGGCGCACCGGCTGGCTCGATATGGTGGCCCTCAAATATGCCGTTATGATGAACGGTGTCACCGACCTGATAATGATGAAGGCGGACGTACTGGACGGCTTCGATACCATAAAGGTAGCAGTGGCGTACAAGGTGGGAAAGCATACAGTGGATTGCTTCCCGTACGACGGAGGCAAGGATGCGACCCCTATCTACAGGGAATTCCCCGGATGGAAGACATCCATTACCGGTCTCACCCGTTACGAAGACTTCCCGGAAGCCTTCCGCAATTATATAGATTTCATTGAAGCTGAGACCCACTGCAAGGTCAGCATCGTATCCGTGGGTCCGGACCGCGACGCAACCGTGCTGCGTTAGGCTATTCCTACACGGGAGAAAATCTCGTCCACGTTCTTGAAATAATAGTCCAGGGTGAAGCAACCATCGAGTTCCTCCCTGGACAATTTATTTGTGACCTCCGGAGCCGCCTCCAGCAAAGTCTTGTAGTCTTTGCCTTCGGTCCATGCTTCCATGGCGATGGGCTGAACTGTATCGTAGGCCTGCTCGCGGGAAAGTCCCTTGGCGATGAGGGCGTTCATCACGCGCTGGGCGAAGATGACACCTCGGGTGCGCCAGATGTTGGCCATCATGTTCTCCGGATATACCACCAGGTTTTCCAGTATGCCTTTGAAGCGGACAAGCATGTAGTCCAGAAGCTCAGTAGCATCCGGAAGTACAATGCGCTCTGTGCTGGAGTGGGAGATGTCGCGCTCGTGCCAGAGGGCCACATTTTCGTATGCGGTGAGCATATACCCGCGCATGACGCGCGCGCATCCGCATATATTCTCGCTGCTAATTGGATTGCGCTTGTGAGGCATGGCACTCGAGCCCTTCTGACCCTTGCGGAAGGCTTCCTCGGCTTCGTGCACTTCCGTACGCTGGAGGTTGCGGACTTCGAAGGCCATCTGTTCGAGGGTGGCGGCAACCAGAGCCAGTGCGCCCACATAGCTGGCATGCCTGTCGCGCTGGAGCACCTGGGTGGATATGTCGGCGCTTTGAATTCCCAGCTTTCCGCACACGTAGTCCTGGATGAAGGGAGGGATGTTGGCGAAGTTTCCCACCGCTCCGCTCATCTTTCCGGCTTCCACGTCTGCCGCGGCTGCTTTGAAACGACGTATGTTGCGTTTCATCTCCTCGTACCACAGAGCCCACTTGAGACCGAAACTGGTGATGTCGGCATGGATGCCGTGGGTTCGGCCGATGCAGGGAGTGGATTTGAATTCCAGTGCGCGTGAACGGAGCACTTCCATGAATTCCTCCATATCCTTGAGGAGTATGGCGTCGGCCTGCTTGAGCAGGTAACCGTTGGCCGTATCCACCACGTCGGTAGAGGTGAGTCCGTAGTGCACCCATTTGCGCTCCTCTCCCAGGCTCTCGCTCACGGCACGGGTGAAAGCTACAACGTCGTGGCGGGTCTGCTCTTCGATCTCCTTGATGCGGGAGACCTCGAAGCGGGCGTTCGCGCGGATCTTGTCCACATCCGCAGCAGGAATGACACCCAGTTTGCTCCAGGCTTCGCAGGAGAGTATTTCAACCTCGAGATAGGCGCCGAACTTATTCTCTTCAGTCCAGACGTCCCTCATCACTTTCCGGGAATAGCGCTCAATCATATGCCCTGTTATTTATTAAGGAAGCCCAGGATATTATTTTCAATGCGTGCCGCAATGTCTTCGCATTCAGCTTTTTTGAACGGTTCCGGGCTCAGTTTCTCGTAGAGTTCGATGTAGCGGTCCGTAATGCCGTTCACGACTTCGGGGGTCATCTCGGGGACCTTCTGGCCCGCCTGGCCCTGGAAACCGTTAGCCATAAGCCATTCGCGGACGAACTCCTTCGACAGTTGCTTCTGGTGTTCACCCTTCGCGAGGCGCTCCTCGTAGCCTTCAGCATAGAAGTAACGCGAGGAATCCGGGGTGTGGATCTCGTCCATAAGGATGATCTGGCCGTTACGCTTGCCGAATTCATATTTGGTATCCACGAGGATAAGGCCTTTGCTGGCGGCGATTTCGGTGCCGCGCTGGAACAGCGCCAGCGTGTACTTCTCCAGTTGCTCATACTCATCGGCCGGGACGATGCCGCGGGCGATGATCTCCTCGCGGCTGATGTCTTCGTCGTGGCCCTCGGCGGCCTTGGTGGTGGGAGTGATGATGGGCTGGGGGAGTTTCTCGTTTTCGCGGAGGCCGTCGGGCAGCGTGACGCCGCAGAGGCTGCGCTTGCCTGCCTTGTATTCACGCCAGGCGTGCCCGGCCAGATAGCCGCGCACCACCATTTCCACCTTGTACGGTTCGCATTGCCAGCCTATGGTGACCATGGGATCCGGAACGGCGACCTTCCAGTTGGGAAGGATATCCGCGGTGAGATCCAGGAACTGGGCGGCGATCTGGTTGAGTACCTGTCCCTTGCAGGGGATACCTTCGGGCAGGACTACGTCGAACGCGGAAATGCGGTCGGTCGCGACCATTACCATACAACCATTATCAAGGAAGTAAACGTCACGGACTTTACCCGTGTACCTGGATTTGAGACCGGGAAGATTGAAATCGGTTTTTACAACGGCTTTCATAGCTTGTGAAATATGTCATACAAAGATAGGAAATACTTATCAACATCGAAAATGTTGACAACTAATGCCAATCCATATTGTAAGTATCGCGGATGCTTAGTAACTTCGTAGCTTCAAAACGGAGAATCAAATGAAAGTAGCAGTTATCATGGGAAGTGCCAGCGACTGGGACGTAATGGCCCCGTGCTGCGCCACCCTCGACGAGTTCGGCGTATCCTACGAAAAGAAGGTTCTCAGCGCCCATCGCAATCCCGGTCCTCTCGCGGACTACATCGCTTCCCTTAAGGACAAAGGCTGCGAGATCGTGATAGCCGGTGCCGGGGGAGCGGCCCATCTTCCCGGGGTAATAGCCGCACAGACTACCTTGCCTGTTATCGGCATACCAGTAAAGAGCAAAGCCCTGAACGGATTGGACTCGCTCCTGTCCATAGTGCAGATGCCGTCGGGCATACCAGTCGCAACCATGGCCATAGACGGATCAAAGAACGCTGCGCTGTACGCGGTATCCATCCTGGCCCTCTCGGATTCCGCACTCTCCCAAAAACTGCAGCAGTTCAGGGAGGAACAGAGCCAGAAAGTCTTAAATACTATAATATAAAATATAAGTCCACCGAGCCTGCGCGCCGGTGGACTACTTTTTTGAATGGAAAGTCCAAAAAGAGTATTCGTTGAGAAGAAGGAAGGTTTCCGCGTGGAGGCAATGAGCCTGCTGGCGGACTTCAATGAGAACCTGTCGCTTCATCTTCCGTGGCTCAGGCTCGTCAAGGTCTACGACCTTTTCGGCTTCACCCCGGAACTTCTTGAGAAAAGCCGCTATGCGGTGTTCGGTGAGAAGGTTACCGATTTCGTGAGCGACAGTTGCCCCGAGGGTTGCAAATCCTTGGCGGTTGAGTACCTGCCCGGTCAGTTCGACCAGTGCGCATCGTCCGCAGTGGACTGCGTGCATTTGATCGACCCCACTGCCGACATCCGCATCAAGAGCGCGCGTCTGCTGCTCTTCCCGGCCGATACGCCTGAAGAGACGCTGAAACGCATCGCCGCGTACTACATTAATCCCGTGGAATCGAGGGAGAAAGACCTTTCCGTGATTCAGGAGAGCGAAAAGGCGGCGGTAAAGCCGGTGGAAGACCTCAGAGGATTCAGCACCATGCCGGCGGAGGAGTACGCATCCTTCTGCAAGGAAAAGGGCCTGGCGATGAACGCCGACGACCTGGCGAAGGTGGCGGATTATTTCAGGACTGAAGGCCGCGACCCGTCAGGCACCGAGCTCCGTATCCTCGATACCTACTGGAGCGACCATTGTCGCCATACCACCTTCACAAGCGAGATTCAGGAGATTACCATTGACGAGTCTTTCCTGAAAAACGAACTGCAGGATTCGCTACAGCTGTTTAAAGATATGCGCCGCGAACTTGGCCGCGAGAGCAAGCCCCTGTGCCTTATGGAACTCGCGACTATCGGCGCCCGCTGGCTTAAATCCAAGGGCCTTCTGGACGACATGGAGCAGAGCGAGGAGAACAACGCCTGCAGCATCTATGTGAATGTAGACGTGGACGGGGAGCCCCAGAAATGGCTTCTCATGTTCAAGAACGAGACCCACAACCATCCTACTGAAATAGAACCCTTCGGCGGCGCGGCAACCTGCCTAGGCGGCGCCATCCGCGACCCGCTTTCCGGCCGTGCTTATGTGTATCAGGCCATGCGCGTCACCGGAGCAGGGGACATAACCGCGAAGGTCTCCGATACCATAGCCGGAAAGCTTCCCCAGCGCATGATATCCCGCAAGGCTGCCGGTGGCTATTCCAGCTACGGAAACCAGATCGGCCTTGCAACCACTCATGTAAGGGAGATCTATTCCGAAGGCTATACCGCCAAACGCATGGAGATAGGTGCCGTCGTAGGCGCCGTCAAGGCTTCGAACGTGCGCAGGGAGACTCCCGCCCCGGGCGATGTGATCCTGCTCCTGGGCGGACGTACCGGCCGTGACGGTATCGGCGGAGCCACAGGTTCCTCAAAGCAGCACACCGAGGCTTCGCTCGAGACCTGCGGCTCCGAAGTGCAGAAGGGTAACGCTCCCGAGGAGCGTCAACTCCAGCGCCTATTCCGCCGTGGCGAGGTCACGAGCCTTATAAAGAAATCCAACGACTTCGGCGCCGGCGGCGTGAGCGTGGCAATAGGCGAACTCGCGGCCGGTCTCGACATCTACCTGGACCGCGTTCCCGTGAAGTATTCCGGTCTTAACGCCACGGAACTTGCCATAAGCGAGTCCCAGGAGCGCATGGCCGTGGTGATAGAGGCTGCCGACGAGGCGCGTTTTACCAAGCTCTGCGCGGCCGACAACGTTGAGGTTACACACGTGGCGGATGTAACGGATTCCGGCCGCATGCGCATGTATTTCCACGGGGAGAAGGTCTGCGACCTCACCCGCGAATTCATCGACAGCGCCGGGGCCCGCCATTATGCCAAGGCGGCGATTACCGCCGTGGAAGAGCGCAATCCCTTCGCGCGCGTGCCCGCAGGCAAGACCTTGGAAGAGAAGATGCTGGCCGTGATGGCGTCGCCCAATGTGGCCTCGCAGAAGGGCCTTGTGGAGATGTTCGACTCCACGATAGGCCGCTCCACGGTGCTCATGCCTTACGGCGGTGCCCGTCAGACCACGGAGACCCAGGTATCGGTGCAGAAACTGCCCGTTCCGGGAGTCACCAATACCGCCAGCGTGATGGCATTCGGCTACAACCCCGACCTGGCCCTCTGGAGTCCATATCACAGCGCTGCATACGCCGTTGTGGAGGCTTGCACCAAGGTGGCCTGCAGCGGGGCCGACTGGAGCCGTATGCGCTTCTCCTACCAGGAGTACTTCGAGCGCATGACCTCCGATCCACATACCTGGGGAAAACCGCTGAGCGCCCTCCTGGGAGCCCTGAAGATGCAGGCGGCCCTCGGGCTCCCGTCCATAGGCGGAAAGGATTCCATGAGCGGAACCTTCGAACATATACACGTGCCTCCCACCCTGGTGGCCTTCGGCATCACCACGGTGGACGCCAGGGAGGTCATCTCCACCGAGTTCAAGAAGGCAGGCAATAAGATATACCTGCTGCGTCATACTCCGCTTGCTTCATACATGCCCAATACCGACCAGCTGAAGAAGAACTGGAACTGGCTGCGCACTCAGATTAAAGCCGGAAAGGTAGTATCGGCGTGGTCCCTGGGTTACGGCGGCGTGGCGGAAGCTCTGGTAAAGATGGCCATGGGCAACGGCTTGGGCGTGAATGTGAACTTCCCGGAAGACGAGCTCTTCTCGCTGGGCTACGGCTCCGTTCTGCTCGAGGCCGGCTGCGAACTTCCGGAGGCTGAGCTTCTCGGTGAAGTCACTACCGCCGGCATCTGCATAAACGGCAGCACCATCGCCCTTGACAAGCTTGAAAAGGCCTACGAGGGGCGCTATTTCGGCATCTATCCGCCAAGGGTGGAAGACGCAAAGAAGGATGTTGTTCCCAATGTCGGAAAACCGTACGAAAACGCCGCCAACCTGGTTTATCCGGGCGCACCGGTAGAACATCCTATCGTCTGCATGCCGGTGTTCCCGGGAACCAACTGCGATTACGATACCGCCAAGGCTTTCCGCACGGCAGGCGCTGAGGTACGTCCTTTCGTCTTCCGTAACCTTACCGGTCGCGACGTACAGGATTCGATAGAAGAATTGATCCGCAGAATAAACGAATGTCACATCCTTGCCTTCTGCGGCGGCTTCTCTTCGGGAGACGAGCCCGACGGGAGCGGCAAGTTCATCGCCAGTGTGATTTGCAACGCCGGCGTGAGCGCCGCTATCGAGGCCCTGCAAAAGCGCGGAGGTCTTATCCTGGGCATCTGCAATGGCTTCCAGGCCCTTGTGAAGAGCGGTCTGCTGCCATACGGCAAGGCCGGCAGCGTAACCCCCTCGTCTCCCACCCTCTTCCGCAACGACATCAACCGTCATATATCGCTCATCGCCCGCACCCGCGTGGAATCCACCAACTCTCCGTGGCTGGCCGGAATGCAAGTTGGCGATGTGCACAGCATAGCCTTCAGCCACGGCGAGGGTAAGTTCGTGGTAGGGGAGAAAGAGGCTACCGAACTCTTCTCCCGCGGCCAGGTGGCCTTCCGTTACCTGGACAATCCCAACGGTTCGGATTACGACATAGAGGGCATCCTGAGCCCGGACGGCCACATCCTCGGAAAGATGGGCCACTCCGAGCGTTATGAGGAGGGCCTCTTCAAGAATATCAGCGGGCAGCGCCGCCAACCCATATTTGAAAACGCAGTCCATTATTTCAGAAAAGACCGATGAAAAAAGAACTCATTTTTGAAGGAAACGAGAAGCGGGTCTACGCCACCGAAAATCCCGACCAGGTGATTTTCCATTTTAACGACGTGATCGTAGCCTACAACAACGTGAAGCGTGCCCGCCTCAAAGGCAAAGGCATACTTACCAACAGGATATCGGCTCTCCTGCTCGGTTACCTGAACGAATGCGGGATACCCACCCATTTCATCGAAAGGCTCGACGACCGCGAGCAGCTCTGCCGCAAGATTGAAATCATCCCCCTCGAGGTGGTGGTTCACAACCGTATGGCAGGCACCCTGGCTGCGAAACTTGGAGTGGAAGACGGTTTCAAGCATTCCAATACCATAGTGGATCTCTGCTACAACAATGACGAACTCGGTGACCCGCTGGTGAACAACGACCAGGCGGTGGCGCTCGGACTTGCCACTTACGAAGAGTTGGACGTGATGCTTGGGATAGCCAGGCGTGCCGGAAAACTCCTCACCGAGCTTTTCCACAAGATTGGAATAGAACTGGTGGACGCCAAGATCGAGTTCGGACGCGCGTCCGATACGGGTGCAATCATCATTTCCGACGAAATCAGCCCCGACACCTGCCGCCTATGGGACGAGCAGACGGGGGAGCGTCTCGACAAAGACCGTTTCCGCCTCGACCTCGGGGACGTGATTCCGGCATACAGCAAAGTACTTGAAAGACTAGAATCTAAATAATGGGAGTATTGGCAGTTTATGGCGTCAAGAACGCCTCGAAGCGGATCTATTACGGTCTGCACAACCTTCAGCATCGCGGACAGGAAGGCGGCGGAATAGCAACCTTCGACGCCACCGGCAAGTATTATCACTATCGCGGACTCGGCCTTCTGAGCGAGATCTTCACCAACGGTGAACTGGACCATCTCCCCGGCGAGATGGGTATGGGAAGCGTGAAGTATGCGAACGACGCCCAGGGCGGCATTGAGAATGTGGAACCGCTGTTCTTCCATCACCGCGGAGGCGATTTCGCCGTGGCGGCCGATGGCAACGTGGTGAATGCCAGGCAGATACAGGACTATCTTGAGAAACGCGGAACCATCTTCCAGACCGGCGTGCACAGCGAGATCCTGGCGCATCTCATCAAGAAGAGCGCGGGGGAGGACCGTATCGTGAACATCACCAAGGCGCTCAACATGATGGAGGGCGGATTCGCCTTCATTATCATGACTCCCAGCCGTATCTATGCCTGCCGCGACAAACACGGCATTAAACCCCTTTGCGTGGGCGAACTCGACGGCGGCTATGTGGTGAGCAGTGAGTCCTGCGCCTTCGACATCATGGGGGCGAAGTTCCTCCGTGACGTGGCTCCGGGAGAGATTCTTTCGCTCGACGCCCACGGAATGCGCTCCACCACTTATTCGCACTACAGCAAGCATCGCATGTGCGCGATGGAATACATCTATTTCGCCCGTCCGGACAGCGATATCGACGGCTGCAACGTGCACGCTTACCGCAAGGAGGCCGGCCGCCGTCTCGCACATGAATGTCCGGTAGATGCCGACCTGGTGGTCGGCGTGCCGGAGTCGGGTTCCAGCGCGGCCATGGGCTATGCCGAGGGGAGCGGTATCCCTTACGAAATGGGCCTCATCAAGCACAAATACGTGGGCCGTACCTTCATCGAGCCCACGCAGTCGATGCGCGAACTGGGCGTGAAGCTCAAGCTTTCCCCGGTGCAGAGCATCGTGAAGGGCAAACGCATCGTGATGGTGGACGACTCCATCGTCCGTGGTACCACATCGCTCAAGATCATAAAGCTGCTGCGCGAAGCGGGTGCCAAAGAGGTTCACGTGCGCATCGCCAGTCCCATGATGCGCTTCCCCTGCCATTACGGCGTGGATACCTCCACCCTGGAGGAATTGCTCTGCTCGCATCGCACTCTTGAAGAAGCCTGCAAGGTGATAGGCGCGGATTCGTTGGGCTACCTCAGTCCCGAATCTACCCGCGATTCCTGTTTTGGCTGCGCGGATCCCTGCCAGGCCTGTTTCACAGGTGAATATCCCACCCTTTTGTATGACGATCAAAACTGCGAAGACTGATATGGCGAAATCTTACGAAGCATCAGGCGTTAATCTCGAGGCCGGCTACGAGGTGGTACGGCGCATTAAGCAGCACGTGGCATCTACCGCCCGTCCCGGTTCCATGGGTAACATAGGTTCCTTCGGGGGAATGTTCGACCTTGCCTCCCTGGGAGTCAAAGAACCAGTTCTGGTGAGCGGCACCGACGGCGTGGGCACCAAGCTCAAGATAGCCTTCGCCATGGACAAACACGACACCATAGGCATCGACGCGGTAGCAATGTGCGTGAACGACGTGCTTGCGCAGGGCGCCGAACCGCTCTTTTTCCTGGATTACGTAGCGCTTGGCCACAATATTCCGGCGAAGGTGGAGGCGATAGTGGCGGGTGTGGCGGAAGGCTGCCGTCAGGCCGGTTGTGCCCTTGTGGGCGGAGAGACGGCCGAAATGCCGGGAATGTATGCCGACGGCGAGTACGATATCGCCGGTTTCACCACCGGCGTGGTGGAGAAATCCAGGCTCATCGACGGCAGCAAGGTGAAGGTGGGAGACGTGCTGGTGGGCGTCGCATCCAGCGGCGTGCATTCCAACGGCTTCAGCCTGGTTAGAAAGATAGTGGCAGACGCCGGCCTGCAATACACCGATACGATTCCTGAATTCGGCGGAAAGAAGCTAGGGGAGGTACTCCTCACTCCTACGAAGATATATGTAAAGCAGATGCTTAAGGTCCTGCGCGAATGCGACGTGCACGGTATCTGCCATATTACCGGAGGCGGTTTCGACGAGAATATCCCGCGCGTACTCCAGCCCGGCCAGGGTCTGGAAATCAACGAAGGGACTTGGGAAATACTGCCGGTGTTCCGCATGCTCGAAAAATGGGGCGGAGTGCCGCACCGCGAGATGTTCAACATCTTCAATATGGGTATAGGAATGATAGCAGTACTCGACGCTTCCGACGCTCCGAAGGCGATTTCCATACTTGAAGCCTGCGGAGAGAAGGCGTCCGTGATTGGCCGTGTGACCGATTTCCCCGGAGTAAACATCGTAATGAAATGAAACATTTAGCCGTATTTGCCAGCGGAACAGGCACCAATTTCGTGGCCATAGCCAAGGCCTGCGCCGAGGGCAGGATCCCTGCCGACGTGGCGATTATGGTATGTGACAAGCCCGGCGCCGCAGTTATTGACCGTGCCCGCGAATTGGGCATCGAGACGTTTGTCTTCGACCCGCACGCCTATGCCTCGAAAGCGGATTTTGAAAAGGAAATCGTGGCGCTGCTGGATGCCCGTAAAGTAGACCTTGTGTGCCTTGCCGGCTATATGCGCATAGTGGGGGAGACCCTTCTGAAAGCATATGAAGGCAAGATTATCAATATTCACCCGTCGCTGCTGCCGGCATTCCGCGGCGCGCATGCGGTGGAGCAGGCCGTGGCTTACGGGGTAAAGGTGTACGGCATCACCATCCACTGGGTGAACGACCAGTTGGACGGCGGGCGTATCATCGCCCAGAGGGCCTTCCCGTACGAGGGATCCGATCCCGAGGAAGTGCACCGCATAGGGCAGAAGATTGAACACGAATTATATGTAGAAACCATAAACAAACTGTTATGCGAGCGTTAGTCAGTGTAAGCGACAAAAGCGGCCTGGTGCCGTTTGTGAAGGGCCTGGTAGACCTTGGTTGGGAGATCATCGCCACCGGCGGCACACAGAAACTGTTGGAGTCGGAAGGCGTTAAGACAATAGGTATAAGCGAAGTGACCGGTTTCCCGGAAATCTGTGACGGACGGGTGAAGACCCTGCACCCCAAGGTACACGGCGGCATTCTGGCCCGTCGCGACGTGCCCGAGCACATGGCCACCCTGAAGGAGAACGGCATACAGACGATAGAACTGGTGTGCGTGAACCTCTATCCTTTCCGTCAGACCATAGCGAAGGAAGGCGTGACCATGGAAGACGCCATCGAGAATATCGATATCGGAGGTCCCTCGATGGTGCGCAGCGCGGCCAAGAACTGGAAGGACGTCACCATCGTCTGCGACCCCGCAGATTATGATACCGTGCTGGCCGAACTCCGCGCATCCGGAAAAACTTCGGACGAGACCCGACTCAAACTCTCGGCCAAGGCTTACACCCATACCGCTGAATACGATGCCTGCATCGCCACATATATGCGCAAGGCTGCAGGTTTGAATGAGAAGCTTTTCCTCGAATACGACCTCAAGCAGCCTCTTCGCTACGGCGAGAACCCCCACCAGAGCGCAAAGTTCTACGCCAGTCTCGAACCGGCTCCCTTCTCCCTTGCGTTTGCCAAGCAGATCCAGGGTAAGGAGCTGTCGTACAACAATATACAGGATGCAAACGCCGCGCTTAACGTGCTCCGTGATTTCGAGGAACCCTTCTGCGTCGCCCTCAAGCATATGAACCCATGTGGAGCTGCAGTGGGGAAGACCATTGAGGAGGCATGGAATTCGGCGTATGAGGCCGACAAGGTGAGCATCTACGGCGGAATAGTGGGCGTGAACCGCGAACTCACCGCCGAAGTCGCGCTTGGCATGAAGCCCATTTTCCTGGAAATAGTCATCGCCCCGTCTTACACTCCGGAGGCACTGGAGATACTTTCCTCCAAAAAGAACCTTCGCGTGATGCAGGTGGATATGACCCGGAGCGACGCGTCGGTGCCCCAGTACATCAGTGTGAACGGAGGCCTGCTCTCCCAGCAACTGGATACCGCAATAGAGGAGGTGACTCCCGAAATGTGCGTCACCAAAGTGAAGCCCACTCAGGCCCAGCTTGCCGATGCGAACTTCGGATGGAAGATAGTCAAGCATGTGAAATCCAACGCTATAGCCGTTGTGCGTGACAACCATACAATAGGAATAGGCGCCGGTCAGACAAACCGCGTAGGCTCGGCTCAGATCGCCCTTGAAGAGGCCCGCAAGGCCGGCTTCACAGAAGGCCTGGTGCTGGCATCGGACGGCTTCCTGCCCTTCGACGACACCGTTGCCATGGCGGCTGAATACGGCGTGAGCATCATCGTCCAGCCAGGCGGAAGCATCCGCGACGAAGACGCGATCCGCAAAGCGGACGAACTTGGAATTTGCATGCTCTTTACGGGCGTTAGGCATTTTAAGCATTAATAGTATGAAAACGGTACTGGTGATAGGCGGAGGCGGCCGTGAGCATGCCATAGTGGATGCACTCAGCCGCAGCCCTCAGGTTGGAAAGATCTATTGTGCTCCCGGCAACGCCGGCATAGCGGCGCAGGCTGAAATCGTTCCCCTCAAGGATACCGATGTCGACGGCCTCAAGGCCTTCGCCCTAGGGCGTGGAGTGGACCTTACCGTGGTAGGGCCCGAGGCCGCGCTCGCCGCAGGCATCGCCGATGTCTTCCGTGCCGCTGGCCTGAAGGTTTTCGGACACACAAAAGCCGCTACTGCTATCGAGAGCTCCAAGGAGTTCGCCAAAAGGCTCATGGCCAAATATGGCATTCCAACTGCTGCCTATCGTAGTTTTTCAGACTACGACGAGGCTCTGGCCTATGTGTCAGGGAGGCCCTTCCCGGCAGTTCTCAAGTACGACGGACTCGCAGCTGGAAAGGGTGTGGTAATAGCCGCTAATCTGGAAGAAGCGAAACAGGCCCTTGCCGACATGCTCCTCGATCATAGTTTCGGAGCAGGCAAGGTGGTGGTAGAAGACTTCCTTACTGGCCCGGAGTTCTCCTTCCTTTGCTTCGTGGATGGGGAACGGGTGTATCCCATGCCGCTTTCTCAGGATCACAAGCGCGCTTTCGACGGCGATACAGGCCCCAACACCGGTGGAATGGGTGCATATACAGGGCTTCCTTTCATCACCCCGGAAGACCGGCAGTTTGCCCTTAAGGAGATAATGCAGAAGACAGCGTCTGCAATGGTGGCGGAGGGACTGCCTCTTTCCGGAGTCCTCTATGGTGGTCTCATGAAGACTCCTCAGGGGATTAAGGTCATAGAATTCAACGCCCGTTTCGGGGATCCGGAGACAGAAGTGGTGCTGCCTTTGCTGAAGAGCGACATATACGACATATTTGAAGGTGTGGCGGTCGGCCGTCCTGTCCAGCAGCCGCAATGGTCTAATGAAGTGACCATGGGAGTTGTGCTGGCATCCAAGGGCTATCCCGGCCACTATGAGAAGGGCTTTGCAATAGAAGGCCTGGCCGATGTGGACGCGAAGTTATATCACATGGGAACCGCTCTCCGCGACGGGGAATACGTCACTTCAGGAGGACGTGTGCTGATGGTCGTCTCAAGAGGAGAAGGCCTTGCTCATGCGCGTGAAACAGTGTATGGTGAAATAGAAAAGATCCGTTGCGGGAATCTTTTCTATCGCAGGGATATCGCTCATCAGGCGTTGTGAATACTGCCTAGTCCGTTCCCAGGCGGGCTTCAACTACATTGATGATATAGTCGCCGGCCTTTTCGCATTCGGCGATGAGGTCATTGAAAACCGTGCCCAGTTCATAACTGTAGGCCTGGCGGTCCAGGTTGGCAATGTTCTCCTGCTTGAGGGCGTTGCGCTTGGCATTGATGCGATTCTCGATGCTGCGTGAATCCTCGATGCTGTAATCCTCCCTTCGTCCGGACAGAGTCTGATTCATGCGGGTGAGGGCTTCGTCAACAATGGTGTACATCTCCAGGATACCTTCATTCGTGCTGTCGTCGAACCACACCTTGTTGTCGAGTTTGCGGCGCATGATGCGGGCCAGATTGAAGCAGCTGTCTCCCAGGGACTCGAGCTCCCCGATTTCACGCATCATGGCGCGTATCTTCTGCTTGGTCTCATCCGACAGGTGGGATGCTCCCAGGTCGCCCAGATACTTGCCGATTTCATTTTCCATACGGTCGCTGAAGTCTTCTCCCTTACGTATGCGCTCGAAGAGCTTCGCGAATTCCTGTTCGTCCTGGGTGGAATACAGGTCGCGGACCTGGCTGAACAGGCGCTGCATCTTCTCTCCGAAGAAGGCAATCTCCTTCTGCGCCTGCAGGATGGAGATTTCCGGAGTCTTCATGATACCGCTGCTGATATACTGCAGGCGGAATTCGTCTTCTTCCTCACTCTTCCTGGGCTTGATGATTGCACAGACCAGTTTCTCGATCTGGGGAATGAACCAGATGAGCACGGCCGTGTTGATCACGTTGAAGAAAGTATGGAAGGTGGCCAGGGCGAATGAAAGCTTGGTGGCATCCTGTTCCGGGGCGGTGGGGTCAAGCCCGACCACGCGGCATATCATACGGACAAAGGGGAAGAAGAGGATAAGTACCCAGATGACGCCGAACACGTTGAACAGCAGGTGGGCCATGGCGGTGCGGCGGGCCTGCGTGTTCGCGCTCATAGCGGCTATGTTAGCGGTGAGCGTGGTGCCTATATTCTCGCCCATCACCAGAGCTATGCCCTGGTAAATCGAAATGGCTCCCGTGGCGCACAGCACCATGGTGATGGCCATAAGCGCAGCGGAACTCTGAACCATTGCAGTAAGTACGGTGCCTATGAGCAGGAACAGCAGCACAGTACCGTAATTCGTCTTGAAACTGGAGAAGAAGGCAACCACTCCGGGTCTGTTCGCAAGATCCATCTCAACGCCGGTCGCCTTGAGCATCCCTAGTGCGAAGAGCAGGAAACTGAGTCCGAACAGGAAATCTCCTATGTAGCGGTGCTTGCCGGTCTGTATAAGGATTATGGCGACGAGGAATGCCGGCCATACCATGTTGGCTATGTTGAACGAGAAGCCGGCAGACATGATCCAGGCGCTCATGGTGGTGCCGATATTGGCGCCCATGATTATGGAGATGGCCTGACTCAGGGTAAGCAGCGCGGCGTTCACGAATGATACGGTCATGACTGTGGTTGCAGCTGACGACTGTACCGCAACGGTGACAAGGGCGCCGGTGGCGACGCCGGAGATACGGTTCGTTGTCATTGCTCCCAGAAGATGTCGCAGCTGGGGACCTGCCATTTTCTGAAGGGCCTCGCTCATGACCTTCATACCGTAGATCAGGAGGGCGATGGAACCCAGGAGTTTAAGGATGATAAGCATGGGTGTCTATTTGAAGAATCTGTCTATTTCTCTAAGTGTGTCGGGCAGGGCGAAGATGGCTACGCGGTCGTAGGGCTCCACCTGAGTGTCGCCGACCGCTATGATGGCGTCGCTGCCGCGGATGATGCCGCCGATAATCGCCCCGGCGGGGAAGCCAAGGTCTTTGAGCGGCTTCTTGGTTATGGCGCTGCCGGGGGCGGCGGTGTACTCCAGCACTTCGGCCGACGTGCCCGACATGTATTTCACGAATCTGGCGCGTCCGCTCAGGGTGAACTTGAAGATTCGGCCGGCGGTGATGAGCTTTTTGTTGATTACGCTGTCCACGCCGAGTTCTTCTGCCAGACGCGAGTACTCGAAGCTCTCCACCTCCGCAATGGTACGGGGGACGCCAAGTTTCTTCGCCACCACGCAGGAAAGGATGTTCGTTTCGTCTTCTCCCGTGAGGGCCACGAAGGCGTCGTAGCCGGAAATGCCCTCCTCATAGAGGAAGGAGGAGTCGCGTCCGTCGCCGGTTATCACCACGATTTCGTCGGGAAGCTTTTCAGCGAGCCGTACGCTCTTGGCAGGGTCTCTTTCTATGATGGTCACGCCTATTCCGGCTTTTGCCAGACTCACGGCTACCATGGCCGCAATCTGGCTGCCGCCTATAATCATCACGTTGCCGATGGTAATGTTCTTCTTGCCGAAGTGCTTCACCAGCAGGTCCAGACCCTCGCGTTTGGCTATGGTGAACACCAGGTCGCCGTAACGGAATATTGTGTCCAGCTTGGGAATGATGGTGTTGCCACCGCGGGACAGGGCGATGATTCTGAACTTCTCGGCGTCTTCCTTGGGAAGACCCTGCATGAATTCGAGCAGTTTGAGATCCAGCATGGGGGAGTTCTCATCGAGTTTGAACAGGCCGATCTGAAGCCTCCCGTGCGCGAAATCCATGGTCTCGGAGAAGGTTGCGTGGCGCAGCTGGTCCACGATTTCATCGGCAGCGATGCGCTCGGGGTAGAACATGAGTTCTATGCCCATCTCCTTGAACAGCAGCTTGTTCTCGGGGGAGAGGAACTCTTCGTCGTTGATCCTTGCGATCACCTTCCCGGCGCCGAGATGCTTTGCCAGAAGCGCGCCCACGATGTTCATCTGCTGCAGCACTGACGGGTACACGGCGATGAACAAGTCGGCCTTTCCTACTCCTGCGTTGCGAAGGACGCTGATGGATGTGGGGTTACCCTCAATGCTGAGGATATCCGCATTTGCCGCGAGATTCTGAAGGCGTCCGGGGTTGTCGTCGATAACGGTGACCTCGTTGCCTTCGCCCCGGAGCATTTTTGCCAGATGAGAGCCTACCTCTCCCGCGCCTTGGATTACTATTTTCATATGCTGAATATTTTTTTGTCGAGATATTTGAAGACGCCGTCGCCTTTCAGGAAAGCCGTCGGTATTATGCAGATTCGGCCGATGCCGACCGGTACTGCCACGGGGGCGGCGGCCTGCCCGCGGCGGCGGAGCTGCCGATACCCTTCATGAGCCTTCCTTACCGCCGCCGCATATGCGATTCGGCCGGTGCAGAAGTAGATGAGACGGGTGAGATTGTCGATGCCGCGGCGGATTGCAATGTGCCTGCGGGCCTTGGCAGCAGCCTTGCCCTCCGGCATTCCTCCTGCCACGTATGTGGCGGCGAGGTTGTTTTCCAGGAGCAGCAGGTTATTGCGGTAGTTGAGTTCAAGTTTCCATGGGGACTTGGGCTCAAGGGTGCCCCCTCCGAGATGCCAGACGACGCTCTGAGGCACTACCGTAACCTGCCATCCGGCAAGCTGCGCGCGCCAGCAGAGGTCGATTTCTTCCATGTGAGCGAAGAAACGGTCGTCCAGGCCGCCGAGGGCCTTCCATACACTGCTGCGCACCATGAGGCACGCACCGGTGCACCAGAGCACGCGAGCAGGGGAGTCGTACTGGCCACGGTCTGTGCAGACGCGGTTCAGGACGCGGCCACGGCAGAAGGGGAAGCCCCAGGCATCGACCCAGCCGCCGGCAGCTCCTGCATACTCGAAATTGCCGGTCTTGCGGTAACCCCCGGCTTCCTTTACGAGACCGAGGAGCTTGGGACCGCAGATGCCGCACTGCGGATGGCTTTCCATCCATGAGACGAGCGGTTCCAGCCAGCCGGGAGATATCAGAACATCGGAATTGATGAGCACGAAGTAGTCGGCTTCGAGATCTTCCAGCGCGCGGTTATAGCCCCCGGTGAAGCCGTAATTGGCTCCCAGCGGGATGGTTTTAACCGCCGGAAATTCCTCCGCCATCATCTCCAAGCTGCCGTCGGTGGAGCCGCTGTCGGCCACAAAGAGGCGGTCGTCCTTCCCAAGGCTGCCCAGCAGGGCAGGAAGGAAGGCCCTCAGGTATTCCCGGGTATTCCAGTTGAGTATTACTACCGCGGAGCGCATATCATACAAATATCGCAAAACTTTTCTAATTTTGTGTAAATATGAAGACTCTAACCTCTTTCCTTCACTCCGAAGTGGCGCAAAACGCCGCTCAGGAGCCTTTTATCCAGGATATTGAAGCCCTTGTGGGCAGCATTCCGGAAGACATAATCTACGTGCGCACTGGCGGTACCGAAGGGCTTTTCAAAGAGCGGTATTTTGCGGATGGCCGTCTGAGCATCCCGGAGCCGGTAAGGCTGCTGACCAGCGGAAAGAGCAATTCGCTGGCCGCGTCCATGGAAATCCTCTCCTTCCTTCGCAGGAACGGGCTCAGGGGCGAGATTCTGCATGGCAGTCCGAAGTACATAGCTGAGAGGATCCTGCATCCCGGGCAGGAGATTTCGGGAGATTCTCTCATCGCTTCCGTTCATCCCGGACGCATTCTGGAAGGGGAGAGACTGGGAGTGGTGGGGAAGCCCTCGGACTGGCTGATCAGCAGCGACGTGAACCACTCCAAGGCCAAGGAAGTGTTGGGGCTTGAACTTATAGACATTCCCATGGAGGAGTTGCTGGAGGAGATTGCCAAACACTCACACCCTGCCGTGGAGCTGCCTGCGCTTAACGAGCCTAAATACGGAAAACCCATTCCGGAGAGCGATCTTTCCGATTCGCTGGATATCTACGGGGCGCTCAGGAGGATAATTGACAGGTATTCCCTCAATGGCCTTACGATCAGATGCTTCGACCTGCTGACAGCGGTTCATAATACAGGCTGCATGGCGCTTGCCCTGCTGAATTCGGAAGGCCTTGCCGCCGCCTGCGAAGGGGACGTCCCGGCTATGGTATCCATGGCGCTTGCACGCAAACTCACCGGCTGCTCCGGCTTCCAGGCCAACCTTTCCCAGATCAAGGGAGACGACCTGCTGTTCGCCCACTGCACGCTGCCGCTTTCAATGGCCGGCAACTGGGTTTACGACACGCATTTCGAATCCGGTTTCGGGGTGGCGGTTCATGGAGAGATACCCGAAGGCCAGGTTACCATATTCAAGCTTTCTCCGGACTTTGACAGGGCCTTCATCTTCGAGGGAGCAATAGTGGCCAACGATTATCAGGAGAATCTGTGCCGAACCCAGATTCACGTGAATGCTCCCGGTGCCGCGCCCTATTTCCTCTCATCATCCATAGGCAATCATCATATAATAATCCCCGGCCATGTGGCCAGGGATATGAAAGAACTGCTTGGATAAAGCTTATTTCTTGCAGTCGCAGTCGCCGTCGCAGTCGCATTCCTTGCCGCCTTCATGGCAGCACTCGTGCTCTTCGCCTTCATGTTTGTGGCAATGGCCCTTGCCTTTGCCGCAGCAGTGATGGCCTTCGCCGGCTTCAGCCTCGCGGACATCCACCACTTCGCCGGTAAAATGCAGGGTTTTTCCAGCCATGGGGTGATTGAAATCCATAGTGACTGACTTCTCTCCAACGGCTGCCACTGTTCCGCGGACCACATTGCCGTTTCCGTCGAGCATGGGGACTATAGCCCCGATCTGCAGGAACTGCTCCTGGAGCACGCCGTCGGACATGAAGGCCTCCTTGGGTATGTCGAACTTGTATTCCAGTTTGTACTCGCCGTAGCCTTCGGCCGGGCTTAGGGTAAACTCAAACTTGTCGCCGGGTTCCTTGCCCTCCACTTCCTGTTCGAAGCGGGGAAGGAGCATGCCGGTTCCATGGACGTATTCGAGGGGCTGGTCCTTGCCGGCCTGGTCCGCGATAGCGCCTTCTACTTCCAACTGGTATGCGAGAGAGACGGACTTATTCTTTTCGATTTTCATATTCTATTGATTTTTAATTGATTATTCTCCACTAAAATCCACGTCTGCGAAAGCCAGAGTGGGGATTAATTTGCCCTTGCACGGGCGCGAATCGTCGCCGGCGGCAATGAGTTTCCCCCAGAGAGTGAGGAAGTTTCCGGTAACGAGCATGCCGCTCACCGGCCGTGTGATCCTGCCGCCGCTGAACTCGAATCCTTCGATGCCGTAAGAGAAGTCTCCGGTGGCGACGTTCGAGTTGCCCCCGTTGAAATCCGTCACGAGTATGCCTTCGCCGCAGAGTTCCAGGATCGCATCCCGGTTCTTGGCGTTGCCATAGGGCAGCAGCAGCGGTCGCGTCGCCTCTTCCTGGGTGGGCGCGAGGCCGAGTTTGTTCGCCATATAGGTATTCAGGAAATACTCCTTTATTACTCCGTTCTCGATGATGGGCCGCTCATGTGTGGCGACGCCTTCGGAGTCGAAGAGACGGCTGCCGTTTTCGCCGGGACGGTGCGGACAGTCCATCAGGGTCATCCCTTCCGGGAAGAGCTTTTTCCCGAGGCTGCCCTGAAGGAATGAGTTGTTCTGCTGGAGGTTGAAGCCTCCCAGGGCAGCCAGGATGGGGGAGACGGCCTTGTAGGAAATCTCGCTGTCGAGCACAAGCGTGCGGCGGCCTCCGGGGATGCTGCAGGAGCCTCTCTGTGCAACTGCTGCTTCCAGAGCCTTACGGCCGATGGCGGCGCCGTCCAGGTCTTTCCCGAACACGCACGAATCCCACCAGTAACCGCTGTATTTGCGTCCGCGGGAGTCCTCAATCGTGACCTCCACCCCATATGAGAAGCAGGTTTCGGTATGAAGGGCCTCGAGTCCGCAGCTGTCAAGCACATAGCTGTGTTCCAGATTGTCGGAGTATTCTCCTTCCTCGGAGATAAGTTTCCAGTCCTTTCCGGACGCTGGCCATACGCTGGCGCCGAGAGCCTGCTGCCTTCGTTCTGCAGCGGTGACGCCTTCGTAGGCGGAGTCGTAGAGCCCCAGCTCGAGGCCGGTGAGGGCGGCTTTCGTCTGCCTTTCCGGAGACGGCAGATCCCGGCATGGGTCGGGGGCGAGCATGCGGGTGGTCTGCACTGCCTCGCCTACGAACCTGCGGAGTGCAGCCTCTTCCAGCCTGTTGGTGGAGAAGGCTCCGTAGCGGCCGTCGGCGAAGATGCAGATCTCCAGGTTGCGGTCCTGACAGGCCGTTACCTTGTCCACTTCGCCGTCGAGCGTAGCTACAAGGTCCATGCTGCTTTTGGAAAGGGTGACGCGAACCTTCTGCGCGCCGGCCTCGAGAGCCATCTCCATGCAGCTGCGGGTGAGTCTTTTTTCCTGTTCGCTTACCATCTATTCTCCTCCTACGGTGAGGCTTCTTACCAGCACGCTCGGAATGCCGCAGCTCACGGGAGCGCTCTGCTCCTTGCCGCAGGTCCAGGTGCCGTCGTCAATTTTAAGGTCTCCAGCCACTGCGGTGATGTCAGCCAGAGCCCTGGGACCGTTTCCGATAATATTGATGTCCTTTACGGGCATGTCCAGACGGCCGTTCTCGATGGTCCAGCCGGCCTTCACGTAGAAGGTGAAGTCGCCTTCTCCGATTTTCACCTGTCCGTTTGAGAATTCCTTTACGAAGATGCCCTTCTTCACGCTCCCGATGATGTCTTCCAGAGTGCCGTCGGTGCCGCTTTCCATGTAGGTGCAGCGCATTCGCGGGATGGGATTGTAGCGGAACGATTCGCGTCTGCCGTTGCCGGTGGGGGAGACTCCGAAAAAGCGCGCCGAGATTCGGTCGTGCAGGTAGCTTTCCAGAATGCCGTCGCGAACCATGTAGGTTTTCTGGCCGGGAACGCCTTCGTCATCGTAGTTCAGCGAGCCGCGGTTGCCGGGGATGGTCGCATCGTCGAGGATATTGATGCCCCGTCCGGCCACGCGTTTTCCGATTTTGCCGGCGAAGATGCTCTGGCCCTTGCGGTTGAAGTCGGCTTCGAATGCATGGCCCATCGCCTCGTGAAGCAGGATGCCGGAGGCCCCGGCGGCCATTACCACGGGCATTACTCCGCCTTTGGGACGGCGGGCTTCAAAGCGGGCGTCCAACCCGTCCACGGCCATGTCGGCCAGCTCCTCGATGAGGGCGTCGGTGAGCATTTCGGCTCCGCAGCGGAAGCTCCGCGATACGGTTTTATTCTCGACCTGGCCGTTCTGGGAGAATATGACAGTTGCGGCGAGGGCTGCCATGGGGCGGGTGTCGCAAGTGAGCTCGCCGAGCGAATTGTACATCATGATTTCGCTCGTCTGGTGCGAAAGCACAGCGATGACCTTGATGACGCGGCTGTCGCGGGCACGTATGGCTGCGTCCAGTTTGCGAAGCACCGGAACTCCTTCCGCCGCAGTAGTGTCCCGCCAGTCGACAGCCGCCGTATAGAAACGGTTTGAAGGCAGTACAGTGCCGAGGGTAGCATGGGTTTGTGGAGGCAAGCAGCCTTCAAACCTGCCTTTAGCGCTTTCTTTACCGTCAGCTATCGCGGCGGCGGCGCGGGCTGCGCGGGTGAGCGCGGCGATGTCGGTAGTCTCCGCATAGGCGTAGCCGGTCTTTTCGCCGGCAAGGACGCGCACTCCGCAGCCGAAGTCTTCGTGACTGCCGCCGGAGGAGACTTCACCGTCGCGCAGCACAAGCTCGCTGGAGACTGTGTCTTCGAAGAAAAGGTCGCACCATGAACCGCCGGAGGCGAGACCCTCTGCGACGAGGGCCTTCAACTGCGATTCTGTTACGGAAAATATGTCCAGATACCTGCTACTGCTCACTCTGCACATCGGGATACACTATGCTGCGTATGGTTTTGTATTTCTCTTCGTCGCGGATAAAGGTGCCTTGGCTGCTTCCTTCCGCCACGATACGGAACGGGGTGGAGGAGTTGTCGGCCAGGAGCCAGCGGTCGCAGATGGGGGCATAGGTTTCGAAGAAGTACTTCAGGCCCATCTGGTAGCGCCTCCGCAGTACGCTCTCAGGGATGTTGTGACCACCTTCCGACACACGCTTGTGCACCCTCTGCAAGGCCAATTCCGGAGACGATACCCAGAAATAGAGTATGGTTACCGTATATCCGAGTTCCTTGGCCTGCCCGATAATGCCGACCAGCGACCGCGTTGCAAGGGTGGTTTCGATGCTGAAATCTTCCCTGCGGTCGAGCAGGTAGTTTATCCTCATGAGCATGTAGCGCCCTGCCACCACGGAGGCTTCGGCCGGATTGAAGGGGGAGAGGCTCTTTGCGAATTCGTCGGAATTCACGAACTGGGTGCATTCCAGCATTTCGGGCAACAGAGTGTAGGAGGCGGTGGTTTTACCGCTTCCGTTACAACCTGAGAGAATGTAGAGCCTGGGCACGGATTATCTGCCGGAATTAACGCCATACCCGAACAGGGCGAAATCGCCTTTTGCCGGGTCTCCGGGGAAGATTTCCCGGAATGAATCGGTTATTTCGAGAGCTGTTGCGAAATCCTTGCTGCGACGCTTGCAGAGCCCGAGGGCTTCTGCCTGGGTGTATACGTGGACGTCCAGGGGGATGACCAGCTCGGCCGGGTCGGAATTCTTCCACAGGCCGAGGTCTACCTTGCCGTCGCGGCGGACCATCCAGCGGCGCATCATCCAAATCTTCTTATTCGCGGCCTTGGGATCTTTCTTCTGGCCGAAGATCTGGGTGCGCATGTCGGCGGCTGAAAGCTGTTCGAGCGAATCATTTCCAGAGTAGAACTCGCGCAGGCGCTTGCATATGGTTGCCACTTCCGACCACTTGACGGTGCGGTGCACGGAGGCGGAGTCGTGACGATAGTTGCCGGCCATCACATAGTCGTACGGGCGCCAGAGCATCTCGTCGAAAAGACGGCTGCAATCGCGCACTATCATGGCTCTGCGACCCCAGGCGAAGTGGGCCGCGAACACGGCGGCGATTTCAATGTCCTGCAGCGAAGGCCTCCATTCGCCCCCCTCGAAGCCGAGAGTGGGCTGAATGGTGGTCATCTGCTGCGCAAAGCGGCGGGGAAACGCTATGGGATCCTCGGTGAAGTACCGGGGGTTGTTGTAACGTTCCGCCCAGGCGCGTAGTTTCTCTGCAAGGATTTCGTCCATTGTTTATTCTGCTGTAGCGGCTTCAATCTTCTTGAGCATCGCGAACATCATTGCCGCGGCAATGAGGCAGAGGCCCATGAGCAGAGCCCAGTTGGCCCAGAGGGGTACCTTCTCCCAGAGAAGACCCGGGATGGAGCTGAGATAGTTGCCCACTGCGGTGGCGGCGAACCAAAGACCCATCATGAGGCCCTTGACCTTCGGGGGAGCGACCTTACTGACGAAGGATATTCCCATGGGGCTGAGGAGCAGCTCCGCGAAGGTGAGGGTGAGATAGGTTCCCATAAGCCACTGCGGGATAACCGGATCCGGAGAAACAGTTCCCTGGATGGAAGCCGGGGAGGGCTGGCCGACGGATGCAAGGATCATGATAAGGTAACCGCCTGCGGCGACCAGCATGCCGAGCGCGATCTTACGGGGAGCCGAGGGCTCCTTACCCTTGGATGCAAGAGCGCTGAAGATGGCCATGGACACGGGTGTGAGGGCCACCACGAAGAAAGGATTGAACTGCTGGAAGAGCTGCGGCTGAATATCCAGCGGGCTGGGAAGTCCGCGGTAGATGGCGAAGGCTCCGAACCAGAGTGCTGCGGTGGCGAGGCCGCTGAGGAGTTTGCCCCTGGTGTTTTCGCTCTGGAAGATTCCGAAGAGGGTATAGATGCTCACGGCGATGAGGGCGAGAGCCCAGATGTTGAAGCCTATGCGGCTCCAGCCGGTTGCGATGGGCTGGGTGTAGTCACGGGCGAACCAGGTGAGCGACTGACCGTTTTGATGGAATGCCATCCAGAAGAAGATGACAACCGCGAACACCATGATAAGGGCGGTGATGCGGTCTTTCTCCTGCTTGGGGGTGAGCTCCTGTACGGGGGCGTTGCTGGCCTTGGCCTGCTTTGCGTTCACGTCGGCGTGCTTGAACCATGCACGGAAACCGAAGTAGATGGCCATGGAGATGATGAGCGAGATGCACGCCACCGCGAAGCCCATGTTATAGGAAGAGGAGAGATGGTCGATGTAGTACTGGCTGAAGGTGGCGAGGTCCGGTGCGGAATAGCCGGGCATCTGCCCTGCGAGGGCGGTTAGCTTGTCGGTGTTTTCCGGGGTGATGGTGCCGGCGAGCAGCTGGTGTGCGAGTGCGGGGATATCAGCCTTGTAGATGAGGCCTGCCTTGGCGAGGAAACGGTTTGTGATGGCCGTGGCTGCGCTGGGGGCGAACATGGCGCCGATATTGATTGCCATGTAGAAGAGGCTGAAGGCTGAGTCGCGCCTGGCGGAGTACTTGGGATCGTCGTACAGATTACCCACCATTACCTGCAGGTTGCCCTTGAAGAGGCCGGTACCCACGCTGATGAGCAGAAGGGCGCCTATCATAAGGGCGATGCCAAGAGCGTTAGCCGCGGTGGGGATGGAGAGGCAGGCATAGCCTGCGAACATCACCACCACGCCGGTTACGACGCATTTGCCGTAACCGATTTTGTCGGCCAGAATACCGCCGAGCACGGGCATGAAATAAACAGCTGCGAGGAAGATCGCGTAAATTGTGCTGGCTACAGCGCCTCCGAAGCCGAACTTGGCCTGCAGGAAGAGCATGAAGATGGCCAGCATAGTGTAGTAGCCGAAGCGCTCGCCGGTGTTGGCGAGAGCGAGGGCATAGAGACCTTTGGGTTGACCTTTGAACATTGTTATGCGGTTTTATGTATTTCCTACATCTACAAATATAGCAAAGATTTCGCTAAAAAAGTGTATATTTGTGATTGTATGACGCAAGAGAAGAAAACTTTCGGCGCAGCGCTTCTGGAAATCCTCCTGGCCCCATGGGCGGCCCTTCCGCTGGGATTTCACCTGGCAATGGGGCGTTTTGCCGGCTGGGTCGCCGGAAGCGTCATAGGTTATCGCCGGGAAGAAGTACTCATCAACCTTTCCCGCAGTTTTCCGGAAAAGAAATACAAGGCTATCAAGGCTCTCGCGAAGCAGTTCTACCGCCATTTCGGGGAAATCCTCGGAGAGGCGATATGGTTCGGCGGGTGCAAGGGTAAACGCGGCGCAAAGCGGCTTCACCGCCAGCACATGGTGGAGGTGGTCAATCCCGAGGTCTTCAACGAAACCTTTGCTGCACGGGACAACATGCTGGTCCTCAGCAGCCACGCCGGCAACTGGGAGCTTCTGGGAGGCTGGTTCAACTACAACTACACGGACACTCCCTTCGAAGGGGACGAATCTATAATCGGAGTCGTCTACCGTCAGCTTCACAGCAAGGCATGGGACCGCTTCATGGAAGACAACCGCTGCGCTCCAATCAAGCACACAGCCTTTGATGGCTATCTGGAGGCATCCAAGGTGTTCCGTTTCGCCATCACGCACCGCCGGGAGAAATACGTCTACATCTTCCCGACAGACCAGTATCCCTACGGCATCGCCACCAAACACGATATCGGAGAATTCATGCACCAGCCAACCCTCGCCATGACGGGCGGTACGGCCCTCGCCTGCAAATTCGGCATGAGCGTGAGTTATCTGCGTTGGAAAAAACAGGCTCCGGGCAAATACACGGTGGAATTCGTTCCCATCTGCCTGGATCCCACCGGAGAAACTCCGGAAAGCCTCATGAGAAAATACTACGATCTGCTGGAGGAAGATCTGAAGGATCAGCCATGGAATTATCTGTGGACTCACCGCAGGTGGAAATAATACGCATATGAAACGATTAATGCTAACTGCGCTTGCAGCCCTCGTGGCAGTTGTTGCCTTCTCTCAGGAGATGGTTCCGTACAGCCTGCCGCGCACGAGTCTTGAATTCACGGTGAAGGCTGTCAGAACTGATTTCACGGCCGGTCCGTATGCGGCATACGCAGCCAAATACCTCGGCATCGACGTTCGTACGGCCGACGAAACCAGCTATGCCATCAGCGAAGTCAAGATGCGCTCCTATTCGGAGGCGGATCCCTCTGCGCGCTACTTCTGGAAGGCTTCCAAGGAATCCCATCCAACCATGCTCAAGCTCACTTCACAGGGGCTCGTGAGCACTGGCAACCAGCAGGTTAAGACAGACTGGAAATTCCCGGCTCAGAAGAAGCAGGAATTCAATGCGCGTCCGGCAAATCTCACGAATGCTTCCGGAGCGATGGGACGCGAAGTGGTAGTGGAGAAGGGCGAAGAGGCCAAAGCAGCAGAGGTAGCAAAGCGAATCTTCGACATCCGCGAGAATAAATACAATATCCTGGTGGGCGACACCGACGCTACCTATAGCGGCGAGGCAATGAAAACCGCAATCGACGCGCTTGATGCCATGGAGGCGGAACTGATGGAGCTCTTCGTGGGCCGCACTTCCACCGGCGAGCAGCAGGCAGTATTTGAGATTATCCCAGAGGCAGGAGTACAGAATGCCGTTGCCTTCCGTCTTTCCCAAACTGACGGCCTTGTGGCTCCGGACGACTTTTCCGGCACTCCCTGGTTCGTGGATATAGTTCCAGAGGCTCTGGCGGCACCGGCAGAAACCGGAGATCCCGCAGCAGCAAAAAAGAGTAAAAAGCCAGCCCAGACGCTTCACTACCGCATTCCGGTGGTATGCAGCGTGAGCCTTGGAGACGGCGTGGCGGTGCTCCTCAATCAGAGGGTTCCCGTCTACCAGCTTGGAGAAGAAATCGAATATCCGATATACTAAACTAAATACCAATTGATATGGCTACAATCAAAGATCTTGAACCAAAAAACGTTTGGAACAATTTCTACCTTCTGACCCGTCAGCCGCGCCCCTCAAAGCACGAGGAAAAGGTGCGCGCATTCCTGCTCGAATGGGCAAAGGAGAAAGGAGTTGAAGCTTTTGCAGACGAAACCGGAAACGTGATCATGCGCGCTCCCGCAACCAAGGGTTACGAGAACCGCCGCGGCGTTATCCTTCAGGCCCACATGGACATGGTGCCCCAGAAAACCGCCGAAACCAAGCACGATTTCCTTACCGACCCGATTGAAACCGAGGTGCTCGGTGAATGGCTAGGCGCAAAGGGAACCACCCTCGGTGCCGACGACGGCATAGGCGTCGCCCTGGCAATGGCAGTTGTTGAAGACAAGAAGCTGCCCCACGGCCCCGTGGAAGTGCTCATTACCTACGACGAGGAAACCGGCATGACCGGCGCTGAAAAGCTCCGTCCCGGCCTCTTTAAGGGCGATATCCTCCTGAACCTCGACTCCGAAGACGAAGGCGAGCTCTGCATCGGCTGCGCCGGCGGTCTTGACGGCATCGGCGACTTCAGCTACAAGACCATGAAGGCTCCCAAGGGCTACAAGGCCTTCCGTATCGGCGTAAAGGGCCTCCAGGGCGGTCATTCCGGCATGGATATTTCTCTCTATAGGGCCAATGCCTGCAAGATCATCGCAAGGGTTCTTCTCCCGCTCATCCAGAAATATGGCGCAAAGGTGTCCGGCATCCGCGCAGGGTCGCTCCGCAACGCCATCCCGTTCGAGGGTACCGCCGACGTTCTGCTCCCCGCCGACAAGGCGAAGGCCGCAGAAGCGAAGGTGCGCAAGATTTTCCACGACGTATACGAGGAATTCAAGGATACCGATCCGGGTGCAAAATTCTCCTACGAGCGTCTGGTTCCGAAGCCCCTCACCTATATCGAGGATAAGGTCATGCTTAACGCCGTTAAGGCTATCCTGGCATGCCCCGCAGGCGTGGTTCGCATGAGCAGCGCCTTCAAGGGCCTCACCGAAACTTCCACCAACCTGGCCATGATTCGTTGCGGCCGCGGTCATCTGCGCGTGTACTCGCTCATGCGCAGCGCCGTGAACACCGCCAAGGCTCAGCTCGCTTCCGAGATGCGTTGCGTGTTCGAGCTGGCAGGTGCCAAGTTCACCACCACGGGTGGCTACAGCGGCTGGACTCCGAAGCCCGACACTCCGGTGTACAAGGTCGTTTGCGACGTGTGGAAGAAGGTCTCCGGCAAGAAGATGGTGGTGAACGCCACCCACGGCGGCCTTGAGTGCGCCCTTCTCGGTGCCAAGTATCCCAATTGGGAGATGGCTTCCATCGGCCCCACCATCGTTCATCCGCATTCGCCCGATGAGCGTGTGAAGATCGACACCGTGGGCAACGGCTGGGAATTCCTGAAGGAACTGCTCCTCGCTATTCCTGAGAAGAAGTAAGCGGGTCTATCCCGTGACGCCAAAAGCGTTCCGTAATATCGATAGCTGAAGCGCGGCCCTGTCCGCGCTTCAGTTTGTACATGCGCTGGTTGGTGGTGGGGGAGTTGAGCGGCCCGTAGTTCTTTCGGTAGGGGCCGATTTTCACGTAATCGAACCAGTCCCACACACGGTCATCGGTATGCGGAAGGCCTGAATAGAGGGCAACCTCCATCTTCGGATGGGCTGTGTTCAGGTGCTTCACGAGCGCAAGCAGGGCGTCCACGTCGGCCCCTTCGCCAAGGAACAGGAAACAGTTCACCCCGAAATTGTCGGCAATCAGGGCGTCGATGCGCTCCGGAGTGAGTTCCTCTCCGAAATTTCCCCTCAAATACGGGGAATGACACCCCTCGCAATGACCCTGGCAGTTAGTGATGTCCACTGCCAGGGTCACGCGGTCGGGTACTTCTTCAAGAACCACCGAAACCGATTCGGGAAGGTATTTGATCACTATGCTTCCAGCTTTGCGGTTTTGGGCTCGTCGATGTAGTAGCGTTGGAAGGCTTCCTGCTGACGGATCTCGGCGAAGGAGGATACCCTCTTGAGGTAGCCGATGACGCGGGTGAGATAGTCCAGGTTCTTGCTGCCGCACTTCGGGCACACGGTGAGGGTGTCCTTGGAGATGTAACCGCAGTCGTTGCAGACTGTGTTACGGCAGTTGAAGGTGAAGTAGTTGGTGCCGTAGTGTGCCGCTACGTTCAGCAGCTGACGGTACTGATCCTTGGTGAGGTGCTCCTGGATGTTCATGTGCAGGGCGCTGCCACCGTCGAGGAACTTCACGTAGTCTTCGCCGTGGAGCTTGAACTTGTCGATCATGCTCAGGGTAGTGTCCTCGGGATTGTAGAAGTAGCTGCTGTAGAGAACGTGGTTGGGCGACACGTAGTAGCCGTCCTTGCGGTCCCAGTTGTAGTTCTTGCCGGCGAGGTTCTCGGCGGGCACGAACTCGGTGTTGAACATGGTGTCCTTGGTCCTGTCGGCGCGGTTGCACTCATTGATGGTCTCGAGGAGCATGTTCACGAACTCATTGTAGTCCGGGTTGGGGGATACGGTGAGTCCGAGGAACTCGGCGGCTTCCGTCATACCGTTCACGCCCACGGTGAGGTACTGGCGCTTCATGTCGATGAAGCCGGCCTTGTACACATCCAGCATGTCTGCCTTTAGGAAGTCCTTGATGATTTCGTTGAAGGCGGTCTGGTACTTGTGCACGCGCTCGGTCTCGATGGTAACGGCCTCACGGATGTAGCCGTAGAGCTCTTCCTTGTCGTACACCTTGGGGCTGATGGGCACGCCCATCTTCATGTTCACGCCCATCTTCTCGCGGAAGTACTTGCGGGCGGCATCCTGGATGAGACGGTTGAGGTTGATGGTCATCACGCTCTTGCTTCCGGTCGACACCGACGCGGTGCCCATGGAATACTGGTGAGTGGTGTGATTGTGATCCTTGTCTTCGTCGTCCAGGTCCTTGAGGGAGTTGCGCAGACGGCAGCAGCTGCTGAGGCTGTCGGGGCTGTTGGAGAGGTAGCAGAAGAAGCTGTGTCCCTTGCTCCACATCTCAGCCGTGAAGTCTGCGTAGTCCTTGTCTACGAAATCGTCTCCGCCGTCGGTGAGCAGGGCCATGGTCTCCACCGGGAAGGTGAGGATGTAGTGGTTGCGCTCCTCGTTGAACCAGCGCATGAAATGCTTCTGGAGCCAGCTGAGGGTCTCCCACTTGGGAGCGCTGCCGTCGGGGAAGCGGAAATCGGAGAATACGCCCTCGAAGTAGGGCTTGTCGAAGTAACCGATGTTCCAGAACACCGTCTGGTAGCCGCGGTTGCCGGCTGGCATGTTCATGGAGTGAACCACCTGCTGGAAGCAGTTGTCGATGACCTTCGTGAGGGTGCGGGCCTTGCGGTTGCTTTCCACAACTTCGTCCAGACGCGAAAGGTAGTCGTCGCCGTAGTCCTTGCGGATGAAGTAGTCCATGTACATGAGGAACTCAGGCGTTGCCACGGCTCCCATGAACTGACTTGAAACACTGTAAACCAGGTTGATGAACTCGCCGCAGAAGCTCTTGAGGTCGGTGGGTGCTATGGACACGCCGCCGAGCTCGCGAAGACCGCTCTCCAGGAAAGGATACATGGTGATGGCCACGCAGTAGGGATAACCGGGAGTGCCGCTCTCGTCGTGCTTGTAGAGAACGTGGCTCTCGAGGTCCTTGATGTACTGCGCCGCAAGATCATGGCCGTAGAGTGCCTGGATCTTGTCCTGCATGATATAGCGGTTCTGCTTGATGTTGTTCTCCTTGTAGAGTTCGGTGCCGAGGGTTACGATGTTCTTGCGCGTAACGTTGGCGTTCGCGTCGAACTTGCTGCCCGTGGCTGCGTTGGAAGCGTGGATATAGTCGCGGATGAAGTCGCGCTTTTTACGAATGTCCTTGCCGGAGTCGAATTTCTCGATGTACTCCAGGGCGGCCTTCTTGTTCACGCTCATGAGGGAGTTCACCACCTGACGGCGGATCTCCTGGCTGGACATCTTGTCGTATATATAAAGGTTGTCCGTGATGGACACGAGGACCTCTTCGGGACACACTTGCCCGGTTGCTTCATAGGTCTGGCGGATACCGCGTTTCAGTTTCTCTACGTCGTATTCTTCAATGGTTCCGTTGGTTTTCCTAACATCCATAGTATTAAGGAATTACAGGTTTACAGATTGGTTCTAGTTCTGACAAGGGGTGAAAAAGTTCGGACTGCCAAAGACAATCCGCCACAATTTTCATTTCTGCCGGTAACAAAGTTAACGAATACAAATACAAGAGTCCACTGAAAAAGCGAAAAGTTATCAACATGAAACTAACAATTAGGTTCCACCCTCTGAAGCACAAAAAAAACCGGCCCCGAAGGACCGGCTTTAGAGTTGCTCTGCGCCGTAGTTTACTCGGCGGGAGCTTCTGCCTTGACAAGAATCTTGACGGTGGCGACGACGGCCTTGTAGACCTTGACGTGGCCTTCGAACTCACCGGTTTCCTTGATTTCAGGAACGGTGACGTTCTTCTTGTCGGTCTCGATTCCGAGGGCTGTGAGGGCCTCTGCCACCTGTGCGGCGGTAACGGCTCCGTAGAGCTTGCCGTTCTCAGACACCTTGACGGTGAGCTTCACGGGCAGGGATTCGATGTTGTTCTTCACCAACTCTGCATCTGCAACGAGCTTGGCTTCCTTGTGGGCGCGCTGGCGGATGGTTTCCTCGTGCTGCTTGAGAGCACCCTTGGTTGCCACGGTGGCAAAACCCTGGGGCACCAGGTAGTTGAGGGCGTAACCGTTCTTAACCTCTACGACTTCTCCGGCATCGCCGAGATTCTGTACGTCTTTCTTGAGAATGATTTTCATAGTGCAGAATTATTTAAGAAGGTCGGTAACATAGGGGAGAAGAGCCAGGCTGCGGGCGCGCTTTACAGCGACGGCCACCTTGCGCTGGAACTTGAGAGAAGTGCCGGTGATGCGGCGGGGAAGGATCTTACCCTGTTCGTTGAGGAACTTCTTCAGGAATTCGGGATCCTTGTAGTCGACATACTTGATGCCCGCTTTTTTGAAGCGGCAGTATTTCTTCTTGCGAACGTCCACGGTGGGAGGGTTCAGATAGCGTACTTCTTCGTTTGCCATGGTTTAGTCCTCCTTGGTTTCAATGGGTTCAACATCATATTCCTCGGGGAGTTCGATCTCTTCCTTGGCCTCTTCCTTAACTTCCTCGACAGGAGCGTTCTTCTTTGCGGAACGGACCTCGCGACGGTGCTCGGCATATGCGATAGCGTCTTTGTCCAGAGCGACGGTGAGGAAACGGATGATACGCTCGTCACGCTTGTACTGAACTTCGAGAGTGTTTACGAATTCGGGAGCTGCCTTGAATTCGATGAGATAATAGAACCCGGAGGTTTTGTGCTGGATTGGATACGCGAGCTGCTTGAGCCCCCAATCCTCTTCGTACACGATTTCGCCGCCATTGGCGGTGATGAGGTCGGTGTACTTCTTAACCGCTTCCTTCATCTGCGCATCAGACAAAACGGGAGTTGCAATGAAAACGGTTTCGTACTGTTTTAACATGTTGTAAATAAATTAATTAAATAAAAATCAGCCCCTTGGGACTTTTCCAAAGGGCTGCAAATTTAGTTTATTTTTTATCTTTTTCCAAATTTTCTTTGTCTGGAGCGTCGTCTTTGTACTTGTACCGACGTATCTTCTGGGTGGCGGTTTTCTCGAACGGATCCTTCATGGCTTCCACGTCGGCAATTTTGGCGTTCTTTCCTACCAGGGTGTTCACCCGGTCCAGAATGCTCTTGCGGAGCGCATCAACCTTGCCCAGGAACTGTTCTTCTCCGGCAAGGTCCCAGTTCAGGGCGTTGTCCGCGAACTTCACCTTGGCCACCAGATGGCCGTCCTGCTGGGTTACGAGCGACTCTTCCACTTCGTCCATGGAATTGAGCAGGAGCTCGATTTCCTCGGGATAGATGTTCTCTCCGTCCGGACCGATGATGGTGCTGCCAAGGCGGCCCTTGAGGTAGTAGTAGCCGTCTTTGTCGACCGTGGCCATGTCGCCCGTGTGGAACCAGCCTTCGTCGTCAATAGCCTTCATGGTGCGCTCGGGGTCTTTATAGTAGCCCATCATCACGTTGTCGCCGCGGCAGATGATTTCGCCGATTCCGGTGCCCGGATCCACGTTGTCGAGCTTTACGTCCACCTTGAAGGAAGCGATGCCCATGCTGCCTATGCGGGTGTGGCCCACCATGGCATTGCACACCAGCGGCGCGCATTCGGTGAGACCGTAGCCTATGGCGTAGGGGAAGTGGGCCTTCTTGAGGAAGACTTCCACTTCCGGATCGAGCTTGCTGCCGCCGATACCGAAGAAACGGAGTTTGCCGCCGAAACTGCGGTAGAGACGCTTGCCCACCATACGGTAGAGTATGCCCGGCATGTGTTTGCGCATCCATGAAAGCACGCGGCTGTGGGCGATGGTTGGAGCTACGCTCTTGCGGTACACCTTTTCTATGATGAGCGGTACGGAGCACATGATGGTGGGACGCACCTCCTTCATGGCGGCCATGAGTATGCTCGGAGTGGGCGGCTTCATTATGTAATACACGCACGCGCCCACGTAAATGGGATAGAGGCAGCCTATGGCCATTTCATACGTGTGGGCCATGGGCAGTATGCTCATGAAGCGGTCGCGTTTATTGCAGCGCTGGGCCTTGTGCGACGCCATAATGTTCTGGCAGAGGTTGCGGTGGCTCAGCATCACACCCTTGGCGGCGCCGGTGGTGCCGGAAGTATAGATGATGGTGGCAAGGGAATCCGCATTAGGAGCCTTGGTCCAGCCGTCGCACTGGAAGGATTCGCGGTCTTTGCTGATGAACTCGAAGGTCTCGATGTCCACCACAAGGGTGAGCTTCTTCAGGCATTCTTCCGGAACCTTGCTCAGAAGTTTCTGGGAGACGTAGAGCACCTTGGTTTCAGAGTGAGTGAGGATGTTCTTTATCTCGTTGGGGGAGGAATCCGGGAGGATGGGGATGGCCACGCGGCCGAAGGCTGTGGCGGTGAAGAAAGCCACCGTCCAGTTGGGCATGTTGGCCGAGAGTATTGCAACGCGGTCGCCTGCGCTTATCCCGAAACGGGAAAGCCTCTGGCTCTGCAGGTCGCAGGCGTCGCGGAATGAAGTGTAAGTGTAGGATTGGCCGCCGTCGGTAAAGCGGCTGAAACGGCGCCGGGCATATCGGAGAGTGCTGTTTTCCAGCAACTCGCGCAGGGTCTGCGGATAGCGGTCGCGGCGTGTTGTCCTGCGGTATGGATGTCTTTTGCTCATAGTTTAATGTGTCAGGTATTTTTCGGGATGTTTACCGGTGAGATGAAGTTGTTCATAATACTCCTGAAGCCGAGCAAGATCGGCCCGGGAGTCGTCCGTAAGCGGGAAGCGTTCCCCGCAGGTAATGGTCTTTGTGCCCCAGTCGAAATAGCCGGCATATACCGGTACCCCGGCTTCGCGGGCTATCATGAGGCCCCCGGCCTTCCAGCGGCGCACGGGCTTGCGTGTGCCTTCCGGGGCGATGGCGAGCTTGAAGAACTCGTCCTGCTCCATTTCGGAGACGAGGCTCTTAACGAGCGTGGTGGCGTTTGTACGGTCGACGGGAATGCAGCCCATGCTTCGCAGGATGCGGCCGAGAGGCCAGAAGAAGAGTTCCTTCTTGACCATTGTGTGGGCCACTTCGCCGAAAGAGGAGTAGAACAGATAGGCAATCACGAAATCGGCCATGCTGGTATGCGGCACGCCGAGCATTACGACCTTGGGCTCCGGCGGCGGACCGCCTACGGCCTTCCAGCCCAATGCCCGGAGCAGCCGGCCGCAGAAGCGGGCCCAGCCTTTCCGATAGTGGGTTTTCCTATATGTTGACATCTTCGAGTTCTTCTTCGCTGCGAAGGTTGGCACGAATGAAATTCTGGCGTTCCACGGTGTTGTCGCCCATGTAGAACTCCATTATTTCGGAGATCCTCTCCTCGTCGGCGAGGGAGACCGGATCCAGACGCATGTCGTCGCCTATGAAGGAGGCGAACTCGTCGGCCGAGATTTCTCCGAGACCCTTGAATCGGGTGATTTCAGTCTTGCCGCTGTGCAGTTCCGCGATTGCCTTCTCCTTTTCTTCGGGGGAGTAGCAGTAGCGGTTCTCCTTCTTGTCGCGTACGCGGAAGAGGGGAGTCTGGAGGATGAAGACGTGCCCGCGGCGGATGAGGTCGGGGTAGTACTTCATGATGAAGGTGAGCACCAGCATGCGGATGTGCATTCCGTCGTCATCGGCATCGGTGGCCACTATGATGTTGTTGTAGCGGAGATTCGAAAGGTCGTCTTCCACGCCCAGGGCGTTGATGAGGAGGTTCAGCTCTTCGTTTTCGGCCACTCTCTTGCGGCTTTCCTTGTAGGAGTTGATGGGCTTGCCGCGGAGGCTGAACACCGCCTGATATGCGGCGTTGCGGGCCTTGGTGATGGTTCCGCTTGCGGAGTCACCCTCGGTGATGAAGATGCTGCTACGCTCTATGTCTTCCTGGGTCTTCTCGGTGGGCTTGTCGCCGTAGTGGAAGCGGCAGTCGCGAAGCTTGCGGTTGTAGACCGCCGTTTTGCGGGCCCTCTCGCGGGTTTTCTTCTGGATTCCGGAGATCTCCTCGCGCTCCTGCTGGGAAGCCTTTATCTTGTCTTCTATGATGGGCACCAGTTCCTTGTGGATGCGGAGGTAGTTGTCCAGGTTTTTGGAGACGAAGTCGTTCACGTAGCTGCGGATGGTGGGGCCTGTGTCGAGTTTGAGCGTGCCCTTTTCGTCGTGGGTCTGCTTTTCCCACATGTAGTTGCTTCCGAGCTTCGTCTTGGTCTGGCCTTCGAAGTTGGGCTCCTGAATCTGTATGGAGATGGCTCCGACCACGCCCTGACGGCAGTCTGCCGGGTCGTAGTTCTTCTTGAAGAAGTCTTTGAGGGTTTTGGCGATGGCTTCGCGGTATGCGGCCAGATGGGTGCCGCCGTCGCGGGTGTTCTGCCCGTTCACGAAGGAGGAGATGTTTTCGCCGTAGGCACTGCCGTGGGTGAGCACTATCTCAATGTCTTCGCCTTCCAGGTGGATGGGCGGATAAAGGGGAGCGTCGCTCAGGAGGTTCTCGTTCACGAGGTCCAGGAGGCCGTTTTCGCTCACGTAGGGAGTGCCGTCCAGCACCAGGGTGAGACCCTTTTTGAGGTAGGAGTAGTTCTTCACCATCTGCTCCACGTACTCGTGATGGTATTCGTATTTGCCGAACATCATCACATCGGGAACGAAGCGCACAAGGGTGCCGTTCTTTTCCTTTGGAGCAGGCTCCTTGCCTGAGTCTTTGAGTTCGCCCCTCTCGAACAGGGCCCAGGAGCTCTCGCCTTCACGATAGGAGCAAACGTAGAAGCTCTGGCTCAGGGCGTTAACCGCCTTGGTGCCCACGCCGTTCAGACCTACGCTCTTCTTGAACACCGCGTCATCGAACTTGCCGCCGGTGTTGAGGATACTTACAGCCTTCACTACCGAGTCGAGCGGAATGCCACGGCCGAAGTCGCGCACCGACACCTCGTTTTCGGGAGTGATGTCGATAAGGATCTGCTTTCCGAAGCCCATCGAGTATTCGTCGATGGAGTTGTCAACTATTTCCTTAAGAAGAACGTAAATACCGTCCCCGGGGTTGTTGCCGTTGCCGAGGCGCCCGATGTACATGCCGGGGCGCATCCTGACGTGCTGTACGCCTTCGAGGGTGCGGATGTTGTCGTCTGTATAATTCGTTACCTGGGGCATGTCATGCAAATATACTCATTTTTTCGTAACGACGCCCCTGAGGTGCAGGATTACGGGTTTTTTGATGCCGGCAAGGTATACTGTAACGGTTTTGTCGAAGGGGAAGGGACCGTCTTCATTGCTGTATGTGGCTTCGATGGTGCCGGACTCGCCGGGCGCGATGCTTGCGCGGGTCCATCTGACTCCGGTACAGCCGCAGGAGGAGACGGCCGACAGTATGGTGAGCGGCTCGCTTCCGCGGTTGGTAACGGTGAAGACGCACTGCTGCGGGCCGTCTTTCTCGGTGAAAGTGCCGAAATCGTGGACGGTTTTGTCGAACTCCGCGCGGCCACCGATGAGGGACTGCAGCAAAAGGAAAAGAAGTGCGAGTGTTTTCATGTTGCAAATTTACTGCAAAAAGTTTACCTTTGCAGAACAGATTAACAAAAAAAGTTCTAGAACTATGGCTTACAAGATTAATCCGGACCTTTGTGTTGCATGCGGCACCTGCGCAGGCGAATGCCCCGTCGGTGCAATCCACGAAGGAGATCCCGCCTACACCATCGATCCCGAGGCATGTGCCGGTTGCGGTACCTGCGCTGGCGTCTGCCCCATGGGAGCTATCGAAGAGGAGTAGGGGATCCATGCTGGAAGACAAAAGACTCAAAGTTTTCGCGGCGGTTGTGGAATCAGGTAATTTCACTGCCGCCGCCTCTTCTTTGGGGCTTTCCCAGCCGGCTGTGAGCCAGAACATTTCCGAACTCGAAAAAGATCTGGGCGTACGCCTCTTCGACCGTTCCACCCGAGGAGAAGTCCGCCTTACAGAGCAAGGCCGTCTTTTCGAGGGTTATGCCCGCCAGATACTCCATTGGTACAAGGCGGCCCGCGAAGCCTTCAATCCGTCGCCCCTTGCCGTAGGCTTCAAGCCCGAAGCGCCGGCTACCGTTCCGCTTGACGCTGCCACGGACGCCCTTGTGTGGTCGTCCGAAGGCGATCTTCACATAGAACTCCGCAGAAAATAGATGGAAGGCCCGTGGAAGCATAACCCATGGTACACCCTTTTCCGTCCCTACGTGGACGCATGCACCCGCTTCAGCTACAGGCACGTGCGGGTAGAAGGAAAGGAGAACATCCCATGGGACAAGGCGGTTATTATCGCCCCCAACCATTGCAACTGTTTGATGGACGCCCTGGTGGTGCTGCGTGCACACTGGGGCCCCTGCGTTTTTGGAGCCAGGGCGGATATTTTCGACAATAAGACGGTTGCGAGCATACTCCGTTTCCTCCGTATCCTTCCCATGGTGCGCCGCCGCGACGGCATACGCAAGGTGCTCCGCAACTACGAAACCATAGAGCAGGTTGTGGACGTGCTCTCCAACGGCGTGCCTTTCTGCATGTTTTCCGAGGGCCGTCACCGCACCATGCATTCCACCCTGCCCATAAACAAGGGTATTTTCCGCATCGCGATGGCGGCTCACAATGCCCTTGACGGCAAGAAAGACGTGGTGATAGTGCCTACGGGAATAGAATACGGCGACTATTTCCATTTCCGCAGCTGGAGCAGGCTCCGTTTCGGCAGGCCGATAAACTTTTCTGCCGCAGTGCGCGAGCATCCGGATCTTAGCGAAATCGAGCTCTACGCCTTGCTGCGCGCTCAGCTTATCGGCGGCATTCAGGGCCGTATCACCTATATTCCGGATGACGAGAACTACGATGCCGCCTGGCAGGCCTTTGAAGAGCGCTTGAATGCCCGCAAGGGCTATGACGTCTCCGCCTATCGCGACGCCGGGCTGCCCCGCAAGCGCTGGCAGAGACTCGCTTTGGCGGCGCTGGCGTCGCCCTTCTTCGCCGTCTCCGCCGTTATGGCCGCCCCCATGTGGGGTCTTTCCGAATGGCTCTGCCACTATAAAGTAAAGGACCGTGCCTTCCGTAACACTACCCGTTATGGGGTGAAACTCATTGGCACGATCCTCTTTGGGATTGTATGGGCGGCCGTTCTGTTCAGTCTCCTGCCCTGGTGGGCCGCCCTAATCGGTCTGCTGTACTTCTTTGTGAGCTACAGCATTTTCTACGACTGGCTGAACTTACTTCGTTAGCCTTACGTAGGTGTTGTAGCGCACCTTGGCGAACTCTTCCGTCTTCTCGAGAAGCTCCTGAGCCCTGTCGGGGAAGAGCTTGTAGAGGGAGGCGAAACGCACTTCACCCTTCAGGAAGTCCTGGAACTTGGTCCAGTCGGGTTCCTTGCTGTCGAGGCTGAACGGATTCTTGTCCGTGCCCTCGAGAGCCGGGTTGTAACGGTAGAGATGCCAGTAGCCGCATTCGACTGCGAGCTTTTCTTCGCGCTGGCTCAGACCCATGCCGGCTTTCAGACCGTGGTTGATGCAGGGTGCGTAGGCGATGATGAGGCTCGGGCCGTCGTAGGCTTCGGCTTCCTTGATGGCGTTCAGGTACTGAACCGGGCTGGCGCCCATTGCCACCTGGGCGACGTATACGTAGCCATAGCTCATGGCCATCATGCCGAGGTCTTTCTTGCGGATACGCTTGCCGCTGGCAGCGAACTTGGCGATAGCGCCGGCCGGGGTGCTCTTGGAGCTCTGGCCGCCGGTGTTGGAGTACACCTCGGTGTCGAGCACGAGCACGTTCACGTTCTCACCGCTGGCAAGCACGTGGTCGAGTCCGCCGTAACCGATGTCGTATGCCCAACCGTCTCCGCCGAATATCCACTGGCTGCGGGACGGGATGAAGTGCTTGAGTGCGAGCAGCTGTTTGCTGATGTCGCATCCGCAGGCCTCCATGAGGGGAACGAGCTTGTCGGCCACCTCACGGGTGACGGCCGCGTCGTTGCGGTTGTCGAGCCACTTCTGGTAGAGGGCCTTCATCTCGTCGGAGCACTTCTTGCACTCGAGGCCTTCGGTCATGAGACGGGCGACCGTCTCACGCATGCGGTTGGTACCTATCTTCATACCCAGACCGAACTCGGCGGCGTCCTCGAACAGGGAGTTCTGCCATGCCGGGCCGTGACCCTGTGCGTTGGTGCAGTAGGGGCTGGCGGGGAATGAGGCTCCGTAGATGGAGGAGCAACCGGTGGCGTTTGCGATCATCATGTGGTCGCCGAAGAGCTGGGTGATGTTCTTGATGTAGGGAGTTTCGCCGCAGCCGGAGCATGCGCCGGAGAACTCGAAGAGAGGCTGGCTGAACTGAGCCGCCTTGAGATTGCTCTTGGGATCCGTGGGAGTCTTGTAGCCAATCTTGCTTGCCAGGTAGTCGTACTGGGCCTGCTCGTCGGCGTGCTCGGTGTACGGAACCATGGTGAGGGCCTTTTCGGGCTTGGCGAGGCACACATCGACGCAGTTGCCGCAACCGGTGCAGTCCGCTACGCTCACGCTGAGGGCGTACTTCCAATCCTTGAGGTTGGCCTTGCCCTGTGCGAGCTTGGTGCCTGCGGGAACGCCGGCGGCCTCCTCGTCGGTGAGGAGGAACGGACGGATGGCGGCGTGCGGGCACACAAAGGCGCAGGTGTTGCACTGGATACACTTGTCTGCATCCCACTCGGGAACCATCACGGCTACGCCGCGCTTTTCATAGGCAGCGGTGCCTGCGGGCATGGTGCCGTCCATCCAGGGGACGAAGGCGCTTACCGGCAGGGTGTCGCCGTTCTGGGAGTTCACCACGTCGGCGATTTCCTTCACGAATGGAGTGGCCAGGCGGCCTGCTCCGGGATTCTCGAACTTGGCGGAGATCTTTGCCCAGTCGGCCGGGATTGCCACCTCGGTGTATTCGCCGCCGCGGTCGATGGCCGCGTAGTTCATGTTAACCACGTTCTCGCCCTTCTTGCCATAGCTCTTGAGGGCGGCGTCCTTCATGTATTTCACTGCATCGGCGTAAGGAATGATGTTCGTGATCTTGAAGAATGCGCTCTGCAGGATGGTGTTGGTGCGGCCGCCGAGGCCGATTTCCTGAGCAATCTTGGTGGCGTTGATGATATAGAGCTTGATGTGCTTCTTGCCGATGATGCTCTTCACATTGTCGGGGATGCGCTCCAGGGTTTCCTTCTCGTCCCAGAGGGAGTTGAGCAGCAGGCTGCCGCCTTCCTTGATGCCCTTGAGCACGTCGTACTTGTAGAGGTACGAAGGCACGTGGCAGGCCACGAAGTCGGGAGTGCCGACGAGGTAGGGGGCGTGGATGGGCTTGGGACCGAAGCGGAGGTGGCTGCAGGTGTAGCCGCCGGACTTCTTGGAGTCGTAGTCGAAGTATGCCTGGCTGTACAGGTCGGTGTGGGAGCCGATGATCTTGATGGTGTTCTTGTTGGCGCCCACGGTACCGTCGGAACCGAGACCGTAGAACTTGCACTCGGTGGTGCCGGGCTTCACTATGGAAACTTCCTCGCCGAGAGGCAGGCTCTTGAAGGTGACGTCGTCGGTGATACCGATGGTGAAGTCGGCCTTGGGAGCCTTGCGCTCGAGGTTGTCGTACACCGCGATGATCTGTGCCGGAGTGGTGTCTTTACTGGAGAGACCGTAGCGGCCGCCGATGATGAGAGGAGCATTCTCCTTGCCGACATAGGCGTTGCGGATATCGAGGTAGAGGGGTTCGCCGGGTGCGCCGGGTTCCTTGGTGCGGTCCAGTACGGCGATCTTCTTGACCGTCTTGGGCATGGCCTTGAAGAGGTAGTCGATGCTGAAGGGCCTGTACAGATGCACGGTTACGAGACCGTACTTGCGACCCTTGGTGGCGAGGTAGTCGATGGTTTCCTTGATGGTTTCGGTGACGGAACCCATGGCCACGATCACAAGTTCAGCGTCCTTGGCACCGTAGTAGGTGAAGGGACGGTACTTGCGGCCGGTGAGTTCGCTGATTTCTCCCATGTAGCGGGCCACGATGTCGGGAACGGCCTCGTAGACCTTGTTGCGGGATTCGACTGCCTGGAAGTAGACGTCGCCGTTCTGGGCTGTGCCGCGGGTGACGGGAGCGTCGGGATTCAGGGCGCGGTCGCGGAACTGCTGGAGAGCCTTCTCGCTCACCATGCCCTTGAGGGCCTCTTCGTCGAGAGCTTCGATCTTCTGGATTTCATGGCTGGTACGGAAGCCGTCGAAGAAGTGCAGGAACGGCACGCTGCTCTTGATTGCGGAGAGATGGGCCACCGCCGCGAGGTCCTGGGCTTCCTGCACGCTGCCGGAAGCGAGGAGGGCGAAGCCGGTCTGGCGGCATGCCATCACGTCCTGATGGTCTCCGAAGATGGAGAGGGCGTGACTGGCAAGGGCGCGGGCGCTCACGTGGAAGACTCCGGGAAGGAGCTCGCCTGCAATCTTGTACATGTTGGGGATCATCAGCAGGAGACCCTGTGATGCGGTGTAGGTGGTTGTGAGGGCACCAGCCTGGAGAGAACCGTGGACGGCACCGGATGCACCGGCTTCGCTTTCGAGCTCAGTTACGCGCACTGTCTCGCCCCAGAGGTTGGTTTTTCCGTGGGCTGCCCATTCGTCGATGTTCTCCGCCATGGGGGAGGAGGGAGTGATGGGGTAGATGCAGGCGTTCTCGCTGAAGAGATAAGCTACGTTTGCTACAGCGGTGTTGCCGTCACAGGTGATGAATTTCTTTTCTTTTGCCATGGTTATGCTATTGAATTAACGTTGATTTCCTTTCCTTCTGCGCCCGAAATGCGCTTCACAAGGCCCTGTAGCACTGTTCCCGGGCCGATTTCAGTGAAGTCAGTGGCTCCGGCGGCGAGCATGTTCTTCACGCTGGCCGTCCAGCGCACTGGGCTGGTGAGCTGTTTGAGCAGATTCTCGCGGATGCGAGCCGGGTCGGTTTCCGCTGCCGCCGTGACGTTCTGGTAGATGGGACAGTTGGGAGCCTTGATTTCGGTGGCCTCGATGGCTTTGGCCAGACCTTCGCGGGCCGGTTCCATGAGGGGGGAGTGGAACGCTCCGCCCACGGGCAGGGGGAGTGCGCGCTTGGCTCCTGCTGCCTTGAGGGCCTCGCAGGCGGCGAGCACGGCTTCCTTTTCACCGGAGATGACTATCTGACCGTCGCAGTTGTAGTTGGCGGCGATGACGGTTCCGGGAGTAGCGGCGCAAATCTTTTCCACCGTTGCGTCCGGCAGGCCGAGGATGGCGGCCATGGTGCCTGGCACCTTTTCGCAGCAGGCCTGCATCTGCTCGGCGCGTATCTTCACGAGGCGGAGGCCGTCGGCAAAGGAGACGGCTCCGGCTGCCACAAGTGCTGAGAATTCGCCCAGAGAATGGCCGCCTACCATGTCGGGGGCGGGGAGGCCGGGAGTGCAGAGTGCGAGGGCTGTGGAATGTATGAATATTGCCGGCTGTGTGACGCGGGTGGCGCGGAGGTCTTCATCGGACCCTCCGAACATAGTGTCGGTTATGCGGAATCCCAGTATTTCATTTGCTTCTTCCATCAGAAGCCTTGCCTTTTCACTGCTTCGGTAAAGGTCTTGTCCCATGCCAGAGAACTGGGAACCCTGGCCTGGGAACAGGTATGATATCATGGCACAAATATACCAAAAATTTGTATATTTGCAGCCCCGCCCTCATAGTTTAATGGATAGAATTGCGGATTCCGGTTCCGCCGGTTGGCGTTCGATTCGCCATGAGGGTACAAAGAGGCCCGGCAGCACTTTCAGCCGGGCCTCTTTGCGTGTTGAGGAGTCAGTCTACGACCGTCGCTCCGCCGGGATTCACTGTGATATTTCCTTTACGGTTGGCGTCAAACCCGAGTCCGGTAAGCCATACCGTGTCGTAGTATTCTCCAGAATCGTCTACCTGAGGGGTGCGCTCGCTGATGCGCAGGTTTTCCGAGACCCACAGGTCCCCGTACATCCCAGCATTGTACACGGTGAGGAGTTCTGAACCGTTTGGCAGCGTGTAGGTGGTGGTGCTCGAAGAACCAGCCTTGGCTGCGCAGGTGTATGAAAAGCCTATGTCGGATCCCGTTATGGCAGTACTTACGGCACCCGTGGAAGGATTCACGTAGCGAGCTTCGTGGTTCACCAGGTTGAAGGGTAGCTGGGTGGAATGGTCCGGGATGAGCCGGTAGATACACGGGGTGTCGTATGTCACGATAAGGCGCATATCCATGGATGTGGGATGCGCGTGCTTGTAGTAGCCGTTGCTGCCGTTGAGTTCGGTATACGAATCCCAACCGGTGAGATTCCAGATGCAGTCGAAGCAGTCGGAAAAAACACTCGCCGTACCTGCCGAGGTGTAGGTGGAGGAAGAATTGTCTGCATATTTCATAGTGGGGCTCACTGAATCGTAGCCGTAGGTGCCTGTAAACGCCGACCAGCTTCTGGTGTAGGACACCTTCCTGGTGGAAGTCATCGAGCCCCATGCGGTACCGCCTGGCTTGTAGGTGACCGACCCGTTGATGGTTCCGGCAAAGTGCGAATAAATCTTCAGTCCCAGGGGATTGCTGTAGCGGCAGAGGAGCTTTCCCGTTGAGGCCTGATACTCCAGCTTCATCGCAGGTCGCCTGGTCAACACTTTCACCGTGAGCGTGTCTCGCAGCAGGCCGTCGTAGGATTCGATAAAGATGTTCATGTTTTCAGTTTCGCTCTCATAGGGATTGCGGTAGAATGAATACGACGGGTATTTGTAATGGTAGAAACTGCTGTACATTCCGCTGCCATAGGTGAGCTTGGAACCTTCGGTGTTCATTGCAGTGGAAATGAGGATGGCGGTGAAATGCTCATCCACCTGGCTCGCCTGGAAGCTGACGTATGGGGGGACCGCAACCTTGTCGGTGGTGATGGAAAACTTGGTTTTCGGGTTCGACCGGTAAATGTAATACAAGGCGGCGAATCCTTTCATCAGGTAGATGGAGGAGACTTTTCTGAAAGGCCTGCGGTACTCGTTCGCGTCGACGTTGGTCTGGTAGGCAGATGGGCAGGTGAATGACGTGTATCGGGTGTCGGCGAAGCATAGCGTCCCGGTTATGGAAGGATCCGACGGTTCTACGAACCAGTCTTCAGGAACTATGAGGTCAGATGCCATGTCCAGACGAAGCGGATTTACCGTGTTGCGCACTACGGAGAAGTCGCCGGTGGCGTCTCGCCCAAGATATGCTCTATAGACGACCGAAGAATAGGTGGCTGTTGGAGTCTCCGCCCGGCACGTGAGTTCCAGATATGAACACAGATCCGCCAGAGTTTGGTCTCCGGTAGCCTGTGCTATCGCAGCGGCGTTTTTGCCATGTTGGGTGCCGTTCGCGGGCAACAGCTGCCCCTGGCAATTCTCCAGGTAATAGAGGCTGACCGTACCCCCGGCATTGAGTGTAGCGATATCTGCAGCGCTAAGACTGTCGCCCTCGGCAATCACTTCGGATGCGGCTTCGGCCCTGCTCGCATAGCGTTCTTCGTCCTGTAGCGTGCCGAATGGCCGTATCGCTTTCGCGCAGGCCTTCATCTTCCCGGAAAGGAAGGTGTAGGAGATGCGGGTGTTTGCCGGATTGTCGTAGGCGGTGATGTCGAAACGGCCGACGAGTCTGGAAAGGCTCACGCTGCCGCTGACGGAAGGGGAGTAAGCCAGAACCGCTCCGGCCATGGGAAAACCACGTTCCCGGAACGAGGAATAATTGTCCACTGATGCCGTCACAGTGCTGATGTTCACTTCGAGCTCCGGGCCTTCCACCTCTCCCAAATTGGCCAGGAAATAGATGTCATAGCTGGCGTGAAGGGCGGGAAACACTATCGGTATCTGAGTATCCGCAGAGAGTTCTGTGTGGAAGGAGTAGTCGGGAAGCAGCACCCCTTCCTGGTATATCCAAACATTGATGTCGGATATGGCGTCGAGCTGCTCCGGACAGAAGGTGGAACGCGACGGAGGCTCGCTGCGCTCCAGGGAGAAGCGTACCCTTACGCCGCCGGGGAGCCTGTCCGGCCCCTCGGGGGCAATCCTTGCGCAGGATATGCCTGCCACAAGGACTGCCGTAAGGAAAAGAAATGGAGCTTTCATGATTAAAATGTCTGGGTGATTTCGCTTCCGGCCTGCCATGGGGTGACGGTGATTCCCAGCGACGCCTCGCCTTCGGTGACGGGAATGCCCGGATTGGAAGAGCCGAGGTTGTTGATGGTGATGGCAACGTCATAGCTGGTATTAGGTGCAAGTCCCGCCGGGGAGCCGGAGGAGAGTTTTTCACCCAGATTCACCGTCCAGAAGTAAATACTGTTGCCGAGACCGGTCATTTTTGCCGCAATCGTCAGCCATGCAGCCTGGTCGGTCCAGTTGTTCGCGGTCGGGGCATCTGCGGGAATTGCGGTGGACAGGGGATTGGGGAAACTGTAGAAGTATGCGTTGGGAGAATAGGATCCTCCGTTCGCCACTGAGGTGGTACTGCTTTCATATGATTTAAGTGTATATGCGGCTCCCTCGCACTGTGTGGATACCGCCTGGGAGAGCGAACCGTTAGTGACTGGCATGCCAATCGATGCACGACCGTACTGATTGTACCAGACGGCGACATCTGTGCCGTCAAGTTTCACCGCGGCTTTCACGTTGCATAGAAATACCCGCTGTAGGACGATGTCGCCGAGCGGGGCTGGCATCCTGTTACTTATGGATGTGAGGTGCACGCGCGAGGCGAGGCTCTTAACCGTAACCGTGGCCGAGGCTGAGGAAGCGGTGGTGAGGTCTGCATTGCATTCCCCGTACATTACATAGGGATTGGTGGAAAGGATTGCGGTGACATCCCTTGTCTGGGTGAGGTTATAGTCCGTGATTGCGGGTCCGTTCACCACGGCCGCGACTTTGTAGACCATGCCCTTGCTGAGCTTCACGCTGCCGGCCGCAGTGAGTTTTTTAAGAAAGTTTCCTGCGGAGTCGAAAAGCAGGATTTGAACGGAAGAGGCGGTTTTGTCTCCGTTGTATTCGGCCGTGCTGCTGGCACGCGTGGAGATGTCGGTGTCGACTCCGGAAAGCGAAATGGAAAGGGTGGCGGTTTCTTCGTCGGAGGAATCTTCACCAGGCCCCGTTACGTCCGCGAGTTTTTTGCAGGAAACTGCCAGGGCGGCTCCGAAGAGCAGCGCCACTGAAATAAAGGAAAGGATCTTTTTCATCGTTTTTTGGTTTAAAATGGTTTTACGACGGCAAAGGTCCGGGGGAATATCCGTGTACAAAAGCAAAAGTCCGTCAGCCCCCTCAACTTTTTATGTTTTCGAGGGTGTCGAAAAGATTTTTCGTGGGGTTTCGGTGACGAACGGCCGTTTTCTTGTGACGAAAAACCGGCCCTCGATTTTTTTCGAAGGCCGGTCGGGGACGAAACCGCGGTTTCTGTGACGAAGCTAATATCCGAAGATATCCTCGAGTGTTAGCGTTTTCACGGGACCGAGCATGCGGAGGTAAGGCATGTCGAGATCGGCCGGATCACCAAGGATGCCGTAGGTGTAGGTACGGCCGGCGACCCATTCCTTCTGAACAGCCTTTACATCTTCAAGGGTGAGGTTCTGAAGCTCTTCAAATACGGCTTTATCAAGGGGCTCGTCGAGGCCTAGCCTACGGCAGTTGCGGTAGTAGTCCAGAAGCCTGAGACCACGATAGCGCTGGGTGCGCATGCGGGAAAGCAGGCCTTGCTTTGCAATGTCAAAGGCGCGTTCCGATTCGGGCATGTCGTTGATTATATCGTCGAAGTTCTCCACCGCCTTGACGAGTTTGTCGTTCTGCGAGGCGATGTATGCGTAGAAGCCGTATTCGCCGTCTTTCCATGAGGGCTCGCGCAGGCGTGCAGAGGCGCTATACGCAAGACCGCGGGCTTCCCTCATTTCCTGGAAGACGATTCCGTTCATGCCGCCGCCGAAGTATTCGTTGTAAAGGCGGATGCGGGCTGTCTGCGCGGGGTCGTATTTCTCTCCGCGGTTGCTGAACTGGTAGTAGTAGAAGTTGGCGGCGGTGTAGGGAGCCACAAGCACCTTGGACGAAGGAGTCTGTACCGTGGGGGCAAACTCTTCTGCCAGGGGTTCGGGATTGTCTGCCATATGATGGGCGGCCGCAATAGTCTTTGTCGCTTCTTCCTTGGAAAGCGGTCCGTAATAAAGCACTTCGTGCCCCTTTTCGAAAAGTTCGCGAAGCTTGCCTAGCAACTGTTCGGAGCTTAGGGAGCTGAGATCGGCGCTGGAAAGGGTGGTGCGCTTGATGTACTCGGGGCCGTACATTACGTAATCTGATAGTGCGCCGAAGCAGGCGTCCTGACTCTTCTTGGCGTCGTCGCGGGCCTTGAAGATATCTGCCTTGAGAGCTGCCAGTACCCCTTCATCGGGCTCGGCGCCAAGGATCAAATTCTCCACTATACCGAGCGCTTCGGGCACATTGTCGCTCAGACCGCTGACCATGATGGAGCTGGAGTTATCGTCGCAATCGAAGCTGAAGTAGCAGGCGAGCTCATACATGCGGGCGCTTATTTCCGCTGCACTCATTTCCGAAGTGCCAAGGTATTGGAGATAGGCGAATGCATCTTCAAGAGCAGGATCCTGGAGCTTGCCGCGATTATAGAGAAGCTCAACCGTTGCAATCTCGTTGAGGGTGTTTTTCTTATACAGCAGATTCACGCCCTGGGCGAGCTGTCCCGCAGACAGGTCTTTTGAGAAATCCGGGAATGACGGTTCAATGGGCTTGACTTCCTTATCCTGAATGCTCTGGAGGAAGGCGCTGCTCTTGTCGCGGTTGGTCTCGATGGGAGTGATGGCGGGGGCGGAGATCTTTTCGATGGACGTATCTTCACCCATGCGCTTGTAAACCACTACGAAGTTCTCGGGACGCAGGTACTCCTGAGCGAAGGCCATCACGTCTTCCTTGGTTACCGACGCGTAACGGTCGATGTCCTTGCAGGCGTCCTTCCAGGGAATTCCGGCGATAAAGGCCTCGACGAACAAGCGGGCCCTGTTGGAATTGTTCTCCAACTGGCGCATCCTGCGGAGACGGATATTGTTAACAGTGCTCTCCAGGAGCGATTCGTCGAAGTCACCTGCAGCGAGCTTGGCCACTTCTTCAAGCGCGAGGTCGCGTACCTGCTCAAGGGTCTGTCCCTGCTTTGGCATTCCCAGGGTGACGAACATGCTGTAGTCGGGCTGGGTATTGTCGAACGCGTACATCTGCATGACCTTCTGCTGCATATTGATGTCCAGGTCGATGAGGCCTGCGCGGCCGTTACAGAGCACGCTGCTCGCCACTTCACCAACGGAAGTGGCCTTCAAATCGCGGGAGCCGGGAAGCCTCCATGCCAGGGCGACCATTTCCGCCTCGAGACCGTAAACGTCCTTCTCGATAGGAGTGGTTATGGGCTCTTCGGCTTCGTATTTGAGGGTAGGGATATTCGGATTCGGGGCCCAGTCGCCGAAATACTTCTTTACGAGAGCTAGCGCTTCACGAGGATTGAAATCTCCGGAAAGGCAAATAGCTATGTTATTCGGAACATAGAAGGTATTGTAATAGTTCTTGATGTTGACGATGGAGGGGTTCTTGAGCTGTTCCTGGGTGCCGAGAACCGTTTGGGTACCATAAGGATGGTTCTTGAAAAGACCGGCCTGAAGGGCTTCGAAGAGCTTTTCCGTGTCGGAAGTGAGTGACATGTTCTTCTCTTCGTACACTGCCTCGAGCTCGGTATGGAATCCGCGGATCACGTTGTGACGGAAGCGGTCGGCCTGCACTATGGCCCAGTTCTCAAGCTGGTTTGAGGGAATGTCCTCGGTGTATACCGTTTCGTCCTGGCTGGTCCAGGCGTTGGTTCCGCGGGCGCCTATCATGCCCATGAGTTTGTCGTACTCGTTGGGGATGGCAATCTTGGAGGCTTCGTAGCTCACGGAGTCAATCCGGCGGTACATTTCCAGCCTCTCTGCGGGATCGGTGATGGTGCGGTACTCCTCGAACAGGCGCTCGATTTCGTCCAGGAGGGGCTTCTCGGCTGCGTAGTCGCTGGTGCCGAACTGCTCGCTGCCCTTGAACATCAGGTGCTCGAAATAATGGGCGAGTCCGGTGGTTTCGTGCGGGTCGTTCTTGCCGCCGGAGCGAACGGCTATGTAGGTCTGGATACGAGGTTCCTCCTTGTTTACTGTCATGTAAACCTTGAGGCCGTTGTCGAGGGTGTAGACGAGACTCTTCATCGGGTCGCCTTTAACCCTTTCGCATCTGTCACATGAAGTGAATGTAGCCGCTGCCACCAGAAGGGCCACGGCAGTTTTGATAAACAAATTCTTCATTATTCCGGGAATTTTTTCTCAAAGATAACGCTAAATCCCAAAAAATGCGTAACTTGCACCCGAAGTTTTTCATAGTTTAAGTTTAGGTTAAGTAGCGGGGCGGTCGCAGTGATGCGATGCCCCGTGAATTTTTTTTATTTCAGTCTGTATCCACTTAGTCCCTGCAGTCCAGGCATCCCGTAGTATTTTCCCACAAGGTTACCTTTCAGATAGACCAGTCTGCCCAGCAATTCGGGGTGATCCACCAGATTAAGTGCGTCGCGTATGTCGCCCTGGTTCAACTGCACTGCTAGACAGGACTCGCGGCTCGCAGTGTTTTTATCCGGTGCGAGTACGAGATTCGTGTTGGACTTGAACGGGGCGGAGAAGGAGCAGGATTTCGAAGTGAGGTCGCCTCCGGCGATGTATCCATATACCCAGACACCCTTCTCGCCGCTGGCTGCCTTGCTGCGCGCCTGGCCCACGCTGTAGGCTCCGGAAAGATCCTCATTACCACCATCGTCTCCGGGGTTTCCGTAATAGTAGTTTTCGAACGTCCATGTAAGGGCGGTGTCCACCTCGATGCTTATGCCGTCTCCGTAGCGTTCCGCTACTGCGTCGACGTCTTTCACGCTACTGCCGCTGCCTATCCGCAGAACCAGCACTTCGCGTGGCCCAAGTTCCCTGGTGGCAAGCGTCTGGCTCGTCCCGTTACGGTTGAAAAGAACCCATATTGTTCCCGGATAGAAATAGCCGGTACGCTTCTCTCCATACGCGTACATGAGCGTTCCAGCAGCGCTCTTTACATATATGTTTCCGCCTGGATAATCAGCGATGAACTGGTCCGTAAACTGAAGCCTTACTGCGGAATTGAGCATGGCGCAGCTCAAGTGGACCGCAGATATCTTTCCGGGTACTATTTCCACCGTTTTGCGGTCGCCGTACTGGGGAGAATCGAAGACGGGACCGGTGAATGTTCGGGAGACGGCTTCTACCGTGTATTCGCCGACTGGCAGAGAGAGCTCCTTCGGCGCGTTTGCGTAAAGACCGCTCCAGACGGTGTCGTCGCCGTCGTCGCGTATGCTCAGGATAAAGGAGTTGGTGTCTGGAATCTCTGCTCCCTTGCTGGAAGAGTCGACAAAAGAGAGGGTAAGCGTACCCGGCTGTGGGTCGGGGGAGGAGACGATGCGGTCGCAGGCGAGCAGCGCTGCCGCGGCGAGTGGGAGTAAATGAAAAGCCTTCATAATCTTGCGTTTTTGAGCAAAGCTATGAAGGCTTTTTCAGACCGAAGGGAGTAAATCGGAAATATTCTTTTTATGAGGGTTGCGTTTTTCTTAACAATCGAAAAACAAATCTTTATGCCCTTCCGGCAACTGTCTATAACTTAAATCTGTACGCGAGTCCGATACCAAGAAAACAGCTGTCTTCCAGAGTGAGGATCCCCACGCCGTATTTGTAGTAGTTGCTCTCGGAAACGACGCTTCCCGCAGCTTCCGAGGTGTAATTTCCGTAACTCTTCTGGATTCCGGACGAAGAGAAGTCGACAGGCATGTCCATGTTGTAATCGAAAATGATGTACATGTCGAGGCTCTGGTTCCTGGCGAATTTCCAGTCAGCTCCGAGGTTGAAACGGATACGGTTAATATATATGTCGTTGTAGGAAGGCGTGAGGTTGCCGTAACAGGTCCTCGTCTTGTTTTCCCAGGTTTTCGTGCTTCCGTCGTACTTCTGCCAGTTGTAGGTGCCGTACACAAACGAGTCCGGATTCACGGCATTGAGGGTGTTGCGGATTTCCGCCGAGATATAGGGCGTCCATTTGCTATGGAAGATGTCGTACTCAACTTTTATGCGGCTCTTGAGGGCCAGGTCGGTCTGAGGACTCTGGTACAGGTTCACGTCGTACGCCTTATATGTGGCCTGAAACTTCTCGCGGAGAGTGAACTTGATGCGGCCCAGTCTGGCAGAAGCCGCCAGACTCAATGCTCCGCGGTGCCTGGGCCTCCACTCTCCGGCGCTGCTTTTGGACATGATGAAGGAGTATGAAACACCCGCCTTGAGCCAGGGAAAGAGCCTGTATGAGACGGCCAGGTTGGAGTATGCCTTGCTGAGGTTGGAGAAACTGTCTTTCAAACGTATTTCTTCGTCGAAAGACAGGCTCAGGCGTTTGGGAATCACGCTCCAGTCGACACCTCCGGAAATCAAAGCCCCCATGTCGAGCCCTTCGTTGACGGAGGAGTAGGTGAGACCGCTACCCGTGCCGGCGGTGCCCAGGGACATGTTCTGGATGTCTCCGTCGCTCTGGGAGAAAGCGGGAACCGCCAGGAGCAGGGCGGCCGCCGCGAGAATAACCCTAGCCTTCATAATTCTTGATTTTGATAGCCTTGTCTATGCTGGAAGACTCGCCCTTGGGGAGTTCGTATGTGACTTTCAAGTATGCGGAATCCTTGAGGAAGTCCACCATGCCGACCTCGATGCTTTCGATCTTGAGACCCAGCCTTTTTTCCAGGTCTTCCTTGAGCTCAGCCCTGCGCGATGCCTCCACAAGTTCTATGCGGTCGTAGAGGACAACTTTCGTGGAAACGCGGGAACGGATGATTCCTATGCCTTCGAGCAGCCAGATGAGCAGCACGGTCACCACATTGGCCGTTACTATCAGGGCGAAGGGGATTTCAGCTCCTATGCCATTGATTATGGAAATGGCGATGATTATGAACAGATATGTCATTTCCCGCACGGGCACTGTTTCGGTGCGGTAGCGTATCATGCCGAAAATGGCGAACAGACCCAGCGTGAAGCCTATCTGGAGGCTCAGGTTGTTCATCACGTAGAGCAGCAGGAACATTGCGCTCGAGAAGATGAGGAAGGTGAAGTAGTAGTTTCGCTGGCCACCTTTACGGAAATAGAAGAACTGCACTATTATCCAGGAAATGAGCAGGTTGAGCAGGAAATGCAGGAGCAGATCCTTGATGGAGCTCGTAATCATTCCCGCAGAGCTCTTTGCCTTCAAGTTGCCGAGTTCGTCTGCTTCTACTTCGTATCCGTTCTCCGCTGCGATTTCGGGATCGAATTCGGGGAACTCTTCAGAAGCGTTTGCACTCACTTCTTCGTCGGTGGCTGGCAGGATCTGCCGGTTGTCATTCTGCGAGAATGCCGGCAGGCTTATCACCAGAGCCAGGGCTGCGGCGAGCAGCAATTTAAATGTTCCTTTCATATCTGTTTGTGATTCTTTTGTTTATGGTTTTTTCCACGTATCTTACTTTTTCTTTGAAGCGGTTGTCTTTTGCGCTCGGGTCCGTAAGCACCGTGCCTATGGTGTATTTGCTGATGCGGTATGGCATCACGCGGTGTGAGGCGAGGATTTCACGCATGGGAGAGGGGAGGCGGCCATCCTGCTTGAGTTCTATGATCACAGCGTCGGCAAGGTTGCCATCGAGTCCCGTGGCCATGTTGTGGAAACGAAGGTTCGTGTCTATGGTAACCCTTTCCGTCTTTTCGCGGTTCACCAGGGTGATACGGTCGAATTCAGTGGTGCAGCGCGGTTCGAGCTGATCTGCGGTGAACCAGGACTTTTCTGCGAGGAATTCCGCAGCCTCGGCGTTGGTGCCAAAGTGGCCGAAGTCTTCCGAGGGGATCTGAATCCTTTTCTTTTTGGTGCGTCCGTGATTGTTCTTGCGCTTGATTTCCAGAAAGGATTCTCCGGAAACGAGGTAAGTGCGGGTGCGGACCTTCTGGCGGGTTTTCCGGCCGTTGTGATGGGCCAGGTACATGGCGAGCCCGGGAGTGTCGTAATAAAGCGACAGGTATCCGGTGATGCGGTGCCCCTCAATGGTGCAGACTCGATAGCCACGCGCGACGGCGTCTTCAAGAACGCCTCGAAGCACGTTACTGTTAGTGACGAACTTGGTGTCGATGCGATTCATCAGCTTGATGGCATCCATCTCCTCAAGCGTGATGGGCTCCATCCTGGCCAGAATGTCATTCATCGGACCTCGAGTATTCAAAGATCTTTATGGTGTTCAGTTTGCCGTTTGGCAGGTAGGTGTACTGCTTTTTCCGGGTGCCATCCTCGTTATACTCGAATTTGCGTACGTAGACAACTTTGTCCTTGTCGTTGTAACGGGTTTCGCGAATCTTCTGGTCCTGGTCGTTCCATTCGTAGGTTTCTCTCCAGGATTGGCCGTACTGGTTGTATTCGGTTTCGGAAATTTTGTGACCGGCGGAGTCGTATACGGTGACGCGGTCCAGCCACTTGGTTTTGCTCTTCGCGTCGGTGTTCCACTCCTTAACGGTGAGGTTCTCCTTGCGCTGGAATTTGAGACGGAGATACTCGTCGCTGTTCTGAGCAAAGGCACATACGGCCGCCAGGGCAAGGCTTATGGTTAACAATACTTTATTCATATCGTACAAATATAAAAGATTTGAAGCACAAAAAAAAGCGTACGGCAGAAATAGTGCCAAACGCTTCTTGGAGCAGGATAGGGGAGTCGAACCCCCCTCCTTGGCTTGGGAAGCCAATGCACTACCGATGTGCTAATCCTGCGAGTGGATGCAAATATAGGCAAAATTTTTGCTTTACCCAATAATTCATTAAATTTGCAAGCTATACATATTTTAACAGAAAGATGCCAGCCAACAACTTCCTAAGGAAAATCTTCGGCTCAAAGGCCGACCGCGATTACCGCGCGGTCAAGCCTACGCTGGACAAAATACTCCGCAAATACGAAGAAATTGACAAATTGTCAAATGATGAGCTCCGTGCCCGCAGTGCCGCGCTCCGCGAATATATGCGCAACGTGGAACAGCCGTTTGAAGAAAGGGCGGCCCAGATTCGCCAGGAACTCGACGGCGATATTCCGGTAGACCAGAAAGAAGCCCTCGCCACGGAATCCGATAAACTCGTTAAGGACGAAGATGAAGCCATCGAAAAAGGCCTCACCGAAATCCTTCCCGAGGCATTCGCAATCATGAAATCCACCGCCAGGCGTCTCGCCGAAGGCGATGTGGTAGTAACCGCAAACGATTTCGACCGCGACCTTGCCATCTCCCACGACTTTGTGTCCATCGACGGCGAAAAGGCCGTGTGGCACAACGCATGGGAAGCCGGCGGGAACGTGCTCAAATGGGATATGGTGCACTATGACGTGCAGCTCATCGGCGGTATCGCCCTGCATCAGGGCAAGATTGCGGAAATGGCCACCGGTGAAGGTAAAACCCTTGTGGCAACCCTCCCTGTCTTCCTGAACGCACTTGCAGGCAAGGGTGTTCACGTGGTTACCGTGAACGACTACCTGTCCAAACGAGACAGCGAGTGGATGGGTCCGCTCTATGAGTTCCACGGTCTCAGCGTCGACTGTATCGACAAGCACAAGCCCAATTCGGACGAGCGCCGCAGGGCATATAACTGCGACATCACCTTCGGTACCAACAACGAGTTCGGTTTCGACTACCTCCGCGACAACATGGCCACCACGGAGGAAGACCTCGTGCAGCGCAAGCATCACTACGCCATCGTTGACGAGGTGGACTCCGTTCTCATCGACGATGCCCGTACTCCTCTCATCATCAGCGGTCCTACCGCCAAAACTGAGTCGGACGCCCAGTTCATGGAGTACAGGCCCTACGTGGAAAAGCTGTACCAGGCGCAGAGGAGCCTTGTGAACCAGGTGCTCAACGAGGCCAAGAAAAAGATCGCCGAAGGCGACGAAGCGGAAGGCGGCCGCCTGCTGCTCCGCGCGCACAAAGGTCTGCCCAAATATCAGCCCCTGATCAAGTTCCTCAGCGAACCGGGTATGAAGGTAATCCTCCAGAAAACGGAGAACTACTATATTCAGGACAACGAAAAGGAGATGCCTGTCATCACCGACCCGCTCTATTTCGTAATCAACGAGCAGCTCAACTCGGTGGACATGACCGATAAGGGTCACGCCGTGCTGGCTCAGAGCGTGGGCGACGACGACTTCTTCGTCATCCCCGACGTGGGCAGTCAGATTGCCAACATCGAGCACAGCGAGATGTCGCTGGCCGAGCGCCAGCAGGCGAAGGACGCCCTCATGGAAGACTTCTCCCTCAAGAGCGAACGTATCCACACGGTGAACCAGCTCCTCAAGGCCTACACGCAGTTCGAGAAGGATGTGGACTACATCATCGTGGAAGGCCAGATCAAGATCGTGGACGAGCAGACCGGCCGTGTAATGGAAGGCCGCCGCTGGAGCGATGGACTTCACCAGGCAATCGAGGCCAAGGAAAACGTGAAGGTGGAAGCTGCAACGCAGACCTTCGCCACCATCACCCTTCAGAACTACTTCCGCATGTACCACAAGCTGGCCGGTATGACCGGTACGGCAGAAACGGAGGCGGGCGAATTCTGGAGCATCTATAAGCTCGACGTAATGGTCATCCCGACCAACCGTCCGGTAATCCGTGACGACCAGGACGACCTTATCTATAAGACCAAGAAAGCCAAGTACGCCGCCGTTATCGAAAGGATAGTGGAGCTGCGCGACGCCGGCCGTCCGGTTCTGGTTGGTACCACCGATGTGGAAACCTCGGAACTCCTGAGCCGCATGCTCCGTATGCGCGGCATCAAGCACAACGTGCTGAACGCCAAGGAGCACGCGCGTGAGGCTGAAATCGTGGGCCAGGCCGGTCAGAGCAGCACCGTTACCATCGCCACCAACATGGCAGGCCGTGGTACCGATATCAAGCTCTCACCGGAGGTCAAAGCCGCCGGAGGTCTTGCCATTGTGGGTACCGAGCGTCACGACAGCCGCCGCGTGGACCGTCAGCTGCGAGGTCGTGCCGGACGTCAGGGAGACCCGGGTTCCAGCGTGTTCTTCATCTCTCTGGAAGACAAGCTCATGCGTCTCTTCGGAAGCGAACGTATCGCCTCCGTGGTAGACAAGCTCGGTATGGGAGAGAATGAGGTTCTGGAGAGCAAGATGCTTTCGCAGGCCATCGAGCGTGCGCAGAAGAAGGTCGAAGAGAACAACTTCGGCATACGTAAGCGTCTTCTCGAATACGACGACGTGATGAACTACCAGCGCGAAGCGGTGTACTCCCGCAGGCGCAACGCCATCAGCGGCGATAAGATTGAAATCGACCTCCGCAACATGATGCTCGATTCGGTGTCGCTGCTCGTTGACCAGTGCGAAGGACTCGACTTCGAAGCCTTCCAGGAGACCCTCATGGCCAAGCTTGCCATCGACTGCGGTTTCGACGAGGAATTCTATTCCCACGCCAAGCCGAACGAACTGGTTAAGAGCCTCGTCGCCCACATGCAGGAGATTTACCAGAGGCGTATGGACCTCCTGGTAGAGAAGCTTTCTCCCATCATCAAGCAGGTGTACGAGAAGCAGGGGAGTATGTACAAGAACATAGCAATCCCGGTTTCGGACGGCCGCAAGACCATGACCCTTTCCGTGAACCTCGAAAAGGCCTACACCTCCGAAGGCCGTGAAGTGGGTAAGACTCTCAGCCGCAACATCATCCTCTATCAGATAGACGAACATTGGAAGGAGCATCTCCGTGAGATGGACGACCTCAAGCAGAGCGTTCAGAATGCCTCATACGAGCAGAAAGACCCGATCGTGGTATACAAGCTGGAAAGCTACAATCTGTTCGCTGCAATGCTGGAGAGCCTCAATCAGGACGTGCTCACCTTCCTTCTGAGGGCCTTTGTGCCGCTGCGTGACGCCTCTGAGGCACAGGCTCCCAACCGCGCCCAGCGCCGCGCCGCCCCAGAACTCAACGCCCATCGCGACGATCTCGTGACCAACGGCGAACAGAGGGTTAACGCTCCGGTAAAGGCCGACAAGAAGATAGGCCGCAACGATCCCTGCCCCTGCGGAAGTGGTAAGAAGTACAAGAACTGCCACGGAAAAGGGCTTGTGTAACGATAATCAAATCAACGAAATATGAACATAAATAACAAAGAAATGGAACCCATTGTGGACGTAAATGACGTTTCCCATATCAGTGCGGGAACGGTGGTCAAGGGCGAGGTATCGTCTCTTAATGACATCCGTATCGACGGAACCGTAGAAGGCAAAATCTATTCGAAGGGCAAGATCGTAGTTGGCGAGAATTCAGTGGTCACCGGGTCCCTGCTCTGCAACAACGTGGATTTCTGGGGCAAGATGGAAGGCGACATCTATGTGAAGGACACGATGACTCTCAAGGGAGCTGCATCCGTGAACGGAAGCATAAATGTTCGCAAGTTCCAGGTGGAAATGGGCGCCCAGATCAACGGCACCTGCCACATGATCTCCGAAGCCGACTACGAAAAGTTCGTCTCCGAGGTTGTGAAGACCCAGGTCCCCGGAGCCAAGGCTGCTAAGGCAGAGAAGGACTAATCCTCCTTTTCTTTTCTGATACGGTACACGCGTGAAGCGCTTCGGCAGTAAGTGATGTCGAAGCATCGGAACGTATCGGGGCCGTAGCGCACCGGATTGTATCCGGTAACGTAGCAGGGGCGGAAACCCCTGTCTTCCAGAGTCATAAGATCTACCGATAGTTCTCCGCGTTCCATGGATTCGCGGAGAATTTCGTAATTACGCCCGAGGGCGGTGATGATGCGGCTTCTGCATAGCCGGCTGGACCTGCCCATGGTGTTGTGCCAGGCATTCTTACATTCGACACTGCAGAATTTCCGGTCGGAACGACCGACGCCTTCCCGCCCGCAGTTGAGGCACCTGTAGGGCTTCATTTCTTTCTTGTATTCACTCATAGCGCCCCAAGTTGGGACGCTTTTTTTGCATTTGCAAGGGAGTAAATCGATTTTCGAAAAATTTTTCTGTTTTCGTATGTATCGAATAAAATTTAATATACCCGCAAAAACATAAAAATCAGCATTCATTTCGTCACAGGGGGTATTTTTTCTCAATTCTCATGCTTTCCTTTGCACCGTGAGCGGGGCAGGACCGCGCGGCCTGCACCCACTCGGAAACTGTTTAAAAAAGAGATTTATTATGGAACAAATCAACAGAGTGCAATTGGTGGGAATCGTAGGAAATTCGAGCACCAATATGGCAGGAGGCCGCAGGGTAACGCGTTTTTCGCTGGCGACCAGCCGTGCCTACAAAGATGCCATGGGAGAGCCCAAAATTGAAACCACATGGCATAACGTGAGCGCATGGGAAGGAAAAGACATTCCAGATCCTTCGCAAATGCAGAAAGGTGCTAGACTTCAGGTATTTGGCCGCATACGCAACACGAAAATCCAGAACGAGGGCCAACCGGACCGTTACTATTCGGATATCCAGGCCCTGGAAATCCATCCGGTCAGGCGCGATGAGCCTCTTGTCGATGAGATGAATTAGCCATGCGCACTGCAATCCCTGCGATACTTCTGGTACTCTGCTCCTGCTCCTCCGCAAGCAAGGTTGAGGCGGTGCGGGAGGGGGTTCTGGCGCCAAGCCTTAGCATGGCGGAAGACCTTCCTCCAGCCGACCTCCTTGCCCCGGAACCCGTTTCCGATACCATTCAGGTTACGGATGCGCAGGGGAGAAGCATGCTGCTGATGCGTGCCGTGCGCGACGAAAACGGAGAGATGGTTGCCAGTGACGTCATATCTCCGGTAGTAGTGGCGGCGCGTTTCCGCAACGTGGCGGAAAGACAAGGGAAGGTGACCCTTCGTTTCGATGTGAAGGTGCCTTCCGGAATGGTTGAAAGCGGCTGGCAGCTGCGCCTGTTTCCCTTCCTGCGCGTCGGGGAAGAAAGCTCGCAGCTGGCTCCCGTATATATTACGGGCCAGAGATATCGCAGGGCGCAGTTGCGTGGCTATGAACGCTATGAGCGTTTCCTTGAGAGCATCGTGTCCGACAGCACACTGTTCATACGCAGTGGCCAGCTGGAAATCTTCCTGAAGCGTAATCTGCCTGAACTCTGGGCTCTCAGGGCCGACAGCAGCTATGTTTCCGACGAACGTTTCGCATCCATATACGGCGTTACCGAGCAGCAGGCTGTGCAGCACTACACCGACAAGTTCCGCAAAGGCATCAACAGCCGCAGGGCGGCCCGCCGGGATAAGGTCTTCGCCCGTTATGTCAAGGCTCCTATGCCGGCTGGATTGCAGCTCGATACCGTTGTTGCGGACGCGTCAGGTGATATGGTCTACACCTATTCGCACATGCTGCGTACAAGGCCAGGGCTGAGAAAGGCCGAGATATTCCTGGAAGGAGCCCTATACGGCGAGAACGGCGAGCTTTGCATTCTTCCGGGAGGGGAGCCGCTGGTGTTCTACATCTCCTCGCTGAGCGGCCTTGCCGAAGAGCGGGAGAGGTATCTTCTCCAGATCACTTCGCGTCTTGTACGGGCAGATGGAGAATGCCGTCTGGAGTTCGCTCCAGGAAGTGCGGCTCTGGACACCGCTCGCGGGAATAACGCTTTGGAAATGAAGCGAATAGCTGCGGCTCTCGAAGAATTGCTTGAGGATCCGGACTATGCCATGGATTCGATAATCGTGGCAGCAACCTGCTCGCCTGAGGGGAGCTGGAAGTTCAATTCCGCTCTGTCCCGAAGGCGCAGTCAGGCTGTATGCGATTGGTACTCTGAACTCCGGAGCCGTGACACGCTCTCACTGGATTTTATCCCCCGGGCCGTTCCGGAAAACTGGGACGGCCTCTGGGTGGAGGTGGCCTCGGACACGCTCCTTACTGAACAAGAAAAGCAGAGAGTTGCCTCCCTTAAGGACGTGCGAGATCCGGACAGACGCGAACGCCAGCTTGCCGGCATGTCCTGCTACCGTCACGTGAGGGAAAGCATATACCCCCATCTGCGGGTGGTTAACATCCGTTTTTACAGGCATCGCCGCGGAATGGTGCAGGATACGCTTGTAACCACCGTCCCCGATACCACCTATGCGGCCGGTTTGAATGCTCTGAGGGACTGTGACTATAAAAAGGCTGCTGCTCTGCTGGCTCCGTATTCAGACATCAATTCTGCGGTAGCTTTCTGCGCTGCGGATATGAATGCGTCTGCCATCCATGTGTTGGAAGGCCTTCCAATCAGCGCAAAGGGAGAATATATCCGCGCTCTGGTACATGCCCGCAGAGGAGAAGAACGAGAAGCGGTTGAATCTTATTTTAGAGCATGTGAATTGGATCCGTCTTATGTTCACAGAGGAAACCTTGACCCGGAAATTTCCGGGCTGAAAAAGAAATATCAAACTGTTGAAGACCAATGAGAAAGATATCGATATTTGTACTATTGCTCGCGATTCTTTCCGCGGCGGCTTGCAGCGTGAAGGAAGACCGTAGCGCCTGTCCTGGATGGCTGTGCGTGCAACTCTCAGCCCGCAGCCTTTCACTTGCCGGAGGACTTCCCACGAAAGTGAGCGTCAGCTATGGTGGCGTAACGGACACCCTGTCGCTCACAGAAGCCTTTCCTATGGAGTGGCTACAGGTGGGAAGGGGGCACGTGGAAATCAGCGCCCTGCTTGGAAACGGAGCTTCCGACCCGTCGGCGTGGGGAGGCGAATGCGACAGCCTCTGGGCCTTCAATGCAGCATTTCCAATTGACTCGGATGAGCAAACTGTACCGGTAACTCTGCACAAGCGTTTTGCCACGATATGGTTCAGTTTCGACGACGTTCTCGATCCCGAACTGTCGCACCTGGTGGTGCGTTCGCCGGAAGACTTCCGCTGTGTGCTGGATGCGTCGGACGGAGAAGCTTCAGTTCGTTTGCCGGCACGCAGTGGAGAGGCACCGCTGGAACTCTGCTGCCTGTCCGACGACTGGAGCGGCCAGCTCTGGTGGTGGGACCTTGGGGCGGCGCTGCTGGCGGCTGGATACGACTGGGGCGCGGAGGACCTTTCCGACGCTCGCGTGCGTGTGTCCCTCGCGCCCCTGGATATCAGTGTGACTGTTGTTCCCTGGGATGGGAACGGGGGCCTTATACTTGAGATTTAGGCTGCCTTCTTAACCTTTTGCGGATCCTTGAACAGGATTGCGAAGAGTACTCCGACAAGCAGTGCATAGGCGGCGAATACGTACCAGGCGGTGCTCCACTTGGCCGGATTGTCGAATACGCCGATTACTTCTACAACCTTGCCTGCGGCAAGCGTTCCGATAGTGGCGCCGAGACCATTGGTCATAAGCATGAACACACCCTGTGCGCTGGAACGGATGTCGGGAGTGGTGTTTTCGTTAACGTAGAGCGAGCCGGAGATGTTGAAGAAGTCGAATGCCACGCCGTAGACTATGCAGCTGAGAACGAACAGCAGCACGCCGGGCCATGCCGGGTTGCCGAGGCCGAAGAAGCCGAAGCGGAACACCCATGCAAACATTGCCAGAAGCATAACCTTCTTGATACCGAGCTTCTTCATGCAGAACGGGATGAGGAGGATGCAAAGCGTTTCGGAAGCCTGGCTGATAGCTATAAGGGCATTGGAGTTCTTCACCGCAAAAGCGTCGACGTATGCCGGATTGGCGGCGAAGGAGCCAAGGAATGTGTTGGCATAGCCGTTGGTAATCTGAAGCGAAGCGCCAAGAAGCATGGAGAAAATGAAGAACACCGCGAACTGGCCGTCCTTGAACAGGCTGAAAGCCTTGAGGCCAAAGGCCTCGGCCAGGCTCTTGGATTCCCCGCGGTTCACTTCGCAGGCCGGCATAGTGAGTGCATATGCGCAGAGAATCAGCGAGAGAATACCGGAGGAGAACAGCTGGGTGTAATTGTCCTGCATGGCCACTCCGCCAATCTTTATGAAGTTGGTGGCCAGCATGCTGACGATGAAGCCGACGGTTCCGAATACGCGGAGCGGCGGGAATTCCTTCACGGGATCCATTCCGTTCTTGCCCATGGCGTTGTATGCCACCGAGTTGGAGATGGCGATGGTGGGCATGTAGAACGCCACGCTGAGGCTATAGAGCGTGAAGAGCGGGCCGAACTGAACTCCGGCTCCGGCAGTGAGGCCATACATGCCAGCTCCCAACATGAACAGGCCGGCGAGGCTGTGGCAAAGGGAGAGGGTTTTCTGTGCGGGGATGAAACGGTCTGCTACTATGCCCATGAGAGTGGGCATGAATATTGACACTATCCCCTGCATGGCGAAGAACCACTTGATCTGCGGGCCGAGTCCGGCGTTACCCAGATAGCGGCCGAGAGACGTGAGATAGGCACCCCAGGCGGCATACTGGAGAATGAGCATCAGGACGAGCCTGACTTTGAGTTGGGTGTTTTTCATTATGTGTGAGTTTGATTTTTCGAGCTAACAAAAATAACTTTTTTTCTTCTATTTTGACTATATTTGTGAAGTGAAATTTACGGTAGAGGTTTCCGATTCCCGCAGTGCGGCGCGCTGCGGAGTCCTTCATACAGATCACGGGGATATTCAAACCCCAATCTTCATGCCCGTCGGCACGGTGGGCAGTGTGAAGGGCGTGTATCACCGGGACCTCAAGGAAGACATCGGAGCCCAGATCATCCTCGGAAACACCTATCACCTCTACCTCCGTCCGGGGCTGGATATTCTCAGAGCCGCAGGTGGCCTTCATCGCTTCGAGAACTGGGACCGTCCCATTCTTACCGACAGCGGTGGCTATCAGGTTTTCTCCCTGTCTCCCATACGTAAACTCACTCCCGAAGGCTGCGAGTTCCGAAGTCACATCGATGGTTCGCGTCACGTCTTCACCCCCGAGAACAATGTCGACACACAGCGCGTCATTGGCGCCGACATCTGCATGGCACTGGACGAATGCTGCCCCGGTGACGCCACGCACGACTACGCCAAAAAGTCGCTGGACCTTACAAAGGGGTGGCTGGAGCGCTTCGCAAAGCGTTTCCGTGAAACTGAACCACTCTACGGCTACCAGCAGACCTTCTTCCCCATAGTGCAAGGCTGCGTCTACCCGGATCTCCGCAAGGAGGCCGCTGAGCACGCCCTCCAGTTCGAGGCAGACGGCTATGCCATCGGTGGCCTGGCGGTAGGGGAACCTACGGAGAAGATGTACGAGATGCTGGATTTCACCGTCCCCCTTCTTCCCAAAGACCGTCCCCGCTACCTTATGGGTGTGGGCACTCCCGCCAACATTCTGGAGGGAATATCCCGAGGTGTGGACATGTTCGACTGCGTGATGCCCACCCGCAACGGCCGCAACGCCATGCTTTTCACCTGGAACGGCGTGATGAACCTCCGGAACGAAAAGTGGAAAGACGATTTCTCCGAGCTCGATCCGGCAGGCGCTTCCTTCGTGGACCATATCTACAGCAAGGCATACCTCAGGCATCTTTTCGCAGCCCAGGAAATGTTTGCCGCAATGCTTGCCAGCGAGCATAACCTGGCCTTCTACCTCGACCTTGTGCGCACCGCGCGCGCCCACATTCGCGCGGGCGACTTCGCCTCCTGGAAAGATTCCGTAATCCCCGCATTAAGTACCAGACTGTGAAGAAGATAGACCTATATATCTCGAAGCGCTTTCTGGTCACCTTCTTCGTGGCCCTGCTGCTTATTATCGGAATCGTCATCATCTTCGACATCTCCGAAAAGATAGACGACTTCTCTGGTAAGCACGTTCCGTTGCAGGAGATTATCTTCGACTACTACGTCAACTTTGTCCCGTACTTCATAAACATGTTCAGCTCGCTGTTCGTGTTCATCACGGTGATCTTCTTCACCTCCAGGATGGCAGCGAACTCCGAAATAATAGCCATCCTGTCGGGCGGCGTGAGTTATCACCGGATGATGGTGCCGTACATAGCCACATCAGTGCTCATAGCCCTGCTTTCGCTGGGCCTGAACCTCTACGTTATACCTCAGGCCAATGCCAAAAGGGTGGAATTCGAAGTGAAGTACATACGGCACAGCCACGTGAAGGACAAACGCCGGGAAATCCACTATCAGATAGCCCCCGGCCAGTATGTCTACGTAGATAACTTCAGCGCCTGGAACAACACGGCCTACCGTTTCACCCTGGAAGACATCGACGGCGGCCGTCTCAAGCGCAAGCTCACTGCCGATTCCGCCGTGTGGGACAGCACCTTCGGCGGTTGGCATCTGCGCAACTGGTTCATCCGCGAATACACCGAAGGCCTGGAAGACCGCATCACCTCAGGTGAAAAGAAAGACACTGTCATCGCCCTTACGGTCACCGACTTCTACGAGAATAACCGTACGGTCGAAAAGCTCTCCGGACGCCAGCTCAACCAGCTCATTGAAAAGCAGAAGATGCGCGGGGACGCAAACGTGATGTACGCCGAAATCGAGAAGCATACCCGCACGTCAATGCCGTTCTCATGCATCATCCTCACCATAATGGGTGTTTCGCTGTCTTCCCGCAAACGAAGGGGAGGCACGGGCTGGAATCTGGCCATCGGCATAGGCCTGGCGTTCTCGTACATCCTCTTCCAGCGCTTCTCCCAGATGTTCGTCTTCACCGGCGCCCTGCCCGCGTGGCTGGCCCTGTGGATACCCAATATGCTCTATACTATAATTGCTGCCGTGCTTTACGACAGGGCCAGACGATGATTTCCATAAAAGATTTGTATTCCCTTTACGTGGATTGCTCCTACAGGGTGTCCACGGATAGCCGCGCCATTTCCGGCGGTGAGCTTTTCTTCGCTCTTCGCGGAGAGAATTTTGATGGTAACGCCTATGCCGCACAGGCCATTTCCAAAGGGGCTGAATGGGCGGTGGTGAACTTCGACTGTCCCGGGGAAAACGAACGTTTCATCAAAGTGGACGATCCCTTCCGCTTCCTTCAGGAACTGGCGATTTACCACCGGGAGACTCTCGGAATTCCGGTGATTGGACTCACCGGCACCAATGGCAAAACCACTACCAAAGAACTCATCTCCGCGGTGCTTGGAGCCCGTTTCGACGTCTGCGCAACAGAAGGAAACCTGAATAACGATATAGGAGTGCCCCTGAGCCTTCTCAAGATGAGGCCCTGGACCCAGATGGCTGTAATAGAGATGGGAGCATCGCATCCCGATGATATCGCTAAACTCGTAAAGGTGAGCCAGCCTAACTACGGACTCATCACCAATGTGGGAAAGGCCCATCTTCAGGGCTTTGGTTCGTTCGAGGGAGTGAAGGCGGCCAAAGGAGAGCTCTACCACTGGCTGGGGAGTCACGAAGGGAGCCTTATCTTCCTGAATCAGGACGATCCAGACCTGGTGGAGATGGCCCGCCCGGAGCCTTGCCATGTCTTTGGTTACGGCCTCCATTATCAGGGAGCGGAGATTCTTCCCGCAACCCCATCGGATCCCTTCCTGAGGATACGTCTGGCAGACGGAAAGATCGTCCACACGCGTCTGGTTGGCTCCTACAACGCTCCCAACGTGATGGCGGCTCTGGCGATAGGGGAATACTTCGGTGTGTCTCTGGTAAGCGCCATTATAGCAATCGAAGCATACGAACCTTCGAATAGCCGTTCGCAGCTCAAGCGTTCCGGCAGCAACACCCTGATTATAGACGCATATAACGCCAATCCTTCTTCTATGAGAGTGGCGCTGGACAACCTTGAGGCCATGAAAGGTAAATCCAAACTGGCCCTGTTGGGAGATATGCGTGAGCTGGGCGACGATTCGCTCGCGGAGCACATCGCGGTGGTAAAAAGGCTGCTGGGTTCGGGAATAAAGTTCTACCTCGTCGGGGAGGAGTTCCGCAAGGCTCTCCTGGCATGCGATGTTCCGGGGATGAAGCTTGGTTCTTCAATCGACGGTGCCATGGTTCCACTGAACAGCGCCCTGCCGAAGAAAAGCGCTTTCCGTGGGTGGTTCGCAACGTCCGGCTCCCTGGCGCTTGAACTTAACGCCAGGCCGGTAGATGGCAGCATTGTGCTGGTTAAAGGTTCCAGAGGAACCAAAATGGAGAACGTGCTGGAGGCTCTATAAGCTGTCCACCAGGGCGCGGATCTTTGCCCCGACTTCCTCTATAGTGCCCAGCGATTGCACTTCGTGATACTTGCCCTGCTGCTTGTAGAACTCTATGAGCGGCTCAGTCTGACGGTGGTAGGTGTCGATACGGTTCTGAACCACCTCTTCGCGGGCGTCGTCCTGACGGTTCTCTAGCATAGCCCTGTGGGCGATGCGCTCCTTAATGGTTTCGTCGGGAATCATGAGCGAAATCACTGCGGTAATCTCTTCGTCGCGGGCTTCCAGCATCTCGTCCAGATCGATAGCCTGGGTGTAGGTGCGGGGGAAACCGTCCAGCAGAAAACCGTTCACATCCTTGTATTTGCCGAACGCACGGGCTATCATGCCTTCCACCACTTCGTCGGGTACGAGCTGGCCGTTCTCGATAAGGGCCTTGGCCTGGAGCCCAAGGGGACTGCCTTCGGCGATTTCCGCACGGAGAAGCTCTCCGGTGGAGATGTGCTTGAGATTATAGTGCTCCGCAAGAGGAGCGGCCTGGGTGCCCTTACCGGCGCCCGGAGGGCCGAAAATTATGTAGTACTTCATTTGTCCAGCACGTAGATATCGGGAAGATTGCGGCCGAGTTCATCGAAGTCGAGGCCGTAGCCCACGATGAAATCGTTGGGGATTTCCATGCCTACATAGTCCAGGGTGGTTTTGGCCTTGAAGACATCGGGTTTGAGGAGCATGGTGCAGATCTTTACGCTCTTTGCGCCCTTGGCAAGGAGCATTTCACGGAGAGCCAAAATTGTGTTGCCGGTGTCCACAATATCCTCGCACACTATCACGTCGCGGTCCGTTACATCGCCGGTGAGGCCCATTACTTCGAGGACCTTGCCGGTGGACTGGGTGCCGGTGTAGGAGGAAAGCTTCATGGAAACCACTTCCAGAGGGAAGTTCAGCCTCTTGAGGAGGCCGGCTGTGAACATGATGGCTCCGTTGAGGACACAGAGCAGCATGGGGGGCTGCTGAGCGTTTTTGTAGTCTTCATTGAGGCGTGAGGCGACGGAGTCTATCACGCTCTCTATTTTTGCATTTGGGATGAAGGGTTTAAAACTTTTCCCGTGCAGAATGACGTTGCTCATGGTTTGTGAAAATAAATCTTTCGAAAGTTAAGAAAAAATCGCATACGAAAACATAAAAATCTTTCTTTAGGTGTATAAATAGCGCGACGGCAGCCCTAACTTAAGGGCCATGAAAGGGCTGCTTATAGACTTGCTGGGGGCCATGCTGGCGCTTTCCGGAGCAGGATCTCCGGAGGAACTCTCCGAGTATGAAGCGGAGCGTTTCTCCCGCTATGCGGAGCATCCGCTGGAACTCAATCTGGCCTCCCGCTCAAGGCTGCTTTCCAGTGGGCTGCTTTCGGCATATCAGGTGGCTGCCCTGGAAGAGTACAGGAAGCGTTATGGAGATGTGCTGAGCCTGGCTGAACTGGCCCTGGTGGACGGAATAGGTCCTTCCGTTGCCGAGGCCCTGGGATTCTTTGTCTCGTTTGGGAGTTCGCTGCCGCCAGGAGTCAAGGAACGTCACCAGGTCCGGCAGTCGATGATGGTTCGGGGGGCAGTCAGGGCACGGGGGACTCCAGGGCCCGACGGCTGGTTGGATCGGGATACCGCGTTTTCAGCTGGAGTGAAGTACCATCTGGAGGTGGGGGAGAGGGTGGAATTCTTCTGGTCATCACGCACCACGTATACATCTGCAGAACTGACTCCCGGGACCTTCAGCCTGGCTCTTTATTCCCGTCGGGGAAGCCGGTTGATCCTCGGAGATTACGCGGCCCGTTTCGGCCAGGGACTGGCCATCTGGAGCAGTTTCTCCATGACGGGCTTCGGCAGCGTGGCCGCATTCCGTCGGAATGCCTCGGGCTTTGCGCCTACAGGCTCGTTCAACCCTATGCTGAGAGGGATCGCTGCGGATTTCCCGGCAGGACGATGGACTCTGGGAGCGGCAGTGGGTATCGATGCATTGAGAACTGTGCCGGCAGGCCTGATGCCGATAATTTCTGCAACCCGTTTCGGCCGGCGCGGGCAGTTCGGCGTTCAGGCGCTGCACAAAGACGCTTCTGTCTTCTCGGCCGACGGCACTCTGGGACTGGGGCATTGGACGCTCTTCGGAGAGGCGGCCCTGAGTTCGATGCTGATGGACACGGATGGAGTCGTGGTGCGGCGTACGAGGGTGGCCGGAGTTGGCGGGGTGAGCTGGGCTCCGGCCTACAGGACACGTTTTACGGCTCTTGCAAGGTATTATCCCTCAGGGTTCTATTCTCCGTACGCCGGACCGGTCAGGAGCTCTTCAAAAGTTTCGGACGAGACCGGGTTCGCCTGTGGCGCGCAGTGGCGTTGGGCGGAAATGACCTTCGATGCTGCGCTGCACCCCCAGAAAGGGACTTCGCAGTACAAGGGCATTCTGTCGATGGCGCCTGAATTCTCCCTTGGCGGAACAGCTGTCACCACTTCGCTACGCTGCACGGAACGTTTCCGTCCGAAGGATAAGAACCCGTGGCACCATGAGGCCAGACTCGATCTTAAATTAGTCCGGGGGGCTTTTTCGGCTGCCTGCCGGGGAGATCTTGTCCTTTGCAAAGACTATGGAGCGCTGGCCTATGCAGAACTGGGATATCAGCGGACCTCACAGCCTGTGCCGACACCCAGGTCTGCCTCGTTTTCCGCTTTTGTAAGGGCGTCTGTTTTCCGGGCTGACTTCTGGGACGACCGCATTTACTGTTACGAGCGCGACCTTCCCGGCGCCTTTTCCGTTCCCGCCTGTTATGGCCGCGGGTGGGCCCTGTCGGCTGTGGCAGGTCTCAGATATGGCAGTCACAGACTCTGTTTCAAATCCTCATACCTGAGCCGAAACTATAAATCAAGCCAGGAAACCCTTGAATTCAAACTTCAATACCAGATAATAATATGATGCAGGAAACTGTCTTCGGGAATCCTCCAATTCACAACAAATACCACCTTTATATGAACGGGCACGGCCAGAGACCTGTGTTCTCCTCCAAGGAAACCAAACGCGATGTCGTTAACATCATCGCCACTCTTTCGCATGTGTGTGGAGTGAAAATACTGGCCTACCACATAATGCTCACCCATCTTCATATAGTGATGGACGGCAGACAGGAGGATTGCAGGAAGTATATGGGACAGTTCGGGCGCTTGCTTGCGCGCTATTTGGTGGCCAAGGGGATAGAGTACTGTCCTATTCGCCTGGATATGGATGCTGTCCCGGACAGGGATGCACTCCTGAAAATAATAGTTTACGTCCTTCGGAACGGGGTAGATGCCGGTTACGGATTCCTTCCTGGCTGCTCCATGGACAGTCCGGGCAACATTTACTTCGTGCCTCTTTCGCAGTTGGAGGGCGAGGGCAGACCCATATCTGAGTTGTCAGGCAATGAACAAAGGAGGCTCTTTCACTCAAAGGTATCCCTGCCGCAGGATTGGAGATATAGTGACGGAATGATTCTTCCTCAGTCTTTTGTGGATTGGAATCAGGTCAACTCCATTTTCAAGACCGTGAAAACCTTCATGGCTTTTATGAATCTGCGAAAGACAGACGTAAACGAAATTGATATGGCCATCCATCGCAGGCTTATAGAAGACATGTCCGAGAAAGAATTGCGCAAAATGGCGGATGAACGTTGCCGGGACATATACGGCAAGAAGCGTTCTGATTGTACTTTGAAGGAAAAAATGGAGATAGCGAAAAGACTGCTTTCGGAAAGGGCTGGATATACGATTAACCAAGTGTCTCGTGCTTTGGGGGTGAACAGAGAAATCGTGGAAGTGGTATTTGGCCACGAAGTCTGATGCTTGCTGGGGGGGGGGCTATTCCAGGTTTGGTTGCCAGTTGGATTGCAGGTTGGGATTATTGGTGTGGTAAGGGGCTGGTTTTGCAGATTGCTGGCTGGTCGGGGGGCGGATTTTGCAGATTTGGGGAACGGCAATGAGCCTTGTAGCGTGGTGTGAAGGGGGTGGGTGTGACTTAAGGCGATTTGAAAAATGGGTTGGGGAATGGTCATAGGCCTTTGAAGTGTGTGAGAGAGGGGGAGGTGTTCCCCAAATCTGCAAATACATGCGCCAGCGCGGGTGCATGAAAGGCGAAAAATGCTATCTTTGCATAAAACCGCTGAAACAGGTTTAAGACTAAGCCAAAGGAAGCGGACTAACCAACGCAACTAAAACCAATTGAAGATGGCGGGGGAGTCAAGCAGACCGACCAGGAACAAGGAATACGACGTAATAATAGTGGGAGGCGGCATCACCGGGGCGTGTACTTTGCGCGACTGTGCCATGCGCGGTCTCAAGGCCCTGCTCATAGAGCGAGGGGACCTTTGTGACGGAGCTTCCGGCCGAAATCACGGGCTGCTCCACAGCGGCGCCCGTTATGCGGTGAGCGACCCGGAGGGCGCCCGCGAATGCATAAAGGAAAATCTCATCCTCAAAAAAATAGCGTCCAACTGCGTGGAACGTACGGGTGGCTTGTTTATCAGTCTACCCGAAGACGGTCTTGAATGGCAGGCCAACTTCGTGCAGAAATGCCACGAAGCCGGTATACCTGCAAAGATTCTGGATCCGGAAAAGGTTAAGCGCGATGTACCGGCCGTAAATCCAGCAATCATAGGCGCCGTGAGTGTGCCGGATGCCAGCGTGGATCCTTTCCGCCTCACCGATGCCAATGTCCTTGATGCCGTTCGCCATGGGGCGGATGTGCTCAAGTTCGCGGAAGTGGAGGATCTGATAAAGGAAGGCGGTCGCGTAGTGGGCGTAAAAGTGCGCAGTAAAGACGGTCTTGCGGAATACCGCAGCCGCGAGGTGGTACTCTCCGCCGGTATATGGGCTGCCGGACTGGCCGAAAAGGTGGGAGTCCATATTTCCATGCTGCCCAGCCGCGGAGCCCTGCTGGTATTCGGGCATCGCGTGGCGGACGTGGTTATTAACCGCTGCCGTAAGCCCGCAAACGCAGATATAGTAGTGCCCGACGACGCCGTGAGCGTACTTGGCACCACATCCGACAAGGTTCCCTTCGATCAATGTGACGACATGAGGGTGACTGCCGCCGAGGTGGATCTGCTCCTCCGTGAGGGCGTACAGCTGGTTCCTTCGCTAGCGCAGACGCGCATTCTTCGCGCCTATGCGGGAGTGCGGCCGCTCGTCTCCGAGGGCGGAGACGGCCGCAGCGTCAGCCGCGGCATCGTGCTGCTCGACCACGAGCAGCGCGACGGCGTGCCGGGCCTTATCACGATAACCGGCGGTAAACTCACCACGGCGCGCCTGATGGCGGAAATGACTACCGACCTGCTGTGCTCCAAACTCGGCATCAAAGCCCGCTGCCGCACGGCCGAGTGTGCGCTGCCCGGCTCGGAAAAACCTGTCAAAAAGGCGGCCGGGGAGTATCATTCCCTGGCGGCCAAAGGCCGTCACGGCAGTGAAGGCCGTAAAATGGATTTCACCGGCACCGGAGCCGAGCTCGTATGCGAATGCGAGCAGGTCACCAGGGCCGAGATAGTATACTGCATAAAGGAATTCGGAGTCCGCAACCTGCAGGACCTCAGGCGCCATTGCCGCATAGGAATGGGTACATGTCAGGGGAATCACTGCGTCCGCAGGGCCGCGGAGATCCTTGCCGAAGAACTGGGCTGCCCTGAGTTGGCGCGGCAATTCGTCGATGATTACCTGCAGGAGCGCTGGAAGGGTATGACCCCGGTGCTCTGGGGCGACACTCTCCGCGAAGCCGAGTTCATGCGTAACCGTTATGGGAGGAAGGACTATGAGATATGATGCAGTAGTAATCGGCGGCGGGCGCAGTGGCTGCGCCGAGGCCCTTCGCAGGGCCTCCGACGGGCAGAAAGTCTGCCTCGTCGCCGCCGGCCTCACTCTTCACAGCCTGGAACCCGAGCTCAAGGGAAAGCCTTACGCCGAGCTCCACGCCCTCACCAAGGCCGGAATCGCGGTTCTGCGCGGAGATACCGTAGAGTTAGTCCGCTGGGAGGCCACTGCCTCCGATCATGTTGAATCCGTCAAAACCGCCAACGGCATAACCCTGGAGGCGGCGGAATTCGTGCTGGCCACGGGACGCTTCTTCAGCCGCGGACTGGTGGCAGACATGGAAGGGGTGCGAGAACCGCTGTTCGGCGCTGACGTGGACTTCCCGGCGGACCGCTCGAAGTGGTTCAACCCCGATTTCTTCGCCCCGCAGCCATTCGAAAGCTTCGGAGTAAAAACAGACAAAGCCGGCAGGATTCTCAAGGGTGGAAAGCCCGTGGAGAATGTCTATGCCGTAGGAAAAATACTTGGAGGAAAGCACGATGCAGGACGCTAATGTTTCAAAACTGAATTTCGAAGCCTGTCAGAAGTGCTCGATCTGCAACGAGGTCTGCCCGATGATGGCGGCCAATCCGCTGTATCCCGGCCCCAAGAAGGCCGGCCCGGACCAGGAACGCTACCGTCTCAAGGACCCCGAGTTCTACGACTACGCCCTCAAATACTGCCTCGGCTGCAAACGCTGCGAGGTGGCCTGCCCGTCGGGAGTGCAGGTGTCGGATCTTATCCAGCGGGCGCGCTTGCAGTACGCTCCGGCGTCGAAACACCCCCTTCGCGACGCCATGCTGGCGAACACCGATTTCGTGGGGACGCTGGCGTCTCCCTTCGCTCCCATCGTGAACGAAGCGCTGCCGCTCAGGCCGGTCAAGGCCGTGCTGGACGGAGCCTTCGGCATCGACTCGCACCGCACTTTCCCGAAATACAGTGCCGAGAAGTTCACCACCTGGTTCGCCAGGCACGCAAAGAAAGCTCAGGAAGGCTTCGACCGCCATGTCTCCTACTTCCATGGCTGCTACGCCAATTACAACTATCCCCAGCTGGCCAAGGACTTCGTGAAAGTGATGAATGCCGCGGGCTACGGCGTGCATCTGCTCGAAAAGGAACGCTGCTGCGGAGTAGCCCTGGTGGCCAATGGCTTCGAAAAGCAGGCAATTCGGCAGGCAAAGGTGAACATTGCCTCCATGGGAAAAGCGGTTTCCAAGGGCGAGCCCGTTCTCACCACGTCCAGCAGCTGTACCCTTATGATGAGCCGCGAATACGCCGAGGTTCTGGGACTTTCCACCAATGGTTATCGCGACAGTCTCTCGCTTGCCTGCAAATGGCTCTACGAAAAGATTGAGAGCGGGGAAGTGAAGCTGAAGTTCCGCAAGGACTTCCGCATGAAGCTGTCGTACCATACCGCCTGCCACATGCAGCGCCTCGGATGGCAGAACTATACCATAGAGCTGCTCCGCATGATTCCGGGAGTGCAGCTTACGGTGCTGGACCAGAACTGCTGCGGCATTTCGGGAACCTTCGGATTCAAGAAGGAATACTACCCGTATTCGCAGAAAGTGGGTTCCGTGCTTTTCCAGGACATCCGCACCTCCAATCCCCAGGCCGTGGTGACCGAGTGCGAGACCTGCAAATGGCAGATAGAAATGAGCACCGGAATCCCGGTACTCAATCCCATAAGCGTCCTGGCCGCAGCCGTTGAATAATTAACGGAATTCCAGCTTTACCACGAAGCACGCCGCGCCTCCCGAGAGGCCGCGGAAATACCACACGTCTTCCTGGCGGGCCAGTTCGAAGGCAACTTCCTGGCTCGGGTGCACCTCGCTCAGATAGTTGATTTCCAGGTCCTTCAGCTCATGTTCACGCAGATAGTCGAAGGGTAGCGCATCCATGGCCCACTCGGTGTAGTAGCAGTTGTTAACGTGAAGGTTAGTGTCCACCTCGCTGAAGAGGGGAGTGTGGCTGCCAGCCGGCTCGAATTCCAGCTCGCGCGGCAGCAGGATTTTGGTGCAGAAGGGGAGGGTGTCTTCCGCGAGATGGGATTCTTCACGGAAAGGAGTCTGCCCGCGGAAAAGGCTGCGGCTTTCAAGGTCCAGGACGGTCCAGGCCGAAGTACCCAGCATTAGAAGCTCATCGCCGCGGAAAAGACGGAAGTTGCGGTGCCAGAGCGGCCCCATCTGCCCGCGGGACCAGGTTTCCATGCGCACTTCGTCTCCCCACAGGGGCAAGGCGTTGAAGGACAGATGCATACGGTTAAGCACCCAGGAGAGGTTCAGTTCCCGGAGAGTATCGTAACCTGCACCGCAGAACTCCGAACCGGCATAACCGGCTTCCTGAACGTGATTTTGGATAAAAAACGGTTTGATGCGCTTTGCCAGATCGACCTCGTAGCTCTGGACGGTGAAAGTCTGCCTTACCTTGTTTTCCATAATGCAAAAATAGTTATATTTGCGTGATATGACAAGCAAAACCTACGGTTTCCTCAGGGTAGCGGCAGCCTCGCCAAGGGTATGGCTGGCCAATCCCGTAAAGAATGCAGAAGAAATCATACGCATGGCCGGAGACGCCGCGAACGGCGGCACTTCGGTTCTGGTGTTTCCGGAACTTTGCGTAACCGGCTACAGCTGTGCCGACCTTTTCGCCCAGGAAAGGCTCCTTTCGGCCGCAGAGAAAGCTGTAGCGGGAATCGCAGAGGCCACGAAAAAGCTTCCGACCCTGCTGGCAATTGGCACCCCGGTGCGTTTCGAAGGCAGGCTCTTCAACTGCGCCATCCTGCTTAAGGGAGGCCGTATCCTCGGAATAGTCCCCAAAACATATCTTCCCAACGCAGCCGAGTTCTACGAGATGCGCTGGTTCCAGAGCGGGGATAAACTGGCCGAACCGGTGGAAATCGAATATGCGGGGCAGAAGGCCCTCATCGGCATAAGGCAACTGTTCAAACTGGGTCACGCCACCGTAGGTGTGGAAATCTGCCAGGACCTCTGGGTTCCGCTGCCTCCCTGCACCTGGGCGGCCCTTGCCGGAGCGCAGGTCATCCTGAACCTTTCCGCCTCCAACGAAGCCCTCTGCAAGCAGGACTACCGCAGCATGCTTGTCCGCAGTACTTCCGCAAGGCTCAACGCCGTATACGTCTACAGTAGCTGTGGTTACGGTGAAAGCACTCAGGATCTCGTCTGGGGCGGCTCTTCGCTCATCTGCGAGAACGGCGTGGTGCTGGCGGAGAACGAACGCTTCGGCCGCGAGTCTTCGGTGATTACGGCAGACGTTGACGTGGAGCGTCTGGAGAACGTCCGTTCGCGTAACGTTAACTTCAGGGAGATTCTGGCCGACGTGCCCGCGTTCGTGAAAGTGCCGGCGGGCGATCCGGCTCCCACCGACTTCGAAAAAAAGCTGCTCAAGAGCATCGACCCGCATCCCTTCGTGCCTTCGGGCGACGCCGAAGAGCTTTCCAAGCGCTGCCGCGAAATCCTTGACATTCAGACCCTTGGCCTCTGCACAAGGCTCGAGCATATTGGCTGCCGCACAGCCGTCATCGGCATCTCCGGCGGCCTCGATTCCACCCTTGCCCTGCTGGTCACCGCCCGCGCTTTCGACCGTCTTGGCTGGGAGCGCAGCCGAATCATAGGCATCACCATGCCCGGCTTCGGCACCAGCGGCCGCACCAAGGGCAACGCCGACATCCTCATGGAAAAACTCGGCGTCACCCGCAGGGAAATCTCCATAGTTCCGGCGGCAAGCCAGCATCTCAAGGATATAGAACATCCTCTGGACAAGACCGATACCACCTACGAAAACGCGCAGGCCCGCGAACGCACTCAGATTCTGATGGATGTCGCAGGCCAGGAAGGCGGAATAGTGGTAGGCACGGGGGATCTTTCCGAACTTGCCCTTGGCTGGTGTACCTACAACGGCGATCACATGAGCATGTACGGAGTGAACGCTTCCGTTCCCAAGACGCTGGTGCGTACGCTCGTGGCGTGGGCTGCCAAGGAGCATTTCGCCGACGCTGCAGATGTGCTGAACGACATAGTGGCTACTCCCATCTCTCCGGAACTTCTGCCCACAGATGAAAAGGGCGCCATTGCACAGGTCACGGAAGATATCGTGGGGCCCTACGAGCTGCACGACTTCTTTCTCTATCATGTGATGCGCTGGGGCTTCGACCCGGAAAAGGTGCTCTTCCTGGCAAAGAAGGCATTTGCAGGCACTTACAACGATGCTACGATAAAGAAGTGGCTGGATACCTTCTACCGTCGTTTCTTCAGCCAGCAGTTCAAGCGCTCCTGCATACCGGACGGTCCCAAGGTGGGTAGCGTGTCACTCTCGCCCCGCGGCGACTGGCGCATGCCCTCCGATGCGTCCTCAGCTATCTGGAGAGAGGAATAGTCGCCGTAATACCTCTGTCCCTGACCAGTATCCGTGCTAATGCACGCATACTTCTTCGCCACTGTTGCTAACGTGCATTTTCCCTCGCACGTCGGGCACATTTTAAGCCGATTTTGCTCCTACCGTGCATAAGTTTTTGCACATTAGCGACACTACCGGTGTTGGATTCTCAAAAAGTTTTCGTGCGTTTTCCGTTGGATTCTCAAAAAGTTGAGAATGTGGGACAATACAAAAAAGGCCGGGCTGCTTGCGCTGTCCGGCCTTTTGGTGCACCTCTAGGGAGTGCTTGATGGGGCAATCGTCCAGTATGAACGACGCTTATATGAGTATCGACTCACTTATCAAGTGTATCCACAGTTAGGCAATGTCATCACGGACTATCTGTTCAAGAATAGTGATGAGGTTATATTGCGGTTGCCATCCGCAATTTCTTCAGCTCCCATGGAAGCATGGCAAACACCCCCACAATCTTTGTTCTTCAAACTACCGGCTTCACATCTTATCTATCTTTCAAACATTGATGATGATTTAAAGCGAGCATTTTATGAACAGGAAACCATTCGCGGTTGTTGGACGCTAAAAGAACTTGACCGTCAAGTTTCCTCTTTGTACTATGAGCGGATGGGTATGGCGAAAGACAAGAAAGCGCTGCAGCGTCATACCGCCAGGAATGCGCAGCAGATAACGCCGTCGGAGATTATTCACAATCCTGTGACGCTGGAGTTTCTGGGCATAAGACCGTATGAAGACAAGACATCATCAGCATTGCAGCTGTCAGAAGAATGAGTGTTTTATGCATGATCAAATAATTCTGGGAGATAACGAATCGCATCTCTGAATTAACGAATCAAAAGAATTGTCAATTCAAGTAACTGTCGATTGCTTTGCGGGCATCTGAGATGGCGGAAAAGGCTCCGGATTTTTCAAGCTCTTGCAAAGTGAATGAGGATAGGGCCTCCTCAAGGGCGGACAGCCTGTCGGGCTGGTCAGACCACTCTTCTTTCAGTATTCTGATTTTTTCATAGTCCTGAATGCCTTCCACCAGCCTTTCGAATCTCACGCTGCTCCCTTGGGGATAAACAATGTAACAATCGCCTGCCGGCCATGTGCGGAACCTGGCATCATTGTCGGGATCTTCCGTCCAGCTGTTATATGCCCAGCGTAATAATCCGTCCAATCCATGAGCTGCTGCATACCATCCCAACCATGTGGCTTCCATGGGGTCAGATGCCAGGAATGTGTTCGGATACCGTTCGGCACAGCATACGTAATAAGTGCTTGTCTTCCCTTCAATGTGCCTGCCTTTCAGTATTTTCTCGGGAAAATGGCGGGAAAAGGTTATGCACATGTCATCGATTGCATCATCAATAGTGGGGTGATAGTCTCCTGCCAGAGAGATTTTCATCCCGGGAACAGCGGTCTTTATTATTTTCATAGCTTGCACCATAGTATCTTCCGGACGTTCGTCCATGGCAATCATGGTACGCTCGAACCATCCTTTTGCCCTTAGATGGGAGGCAAAGTCCTTAAGAAAATGGAACCAGTAGTCATAATACTCCCGTGAATCTGCGGAAGCCTCCAAATGGTGGGTTCCCCCGCTTTCCAAGTCGACATAGTCAAAGGACATCCTCCAGGGTATCATAGAATAGCAGTTTATCTGTGAATCGATACCTAGCGAGAACATGAATTCCACCCACTTGTCAAAGGCGGAATAATCGTAAGACCACTTTCCGTCCGGGCTATGGTATTTGACAATCATGGAAGAATAGGGATCCCATGTCTGGCCATTCCATGGACGGTCAATAATAGTTGCTGTGACTACCTTCTGACCAGCTTCGGCCAGACGCTTCATCAAAGGAGCCATTTTATTGAAATGTTCTTCACTCCAAGGAGTCACATCATAATACCTTGCGACAGCGAAAGGATTCTGCCACAAGTCAAGATGAAAGCTCCAGTCATGCGGCTTGGGAAGGACTCTGTCGCAGACCCGTATCTCAAATGGGACCGACTTCCTGAAGAGTGGTCCTTTGGCTGCTATGGTTCCTTTATATAGCCCAGGTCGGGCGTCGGACGGGATCTTGACGGACAGCCACAACTTGATGGTGTCCCCGGGCGAAAAGTCTGTCCTGATCTCAGAAGTGATTCTGTCATAGACATATATTGAATCCCTTCCATCACCTTCATGAGCGCCGCACTGATGGTATCCTTCCGCAAAACCATCTCCCTTCACGCATTTCAAGAGCGAGATATCCGCAAAGCCTTTTGGCAGACCTTTGACTGAGAAGGTAACCGAATTGACCGCGGAATCAGCTACGGCGTTCACAACCACTCCGGCCCTTTCTGCTCTCCAAAATGGACGGTCGAGTGGAGACTCCAAGACGATGTCTATCCCGGATGAACACGCACACAGGGAACAGACTCCCAAACCAATTGAAACTAATCTGTGAAGAATCATCTCATCAACTATTTTAGCATATACTTCTTCAGAAGGGGATAAAGATAATCCGCGTAGCGCATCATACCGAGGTCATTATAATGGCAACCGTCCACGAAGCCTTCGTCATCGTATCCCAGGGCATGCTTCCTTTCCATGTGATAGATTTTCTTGTATCCTTTGCGGCTTAATTTCTCGACCAGTTCCTTCTGTGCCCGGAATTTGGTCTCCATGGTGGAGGTAACGGCCTTGTCGTAGTCGTAGTATGCATAGTAGACCTCATCGACAATGAGTATGGGGACATCGGGGTGAGCAGCTCGGAGAATATCTACGAATTCTTCCGCCCGATTTTTGATATCTTCCGTCGTGGCATTGGGGCAGTAGTCAAGGACGTATATCGCTGGATTTTGGGCCATAGCCATAAACCGTGCTATCTCAAGGTCAAGCAGGGCATTCCCGCTGAATCCAAGGTTAACTACTTCCCGGTCCAGTTTCCTGGAAAGGATATTGGTAAAAGCCATTCCCGGTCGGCTGGCGCATCCTCCTTGAAGGATGCTGGTCCCGTACATCACAATCTGTCTGTCCCGTTTGGGGGAATCGGCCAGGGATGCTTCAATGTAGGCATCTTCGTCAATTCCTATCTCCAGAGAGGTAAGGCTTTCGTAAAGGGGGAGATACATCATATACTCCTTTTCAGTGGTGTCCATCCATCCGATAATCCTGCTCTGGGTGGTATTGTCGTTACGGTTGGGACGGCCGGCGCCGATGAATTTCCATCCCTTGTCCGTGAGGACATACAGGTCAAGACCACGGATGCCGGTATCGGTGAAATGATTGCCGTTGGAAGTGGATTTCGTTGACCACCTTGCACTTATCGAACTCGAATTAGAGCGGAAACGGATATATGTGCCGGCGCTGCAGCTCCCCAGCCATTTGAGCTCCGCCCGGCTGTCGCTGAGCCATCCGGCCGGAATCCTTTCATAAGGGGCCCCGTCAACGGCTTCTATCTTGCCATATACCGGGAACACACCTGCATTGACAAACCTGGTTTCAGAATGGCAAACTACTAAGCTGAGAAAGAGAACTAAAACTGTTAAAACCCTTTTCATCTATTTGGTTGTATTTGATTGATTCCTGAATTCGGTAGGGCTTACCCCAGTGAGGTCCTTGAAGACGCTGCTGAAATAGCGCGGATATGAAAAGCCTGTTATTTCAGATATTTCCGTCACTGACAGGCCGGTTTCCTTGAGCAGTTTCGCCGCCTTGTTGATACGGAGCCGCTTGATGTAATCGTTCAGGCTGTACCCGGTAAGCTTTTTGATGCGGGCGAAGAGGACGGTGCGGCTTATGGCGAACTCAACCGTAAGGTAATCGGAATCCAGATGTTCTTCCCCCATCTTCTGCTCGACGAGGTCGTTGAAGCGCATAAGGAATTCCCTATCCTTGTCTGATATGGCGTTTTCCACGACACCGCCTTTTTCAAGATTCTTTTTCACGATGGAGTAGATCAGGACTATCAGGCCGGATACCATCACGACAAGAACGAACAATGTAAACAATACCGACTTGTACCAGGGCCTCAAGATGCGTATCCTCAGGTCCCCGGCGCTTACGCCCGTCATTGTTCTGGCCGGAGAGCAGTGGGCGCTGATAACGTATTCTCCCGGAGGCAGGGATGTTATTTCAAGGTGGGCGGAATGGGAAGTTACACGCCTTTTGTCCTGTCCCGAAATGGTATAGACATAGGTGGCATTGTCGTAAAAGGCAAGATTCGAAACCTTGTAGTTCAGTGTCAGCGTCCCGTGGTTCCAGGGAAGTTTGACGTAAAGGGGGTCATTGTTTCCGAAAAGGAACCTTTTCTTGTCGGATACTAATTCCGACAGTGTCATTGCCGGCACCTTCTTGACTGAAACGGCTTGGGCGAGGGCTGTGTTGATGCTTATCAGGCCCGATGTGCCGGCAAGGTAAAACACGTCACCTTTGACTTCCGTGTTCCAGCCGTTCAGTATGTCGCAGAGCGGATAACCGTCAAACGGTCCGAAGGAGTTGAACGTTCCGGTGTCGGGACGGTATAGATACAGATGCATGTCTGCGCTTATCCAGACCCTTGAATCGGAATCAACCGTCAGGGTGGTCGCATTGACATAAGGGACGTCGTCGAGAAGTTTGAATGGACTGCATGGCGCTCCATAATCTGAGCAATCCACATAACCTGTGCCCCTGTCAGACAAAAGCCATATGCGGTTCGTCTTCCGGTCAAAAGACGCAGCCCTTATTACAGTGTCCGGTCCGGTGTCACAGAGGCGGTCAAGCACCTTTGAATCATAGTGATTTATATACAGTACATTGTCCTTCGAAGCAAGGAAGAAATCCTGCCCATGCCACAGGACATGGACCCAGTCGGCAGGACTGCCGTCAGGGAATGAGTAAAATCCTGTGCTTCCGGTGCGGGGATTATGCGCATAAAGGAGCGGGCCGTAAATAAGAATCTCACCTCCGGGAACGCTGCAGCAATAATGGATATACTCAGTATTCCATTCGTCACCGACAGCATCCATTCCATCAATAACCAGCGGGCGCAGGTTCCCTTTCTTCTTGTCGAGGATGAACATTCCCTTGTGGTAACGCATCATAAGGATTCCATCGTTGCCATAAGGCGCCACAACCGGGATATAATCATCGGCGGTTGAGGGATAATACCTGAAAGAACCGGTCCCGGGATCGAAGCTGTTAAGCCCATGACCGTCCGTGCCTATCCAGACAATCCCGGCCTCATCGCAGCAAAGCCCATATGCGCATTCTCCGCTCAGACCTGTTCCATTCCAGAATCCGGCGGTACCGTAGGCTTTGATATAATGCTTCTGCACATTTACTATTCCGCTCCTTACCGTTCCCAGCCATATGTCCTCCGAGGAGGCGCAGACCGACAGGATGGCATTTGACGGCAGCGAACTGTCGTCGGAAGGGATATTCTGAAGCCGGCTGACGGAGCCGTTGACAATATTGTATATATAGACTCCGCTGCCGTCGGTGGTAATCCATATGTCCTCACCTACGAGCGCCATATCTGTAACATCAAGCGTTTCTAAGCCCTTCAGCCGTCCAAGGGACCGCCCATCCGCTCCGAAAACACTCACTCCGTTCATCCTGGCCCCCGCATATATTCTCCCTTCCGCCTCCAATAAGCAGCACAATGGGGAATTGTACTCTTTGCCAAACGGACTGGTTTCCCCGTTAGACGGATTATACTTCCACAACCCGTGGAATGTTGAGCCTAGGATAACCTCTTCTCCGTCTGAGGGGAGAATAGCGGATATCCGTATCCTGGGAGGAAAGCTGACCGGCGTTACCGTCATGTCCGGAAGGTGTATCCGCTGGATGGAATTGTTCCAGTACACCCAGACTTCGTCTCCATAGGTGAAAAGGCCTCCGCCCATGTCGGATAATACCGTATTGAAAGAGTCGGAGGCGGGATTATATCTGAAGGCGGCCAATTCCGTGGACACCCAGACATCTCCGCACGAATCCTGGGTGATGGAGACGATAGCGCCTCCCAGATTGTAGGAACGATGTCCTGAAGTGTAGAACGAATTCAGACCGCTCCTTGTGCCTATCCAGAGCGTACCTGAGGAATCTTCGAATATCTCTGTTACGGTCGGGCTCGACAGGCCGGATTCCATCGTCATCTGCTTGCAGGCATAATGGAAACTGTCTCCGGCCGCGGGCGGGGTTATGGACAGGAGAAGAGAAAAAAGGATACCTGTTTTGATAGTTTTATACATCTGAATGCGAAATTAGCAATTTGGAACAAACTGATTGATGATATTGTACAAAAATGACATTTGTACGATTTCGGACAAAATAAGTACAAAGACTGAAGGTTTAAACGGAAGTATTCTATAATTTTGACACAAACGCAAGCGGAATTCTTCTGATGGGCAGAAAACAAACACTATAATAACTTCAATAGTAACCTTCAAATTTTTTTATTATGAAACATTCAATATTGCTCGCGACAGCGTGTCTTGCTACATTGGTATTGGCTTGCAAGCCCGATTCAACTGAGCCGAATTCGCCGAGTTCGCCGAGTTCGGAACCAGCGACTATCGCCGTACTCAGCGTCCGTCTGGACAAGAATGAACTGCCCCTCACTGTCGGTGAGAGCTTGAAACTGGTTGCAACCGTGATACCAGAAGATGCAACAAATCAGGAAGTGTCATGGAAATCCGATAACGAGAGTGTCGCCACTGTGGCTCAGGACGGTACGGTAACAGCAGTCGCAGAAGGCTCCGCAAAGATTACCGTTACGACAAGGGACGGTGGAAAGACGGACGATTGCGCCGTTACCGTAAGTGACACCAAAGAAAAGATACAGCTGCAGACGGTTGACGACGTCAATATCAACCATACTTATGGAATATATGAGGACTTGTTGGAAATGACATGGAACGAGGTGGCGGATGCAACCGGTTATGTGCTGAAAGTGTCTGTGTCTGAAAACATGGCCGATGCCGTTGAGACAGAGCTGCCTGCAGCCGCTTCCGCGACGTTTACAGTCAAGGAGTTCAATCACATCGCGGCCAAAGCCGGCGTCAAGCCCGGCCAAGAGACTAAACTCTATGTCCAGCTCTCGGACAAGGAAGGTCAGGCTGTTCCAGGAAAGGCCACTATTTCGGTGACTACCGAATTCGGCTCTTTTGAAGATCCTCGTGACGGAGAAATCTATATGACAGTCGAGGTCGGGGATTTCACCTGGATGTGTGAAAACCTGCGTGCCACCAAGTACTCCGACGGAGAACCCCTCTATGACGGAGGTGATTCCGAGGCTCAGCTCCATTCCCTGGAATATAACGATGGCGCCTTAGGAAAGAAAGTCGGCGTATATTATGCCTTTGCCAATGCTGTACGTGCCTTCTACGGAAGCGTTTATCCTTATGTTCCCTCAGATATGACCAACAGCATCCAGGTCCAGGGCATTTGCCCCGACGGCTGGCATGTCACGGCAAAAGATGATTGGTACTACCTTCTCGAAAGCGCATGCGAACTGACCGGTGAGGAAATGGGCGACTGGCTGGACAGGAGCAAAGTATGGGCGGGCGGAAGCCTTGACGCCATCAACAAGCTCTTCAGTGCCAAAGAACTGACTTTCGGAACCGATGAAGCCTTCACCAACGATCTCGGAGTATATCTGATGGTTGGCGGAATGTACAATTACCCGACGAGCAATGTGGCCGAGAGCGAGCCGTCAGAATACAACTTCAGGGCATATTACTGGTCCGCTACTATGGATGACGGAGGCGGATACTGGAGCAATATTGTTCCGGCCTTGACTCCTCGTGCTGCGGAGCAGGGAGCTTATTTCGCTCACAGGGCAGACCTTCACCCTACATATGGCCAATCCATGCCGGTGCGCTGTGTAAAGAACTATTAGTCTGCTAAAACCGATGAACCTGACAAAAACAGTAATCTGCTTGTGCCTGATTATGGTCATTCCCCAGGTGTTTTACGCCAGGGGAATGACTTATCAGCAGGCTGAGAAAAAGGTAAAGGCGTCAGGAAAGGTCACGGACGAAAACGGAGAGGGCATACCCGGTGCAGCCGTAAAGATAATCGGTACGAATACCGGTACGGTGACAAATCTGGACGGCGTGTTTTCGCTGACCGTTCCGGATGGAAGCGTCCTTGAGGTCGTTGCCTTGAATTATGCTACACAGACCGTAACGGTAACAGGAACCGCTCCGTTGAATATTGTCTTGAAAGAAGATGCTCTCCGGCTCGACGAGCTCGTCGTGGTTGGATATGGCACTCAGAACAAGGCCAAGATAACGGGCTCAGTTAGTACCGTGTCGACTTTTGACCTGAAAGACAGGCCTATCACAGATGTGTCCCTTGCTCTCCAGGGCAAGGTGTCCGGAGTCCAGGTCACGCAGAATTCAGGTATGCCGGGGGAGGACGGGGGCACTGTGACAATCCGTGGTCTGGGGACACTGAACAATTCCTCACCGCTTGTGATAGTCGACGGTTTCGAGTCGAGTTTCGATATGGTTAACCCCAAAGACATCGAGTCCATCACAGTGCTGAAGGATGCCGCCTCCGCTGCGATATATGGAAACAAGGCCGCCAACGGAGTGATACTCATTACGACCAAGGTTGCCAAAGCGCAGAAGATGAAAGTGTCTTACAGCGGATATGGCGCAGTCCAACAGGTGACGCATTACCCGAAACTTCTCAACAGCGTGGAGTATCTTACCCTCTACAACGAGGCGTGCATCAATTCAGGGAAACAACCGACCTATAATGATGAGTATATCGCGTATTTTGACGGCACAGATCCTGCATTTTATCCTGACCATGACTGGGCGGAGTGGTATCTGAAGCCGGCCCTTATGCACAATCATCATGTCGGGGTCAATGGCGGCACGAAAGAGGCCTCGTATTCAGCTTCGTTGGGCTATCTCGGTCAGGACGGCATGATTGTCGGAACAAAGTATGACAAGATTAACTTCCTGCTGAAGAGCGCAAGTTCTTTCTTTGACGGCAAGGTGTCTCTTGATACGAAGATATCCGGATACAGGGGAATACAGAAGGACCTTCCCTATGGCACGCGCAGCGTGTTGAGCAGGATAATCAACATGCCTCCGACCACCATACCATATTATGAAGGGTATGGTTATGGCAGTTGGTTCACCTCCGATGCCGAATATGCTGCAGGCGGAGCGCAGACAACAGACCAGTATTGTCTGACAGGGGCCGTAAACGCTTATTGGAACATAGGGAAAGGATTCTCGTTGTCTGCCTCGTCTTCGTATGACTTGAGCACCTCCCTGGTTGAGAATTATGAGCCAATGGCCGATGTGTATATCATGTTCACTGCCGCAGATGGCACCACAACCGGTGTCCAGTTGTATAATAATCACGAGTCTTCAGTTTCCGAAAGCACCTCAAAGACGGAATCCGTTTCGGCATACGTCCAGCTCTCATATTGGAAGAGGTTCGCATCCAGCCACACGCTGAGCGCAATGGCCGGTTTTCAGTGCTATAATTATGATTACAAGTATTATAACACAAGCTCGAACAGGCTGGCTACCAACATACCTTCTTTGAACGCTGGTGACCCGGAGACGGTAAAGACGAGCAACGATGCCTCATCCGCTTCTTCACTGTCCGGTTTCTCGAGAATTCAGTATGACTATAAGGAAAAGTACCTCCTGGAATTCAACTTCAGGGCTGACGGATCATCGAAATTTTCCACAGGCCACAAGTGGGGATTCTTCCCCTCGGCATCTGCCGGGTGGCGGCTTACCCAGGAAGATTGGATGAAAAGCCAGCGGTGGGTTGACGAGCTCAAGATAAGGGGTTCATATGGTATCCTCGGAAACCAGAACATCTGGAGCAACTACGCCGGTATGGATGTCCTTACCATCGGAGGCCCCAACTATTGTTCGGGCGGAAAACTGAATACGGGAGCCTACATCAATTATCTGGCAAGCAAAGACCTCTCGTGGGAGACAACGGCACAGGCCAATATAGGAATAGATTTTTATTTTCTTCATGTATTCTCCCTGACTGTTGACCTCTACAGCAAAAGAACCTATGACATTCTCATGAGGCTCCCTGTCTCGAAGACCTTCGGTTTCACGGAGTACCCCTACAAGAACGCAGGCTCCATGCTTAACAGGGGGTGTGATGTGGACCTGCAGTATTATGACACTTTCGGAAAGTTGCGGCTGAAACTGAACGGGACATTCTCCATAAACCGCAACAAAATCCTTGACCTCCATGGCCAGAGTCCCATCATCGATTCCGCCTCCGGCATCATCCTGAAGGAAGGGTATCCCATCAATTCCCTCTACGGGTTCGAAACAGACGGGATATACCAGAGCGAGGGAGATATCAAGCAACACCTTGCGACATTTGACAAAGACGGAAACGTCGCTGCTCCGTATTGCGGACTGGTCGCATATCCCGGTGACATCAAATTCGTGGACCAGAACGGCGACGGGGTGATAAGCCTGGATGATGACCGCGTAATCCTGGGAAGCCCCAATCCGGATTTCCTATATTCGTTCAGCGCCAACATCAACTATGGAAGATGGGATTTTACCGCCTTCTTCCAGGGCGTACAGGGCGGAATAGGATGGAGCTGCGAATACTGTGTCGCTCCGTTCTACAACCAGGCCAACTGTGCCAAGTGGATGATAAACCGCTGGACAGAAGAAAAACCCAACAACACTTATCAGAGGGTATTCCTGGACGACCAGAGGGCTGCCATCAAGTCGAGGTACTATGCCGAAGACATGTCGTATCTGCGCCTTAAGAATCTGGAACTTGGATATTCCCTCAAATATGCCCGATTCTATATCAGCGGCCAGAACATATTCACCCTCACCCGCTTCAAGGGATTCGATCCCGAACGTTCGGGCGTTTCGTCCTCGAACATATATGACTATCCCCTGACCAAGACATGGACAATAGGCGTCAACATTAATTTCTAGGATATGAAAAGGATAACCATAGTTATTGTGCTGCTGGCAGGACTGTGTTCCTGCTCGGGCTTCCTGGAAAAGGTACCCACCACGAGTGTCAACCCCGATACATATCTTAAGAATGAAGAGGAGGCATACAGTCTGATGTGGGCCGTCTACAACAGCTTCTATGACGGCAACAGGATGGCGCCTTACATGATTGACATGATGACGGACAACGTCTACACTTCCAATCCCAGCCTTGGGGTGAACGAGTTCGCCCAAGGCACCCAGAATCCTCTCAGCGTCTGGACAGAGCATAAGTGGACCACCGACTTCAGGGCCATAGCCAGGGCCAACTACCTGTTGCGCAAACTGCCCGGATGTGATAAGATTGACGAAAAGACCTCCCTGGCGATAGCCGCCGAGGCCCGGTTCCTGAGGGCCTGGTTCTATTACGACCTCGTGATCTTTTATGGAAGGGTTCCCCTTTTGAATGAAGAGACGCCTCTTCAGGATATGCCCAGGGAAGAAATAGGCAAGGTCCTTGACCAGATAAAGGATGATATCGCCTTTGCCATTGAAAACCTCTCGAACAAGACGGACCCCGAAAGGGCGAACGTCGGAGCCGCATATGGCCTGCGTCTCAGGGTGGCACAATATGAAAACGACCACCAGACTGTCATAGACTGTGCGAATGCCATCGCAGCCATGGGGTACAAACTCTATGACAGCTACAAGGACCTTTTCCTTGAAAACGGCCATGACGACCCGGCCAACAAGGAAATAATCTTTAAGATTCCTTATGAGCCGGATGTGATGCCCAACAATGTTTCCACGCTTATTTACGGGTGGAGGGTTTTTCACGTCACCCTTGAGATGGTGGACAGCTACTTCACGGGTAACGGCCTGCCTATCAGGAAAATAGTCGCGACAGATGGCACGGAAATACCTGCCGATCCGACTTATAAGCCCAGGGCGCGTTCTTTCGACAACAGGGACCCTCGTTTTTACTGGTCCGTCCTCTATCCTGGGCAGCGTTACAGGTTTGACATGTACAGCAACGACGGGGATTTCAATCCCCGGGGATGGATGGCCTATACCAGTTTCCTTGCAAAGAAGCATTGTAATGAGGAACTTAAGTACGGTACGCAGGATGGCTCGGACCGGATTCTCTTCCGTTACGGAGAAGTCCTTCTGGCCCTTGCCGAAGCCGAGAATGAATTGAACGGTCCGAAAGGGGCATATGAGCCGCTTGATGAACTTCGCCGCCGAGTGGGAATGGTTACTGTAAGTGAATCTTTACCCAACCTTTCGCAAGCGGCCATGCGCGAACTCATACGCAACGAGCGCAGGGTCGAGCTATTCCTGGAAGGCCAGAGATGGTTCGACATAAGGCGCTGGCATATTGCGGAGGATGTAATGAAAGACGCCCACGGCTATGATTACACGCGTCTCCAGTGGAAGGAAGAGAATGAGACGGAGTGGTGGACATTCAAGGTCTATGTCGCTAACAAAAGGACATTCAACCCAGCCAGGGATTACCTGTGGCCTATCCCGCAGACCGAAATCAATTCCAATTCCTGCATGACGGATGACCAGAATCCGGGCTATTAATAGTCTTGCCATATGAAAAAGTATATCGTAATAATACTACTTTCGGTGTCAGCCCTGATCTCCTGCCAGGAGAAGGTGGAATATGTCAAGGCTGACTGGGTTCAGCTGCTTACACCTACGGACGGGGAGACCATGCTTATCTCGGCCGAGCAGGATGAAATCCTTTTTGTCTGGGCGAAACGCGAAGGGGCCACGTACAGACTCTCGTTTGACGACAGCCAGTCTTTCGACAACCCCCAGTCTTTCGATATTGGTCCGGAAGAATCATTCACCATCACGGCCGGAGAACTCCACAGGACACTGTTGAAGATAGATCCGTCCTTCAGCGGCACCAAACGGTTTTTCTGGAGGGTGGAACAAACGCTTGACGGACAGACCAAGACCTGCTGGCGCTATTTCAACGCAGTATATGCAGCCGGTTCATTCGTGGACGAACGTGACGGCATAACCTATAATACCATCACTTATGATATTGACGAGAATACCAGGTATGAAATAATGAGCGAGAATCTTCGAGCCACACGTTATTGTGATGGAGCCCCGCTTGCAAAGGGCTACAGGACATGTAACGCTAAGGAGTGGGAGGATGACGGAATATTCGTCGCTTCGGTGGGTTGTTATTATGCATGGAGCGACGCTGTCAGGATGAATTGGGATGAAGCCAAATATGCCTATGAGAGGGGCGAACAGGTGCAGGGAATCTGTCCTGCCGGATGGCATCTGCCCGGCTATGAGGAATTTCAGAATCTGGTTTTCTTTTTCGGCGGATCCGACAACGGCGGACTGAGTATTTGTACGACGTCCTACTGGCAAAAATTGACCGGTATTACCAACTCCCGGAGATTCAATCTGTTGCCTTCCGGCTTCTTCTTTGGCACCGATGATAATGAGATTTGTTCCTCTGTCGGAACCATAGCTTACCTCTGGAGCTCTACGCCGGTAGTCGGAGAAACGATATATGCATGGGGTACCTGGGAAGAGAATGACAAGCGGGGCTACGCAGGGGCCATGTGCGTATGGGCGGAAACCGATGGGGGAGTGCGTCACTATTATCAGGCTTGCGGAGAAAATGGAGAATCGGACAAGATGTTCCCTGTCAGATGCATAAAGAACTATACCAAAACGGAAAAATAATGAAAAAGATACTGATTCTTGTCCTTGGCGCCATATGTTTGTGCTGTTCGTGTTCAAGGGAAAACGATTTCCTTATCATGGGCCGTCAGGAGATATTCCTTGACGTGCCGAAAGACCTTGACGGATTCGCACCTAGTTACGGAGGCGAGAAGTTGATCTTCCGCTGGCACAGCAAAAGGCATTTCGCGGAGAATGTCTATATCTTCTCCCTCGATCCAGAACTGCTCGACCCGGCGACAATAGTCTGCGGGAGCACCTGGCAGCAGTCTTTTCTCCTGGGGTCGCAACTGGATTCCGTGGCCGCCGTTCTTGGCGTCTCCCCGGAAGAGACTACAGTCTTGTTCTGGCAGATTACCACGGTTGATCCGCAGCAGGGATGGTGCGACGAGATACGAAGGCTTTATTTTACCCGTCTTCCCGGCGTGACAAAACAGATATTGGGTTCCGCCCCGGCGCCAAGCTACAAGTTCTATTGCGAAAAATCCGGGAAAAAGACGCTTGATTTCTCGTGGAACTGTGAAAAGAAGATATACGATTATGTGTTGTATCTGAGCGACGACAAGGAATTCGAGGGTGAGCATACCATAAGGATTGAACTGGGCGACCAGACATCTTATTCCATAAATGAGATGCTACTCGATTCAAAACTGGCCGATTGGGGCTATGGTATTGCACAGAAAGTGGATGTCTACTGGAAGGTGACCGGCAGCGGAGATGCCTATATACCTGTCGAGGAGAGTCCCCGGCGAACGGTAAAAGCCCGTAGGGTTGCCCCTCCGCCAGTCCCCCTGACCTTTTGCTCGCCTGCTGAGAATGCGGAGCTGGACCTGGGGGCAATGGATGGTCCGGTGGAATTCAAGTGGGATGCAGACACGACGGGTGTAGGCTACACCCTTACGCTGTACGATGCCGAATTCGACAAATCCTATTCGATAAATTGCGGAAAAACCAATTCCTATTCTGTGTCCGCAGATGAATTCGACGCCGTGCTCGGGACGAACTTCTCCATGGTGGCGGCCCAGAGGAAGAAATTCTCATGGAGTCTCAAAGCAACCCCTGAAGATGCCGTAATAATGCCGGAAAAGCCTTGTACGGTGATCTTTATACGGAAATGATTGACGCGTGAACAGGTTTTTCCTATATTTGCCCATTGTGACCTTGTCCCTCTTTTCGTGCACCCAAAGGGAGGCCCCCATGCCAGGTAGCGACTACAGCGATGACCCTGAAGAGCCGGCCGTAGAAGAAGACAAATACGGGGTGAAGTATGTCTTCGACAGCAGCGTCATTCCAGAAATCCATATAAGCGTTCCCCTTGTCCAGTGGAACCGGCTTCTGGACATGTATGACGCCAATCCGCTGACAAAACAGTATGTGCAGTGCGATGTGACATACAAGAAAGGGGAGGAAGTGACAGAGATTAACAAATGCGGCCTCAGGCTCAAGGGGCATAGTTCGCGAAGGCGTCCTGACCTGAGCGACGGACATCATGTCCCCGGGAAGCTGAGTCATGTGCATTTCGCTTTGCACTTCCAGAAGTATATTGACGACAAGGCTCACAGCCTTCACGGCTGCAAGAGCATCAAGCTCAAATGGTTCAACCAGGACCCGTCATATGCCAGGGAGATATTTTGCTATGACCTGTTCCGAAGGATGGGGGTGTGGACAGCCATCAATTGCGTTTATTGCCGCTTGTGGGTGAAGATTGAAGGCGACCCGGAGGAGACCTATTACGGTGTCTATATGCTGGAAGAGGCTATCAACAAGAGTTACCTTAAAGAACGGGCGGAACAGTTTGGCCGGACGGACGGCAACCTTTGGAAGTGCAGGTACGGGGCCAAGCTCAACCTTACCGTCACTTCATATGGGGTGGATGCCGGCGGTGATGAGGAATATGTATACGAATACAAGATGGACGAGAAATACTACGAGGACGCCCGCTTACAGCTCCGTCAGTTCATGCTGGACCTGCAGAAAGGCGATCAGGCTTTCCATGACTGGATTATTGAATCCTGCGACGTCGCCCTTCTGATGAAAACATATGCCATTAACATCGCTGTGGGCATGTGGGATGACTACTGGAATAATGCCAACAACTACTACCTTTATTTCGACTCCAGGGACAAGGACTCTTTCAGGTTCTTTTTCATCCCGTATGATTATGACATCTCGATGGGCGTGACGGCGGATTGCGCTTTCCAGACGGATGCTGTCCGCCAGAACCCACATGAGTGGGGGGACGACTCCAATCCTCTCATCCGGCGTATACTGAAGTTCGACGATTTCAGGAGCATATTCAATGAAACCCTGTTAGGTCTTGTGGCCGAGACGGGGGAGATGTCGGAGGCAGCAGGCGCCGGAAGAATCAGGCAATGGCAGGAGAGGATAAGGGAATATGTCGTCAACGATACTGGCGAGGATATGGCGATTGAGGACAGGCCTGCCCTCTGGAGCTCCCATCCGGAATACAGGTTGACGGAAGACTCCGATAACAATTTTTTCCGCGTCAAGGCGGAATCCATAAGACAATACTGCACTAAATGAAAAAGCATCTGTTAACTTTGGCAATCATTGTTGCCGTCGTTGCCATCGTAATGGCCGATTGCGATAGAAAAGGAACACCTTCGCAGGAAGAGACCGTCGATTTGTCGGAAGCATACCCAGACCCTGTTTATGCGGATAATGGCAAGATGAGGGCGACGTGGGGCAATACCGACGACAGGATTGAAAGGACGGTCAGGTATACGAACTACAGCAATGCCTTCCGATTCCTCGCGTGGAAGAATGAAAAAGTATCGGCCGAAGCCGTCCTGTGGGCATTTGAAGATCTGTCCAACGTGTCTTTCAAGGTGTCCGCCCTGAAAACGGCCAAAGGGAATGTGATACCCCCTTCAGCCATTTCCGTCCATTTCGTTTCATTCGTTATTGCCGACACCTACGATCATAGCGGTGGAGACTGCGCCCTTCGGCAGAAGGGGCAGTGGCCCGCCATCAATGTGGCCGACCGCCTGGACAACGATGCGCCCGTCAATGTGTCCGGGAAGACCAGCCAGCCGGTCTGGGTGTCGGTAAAGGTGCCCAAAGATGCCGCTACTGGTATTTACAAGGGTGTTGCCACTGTCACTGCAGATGACATGTCCCCCCTGGAACTTCCAATAATGCTGAAGGTCGGCACATACGCTTTGCCGGATCCGTCCGAATGGAAATTCCAACTTGATTATTGGCAGCATTTCGAAGAAGTAGCCTCTTATTCAGGTATAGAGCAATGGAGCGATGATTATTTCGACTACATGCGACCTCTGATGAAGTTGCTCTCACAGGCAGGCCAGAAGTGCATATATGCCAATATCAGTGGCGCTCCTTCGATGACTATGGTCAAAAAGATAAAGAATTTCAAAGATGAGACATGGACTTATGACTACACTGTTTTTGACAGGTGGGTCATCCTTATGATGGAGCTGGGTATTACAGGACAGATAGACTGCTACGGCATGATACCATGGGCTTATAATTTTGATTATTATGACACGCACGGCAATTGGTATAATGCCAGTTATGAACCCGGCACAAAAGCCTACAACGACTACTGGACGCCTTTCTTGAAAGATTTCGCCATGCACCTCAAGGAAATGGGATGGTTTGAAAAGACATATCTTGCTTTTGATGAGCGACCGGAGGAAGCGCTGCTCAAGGTGATTCCCGTTATCAGAGGCGCCGTTCCTGAGTTCAAGGTCAAGCATACCGGCTTCTATTATGAATCGATGGACAGGGAAGCGGATGATATTTGTGTTGTGTATCTTAACGACCAATACCCGGAAGGGGTCCCTGAGAGGCGGCGTACCGAAGGAAAGAAGAGCCTGTATTATACCGCTTGCGGCCAACCCTATCCCAATCAGTTCTTGAGCAATCCTGTTGCGGAGAACGTATGGAAATGCTGGGCGGCGAAAGCAATGGGTCTGGACGGCTACCTGCATTGGGCATATAATAAATGGGGAGAAGATCCTCTCTATGATACGAGGGCCATAGCAGCTCCTGCCGGAGACCGCTTCATCGTCTATCCGGACTGTCGCAGCAGTGTCCGTTTTGAAAAGACCATAGAAGGTGTCCAAGATTATGAAAAGGCGTGTATCCTCGAGGCTGAATGGACGGAATCCGGGAATACCGCCAAGCTCGCCAAACTCCGGGCGGCCCTGTCCCGCTTTACCCCGGAAGATATAGCAGCCAACGGTGCCGAACCTGCCGTTTACCAGGCAAAAATGGTGCTGGAATAGTTTCAGAAATAGCACTAAATCCATAAGATGCGTCTTGGATTAATATCTTCTTTACTCTGCGCACTTCTCTGCTGTGAGTGCGGAAAAGCGGATAAGACCGGTGTCCCGACTCCTCCCATGGGCTGGAACAGTTGGATTTGCTACGGCACCTCTGTTACCGAAAATGAGGTGCTGTCGCAGGCTGGCTTCATGGCGGACAACCTCCTCGAATATGGATGGGAATATATAGTTATAGATGCCGGATGGTACGCACCGGGAATGGTGGCGTTGGAGGATTATCTGAATCCATGTCCTAATCAACTTATTGATTCATACGGCCGTTTGATAGTCGACGAGGAGAAGTTTCCCTCCGCTGCCGGTGGAGCTGGTTTCAAGCCGCTGTCGGAAAAGCTTCATAAAAAAGGACTCAAGTTGGGCATACATATTATGAGGGGTATACCGGTTCAGGCATATATGGCGAACTGCCCGGTCAAAGGAACAGGATATACTGCCAGAGACATAGCGGACACCGTGAACGTGTGTGACTGGTACCATGGCTTTTATGGCATGAATATGAAGCACCCTGGAGCATCTGCGTATTACAAGTCCCTGTTTGATTTGTACAGCAGCTGGGGTGTGGATTATGTAAAAGCTGACGATTTGCTTTCCCCTGCGTATGCAGAAGATGACATATCGGCCATCAGTCAGGCGGCTGGGGAAAAAGGAATCTTGCTCAGCCTGTCTCCCGGTCCGGCACCGGTAGAAAAGGCGGACCATCTGCGGAAGGTCTGTGCTACATGGAGAATATCGGAGGACTTCTGGGATGATTGGAACTCTCTGAAGAAACAGTTCACGCTGTGTAACAGCTGGGCTGAGCACACCGGCTCATGCCACTGGGCCGATGCTGATATGCTCCCTCTTGGGAACATTTCCCTTCGTGGAATGCGAGGTGGCCCTCGCCGAAGCAGTTTCACCATGCCCGAACTGAGGACTATGATGACTCTATGGGCCATGTTCAAGTCTCCTCTTATGATAGGCGGCGATTTGATGGATCTGGATGAAGCGACACTGTCGTTATTAACAAACAAGGAAGTCCTGGACCTTGACCAGTACTCCCTTGGAGGTCATCAGGTTTACTGCGAAAATAACTGTATAATCTGGTCTGCTGAAAAGGGCGGCAGCACCTATCTGGCCGTTTTCAACATCGGTGACGAGACTCTCTCCTATACTCTGGAGACAGCCCCCGGAACGGATGATATCAAAGAAATATGGTCCCAGAATCTATTTTTTCCTTCAGGCGGGAAATGCGACTTGGAAATACCCGCCCACGACGTAATGTTATTGAAAATCCGATAATATTAGTATCCCTGGATTTTTCCATGACTGTGTAGTCGATGCTTATCTTGTCGCATTTTGGGAACAGTTCCGCAAGTGCTGACTTTTCCGATGCCGTGTAGAAAGACGGGGCGACTGGCGCATGCCCAGCGACGCTTCCTCAGCTATCTGGAGAGAGGAATAGTCGCCGTAATACCTCTGTCCCTGACCAGTATCCGTGCTAATGCACGCATACTTCTTCGCCACTGTTGCTAACGTGCATTTTCCCTCGCACGTCGGGCACATTTTAAGCCGATTTTGCTCCTACCGTGCATAAGTTTTTGCACGTTAGCGACACTACCGGTGTTGGATTCTCAAAAAGTTTTCGTGCGTTTTCCGTTGGATTCTCAAAAAGTTGAGAATGTGGGACAATACAAAAAAGGCCGGGCTGCTTGCGCTGTCCGGCCTTGGTGCACCTCTAGGGACTCGAACCCTAGACCCGCTGATTAAGAGTCAGCTGCTCTACCAGCTGAGCTAGAGGTGCGGTATGTCAATTCCACAAATATTCTTGTGACCCGTTCGGGGCTCGAACCCGAGACCCCATCCTTAAAAGGGATGTGCTCTACCGACTGAGCTAACGGGTCCCCGAATTGGGACTGCAAAGGTATCCCATTTGCATCAATTATCCAAATTTTTTTTTGATTTTTTTTGAAAAAAGCCAGGGCAGACCCAAATCCCGTCGGAATTGCGTATATTAGCGCTTGCAATGACCACACATATAGTTATCATGGCGGGCGGACAGGGCACGCGCCTTTTCCCGCTCAGCACCGCAGAAAAACCCAAGCAGTTCCTCGATCTGGCCGACCGTGGCCGCACCCTCATACAGCTAACTTGCGACCGTTTCCGCGAAGTGGATCCCGGCGCCCGTTTCTGGGTGGTTACCGCCGCCTCGTACGTGCCTCTGGTGCGTGAGCAGCTCCCGGACATCCCGGCAGAGCAGATACTCGCCGAGCCGGAGCCGCGCAACACCGCTCCCTGCATCGCCCTTGCCTGCTGGAAGATACGCGCCAGGTATCCCGATGCCAATATCGTGGTCACGCCTTCCGACGCCTATGTGCCGGACCACAAAGCCTTCGCCGCTACCATAGCCGAAGCCATGGCGTTCACCGCCGGCCGCAAGGCCATCGTAACGATAGGCATTAAGCCCACCGAGCCCAATGTCGGTTACGGATATATTCAGGAAGGCCCCGTGGCTGAAGGAAACATCCATAAGGTTCAGGCTTTCAAGGAAAAGCCCTCTCTGGACGTGGCGCAGCGCTATCTTGCCGAAGGCGGCTATCTCTGGAACGCCGGTATCTTCGTGTGGAATGTAGAGACCATCGAGACGGAACTCCGCACACACGCTGCCGAAATCGCCGGAATAATGGACGCCATCGCCCCGGATTTCTACACTCCGGCCGAAGAGGGGAGTCTGGCCAGGCTCTTCCCCACCTGCGAAAAGATAAGCATCGACTATGCGGTAATGGAGAAGTCGGCGGACGTCTATACCATTGGCGCTTCGTGGGCATGGAGCGACCTTGGCAGTTTCGCTGCAATAGAGGCGATTACAGGCAAGACTATCCCGCAGGAGATAAAGGACGCGCAGGACGCCTATCAAGCCGCTAAAAAGGCAGCAAAATAGCTCTATTTACCGGAAATGAACCCGAGGGCCCCATCCAGGACGGAGCGGAGGTCTTCGGGTTTTTTGATTGTCTCCAGCGGGAAGCCGAAGGTGATGGCGCGATAACCCGAACCCTGATACTGAACAGCCGCTCCAACATTTCTGCTGCGGTACTTATAAATCAGTTTTCCGTGATTGTCGTTCGGGCGTATTCCGTCGGGATTCTCCACGAAATAGCACTGCGAATTGCGGTCGTTCCAGAATTCAAGAGGGGCTCCGTAAGGCATGGGCAGAACCACTCCGTCACGGCTGGCGCGGCTGCTTATCCATTTGATTCCGAGCACCTCACGGTCGAAATCGCGAACGCTGCGGCGGTAATCTGAATACAAGCTGTCGGCAAGAGGATAAACCCTGTCCCAGCCTTCGGTGGCGATGTTCGCTCCGGAAACAATCAGCGAAACGCCGTTCCGGGCGGCCTCGCGAAGGGCTTCCTGCAGATCTTCCGGGAACACGGGGAAGCGCGCTCCGTGTTCGCCGGTGCCGGTTATGGTGGCCACCTGCTTGCCGCAGATTAGGTCTACTATTGAGGCGTCTGTGGAAGAATCAGCGGTGAAGGCCCCGGCGCTGCTGGATTCGAAGCTCCAGCCAAGGTCGAGAAGGGCGCGGCCGTGAACGGCGGGGTAGTCGAAGGAATTGCCCTCGAAGGTGCGTCCGGCGAACCAGTAGTCGGAGCCGCCGAAGCCGGGGGCATTGTTCCCGGAGTACTCCACGTCGCGACGGTGCTCGTAATCGTCGCCTATGAAATTGATTTCGCTGCCCCACGGAACCCCGGAATCCAGGGCGCCGTCAAAGCCTGCGTAGGACGGAGTGTCGAAGAATGCAGGTCCGCTGACGCGCGAGAAATTGTTCACTATCAGCACCTTGCCGCCGTCTGCCTTGCCCACTGCCAGCACTTCGGAGGGGAAGGAGATGCCGCCGTCGTTGCAGGCGACCACCTTGAAGGACACCACTTTGCCGGAAGGGATGGAAGTGGTGGTCGCCGTGTCGCGCACTGCCCGTCCGTTATCCCAGCCGCCGTCGCCCACTCGAGTATAAACTATGTACGAAGTCGGAGCGGCCGTCGGTTCAAGCGGATCGGCCACGGGACTCCAGGAGAGGCGTACGGAGGCGTCTTCCAAAAGCTGCGAGCGGAAGTTCCGGACCGGAAGGGGCTGAACCACGTAGGAGCCGCCGTAATAGGAGCTGAGGAATTTTAGCATGCCCTTGTACACGCTGCGGCTTACGTCGAAACGGAACTGCGGGTCCAGGCCGTACTTCATATCGGCGAAGTTCTGATGGCTCAGGACCTCCAGGATGATGCCGGGCACGTCGGTGGTGCGGCATTCCGAATAGGAACGGTCCCAGAGCTGACGACGCCGCCATGTGGAATCCCAGCTGGTGCGTATCATGTCAGTTACCTCAGTCTGTATGCAGTCGCCCAGGAACCTCGATGCCATACGGTCCTGTTCGTTACTGAACTTGCGGGAATTCTTTTCCAGAAGGGTGTAGATGGCAAGGGTGCCCACCGTGCTGTCGTTCGGGGTAAGGCCGGCGTCGCTGTGAAGGGCCAGGGAAAGGTCGATGGGGATTCCGAGCTCATCCTTCATCCATTTCACCCAGGCGCCGCGGCCGGCATAGTCGCGGGTGTAGTCGCCGTCCCACTTGGTCCAGAGATCCTGGGGCGCGCCCGCCCACTGCATCCAGTATAGTGCTCCTTCTGTGTAAGACGGCATCCCGGACATCGTCCAGGTGGAATCGGGCTGCTCGCCGACGCCGCGCAGCACTTTGCCTATTCCGCCACCGAAGCGCACGGCGTCGGCAGTAACGACCTTGCCGCCCTCATGGCCCTTGGGCGTGGAATTGTCGAGGACCACACAGCCTTCGGTTCCGGCTGCGAACTCAAAGGTTCCAAGATAAATCCATGTCCCTCCGCCGCATGTCTGGTCGACGGCGAATTCGGAGGTGCCTCCAAGATGCTTCACGCTGTAATGGGCGGCCTTGGTGCTGCCTTCGACGGTTTTGTAGGAGACGTAGACGGCATAGCGGCCGCGCTGCGGGATATCGGGAGTCCAGACCGCCTCCGCGCTGGCCTTGCCGCGGGTGCAGGCGGCCTGCCTGGCGGTGCCGGCGGAGAAGGGATTGTCGTCGCCCGAAAGGATGTGCTTAAAATCGGCGAAACCGCCTTCCAGTGGGCTCCAGCTGCCTTTCTCCTTATAGCGGCCGTGGCCGCGGGAGGGAAGCGGCTCGTCGAATACCGCTGCCCAGTCGCAAACGGGAGCGGCGCATTGTTCCGTGTAATGCGGGTCGTTGTCGCAAATGACCTCGCGCAGCTGGGTGTCCCGCTCGCGCGGAGTGATCACGTAGGCTCCTGCGTTTTCCAGCATCGGGATTAGGAAGGGCAGTACGTAGCTCTGGGTGTAGAGGTCTTCCACAGTGCGGAAAATGGGAGTGCGCTGCCAGCTCCAGAAGGTGCCGTCGAAATAGAGGCCGTGGCTCTGCCAGAGGGCTATATTTCTGCGGTACAGACCTTTACGGGGATGCGGCATACCCAGATCCTCCACAAAAGCGTTCCCGGTGCGATGGTCGCGATAGGCGAATTTGTAATCCTGAGCCTTGCCGTTTCCGCTGCCCGGTCCGGGAGTGAGCAGATCTTCGAAAGGCAGGTTCCTGCAAAATACTTTTCCGAGACGGTAGCCTCTCAGTCTCTCCGGCCAGAACTCGGAAATCCGCTGGCGGAACCACTTTTCATCGTCCGGCCTCCATGGATAGTCGGAAAGCTCTTTATTGAAATAGATGTCCAGGTCGCTGCCGCGCCGCATGACGCGCCATACGCTAACCTTCGATTTTACCCCGAGATGCTCGCTGGTGAGGGTTGTAAGGGTGTCGCCCGCTTCCGTGAAATCGGCAGCCGAGGGCAGCTGAGCCCCCAGCGGCAGGGAAAAGAAAAGGCAGAAAAGAAGCAGGACGCGACGCATCGTTAATTCCTTTTAGGCAGATTGACGAGGTCGGTTATGAATACTCCCAGAGTGCTGATTCCAAGCGCCAGCAGGTCTGCCCGAAAATCGGCCACGTCGCGGCTGCGATAGGGCAACATGCCCTGAATGTATTCCGTTCCCCAGGCTATCGCAGCTCCCACTGCGAAGGTGAGCACGGCGAACAGCACGGCACTCCAGACCTTGTTCGTCACATGGTCGAAGGCCAGGAAGGTCAGAATGGGGAAGGGCAGGAACATGAGGAAATGGGCCACCTTGTCCGTGGGAATACCAAACAGCGTCTTCTGCATGTCGGGAATCTTGTCGGCGTGCATGAAGCACAGGAAAGCTATAGCAGCCAGATAGACGACGAAGAGTATACGGGCGAGTATGGTCTTGGTGCTCATTACAGGGCCTGCATGTCGTTCAGTTTCTTGTAGTAGCCGTTCTTCGCGATGAGCTCATCGTGAGTGCCGCGCTCCACTATGCGTCCTCCGTCGATGACTATTATCTCGTCGGCGTCTTTCACCGTGCTGAGACGGTGGGCGATGGCTATGGTGGTACGGTTGCTCATAACCCTTTCCAGGGCCTCCTGGACCACCTTTTCGCTATGAGTATCGAGCGCCGCCGTGGCCTCATCAAGAATGAGGATCGGGGGATTGCGGAGCACTGCGCGGGCAATGCTGAGCCTCTGGCGCTGACCGCCGGAGAGCTTCACGCCACGGTCGCCGATATTGGTCTGGTAACCCTCTTCCTTCTCCATGATGAACTCGTGGGCGTTGGCGATCTTGGCTGCCTCTATCACCTGTTCCATCGTGGCTCCCTCGACTCCAAAGGCGATATTGTTGAAGATGGTGTCGTTGAAGAGGATGGGATCCTGGTTCACGTTGCCCATTAGCTGCCTCAAAGAGCTGATCTTGAGGCTGCGAATGTCCTGGCCGTCAATTGTGATAGCACCTTCGCATACGTCGTAGAAACGGGGGAGGAGGTCTACCATGGTGGTCTTGCCGCCGCCGGAAGCTCCTACCAGAGCTACCTTCTGGCCCTTCTTTATGCTGAGATTGATGTCCTTGAGTATTGGACGGCCGTCTTCATAACTGAATCCCACTCCCTTGTATTCGATGCTGCCGTTGAACGAATCTATGCTCTTTGCGTCCGGAGCCTCGGTGATGGTGCTGGGGGCGCCGAGGATGCGGTCGATGCGTTCCATGCTGGCGAGGCCCTTGGGGATGTTGTAAGTGGCCTTGGCCAGGTCCTTAACAGGGTTAATTACGCTGTAGAGGATGATCATGTAGAAGATGAAGGTGGGCGCGTCGATGAAGCTGTGGTCCATGATGATCAGCGTGCCGCCAAATACCAGCACCACGCAGATGAGCACAGTACCGAGGAATTCGCTAACGGGGTGGGCGAGAGCCTGACGGGTGTTCACGCGGGAGGCCTTCTTGCGCATTGCTCCAGTGACATTCGCAAACCTCTCGCTCATCTTCTTCTCGGCGGTGAATGCCTTCACTACGCGCAGGCCGCCGAGGGTTTCTTCCACCTGGCTCATGGTGTCGCTCCAGAGTGCCTGTACCTGGGTGGAGCGCTTCTTAAGGTTACGTCCTATGACTCCCATCAGCCATATCATCAGCGGGGCGAAAGCCAGCACGAAGAGCGTGAGCTTCCATGAGATGAAGATCATGGTGCCCAGATAGAAGATGATGAGGATGGGGTTCTTAATGAGCATGTCGATACTTCCGGAGATGGAATTCTCCACTTCGGAGACGTCGCCGCTCATGCGGGCTATGATATCGCCCTTGCGCTCCTGGCTGAAGAATCCCAGGGGCAGGAAGAGTATCTTGTCGTAAATCTGCCGGCGCATGTCCCTGACCAGGCCGGTGCGCAGGGGCACCATCACGGCGCTGGAACCGAAATAGCAGCCCGTCTTGAGCAGGGTCATGACTATCATGAAGCCCGCCAGGATGAACAGGGTGGTAACCGCCCCGTGGCTTTCCATATACTGCCCAACGAACCAGTAGGCGTTGTTGATGGCCTTTTCCTTGAAGCCGATTTCTGCATCCCACGGAATAAAGGTGTACACCTTTTCATCGAGCCTGAAAAGGATGTTCAGGATGGGGATGACCAGAGTGAAGGAGAATATGTTGAATACGGCCGACAGCACATTCATCAGCACTGAACCGACCACGTATTTTCTGTAGGGAGGAAGATACCTCCGTATCATGTTGAAGAATGCCTTCATATCCCGCAAAGATACGAATTATAATTCAAACATAGCCGAAGGCTCCATGCGCGGGAGCGCGAGGAGCCTGACCTTAGATTCGCCAAGTGCCTGCCCTACGGCTTCAAGCGCCTTCTCCGGAGTGTTGTTGTGGGCGCTCAAATGGCAGAGGAACAGGTTCTTCAGGCCCTCGTGGGAGAATTCCTTCACCGCCGCAGCGCATTCGTCGTTGGAAAGGTGACCGTGACCTCCGCGTATACGTGCCTGAAGTTCCGGAGGATAGGGGCCGGATGCGAGCATGGCCACGTCGTAATTGGCTTCAACGATTACGGTCGAGGCCTCTTTGGCGTATGCCAGCGCCTCCGGAGTCATCGCCCCTATATCGGTCATTATCACAATTTTACGGCCGTCGATCTCCAATGCGTAGCCCACCGTATGCGTGGCGTCGTGCGGAACGTCGAACGAGCGGGCGGTCACGCCCGGAAGTATGTTGGCCGCAGTGTTTTCCGGCAGCAGCCTGGCAACAGGATCCAGCCACTGGCCAGTCATCCATCCCATCGGAGCTGAATGACGGATACGGGGATGCACCCACACTGGGATGCGGAGCTTCTTGCAGAAGGAACCGAGGTTGCGTATATGGTCTGAATGATCATGGGTGACGAGTACGGCTCCGATGTGTTCGAGGGGGATGCCGTAGGTCTGCAGGGCGGCCTTGAGGGAGCGGAGGCTCACTCCGGCGTCGACCAGAAATGCCCCACCGCTGCCTTCGAAATAGTAGCAGTTGCCGTTGCTGCCGCTCGACATGCTGAGCATCCTCACTCCGTTATCTCGCATCGCTTTCACAGTATTTCTTGATTACGCTGTAGGCGTCGGCCACACCGAGCTCGCCTGCGCGCGACAGGTCTATGCAGCCCTTCTCCCTGTCTTTCAGGTAGATAAGCACCAGTCCGCGGTTGTAGTAGGCGTCGCCCATATATGGGTATAGCCGAATCGCCTGATCGTAACTCTCGATGGCTTCGACCATGGAACTGCTCAGGCAACGAAGGTTTCCCAGGTTGAACCAGATATAAGGGATGTCGGGGAGTATTTCGACAGCCGCCTGCATATCGGCGATGGCTTCGGAATAGTCGTAACGGCGGTCCACCCTGTCGGAAAGACGGGCGCGGGTTGTGCCCTGGTCATCCATGGTGAGCGTCTGCACGTTGCTTTCCATGCTGGCAATGAAATCTATCATTTCCGCCCTAAGCACGCCACGATTCATAAGGTAGAACGCCTTGTAGAAGCGGGCATAACGGTCGGCGGTTCCGCTTCCTTCCGACAACTTCACGGCTGCGTCGAAATGCTGCAGGGCGCTACTGTACTGCTTGTTCTGAACATCATATATACCCTTGATGAAGGCGGTTTCGGAAGGGCCGGGCTGAGAGCGTCCGGCACCGGCGGCGCTGTCTCCGGCAAGTATGCTGGAAAGGCTGCGCGCGAGCTTCAGGTTCCTCAGGGTGTCGGAATTGGAGATGACAACGCTCACTGGTACGCTGCCCTCGAAATGCTCGATGAGCGGATTGTCGTAGCGACGGCTCAGAGCCAGGTTGGAATTCTCCTCCTTTCCGGCCATGCGGAACTTGTAAAGCGGCTTGAGGCGTATGTCCACATCGCGATGCTGGAGCAGTTCGTCGTCGAAGTCCTTCTTGGCGAAATCGGCATCCAGAGCTAACAGGGAGCTGTATTTGCGGGTGGTGTCGGCGAAGGAAGCCTCTCCGCTGGCGTTTTTGGCGCTGTATTCCGCAACCTTCCGCCTGGCTGTCTGGTAGTCGGCCTTGGAGGCGCGGGTGAGGCCAAGCATATTCTCTACGTAAGCCCTGTTCATGTAGGCCTTGGCGAAGTCGGGATATAGCTCGATGGCCTTGTTGTAGTCCGCAAGGGCGTCCTGCCAGCGGCCCATTTCGATGAAGTACGAAGCGCGGTTGAAGTAAGCCAGGACGTTGCCGGGATTGATGTTGATCACGCGGTCCATGTCGTCCAAAGCCTGCTCGAAATTGCCCAGCTGCGCGCTTATGAGGCTGCGATTATAGAGGGTGAGGGCATTGCCCGGCTCGCTTTTGAGAACGCGGTTCAGATCCGTCATGGCGGCGTTGTAATCCTTGGTTTCATATAACAGCAGGGCGCGGTTGAAGTAGGCGAGGGTGTTGGTGGAGTCGATGGCGATAGCCTTGTTCATATCGGCCAGGGCGCTTTCGTAATTACCCTGGGCAGAATGGAGATGCCCGCGGCGGATATAGCTCTCCGGTTCGAAACGGTCGAGCTCTATGGCCTTGTCGTAATCCGAGAAAGCCTTGAGAGTGTCGCCGAGGAAGAGCCAGGACGCGCCCCTGTTGAGGTATGCCCCCGGATCGCCCGGTTCCTTGCGGATGTAGCGGTCGAAGTCGGCCACAGCGCCCTCGAAGCGCCTGGCCAGGAAGTTCGTGACCCCGCGGCTGTAATAGAGGCCGATAAAGCCAGGACGTAGCTCTATAGCTTTTTCCAGATCCTTCAGGGCAGCATCGTACTCGCCCTGACGGCTCTCGGTGATGGCCCTGTAATGCCAGCCGTTGGTGAACACCGGGTTTATGCGAACGGAACGGTCGAAGTCGGCGCGGGCACCGCGTATGTCCCCGAGGTTATACTTGGCTATGCCACGGAAGAAGAAGTTCCAGTAGTCGGTAGTGTCCAGCCTGGCAAGAATGTTGAAATTCTCGATGGCCAGAGCGTATTTGCCGTCCTGCAGGGCGGTGCGTCCGCGAAGGAAGAAAACATCACGGTCGTACTGGGCGGATGCCGTAAAGGCCGCCAGGAAAATAAGTATTGGCGCGAGTGTTTTTTTCATTAATTTTGTGTGCAGTTACAAATATAGCATTAATTGTGCCCGGATGAGGCCGTTCGCAAAAATATTTTTGGCATTCTGTTTCCTGCTTCAGCCTCTGGCTGCGGTTTCGCAGGTTCCTCTGGAAGACGCGCTCCGCGCCGACGTGGAGTTCCTCTGCTCGCCGCTCTGTGAGGGGCGCGCGGCGGGCACCCGCGGGGGAGTGGAGGCTGCGGCGTACATCGCCCGCCGCCTCAGCGGCATGGGGTACGAGGTGGCGGCCCAGAGTTTCGCCATCGACAGCAGCCGCGTCGGACATAATATTATAGCTGGTGAAGCGGATGGATGGGTCCCCCCTGAGGGACGTAACACCCGCGGTTCGATAGCGGGGGGACCGTCCCGAAGGGATGGTGGGGTGAGCCCGAAGGGCGAACTCCCGAAGGGGCAACCCCATCCTCCGCTGACGGTCGTGATGGCCTGCTACGATGGCATCGGCTCCCATGACGGCCAGGTGTATCCCGGGGCAGACAGCAACGCCTCCGGCGTGGCGGCGCTGCTTGCGCTGGCAGAAAGGCTCCGCGGCAAGGAGAACCTCGTCTTCGTCTTCACGGATGCCCGAAACGTGGGCGGCCGTGGTGCCAAGGCCCTGCTCAAATTGCTGAAAGGCAGACGCATATCGCTACTGGTGAATCTCGACATCGTCGGCTCCTCGCTTGCTCCTGTGGATGAATACTGGCGCGACTACCTCATCGCCCTCGGTGCCGAACGCTGGAAGCAGAGCTTCGAACGCTGCAACGCCGGCATCGGCCTTCATCTCTATTACGATTACTACCGCAGCCGGAACTTCACCAGCCTGTTTTACCGCAAAATGGGGGATCAGGCGGCCTTTGTGGCGGACGGCGTACCCGCCATTCTCTTCACCTCCGGTATCACCGCGAACACCAATAAGGCGTCCGATACACCCGAAACCCTCGACTATGGCGTTTTTTCCCGCCGTGTGGAATTCATATCAAGATTTCTGAATGGAAGAAAGTAAGCTCCCGCAGATGGCCGAGGCCACCGTGCACGCCGGTTTTCCAAGTCCGGCCCAGGATTACATGTCAGGCGGAATCGATCTGAACCGTCAGCTTGTGCGTCACCCGGAGGCCACGTTCTATGTGCGTGTCTCAGGCGATTCCATGACGGGAGCAGGCATCTCCGACGGCGACACCCTGGTGGTGGACCGTTCCCTGGAGCCTTACGACGGAGCCACGGCTGTGTGCTGCCTGGATAATGAGTTCCTGGTACGCCACCTGCGCTTCGCTAAAGCCGCTCCAGGAGGCAAACCTTCAGGGATTACGCTCGAAGCCGCAAATCCCGCCTACAAGCCCATAAAAACGGGACCGGGCAGCGATTTCTCCGTCTGGGGAATCGTCACCTGGATCATTAAGAAGGTAGAGTAGGGGATTACTTCACCACCAGCAACTGCGACCAGTCGGTCGAATACAGGGGCGAACAATGCTCGCGGCGTATGCCGTCGGCGTAGTGCCCCGGGCGCTGCGTAGCCACGCGTAGAAGCGTGCGGCCGCTGCTGTTCACCTTATCCATTATGGCTGAGATGCGGTTTTCGCGGTCGCGCTCTTCCAGGGAGACGTTGTCGAAAAGCGAGCCCTGCACCTCGTCGGCCGGGACGGTCTCGCTCACGATAACGCCGGCGCGCTTGTAGCCGTAGCCGTCTTTCCAGGCCGTATCGAGCAGGGCCAGCGCGGCTCCAACAATTTCAGTAGTGTTGTTCACGGCCGTTTCGAGGCGGGTGCGCAGGAAGGGATAGTATTGCGGCAGGTCGCTGCGGAAACGGTTGGTCTGCATGAAGATGGCGACTTCACCCGCGGCGGAACCGTCTTTCCGGAGCTTGGCGGCGCACATTCCGGCGAAATCGGAAATTCGGAGGGCTAGCTCGTCTTTGTCGGTAATTAAATCGGCGAACGAACGAGAGGTGCAGATGGTCTGACGGCGCTCATCGTCATTCTCTTCTATGCAAGATACGCCCTGGAGTTCCTTCCATGTGCGGACTCCGGTGATGCTCATGTGTTTCTGCACCCAGTTCTCAGGTTTGCAAACCAGGTCCCAGGCGGTATGGACTCCGAGGGCTTCGAGCTTTGGCGCCCCCCTCCAGCCTACTCCCCATACGTCGTCTATAGGGGTGAGTCTCAGGGCTTTGTCTCTTTTCTCCGGAGTGTCTACTGCGCACACGCCGCGATAACCGGGATAGTGCTTAGCGAAATGGTTCGCAACCTTGCCGAGGGTCTTGCTGGGAGCGATCCCTATGCTTATCGGAAGTCCCACCCATTGCTTCACCTGCTTAACGAGGCCGCGGCATAGGGGCATCCACTGATCCTCCGGATAACCGTCCAGATTCAGGAAGGCCTCGTCTATCGAGTACACCTCCATGTCGGGAACAGCTTCGCGCAGGATGTTCATCACGCGGTGGGAAAGGTCGCCGTAGAGGGTGTAGTTCGAGGAACGCACTTCCAGACGGCCGGAGTCTACCAGGTTTTTCAGCTTGAAGAAGGGAGTGCCCATGGCTATGTCGATGGCCTTCGCCTCGTTGCTCCGGGCCACGACGCAACCGTCGTTATTGCTCAGAACCACCACGGGTCTACCCTCCAGTTGCGGCTGAAAGGCCCTTTCGCAGGAAACGAAGAAATTATTGCAGTCGGCAAGGGCGTACATCAGCACAAATATAGGCGAAAAATGTTAAATTTGCAGATGTCTAAAACTACAATGATATGGTAAAGATTTCTCTCGGGGGATGCAACCCCTTCGTTAAAAAGGAAGAGTACAACGCATACGTGGAAAAGGCTTTCGCCGCCTTTGATGAACTTCAGGGTGAAAAGGGTGCCGGCAACGATTTCCTCGGCTGGAAGACCCTCCCGATCGATATTCCGGAAAGCCTTATAAAGGACTGTGAATCAATTCGCGACGACTGGGCTGCACGTGGGGTGAATCTCGTGGTGGTAATCGGTATAGGCGGTTCCTACCTCGGAGCCCGCTGCGCCATCGAGGCCCTCTCGCACCAGTTCCTTCCCCAAAAGGGCGCCCCCAGGGTTGTATTCGCAGGCAACAACCTCAGCGAAGACTATCTTGCCGAGCTCATGGACCTCGTGGAGCAGAGCAATGCTGCCTGCGTGGTAATCAGCAAGAGCGGCACCACCACCGAACCGGCAGTCGCATTCCGTATCGTCAAGGAATACCTCGAGAAAAAGTATAAAGACGCTTCAGATCGTATCGTCGCCATCACCGACGCCAGGAAGGGCGCGCTCAAAACCCTCGCCACCCAGGAAGGCTACCGCACATTTGTCGTTCCGGACAACGTGGGAGGCCGTTTCAGCGTGCTTACTCCGGTAGGCCTTCTACCAATTGTGCTGGCCGGTTTCGACATCCGCGCAATGCTCAAGGGTGCGGCCGACGAGCGTGAGGCCCTGCTCGCCAAAACCGCCGACAACGCAGCCATTCAGTATGCTGCCATCCGTAACCTTCTCTACTCCGGAAAGGGCAAGAAGGTGGAAATCCTGGTGAGTTTCGAGCCCCGTCTGCAGTATCTCGGAGAGTGGTGGAAGCAGCTTTACGGTGAGTCCGAGGGCAAGGAAGGCCGCGGCATCTACCCAGCCAGCGTGATCTTCACCACCGATCTTCACTCCATGGGACAGTTCATACAGGAAGGGGAGCGCGTGATGTTCGAAACCACAGTTAAGGTGGAGAACGCCAAGCGCAGCGTAGTCATCGGCTCCGACGCTCAGAATCTGGACCAGCTCAACTACCTCGCCGGCGAACACGTCGAGCACTGCAACCGCATGGCCCAGCTCGGCACCAAGCTCGCCCACATTGATGGTGGAGTGCCCCAGATCGAGATTTCCATCGACCGTGTGGACGAATACAACCTCGGCGCCATCTTCTACTTCTTTGAATTCGCCTGTGGCGTGTCGGCCTATCTGCTGGGCATCAATCCCTTCAACCAGCCCGGCGTGGAGGCCTACAAGAAGAATATGTTCGCCCTCCTGCGCAAACCCGGTTACGAGGCGCAGACAGAAGAAATCCTGAAACGTATCTAACGACGCGTTCCGGGATCTCTCTCAGGGACTGAATCCTTATACTAGAGCAATGCAAAGCGGAACTTTACGTGTCCGCTTTCTTTGTTTTCATCCTGGTACTGGGTGAACTCAAGTTTGAAGCATTTCTTGCCGTCAGCGCTGCGGAAAATGTAAACGGGAGCCTTCAGGTACACCGGAGGCATCACCATGGAACCGTCTTCGTTGCGCTGGAATTCAATAACGGTAGCTGTCGACTGCACCACTGAAGTAGTGCCGCCCATTCCTGTGGAAGTTACAACCACATCTTCTTCGAACTTAATGCCTTCAGGAAGCTTTTTAAGGGCATCAAAGGACTCGGAGCTCACATATACGCCGCCCTTGGCTCCTACCGATGTGGCGGCGCCGCTGTTGGTGCGTACGTTGTAACGGCACACTGCAATGTCCCAGTCGGTACGGGCTGCCCATGCGCCATTGTCGGCCTCCGTCTCCTCTCCGGTGCCTGCGATTTTGGCGTCGACCAGAGAATAGTAGGTCCAGGTTGTTTTGGAAGTGGCGTCAATAGACGCTTCCTTGGCTTCGCCGGAAGTCTTGTCGGCTTCTTGCTTGGAACAGGCTGCAATTGAGAGCGCCGCTGCGGCGCAGATTAAGAGAATGATTGTCTTTTTCATATCGTAAAACTATTTGAATGAATATCTTAAACCAATGAGGTACTGTCGGCCCGGATTGATGAAAGTGGGATCCTTGAAGCCGAAGAGATTGTCGCACTTGAGCGTGAGTTCGAGCTTTCCGTCGCCAACGCGGAAGGGCTTCATGAAGATGGCCTTCCATACGTTGTAGGGTTTCGACTGGCTGGTCTCTTCATCGCTCTGATATAGCCTGGGTGAAGAGAAATGCCCGGCCAGTTGCAAAGAGAACGGAGAATGCTTTATCTGCCCGTTCCACGTGAAGGACACCGTGCCGCTGTGCTTTACGTTGCTTTGTAGCTGAAGCCCGGTGGCGTTGTCCACCGCGTCGCAGAAACTGTAGCTGCCTTTCACGAAGAGATGCTTCCAAAGTATGCAGGACAGATTGAAATCGACCCCTTGCAGCGTGGCGCTGTCTACGTTCTTATAGTACTTTTCCAGCCCGCCGGAGGCGTTCACCACGTCGTACTGGGTGATTTTATTGCCTATATCGTTGCGGTATGCAGTTACCGAGGCGTTCAGGATGGGAGCGGTGTATTCCGCGGAGACCGAGTTGTAGAGCCCCTTTTCAGCCTGCAAATCCGGGTTGCCGTATACCCAGAACATACCCTGATGGTCGAAATTGTAGTAGAGTTCCTTGATGCTCGGCGCCCTGAACGAAAGGCCGGACCCGGCTCTGAATGTAAAATACGAGATCCTGTACATTGCGGATAGTTTCGGAGTGAGAACGGAACCGAACATGTCGTTCATAGTCCCTCTTGCTCCCACCACTAGATCGAATCCCGGCAGCGCCGTCCACTGTGCCTGTGCGAAAAGGTTCCCGTCGTTGACAGCCTTGCTGGTAGGTTCGGGACCAAGTGTCTTTACCGAATAATTCTCTTCACGGTTGAGCTCGACGCCTCCCACGATTTCCCAAACTGAATTCGGCTTGAAGGTGTTCAACGCCCTTGCGGACATGTAGGTAGCGGTATTGGCCAGTTTGGAAGACGCCAGCTGTTCGTACCAGTCGGAGTCGAAGTACTTGTCCAGACTGGCGCTGAGGCGAAGCTGATACCGGCCGTCGGCGGAAGCATATCCGCCGGAGAGACCGCCGGAAAGCGTATTGGTAAGGGGGTGGGTGGTGTTGAGACTGCCCTCAGGGTTGAAGGATTCGTGGCGGAACCAGCGCCCGGTAAGGCTCAGGTCGCTCCTTTCTCCGAATCCCCAGCCCAACTTGAGGTTACCGCCCCAGTCGCCATACTTTGCTGCGTATGCACCGCTACCGTTGCCTCCGAACCCGTCCGAGGAGTTCCTGAAAGCGCTGGCCATAGCCTTGAGATGGCCGCTCACGGTTTCTGCCGATACTCTTGCGTTCAGGGTGTTGTAACTCTGATAAGTGATGTTTGCAGTGGTATTGAAATGCTCCTGGGGCTCCTTTGTGATAATGTTGATCACAGCTCCCACGGCATTGGAACCATACAGGGCGGATGCGGCTCCGTTGATGATTTCCACCCTTTTGATGGAGTTTACATCTATCTGGTCGAGGTTCACATTTCCGCCGGCTCCTTCGGAGACAAGCCTTTCCCCGTCGACCAGAAACAGGATGTAGCGGCTATTCAGGCCCCGTATCCGCAGGTTGTTGCCCATGGCGTTTGGCTCCGAAACTATTCCGGGGATATTGTCCTCCAGAGTCTCGAGGAAAGACAGCGCCGCCGCTTTTTCCACCTCACGACCGGAAACCACCGTAGTAAGCACCGGCGATTCGGAGAGCCTTTTCTCAGTACGTGTGCCGGTCATCACGACCGCCTCCAGGTTGAGCGTAGCTTCATCTTCCTGAGCCTGGGCTCCTGCGTGGAGGGAGATGCACGAAAGGCAAAGGGTGAGTATTATCTTTCGGCCAGCCATTCTGAAGTCGTCTTCACTATCCACTCACAAACTTCATCACTGGATTTAGGGAGTATCCCTTCGGTGCCGTATACTATCGATCCGGCCGATTTGCCTGTCATTCCTGCCATGCGGGCCATGGAATGAACGCTTGACTGAAGATAGATTCCCTGTACAAGAACCCTCTCTTTGGAGCTCTGAGCCTTTTCCAGCAGGGGTTTTATATCCTCTGCGAGGTTCTGTCCCATGCCCACCAGTGTGCAGTCTACATAATTGAATCCGGCATCGCGTATGGAAGCCTCACATTTATTAAGTATGTGCTTCCAGAATCCGGAGCGTCCCGGATCGCCGTGAGCCAGCAGGACGATGGCTTCGGAGGCGGGATTCTTGGACAGAGCCTTGATCCTTTCTACCATCGCCTTCTCTATGACCCCCGAATTGATGAGAGTCGGGCCCTCGACTATACGTATGCTGGTATGGACGAATTCTGTATTCTCCTCCACAAGCTCGCTATGAACCCTGGGATCGTATTTAAGCCCCAGGATGTTGGGCACGTCGTCTTCGGAATGTCCAGATGGGGAAATGAACAGAGGCAGGGCGAAGACCGTGTCTATCGCTTCCTTTTCGCAATCTCTGATAACGGAGGCGATGTTTGGCTGGGCGAATTCCATGAGTGCTACGCGTACGTAGCTTATGCCTGGAATGTCGGCCTTCTGAAGTTTCTTTTCAATTGCGAGAACATTGCGGTTCCACTCCTTAGAGGGTGAACCGTGAGCTATGACGACGAGACCCGTCTTAGCTGTGAGGCTGAGGCTGCAAAAAGCCAGAGCCAGGATAACTGCAAATCGTTTCATTTTCTGAACTTTTTGCAAAGTTATCCCGGCTCCTGCGTGGCTGCAATACCGAAATATTGTTATTTGCGGCTTGAAAAAGCCTCCCTAAAATTAGTTAGCGAAATAGTTGGCCTATCCCAGGAATCCGAGCAGGATACCCGCCGCTACGGCGCTGCCTATGACTCCCGCGACATTGGGGGCCATGGCGTGCATGAGCAGATGGTTGCCGGGATCGGCTTCGAGACCCACGGTTTCGGATACACGGGCGCTGTCCGGCACTGCGGATACGCCTGCGTTGCCTATGAGCGGGTTGATCTTATGGCCTTCCCTGCAGAAGAGGTTCATGAACTTCACGAAGAGCACTCCGCAGGTGGTGGCAATCACGAAGGAAATCAGACCCAGCAGGAAGATCTTGATAGACCTTGTATTCAGGAACACGTCCGCCTGGGTGGAGGCACCCACAGTGAGGCCGATAAGTGTGGTGGCTATGTCGATGATGGGCCCGCGGGCGTTCTCGGCGAGACGCCTGGTGACCATGCTTTCCTTAAGCAGGTTGCCGAAGAAGAGCATGCCCAGGAGCGGCAGACCCGAAGGCACTATGAACGCCGTGCAGAGGAAACCGATGATGGGGAATATGATCTTTTCGCGCTGGGATACCTTGCGGGGCGGAGCCATGCGGATAAGACGCTCTTTCTTGGTGGTGAGCAACAGCATTATCGGCTTTTGGATAACGGGCACCAGAGCCATGTAGGAGTATGCCGAGACTGCAATCGCTCCCATGAGTTCAGGGGCCAGCTTTCCGCTGAGGAAGATGGCGGTGGGGCCGTCAGCTCCGCCGATAATGCCGATTGCACCGGCTTCGTTGGGCGTGAAGCCTAAGGCAAGCGCCAGCAGGTATGCACCGAAAATACCCATCTGCGCCGCGGCTCCGATGAGGATTAGCCGTGGCTGGGAGATTAGGGCGCTGAAGTCGGTCATGGCGCCTATTCCCAGGAAAATCAGCGGGGGATACCAGCCGTTGCGCACGCCGTGATAGAGGATGTTCAGCACCGAACCATCTTCGTAGATACTCACTTTGAGCCCCATAAGCACGGGGATGTTGCCTATGATCATTCCGAAGCCTATGGGAATGAGCAGCAGGGGCTCCCAATGCTTCACGATGCCCAGGGTGATGAAGATCAACCCTATGACTATCATGATGATATGTCCCCAGGTGGCGTTCGCGAAGCCTGTGAACGACCAGAACTGCTGAAGGCTCTCTAAAATGCTGTCCATTTATGCTATAATGGCGATGTCGGCGCCTTCGAGAATGGAGTCGCCCTTTTTGACGAAGATTTTGCTGACGGTGCCGTCGGCCTCGGAGAGGATTTCGTTCTCCATCTTCATGGCTTCCAGAACGGCAATCTTCTGGCCGCGCTTCACAGCCTCACCTTCCTTGGTGCAGACGTCGATGACCACTCCTGGAAGGGGAGAGACGATCTTCTTGCCGCCTGCGGGGGCTGCTGCGGGTGCGGATGAGGGAGCGGCGGCGGGAGCCGGGCCGGCAGTCTGTGCCACAGGGGCAGCTGCGGGGGCGGATGCCGGAGCGTTCTCGATTTCTACGCTGTAGGATGCACCGTTGACGGTTACGTCGGCCACGCCGGCGTTGATGCCATTCACGGAAACCTCATAGGGCTTGCCGTTGATTTTGAATTTATAACTTGTCATTTGACCGGATTTTTGCGGAATCTGAGAGCAGGGGCGTCCCAGGCAGAGGGAGCCCTGCGTATGGTGATGGTATAGGGTTCGGAATCGTGCACGCCTCCGCCGAGGTACATTGCAAGCGCTGTGGCGATGGCAACAGGCACTTCTCCTCCGGCTTCGGCTTCAAGAGCCAGGGCGATGGCGGCTGCAATCTCGCCTTCGGGCTCCTTACCTGCCTTGCGGCGGGGCTTGCGGGGAGCTTTCGGTGCGGCCTTTCGGGCTTCCGCAGACATGGAGATACGGCCCACGAGGGAGAAAGCAAAGAACAGGATCACCAGAGCCGAGAAGACGACGGTTACTGCGATGAGCGTGAGCGTCCAGCCGTGCGGGTCGGTTTCCTGCATGCGCTTGGCTCCCTCGGTGAGGGTAGATGTCTGCAACAATATGAAGAGCGGATTCATCAGAGCGGCAGGTTGTCGTGTTTCTTGGCCGGGATAGTCTGCTTTTTGCCCTCAAGGGCGCAGAGAGCGCGGATGATGCGGAAGCGGGTGTTGCGGGGCTCGATTACATCTTCGATGTAGCCCTTCTGTGCGGCCTGATAAGGATTGTTGAAGAGCTCTTCGTATTCGGCCTTCTTTTCTGCACGGATTTCGGAAGCATGGGCCGGATCGGCCTTGATGTCCTTGGCGTAGAGCACGTCCACCGCACCGTCGGCTCCCATGACCGCAATCTGGGCTGTGGGCCAGGCGTAGTTGATGTCGCCGCGGAGCTGCTTGCAGCTCATCACGATATGTGCTCCGCCATAGGCTTTGCGAAGGGTCACAGTGACTTTGGGAACCGTGGCTTCGCCGTATGCGTAGAGAAGCTTGGCGCCGTTCTGGATAACCGCGCCGTATTCCTGCTGGGTGCCGGGAAGGAAGCCCGGAACGTCGACGAGGGTGACGAGCGGAATGTTGAAGGCGTCGCAGAATCGCACGAACCTGGCCGCCTTGCGGGAGGCGTTGATGTCCAGAACACCAGCGAGCATCTGAGGCTGATTGGCGACGATGCCCACTCCGCGGCCGCCCATGTGGGCAAAGCCGACGATGATATTGCGGGCGAATTCGCGATGAACCTCGAAGAAGTCGCCGTCGTCCACGATTTCACGGATGACTCCGTACATGTCGTAGGCCTTGTTGGGATTGTCGGGCACTATGGAGTTGAGGCTGTCGGACACCCTGCTCACAGGATCTGCCGTTTCCCTCACGGGAGGCAGTTCCATGTTGTTCTGGGGCAGATAGCTGAGCAGTTTCTTAATGGTCTCGATGCCTTCCTGCTCGTTCTCGGCGGCAAAGTCTGCCACACCGCTCTTGCTGGCATGCACGGATGCGCCGCCAAGCTCTTCCGGTGTAACCTCTTCTCCCGTGACGCTCTTCACGACGGCAGGACCGGTGAGGAACATGTAGGAGGTGTTCTTTACCATGAGGGTGAAGTCGGTGAGAGCGGGGGAGTAGACGGCTCCGCCGGCGCATGGACCGAAAATGCCCGATATCTGGGGAACGACGCCGCTGGCGAGGATATTGTGCTCGAAAATGTCGCCGTAGCCGGCAAGGGCGTCGATGCCCTCCTGGATGCGGGCTCCGCCGCTGTCGTTGAGCCCGATAACAGGGGCTCCGACGGCAATGGCCATATCCATTACCTTGCATATCTTTTCCGACATGGTCTTGCTGAGCGAACCTCCGCTTACGGTGAAGTCCTGGGCGTAGACGAAGACGGTGCGGCCGCCGATGGTGCCGCGGCCGGTTACCACTCCGTCGCCATAAGGATGGTTCTTGTCCATGCCGAAGTTGGTGCAGCGATGGGTTACGAACATGTCGAACTCCTCGAAGGAACCTTCGTCCAGCAGGAGGGCCAGCCTCTCACGTGCCGTGAGTTTGCCCTTTTCGTGCTGAGCGTCGATTCGCGCCTGGCCTCCGGCCTCCTTTGCAGTGGCTCTGCGTTCGACCAGTTTTGCAATCTGTTCTTCCTGAATGCTCATACGTGAATGTTAATTGGCTACAAATTTAGCAAAAATTTCATATATTTGTAAGACGTAAAACCTATGCCTGTACTCCGTAAAATAGTGGTCCAGAATTTCCGCAACATAGAGTTGCAGGAACTGGATTTCTCCGCCAAGCTCAACTGCATTACCGGCGGCAACGGAGAGGGCAAAACCAACCTGCTGGACGCCATCTGGTATCTCTCCATGACCAAGAGCGCCTTCACGGCAGACCGTCTGAATATCCGTTACGGAGCTTCTTCGTTCGCCATATCCGGCACCTACGAACTTCCTTCCGGTCTCAGCACCCGCATCGCCATCCAGGCCGGCGGGGAAAAGCGCATCCGTCGCGACGACAAGCCCTACTCGCGTCTCTCCGAGCACATCGGGCTGCTGCCCGTTGTAATGGTGTCGCCATCCGACGTAACGATGGTGAGCGAATCCGGAGATGAACGCCGCCGTTTCGCCAATTCCGTCATCTCCCAGATGGACAGGGAATACCTGGACGCGGTGCAGCAATACACCCGTTTCCTTTCGCAGCGCAACAGTCTCCTTCGGAGCGGTTCTCCCGACGAGGGGCTCATGGATGTGCTGGACGAAAAGATGTCCCCGCTCGCAGAGCGCATAGTCGCCGGCAGGGATTCTTTCGCCCGCGGAATCGCACCGCTGGTGAAAGACTTCTACGAACGTATTTCCGGAGGTAAGGAGGCCGTGGAAGTGCATTACCGTTCGCAGCTCCAGAAAGGTACGTTCAAAGACCTCATGGCGGAAAACCGCCAGAGGGACTTAGCCCTCGGATATACCTTCGCCGGCGTGCAGAGGGACGATTTTGCCTTCGAGATGAATGGCCACGCTATTCGCAACTGCGGCAGCCAGGGGCAGCAGAAAAGCTTCCTCGTAGCGCTCAAGTTCGCGCAGTACGGCATAATGAAGGAGCGTTCCGGAGTGGCTCCTATCCTCCTTTTGGACGACCTATTCGACAAGCTCGACATGGGCCGCGTGCAGAACCTGCTTCAGACCGTAGCCGGCGAAGACTTCGGCCAGATTTTCCTTTCGGACAGCAACAAACTCAGAGTCAACAGCATAGTGGATTCCATCACGGAGGACCGCAGTTATTTCGAGGCCGCAGGAGGGGTCTTTACCCGCCTGTGAGCCGTCTTTCCCCCAAAAACGCCCTTCCAATATCGGAAGTACTCCGCGAGATGTTCCGCAGCTCCGGTGCCGCCGCCACGCATAACGGCCGCCGCATCTTCGCCGCCTGGGACGAGGCTTCCGGAGCGGGGGCGTACACCATACGCCGCTTTTTCCGCGACGGAGTGCTGTACATTACCATGAAATCATCGGTGCTGGCCACCCAGCTTTCCATGCAGAAGGAGGCTCTCACCGAAAAGATAAACGCCATTCTTTCGGACGATCCCCTGTTCATCAGGGAAGACTCCCACACCGGATTCGTAAAGGAACTCAGAATAAAATGAAAATTGTAGCGGATGCCACCATACCCTTCCTCAAGGGAGTTTTTGAACCATACGGTGAAGTGGTTTACCTGGAGGGTACCGAGATACGGCGGGAAGATTTGATGGACGCCGACGCTCTCATCGTCCGCAGCCGCACCCGCTGCGGCCAGCGTCTGCTGGAAGGCACTCCGGTGAAGATCATCGCTTCCGCCACCATCGGCACGGACCATATCGACATGCCTTGGTGCCTGGAGAACGGTATTTATGTCCAGAACGCGCCTGGCTGCAAATCCGGTGGAGTGCTGAACTATTTCTTCTCGGCCCTCTACGGAGCCGCCGCACGCAAAAGCATACCTCTGGCAGGAGCTACCCTCGGAATTATCGGCGTGGGGCACGTCGGCTCTCGAATCGAGCTGGTGGCGCGCACCCTGGGCTTCCATGTTTTGATGTACGATCCGCCGCGCGCGGAGGCAGAAGGCCCGCAGCAATTTTGCACCCTGGATTATCTTCTGGAGAATTCCGACGTGGTAACCCTTCACGCCCCGCTCACTGAGGAAACCCGTCACATGGCAAATGCGGAGTTCTTCTCAAAGATGAAAATGGGTGCCTTCTTCGTGAATACCGCCCGCGGCGAGTTGGTGGTGGAAGACGCCCTCATGGAAGCCATCCCGCGTCTTGGACCTGTGATTCTGGACACCTGGAACCACGAACCCAATATCAACCAGACTCTTATGAGCATGGTGGATATCGCTACACCTCATATAGCCGGTTATTCCTATCAGGGCAAGCAGCAGGGTACCGCGGCAGTGGTAAGAGCCGTGGCCCGATTCTTCGGAATTCCCGAACTCTTCGACTTCTTCCCGGTCACCGACGTAGCCGAACTGGAAGCGGTGCACCTCGATGTGGCCGACCTCAGTCAAGGGCAGATTGCCTCGCTTTTCCAGTATAATTATCCTATCTTTACGGACGATTTTCTCTTCCGCATGAATCCCGACGGATTCGAACAGCTGCGGAAGGACTATCGCTACCGCAGGGAGTATTACATAGACTAAAACTTTGATAACCATGACAATAGAAGAACAAATCGAATGCTTTAAGCGGGGTTTTCCCTGGCTCGAAATCGTTGCTCCCGCCACTCCGGCGAGAGGCATTGAAGTCACAACGGGAGAAAGCCGGCAGGAGTGCGTGGACTACGCTTCCAAGGCAAAGGTGGCAGGCAAGGTGAAGTTCGTTCCGGCGTCCGGCGCGGCTTCCCGCATGTTCAAGGACATCTTCGCCGGAATGGAGAAGCCCAACGACAGCGTCCGTCGTCTCACCGCCGAAATCTCCCGCTTCGCGTTCGGGGATCCCGCCATCTTCGGCACCCCGACTGCCGGGGACGACGCTGATTGCACCCGTACCGCGCGTCTGCTTCTAACCAACGAAGGCCTCGGCTACGGCAGCAAGCCTAAGGGCGTGCTCCTCTTCCATCGTTATGAGAACGAATGCCGTACGGCCTTCGCGGAGCATCTGGTGGAAGGTCAGGAATATATGCGCAATGCCGACGGCTCCGTAAATCTGGTATTCACCATCTCCCCGGAACATAAGCCCCTCTTCGAGGCAGCTCTGGAAAAGGTCAAGAAGGAATACGAAAAGCGCTACGGAGTGCGCTATAATATAGATTTTACCTATCAGGATCCGGAAACCAACACCATCGCCGTGGATATGGACAACGAGCCCTTCCGCTGCGACGACGGCACGGTTCTCCGCCGCCCTGCCGGCCACGGTGCCCTCATCTACAATCTGAACGCTCTGGAGCCGGAACTGGTGAGTATCAAGAATATCGACAATGTGGCTGTGGAAAGGCTGCTGCCCACGACTTCCCTCTATAAGCAGGTGCTCATGGGCCGCGCCCTTGAACTGCGCGACGCCATCTTCGCTTTCCTCCGTCGCATGGACGAAGGTATTTCGAAGGAACTGCTGGACGAAATCGAGCGCTGGCTCGACAAAACCCTCTGCATCCGTTTCGACACCCTTCCCGAGTCCCTGGAAAAGAGGGCGGCCGTACTTCGCGCCAAGCTCGACAGGCCCATCCGCGTGTGCGGCATGGTGCGCAACCTGGGCGAACCCGGCGGCGGCCCGTTCATCGTAAAGGGTCCCGACGGCAGCACCTCGCTGCAAATCCTCGAGAGTGTGCAGATCAATATGGACGACCCGCAAGCCGCTGCTGCATTCGCTAGCGCCACTCACTTCAACCCGGTGGATCTGGTATGCTGCCTGCGCAACTATAAAGGCGAAAAGTTCGACCTGCTGCGCCACGTGGACAGCAACGCCGGCTTCATCTCCTTCAAGAGCTATCAGGGCCGCGAACTCAAGGCTCTCGAACTCCCGGGTCTCTGGAACGGCGCCATGAGCGACTGGAACACCCTCTTCGTGGAAGTGCCCGTAGAAACCTTCAACCCGGTGAAGGTGGTGCTCGACCTGCTCCGCGAAGCGCATCAAAATTAGAATTGCATATTTGCTCGAAATTGCCTATTTTTGCGGGCTTTTTAGAACAAACAAAGAAATCAATATGGCAACCAAAGAAAAGACCAAGGTCGAAGAACGTCAGGAGAACGCTGCAGAGCAGCTCTCCCGTATCGAACAGTTCTACGAAGAGAACAAGAAGTGGGTTTGGGGAGTAGTTATCGGCATCCTCGTAATCTGGCTCGCAACCCTCGCTTATAACCGTTACATCTATCAGCCCAAGTGCGCAGAAGCTCAGGAGCAGGCCTTCCCGGCCGAAGCCAGCTTCGCGGAAGGGGAGTACGAACTCGCCCTGAACGGCGACGGCAACGTGCTCGGTTTCGCCCAGATTATCGACGATTATGGCACTAAGGCCGGCAAGGCCATATACCTCTACGCCGGTATCTGCGAGCTCCAGCTCGGTAACAACGAAGACGCGATCAAGTATCTCGCCAAGTACAACGGCAAGGAGCCCATTCTCAAGGCCCGCGCCCTTTCCTGCCAGGCAGACGCCTACGTCGGCCTCGAGGAATACGGAAAGGCCGTTTCCCTCTACAAGAAGGCTCTTGCGGTGAATGAGAAGAACGACTTCAACTCCACCATCCTCTTCAAGGAAGGTCTGGCCCTCAAGGCCCTCGGCAAGAACGCCGAAGCACTCGCATGCTACAAGACTATTCTGGACAAGTATCCCCAGAGCATCGAGGCCTACGACATCGACCGTTACATTGCAGAAGTAAGCGAATAATATGGGACGTGCATTCGAGTTCCGTAAGGAACGCAAATTGAAAAGGTGGGGTCACATGGCCCGTACCTTCACCAAACTCGGAAAGGAAATCACCGTCGCTGTAAAGCAGGGCGGTCCCGATGTCACCGGCAACCCGCGTCTTCGTGCCCTCATGGCCGAGGCCCGTGCCGAGCAGATGCCCAAGGAAAACATCGAGCGCGCCATCAAGAAGGCCACCGAGAGCAAGCAGGGCGACTTCAAGGAGGTTATCTACGAAGGCTACGGCCCGTTCGGTATCGCCATTCTGGTGGAAACCGCAACCGATAACACCACCCGCACCGTCGCCAATGTGCGCAGCTACTTCAACAAGTGCGGCGGCACCCTCGGCACCAGCGGCAGCGTGTCCTTCATGTTCGACCACAAGTGCGTCTTCCGTATCAAGGAAACCGAGGGCATGGATCTCGAAGAGCTCGAGCTCGAACTCATCGATTACGGCGCCGAAGAGGTTTTCGACGAGGTTGTTGAAGACAAGGACGGCAACGAAAGCAAGGAAGTGGTTATCTACGGCGACTATCCTTCCTACGGCACCATCCAGAAGTTCATCGAGGACAAGGGTTTCGAACTCGTTTCCGGCGGCTTCGAGCGTATTCCTACGACCGAGCTCAAGGAGGTCACTCCGGAGCAGCGTTCCACGATCGATAAGCTCGTGGGCCTTCTGGAGGACGACGAGGACGTTACCAACGTTTACACAACGATGAAGCCCGGCGAAGAGGAGTAATCAGATCTTCTCCGGCAGACTTTCCAGGAATCGGCGGACGGCTTCGAAAGAGTCGTCCGCTACTGTTTTCCAGAAGTCGTCGTACTCGGCCTGATGGTTTTCGCCGGCACGGTCGGAGATGATGCGAAGGCTCAGGAACGGCACTCCGTGGATATGGCAGGTCTGCGCGAGAGCTCCCGATTCCATGTCCACCGCAGCGGCTTCCGGGAAATGGGAGAGTATGGCATTAGCCTCGGCCACATTGGAGATGAAGAAGTCGCCGCTGGCCATGAGACCGCCTGTAGCGCCGGCTTCGACTGCCTTGGCGTAGAGAGTAGGATTGCAGGTAAAGCGCTCCGGAAGGCCCTGAATCTGCCCGTAGGCGTTGCCTTCGCCGCACCAGACGTCGTGATATACCACTTCCTTGGCGGCAAATAGATCCAGAGTGCCCAGATCCTGGCTGAGCCCGCCGGCCACACCGCTGCTCACCAGGCAGTTGAGGGGATACTCGTTGATGAAGGCCTGAGCGCCCAGGGCGGCATTTACCTTGCCCATTCCGCTGTGGCGAACCACCACTTCATTGACACCTATACGGCCTTCGCTGCGGCCTCCGAGCAGGTTCTTTATCTGCTGATACTCGCCATCGAGGGCGACAATTATACCTATTCTCATAACTTTGCAAAGATACTAAATATTCGTATCTTTACCGTGTTATGGAAAAAGACGACAAGAAGATAATATTCTCGATGGTGGGGGTGAGCAAAATCCTCCCCAGCAGCAACAAGACCCTTCTCAAGGACATCTACCTTTCTTTCTTCTATGGCGCCAAAATCGGCATCATCGGCCTTAACGGCGCTGGAAAGTCCACGCTCATGAAGATAATCGCGGGCATCGACAAGCCCACCCGCGGCGAGGTGGTGTTCGCACCTGGCTACTCCGTGGGCTATCTGGAGCAGGATCCCCAGATGGATCCGAACAAGACCGTGCTGGAGGTGGTGGAAGAGGGCGTGGCCGATGTGATGAACCTGCTAACCCGCTACAACGAGGTCTGCCGTCATCTGGGCGACATGATAGACGATACGGTAATGTACGCTCTCTTCGAGCAGCAGGCTGAACTTACGGAAAAGATAGAGGCCGTGAACGGATGGGAGATCGAATCCAAGCTCAAGAGGGCCATGGACGCCCTCCGCTGCCCGCCGTCGGACGAACTCGTGAAGAACCTGTCCGGAGGCGAACGCCGCCGCGTAGCCCTCTGCCGTCTGCTTCTCCAGGAACCCGACGTGCTTCTCCTGGACGAGCCTACCAATCATCTCGACGCCGAGAGCATCGACTGGCTGGAGCAGCACCTGCAACAGTACAAGGGCACGGTCATCGCCGTTACCCACGACCGTTATTTCCTCGACCATGTGGCCGGCTGGATACTTGAGCTGGACCGCGGCGAAGGCATTCCATGGCAGGGCAACTACTCCGGCTGGCTGGAGCAGAAGACGCAGCGTCTGGCCATGGAAGAGAAGACCGCGAGCAAGCGCCGCAAAACCCTGGAGCGCGAACTCGACTGGATACACATGGCACCCAAGGCCCGTCAGGCCAAGGGTAAGGCCCGTCTGAACAGTTATAACCGCCTGCTGGAAGAGGATGTGAAAGAGAAGGAAGAAAAGCTGGAAATCTTCATCCCCAACGGCCCGCGTCTTGGCAACAAGGTCATCGAGGCCAAGCATGTCCGAAAGGCATATGGCGACAAGTTGCTTTATGAAGATCTGAACTTCGTGCTTCCGCCCAACGGCATCGTGGGCGTCATCGGCCCAAACGGCGCCGGCAAAACCACCCTGTTCCGACTTATCATGGGGCTCGACAAGCCCGATTCCGGCAGCTTCGAGGTGGGCGATACCGTGAAGCTCGCCTACGTGGATCAGCAGCACACCAGCATCGACCCGGAAAAGTCCATCTATGAGGTGATTTCCGGGGGCAATGAGTTCATACGCATGGGTGGCCGCGACATCAACGCCCGCGCCTACCTCGCCCGCTTCAATTTCTCCGGAGCCGATCAGCAGAAACTCTGCTCGGCCCTTTCCGGAGGCGAACGCAACCGTCTGCAACTGGCCCTGGCCCTTAAGGAAGAGGGCAACGTGCTGCTGCTGGATGAGCCCACCAACGATATCGACGTGAACACCCTGCGTGCCCTGGAAGAGGCCCTGGACGACTTTGCCGGCTGCGCCGTGGTGATCAGCCACGACCGCTGGTTCCTGGACCGCATCTGCACGCATATCCTCGCATTTGAAGGGGATTCTCAGGTATACTTCTTCGAGGGCTCTTATTCCGAATACGAGGAAAACAAGATCCAGAGGCTTGGCTACGAGGAGCCCAAGCGTATCAAATATCGTAAATTAGTGGAAGACTGATATGGACAATGCGGTTCTTAAGGCATTACGTGAGCGTAGAAGCATACGCCGCTTCAAACCGGAGCAGATCAGTGATGCCGAACTTCAAGCTGTTCTGGAGGCCGGTTCCTGGGCTCCTACGGCCCATGGCCTTCAGGACCCATGGATTGTGGCTGTGCAAAAGCCGGAACTTCGGGAGAAGATTTCGCGCTTAAACGCTGCCATTTGGGGCAGGGAAGACTTCGACCCGTTCTACGGCGCCCCCACTCTTGTGCTGGTCTTTGCCTCCAAGCCTGAAAAAACCATGAATGGAGTGCCCGACGGCTCTCTGGTGCTAGGCAACATGATGCTCGCAGCGCATTCTCTGGGCCTCGGCTCCTGCTGGATCAACCGCGAGCGCGAGATGTTCGCCACCCCCGAGGGCAAGGCGCTTCTGGCAGAACTCGACCTGCCGAAAGAGATACTGCCGGATCTAATGGGCGTAGGTGCCCTCGCCCTTGGCTATCCCGCCCACGACGCCCCCGCTCCAAAGGCCCGCAAGGAGGGTTATTGGAGAGTGATAAAATAGGGGAGAGGCGGCTAGCCCCCCCAAAAAAACAACCCCCCAGCAACCCTCACAGCCGACGGTGCGGGTAGTCTGAAGATTTTGGTGCAGACTACCCGCATTTTGAGCCTTTTTTGCGGGAGGTCTACTGTTTTTTCCGCAGACTACCCGCAGTCCCCAGAGTTTCAAGAAGGACCTGCACAGTTTTTGGCGTTTTCTGTGCAGGTCCCTATTGATAGTCGGCAGGAAGTCTGGCTTCGGGGCCGTCTTTGGCTATGTGGTTGACCTTATCATCTTATTCGTCAAAAACAGGATAGGCAGGATCTCCGGCGCCGGCTTTCCAGGCGAGATATGTACTGGAGCCCAACACATCACGTTCAGCATTCAGCAAAGACCTTGGTGGCTCAGGGGAAGACTCCGACGCAGCAGAAGACGCGCCCGTCGTGCCGGAGGCAGAACCGCTGCTGACCGACCGCGAAGAGCAGATCCTGCCGCTTATCGCCGAAGGCCTCACGTCGCCCCAGATAGCGGATAAGGTGTTCCTATCGCTTGCTACCATCAAATGGTACCGCAAGAAGCTGATGATTAAGCTCGATGCGGCCAATACTGCGGAGCTTATCTCGAAAGCTAAAGAGAAAGGACTTATCTAGGCGTTTTCAGTAAATTACTGATAACCAGCACAATATGAAAAATGCCTCCCAGATTTCGGGAGGCATTTTCTGTAAATCTTTGAATATCAGTTGTTTGGCGAAAACAGCCAAACAGCAGAATATTAGAACTGGTAGTTGATACCGATTCCGATCCAGAGACCAGCATCCATGCCTTCAGTGAAGCACTTTGCAAAGTCTGCGGATACGATGAAGTTCTGGTTCATAGCGATCTTGAGTCCTGCACCGCCGCTGTACACAAGGTAGTTGACCTTGGAGGCGTCGTAGATAGGATCAGTGGTGCCGGAAAGGGCATTGAATTCCGGGTCGTATACTTTACCGTCGGTAGATCCGTCAAGAGCGTCAAGCTTGGCGAGAGCGTCGGCCTTGTAGGGCTTGGTGATGATACCTGCATCGAAGAACGGGTTCACTGCCACATAGAAGTACTGGTTCGCGAGAGTGAATTTCACGAGCTTGATGCGGAGTTCAGTGTTGGCCCAGGCCATACCTTCAGCAAGGATACGATTCTCGCGCAGACCGCGGATGGTGTTGCTGGAACCGAAGCCCTCGGAAATCATGTTGCGCTGGACAAGCAGGGGATTGTTCTGAATCATGTACAGCGGAGTTTCGCCGGCAATGGTGTGCTGCCAAGCGAGACGGTACGCGAAAACGGGATTTCCGGCCGGAATGGGGATGGGAATGCTGATATACTGACGGAAATAAGCACAGGCCTTCAGATAGCCGTTCTTGAGCACGTTGCCGTTGAGGTAGGCCTCTGCCCAGATACCCCTGTTGGGGGCAGCCTCGATATCGCGGGTGTCGTACACGAGACCTGCGTTGAGTTCGAGGGCAAGGCCGCCGTTCTTTTCCGCGTCGGTGAGAACACCGGAATTGGAGAGGAAATTGTAGAGGGTGGCGTTGGTGTTGTAATAACGGGTTTCGTCATCTACCTTCACGCCGTTGTCGTGCATATTCCCGAGTTTCCAGTTCCAGAAGTTCATTCCGGCCGCCCAGTTGAGGTTTTCGGTGATGCGGCCCTGGAAATTGGCGAGGATGCGGAGCATGTTGCGGCTCATGCCGTAGTAGTTCACATTGGTTTTCGTGGGATCGGTGAGAGAGGCAGGAATGGTCATGTCCCTGTTGCCCCAAACGTCGTAGTTCTGCGTTGCAGCGGCACCGTTGAAGCCCCAGATGCTGTAGAGCGGGTCGGTCATGTAAGTGACGGACGCGTTTACGCGCATGTTCGGGATGAGGTACTTAGAGTCGTATGCCAGATAGAGGCGCATGCGGTGACTGTGGGTGAAGTACGAACCTTCCCAGCTGATCTTGTGGAGGGGATCCGGGTAGGTGGAACCGTCGCCATAATAATAGACGTCTCCGAATGCGCCAGCCTGAAAGCCGTTATCGACCGAATAGGTGGCTGTAGGGAGAACGCCGAAGGACCAACCGGTCTTCATCTCTTTTTCTTCCTCTGCGGAAAGACCTGCCGCGAACACGAGGCTCGCAACAAGGATGGTGAAAAGTTTCTTCATATCAAATAATTGGTAAAATGATTTTCGGTTATTAGTTTGAGTCCGCTAATTTACGAATTTTATGTAAATTTGAGGGATTTTAATATCGATTTTATGGCAGAAGAGGTTAATTTCGTCCGGGATCTTGCGGTTATTCTCATTTCCGCGGGCATCATAACCATCATTTGCCGTGCCCTCAAGCAGCCTACCATACTTGGTTACATCATCGCCGGTTTCATAATCGGCCCCCATATGGGCGTGTTCGGTATCAGCAGTATGGAAACGGTGGAGCTGTGGAGCGAAATCGGTATCATCTTCCTCATGTTCGGTCTTGGCCTGGAGTTCAGTTTTAAAAAGCTCCTCGGGGCCGGGACGTCTGCTCTGGTAACGGCTGGTAGTAAGTTCCTGGGGGTATTCGTGATAGGTTTCATCCTGGGACAGGCCATGGGCTGGAGTACCATGGAAAGCATTTTCCTGGCGGGCCTGCTGAGCATGTCCAGCACCATGGTGGTGGTCAAGAGTTTCTCGGAAATGGGCCTTTCCAAAAAACCTTTCGCTGCCGGAGTGTTCGGCACCCTGGTGGTGGAAGACCTCATCGCCATACTTCTGATGGTGCTGCTTTCCACCCTGGCGGTGGCGGGCAAGTTCAGCGGCGGTCAGCTCTTCCTCGAACTCGGGAAACTCATTTTCTTCCTGGTCCTCTGGTTCGTGGTGGGTATCTACCTGCTTCCCACCATAATCAGGCGCACTGGAAAGTATCTCAACGAAGAGGTGCTCCTCATCATCTCCCTCGGTCTTTGCTTCGGAATGGTCACACTGGCTACCGGAAGTGGTTTCTCGAGCGCCCTCGGAGCCTTCATGATGGGCAGTATCCTCGCCGAGACGGTGGAGAGTGAGCGTATCGACTCGCTTATCGTTCCCATCAAGGACCTTTTCGGTGCCATCTTCTTCGTATCTGTTGGTATGATGCTGGCTCCGAAGGCCATCTTCGAATACTGGTGGATAATACTCATACTGGCAGTAGTGGTGATAATAACCCATATCTTTTTCGCCGGAATGGGTATAATCCTGACCGGGGGCGGTCTGAAGGATGCGGTGCATACCGGCTTCAGCCTCGCCCAGCTCGGTGAATTCGGCTTCATCATAGCCGGAGTCGGTGTGAGCCTCGGGGTGATGAGGGACTTCATCTATCCGGTTATCATAGCGGTGTCGGTAATCACCATCTTCACCACTCCGTTCATCATAAAACTGGCGGACCCGTTCTATGAATGGCTCCGCAGGACCCTGCCGCTGGGCGTCCTGCAGAAAATCGACCATCCGGCATCCAAAACGGGCAGTTCATCGAAGGCCGAAAAGAACGAATGGCACGCTCTGCTCAAATCGTACTTCCTTCGTGTGGGTATCTACGGCGTAGTGCTGGTCGCCATACTGATGGCCAGCGCCCGCTGGCTGGCCCCGCTGGCGGTCAAGTTCCTGCCCGGCGTAGCGGAAACCTGGCGAAACATAATCCTGATGGCGCTGACCCTGCTGCTGATGTCTCCCTTCATCTACGGCCTTGCAGTGAACTCCGGATCCATCAACGTGCATGCGCACAGGCTTCTGAGCGCCAAAAAGGCAAATGTCTGGCCGATATTCGGTCTCACCCTTGCCCGCATTTTCATAGCCCTCGGCTTCATCCTGGCGGCAATCAGCCAGTTCATAGTCCTGAAGGGCTGGGTGGTGGTGGCCATTCTGATAGCAGGCGTTATCCTGTTCCTCGTGGCCAGGTATTCCCTTCGTCACAGCGACCTCTTCGAGAAGAGGTTCCTGAGCAATCTTGCGGACGAGGAGAAGCGTCCTGCCAAAGGCAGCTCCTCGCCTCTTCCCGATCCGGACCTCAAACTCCACTCCTATACACTCGGCCCCGGCAGTCCCATCCTCGGCCGCATGCTCAAGGAGAGCGGACTGCGCAATCATGGGCTGATACTCATAAGCGTGCGCAGGAACGACAGTTACATTTCGAATCCAAGCCCCGATTATGTATTCGAGGAGGGAGACACCATCTGGGTGACTGGATCGACGGAAGCTCTCGAATGGCTTAAATAAACTATAGAAAACGGTATGAAAGTAGGTCTTTTCATCGACACCTGGTATCCTATGGTGGACGGAGTCATCAAAGTGGTGGACAATTATGCCCGCCGCCTGCTGAACTATTGCGACGTGGTGGTATTCTGCCCCGAAGCGAGGGGAACGGACTACAAGGATGATTCCAGTCTGCCATATAAGGTGGTGCGCTGTTCGTCCCTTCCGATGATAAGATACGATTACAATATACCCACTCCGGCGCTTGATCCGGTGTTCGAGGCCAAGCTCATCACCAGCGGAATCGATTTGGTGCACATCCATTCGCCATTTGCAGTCGGCCTGGCGGGACTGCTTTTCGCCAAGATTCACCGTATCCCGGTGGTCGCTACGCTGCATTCCCAGTACAGGCAGGATTTTGAGGGCGCGCTCCATTTCAAACCGGCGCTTGACACCGTGATGGCTTCCATCATGGGAGTGTTCAACTCCTGCGACGAATGCTGGGCGGTAAACGGTGGTATCAAAGACCTTTATGTGAACGAATACGGGCTCACCGCCCCTTGCAAGGTGCGGCTCAATGCCACCGACCATATGCCGGTTCCAGACCCGGCAGAAGCCGCCTCAGTCGTGAACAGGACCTATGGCGTACCGGAAGATGCCACGGTATTTCTCTTCGTGGGCAGAATCAATTTCCTGAAGAATATCGACTTCACCGTCCGAGCCCTGGCAAAGGCTAAGGCCAGGGGCCTGAAGAACTTCCGTATGCTCTTTGTGGGAAGGGGCCAGGACGAGGACAAACTGGCGGAAGTGGTACGTGAGGAGGGTCTGAGCGATGAAGTGGTGATGTGCGGCCTGGTATCGGAAAGGGAGATGCTCCAGAACCTCTATTCCCGTGCCAAGCTTTTCCTCTTCCCGTCGCTCTACGACGCCAATTCCCTGGTACAGATAGAGGCGGCCTGCCAGGGCACCCCCACGGTCTTCATAGAGGGTGCGCGCACTGCCGCTACGGTTAAAGGCGGGGTTAACGGCTATGTCTCCCCGGCCGACGAGGAGAGTTACGCCCGCACGATTATGGACATTATGGCCGATCCGGATGGTTATGCCAGAGTATCCGAGGCCGCCAGAAGGGACCTTTACCTAAGCTGGGACGATGTCGTCCGGGAGGTGTATCAGGATTATCTGAATTTTATGAAACAATAATATGGACAACGTTAGCTTTACCCCGGTATTACTGCTCACGGGATATCTTGGAAGCGGTAAAACAACCCTGCTGAACCGTATCCTGGCCAATCAGAAGGGCATCAAGTTCGCCGTTATCGTGAACGATCTCGGCACCGTGAACATCGACGCCTCGCTCATCGAAAAAGGCGGCATCGTGGGCAAGAAAAATGAGTCCCTGGTGGCCCTTCAGAACGGTTGCATATGCTGCACCCTCAAGATGGATCTTGTGGAGCAGCTGAACGAAATCACCCGCCAGAACCGCTTCGACTACATAGTAATCGAGGCCAGCGGCATCTGTGAGCCGGCTCCCATCGCCCAGACCATCAGCACCATACCCCAGCTGGGGCCCCAGTACGCAAACGGCAATAACTACGCGAAGCTGGACTGCATCGCCACTGTAGTGGACGCCCTGCGCATGCAGAGCGAATTCAGCTGTGGCGACACCCTGCCGCTCCGTAACTTCGACGAGGAAGACATCGAAAGCCTCGTGGTTCAGCAGATCGAATTCTGCAACCTGGTACTGCTCAACAAAGCTTCAATGGTTAAGCCCGAAGAGCTTGCCCGCGTTCATTCGGTAATTAACAAACTTAATCCCGGAGCTGAAATCATCGAATGCGACTTCTGTGACGTGCCGTTCGAAAAGCTGCTTAATACCGGTCTTTTTGACTTCGACAAGGTGGCCACATCAGCGGCATGGATAGCGGCTATAGAAGGCGAAGAAGAGGAGCTCCACAACGAAGAGGAAGGGGAGGCAGACGAATACGGCGTGGGCACGTTCGTGTGGTATCGCCGCGAGCCCATGGATATGAACAAGTTCGACTGGTGGGTGGCAAAACGTTGGCCGCGCAGCGTGATACGTGCAAAAGGCCTGTGCTACTTCTCCAACCAGACCGACAACTGCTACCTCTTTGAGCAGTCAGGCGTGCAGAAGAGCCTGAAAGACGCAGGCCTCTGGTTCGCGACCATGCCCAAGGAGCAGCTGGCAGAAATGATGCTGCACGACCGCGCCCTTCAGCGCGACTGGGACCCGACCTGGGGCGACCGCATGCAGAAGATAGTCTTCATCGGCCAGAATATGGACCGGGAAGAGATAGAGGCCGGCCTGGACGGCTGCCTGGTCAAGTAGAAGTTAGATAAGACGGTCCTTAAGGGCCTCCACGATAAATGAATCGGTACGGCGGTTGACGGCAGCGTCTTCCGCCGTTCCGCCTTCTTCAAGGGGCAGGCTGCCGCAGATGTCGAGCCCGAGAACGCGCCTGTCGGCGGTGAAAGCTTCGAGCAGACGGCCGAAGAGCGGCAGGTCGAGCGAACCCTGATCCCAGTTGGTGCGGGCGCAGCAGGTGCAGAAGACGTCTTTGTCGACCGAAACATAGAGGGGGAGGTCCGAGGGGGCGGGGGACGGAACCGTTGTGCCTTCCGGGAAGACACTGACGCGCCCGGGGAAGCCATCCGTCTCGCAGAGCAGCTCCGGCACGATGCCGATTATCGTCACGTGGTGCAGCTGCGGGCAGCTTTCCAGAAGGTCGCGCACCCATCCGCCGCAGCTGATGACTCCTTCGAAGGCAGGCGCCTGCATGTCAGGATGATGGTCGAATAGCAGCAGATCGAAGGGCTCCGGAACGTTTTCGCAGAAGAAGCGGGAAAGATAATGGTAGTCCCCGCTGCCAAGATGGTGCACGCCCTTGTAGCGGCCTCCGATTATCTCCCGCAGGTGCTTTTCGGCTTCGGGGGAGCAGTAACGGCGGCTGCCTTCTACTGCGCTGCAATCTATGGCGAATTCTTCCATCTATGCAAGTTTTACTTCGGAGACCTTGCAGGGGATGCTCAGTTCGCGCAGAAGATGCACAACGCGCTTTTCCAGCACATCTGAGCGGATTTTGCGCGACAGGTTGAGGAAGACCTTGTCGCCGCAGGCGGCGCAGGTGGCGGCTCCGCTGGTACCCCTCTGGCGGCCGAGCCAGCAATCCATTTCGGTAATGTGCTCTGCCATGCCGGCGGGGAGCTTCATGGCGCCTATGTTCGAGAGGGTGTAGGTGACGAACTTGTCGCCGTGGTTGCGGCATATGGTGTCGATGGCTATCCTCTTGATGAACAGGGGAATGGCACGGACGAAGAGGTTCTCTTCCAGCTCTACGTTGGCGACAATCTTGTCTTCCATATTCTCCTTTACAAGTCCCCGTGCCTTCTGCTTTTCGACCTCCTTGATCAGACCCTCGAGAGAATACTGCTTGTTCTGCAGGTCCACCCCCAGATTGATGTAGGAGGAGAAGTTTCGGAGGGTGCGCACCTTGTAGAAGGAACGGAGGTCGATGGGAACTGAGATCTTGATGACGTTCTTCTTGCGGCGGTTGCGGTCGTTCGCGTGAACGTACTGGAGGCTGTGAAGCAGAGCAGCCGTGAGGAACTCGGTGACGGTGCTGTCGTAGCTCTTGGCCACTTCGCGAAGGCGCTTCGAATCAATGACGATGTGCGTGCCTACAAGGCCGTCCCAGCCCACGTCGGCGCCCTCGATATGATAGGCGATGTCGTTCTTTTCGAGCTTGCCGTGGCGACCGCCGAAGACGGTCATGAAGCTGTCTTCCAGTTCTTCTTTCTGCGGGGCGTCGCGGGGGTCGAGGATGAACCCGCCGTAGGGGATTTCAGAGCCGAACTTCAGGCGGCAGTATTCAGCCGCGAGGGTGAGGAAGAAGGTGATGCCGCCGCCACCGTCGGTGAGGGCGTGGAACACGTCCATATAGAGGCCTTTGCCGTCGACCATTACCTTGTAGAGCAGACCTCCGAACTTGATGAAATCGAAGACCTTGAGGCCGGAGAGTTTATGTACTTTCGGGACGAAGTCGACAGGCTTCAGATACCACCAGAACGCGCCGGCCTTGAGGCGGCAGCGGAAAGTGGGAATGCGCCATGAAACGTTCTCCAGGGCATGGTTCATTACGTCCACGTCGATATCCTCGGCGAAGACCATATGCAGCCTGAAGAGGGACGCATAATGCTTAGTTAATGAAGCGGGATATATATTGGCGGCATTATCCAGCCGCAACTCTGCTTTGGGAGTTTTCATGCTGAAAAAAGTTCAAGTTTAAGTTTGGTTTCACAAAGATATAAAATATTTGCGGATTGAGTTTTTATTGCTAAATTTGATAGCTAACAACCACATGTATTAATGACCGAGCCCGAGCACGTAAAAGTCATCGAGATCCGCAAGAGCGTTTTCGAGGATAACGACAAAGATGCCGCTAAACTCCGTAAGGAATTGAAAGGCAGGGGAGTATATCTCCTTAACCTGATGTCTTCCCCCGGCAGCGGCAAAACCACCACCCTGATCAAAACCATCAATCTCCTGAAAAACCGTCTCAAGATAGCCGTGATGGAGGCCGATATCGACTCCGATGTGGATGCGGTTAAAATCAAGGAAGCCACCGGAATCGAATCCATTCAGCTCCATACCGGCGGTATGTGCCACCTGGACGCGGAAATGACCCGCCAGGGGCTCGACGGCGTGGGGCTCGACGGTCTGGATCTCGTGATCCTGGAAAACGTGGGCAATCTGGTATGCCCGGCCGAGTTCGACACTGGCGCAGTGCGCAACGCCATGATACTCTCCGTTCCGGAAGGTCATGACAAGCCTCTCAAATACCCCCTCATGTTCTCCGTATGCGACCTTGTAGTGGTTAACAAGATCGACGTGCTTCCGTATTTCGATTTCGACATGGAAAAGTGCCGGGAGTACGTGCACATGCGCAATCCCAAGGCTCAGGTGATTCCCATCTGCGCCAAAACGGGGGAGGGCGTGGAAGCATTCGCCGAGTGGCTGTTCAACGAAGTGGAAAACTGGAAAAAGCAATAGACTATGCCTGAGATGTCAACGAAATTCGTCCCTAAACACAAGGGCGACAAGAACCCCAATCCCAAGCTTCTCAAATTCGTCCGTCACGTAACGGACCGCATTCCCGGTAAAATCAAGATGACCTCGGACGCCCCGGAATACTGGGGTCTGGCCTGCATCTTTGAGGACGAAATGGATGCGACCACCCGCGAAGCGGCACTGGACCTCCTTCTGGACATGCTTCCGAAGGACTTCTTCAAGGTGCGTAAGCATCATTCCTATGAGCTTCTGCACCAGATGAATGCCGAGAAGCATTACACTCCGGACGACAAATCCTTTGACGACCTTCTGGACAAGCTGGCCTATTTCGGCATGCTGGAATACGATTACGGCGACCATTACACCAATGGCCAGGGAGCGGATCCGGGAACCACTTTCAACCGTGAGGACCGCATCTACTGGGTGCCGATGTTCGTGCCCGGAAGCGCGGAATACACCAACATGAACGTGGCGCTCATGGACCGTCACCCCGAGCTGGCCATGTTCTTTGAGCGCATGACCTTCCTTCCGCTGGAAAAGATTACCCCCATGGTGCCAATGGGAGGCAGTGGAATCGGTATGCATGTAATTCCCGTAGAAAAGGCCATCTCGCTGGAGAACGGTTCCATCGACATAGAACACATCAGCTACTGGCTCAAGAAATACGAAGGCCACCTTGGCGTGGGCATTTGCTCTTGCCGCTATGGCCGTAAGAAGCTGGATGAAGGCTGCGCCGACGACTATCGCGACTGGTGTATAGGAGTGGGCGACATGGCAGACTACCTGCGCGAAACGGGTCGCGGGCACGATATCACATACGACGAAGCTATGGCTATCCTCAAAAAGGCTGAGGACCACGGATTTGTGCATCAGGTGACCAATATCGACGGCGAAGGCAAGATATTCGCCATCTGCAACTGCAACGTCAAGATCTGCAACGCTCTTCGCACATCGCAGCTGTTCAATACCCCCAACCTCTCCCGCAGTGCGTACGTGGCCGAGGTGGACCCGAAGAACTGCGTCGCCTGCGGCCGTTGCGTGGAATACTGTCCTGCCGGCGCCGTGAGGCTCGGCCAGAAGCTCTGCACCAAGAGCGGCCCGCAGACCTATCCTAAACAGGAATTGCCAGATGCTGCAAAATGGGGCAAGGACAAGTGGGATGAGGATTATCGCGACAAGAACCGCATCAATTGCTATCCCACCGGAACGGCCCCGTGCAAGACGGCTTGCCCCGCACACATCGCCGTACAGGGCTACCTCAAGAAGGCCGCTGAAGGCAAGTATACCGAAGCGCTCGAACTCATCAAGCGTGAGAACCCGTTCCCGGCAGTTTGCGGCCGCATCTGCAACCGCCGCTGTGAAGACGCCTGCACCCGCGGCACCATTGACAAGCCCATCGCTATCGACGCCGTGAAGAAATTCATCGCGGAGCAGGACCTCAAGGCCGAAACCCGTTTCGTGCCGGAGGTGAACATCTGCTCGAACGTGCAGGACCGTTGGGAAGAGAAGATAGCCATCATAGGTGGCGGCCCGGCAGGCCTGAGCTGCGCCTATTATCTGGCCACCATGGGTTACAAGCCCACGGTGTTCGAACGCAGCGAAGAACCCGGCGGAATGCTCCGCTACGGCATCCCGTCGTACAAACTGGACAAGAAGGTTATCAAGGCCGAAATCGACATAATGCGCGAAATCGGCGTAGACATACGCTGTGGCGTTGAGGTTGGTAAGGACGTCACCATCGCCGGCCTTCGCGAAGAGGGCTACAAGGGCTTCTATGTGGCCATAGGCTGCCAGGGAGGCCGTCTGCCCGGAATTCCCGGAGAGACGCTGAAGGGTACCACTACGGCCATTGACTTCCTGCACGACGCCAACTGTGGTGGCAAGAAGGTGAAGGGCAAGGTCGTGGTCGTCGGTGGCGGCAACGTTGCCATCGACGCGGCCCGCGTGGCAAAACGCAGCGGCGCCAGCGAAGTCACCATGCTCTCGCTCGAAACCGAAGACATCATGCCCGCTTCGCTCGAGGAGCGCACCGAGGCCCGTGAAGACGGAGTCGTGCTGAATCCCGGCTGGGGCCCGAAGGAAGTGCTCGGCAAAGACAAGGTGGAAGGCATCGTCTTCAAGAAATGCACCTCTGTATTCAACGCGGAGCACAAGTTCGCCCCCGAATACGACGAGTCCGAGCTCATCACGCTCGACGCCGACCTGGTGATCTTCGCCATCGGCCAGACCGTGGTTCTGAAGGACCTCCTGAAAGACACCAAGGTGGAATTCTTCCGCGGCGTTTACCCGGTGGCCGACAAGCTCACCTACCAGACCGCCGAACCCGACATCTTCGTGGGCGGCGATGTGTTCACCGGTCCCAAGTTCGCTATCGACGCCATCGCGGCTGGTAAAGAGGCTGCCGAGAGCCTGCACCGCTTCGTGCAGCACGGCCACATGACCATAGGCCGTAACAGGCGCGACTTCATCGAACTCGACAAGCAGGATATCATGGTGGAATCCTACGACAACGGTTCCCGTCAGGATCCCGGCGTGGTTCCGGTGAAGGGCAAGTTCGAGGAATATCACGGTACTCTCAGCGAGGAGCAGGTCCGCAAGGAAACTGCCAGATGCCTCAGCTGCGGCGCCTCGGTGGTGGATGAAAACCGCTGCATAGGCTGCGGCGTTTGCACCACCAAGTGCGGCTTCGATGCCATTCATCTGCATCGTGTGCATCCGGAGGCCAGCATAATGCGAACCTCGGAAAACAAGTTCGACGGTATACTCCCGTACCTGGTGCAGCGTACCGGTAAGATTCTGTTCAAGAAGAAGTAATGCACGAGCTCGGTATAGTCTTCTACATCATCAGGGACGTCAAGCAGGCGGCCGAAGAAAACGGCGTGAGCCATGTCGGCGCCGTGGTGATGAATATCGGCGAGGTCTCCACCGTGGTGCCTTCGTACCTGAAGGACATCTGGCGCTGGGCGGCCGATAAGGAAGACTTGCTGAAGGGTGCGGAATTGAAGATAAATACCATTCCCGCAGTTACCTGGTGCGACGATTGCAAGTGTGAGTACGCTACCGTCAAGCATGGTAAAATCTGCCCGTCGTGCGGAAGCGACAACACCTGGCTATTGCGCGGTAACGAAGTGGAAATCAAAGAGATAGAAGTTAATTAAAAAACAATATCATGGCATGTTTTGTAGTCCCGCTGGTTCAGGCTGTTGCCACCAGCATCTGGCGTAAGGCCGCCACCAAGGCCATCGCCGACCCGGCGTCCGGAGCTCTGCTCCGTAACCTTCCCGCTCTTGAAAAGATGCTGTGGGGAGGTAGCGTAATGCTGATAGTCGACCACATTATCAATGGTGAACTCACGTGGATGTTCCCGTTCTTCACCGCTCTCGAACAGGAGGGCGGCGGCGCGGTAATGCTCCGCGAGATGCTCACCGTAGGTGTGCCCATGAGCCTTGTGCTCACCGCAGTGTGGGCGATATGGGTAGTGGTGCGAGAATCCCGCAAAAAAGCAACGACTGTATAATCAATTCATACTAAAACTAATCAACTATGTTTTTCCAAGTTTATGGAGCTCACGCCCTCTCCCAGTGGGGAATGATGATTGTCGTTCTCCTTGGACTCATCCTTCTCAATGAATTCGCGCGCCGTACCAAGTTCGGCGGCATCGTCACCTTCCTCGTAGTCCCGGTAGCGCTCACAGCCTACTTCCTGGCCATCTGGCTCGGAGTACGCAGCGGCGCCCAGTGGGCACTTGAGAACCAGACCCACGTTTACATGCAGGGATGGTTCCATTATGCCAAACTGTATGCAGCGACCGCTGGGTGCATCGGTTTCATGATGATCAAGTACAAATGGGGCATTGGTGCAAAGCACTGGTTCAAACCCTTCCCGTTCATCATCGTGGCAATCAACATCCTCATCGCCTGCGTATCCGACTTCGAGAGCGCGGTGTGCGGCTGGAACAAGTGGTGGCTCACCTCCGAAGGCGTATGGCAGTACGGCGGCTTGCACAACGTGATGAACGGCATTGCCGGTCTTATCAACATCTTCTGTATGACCGCCTGGTGGAGCGTGTATCCGTCCAAGGACAAGAAGGATATGATCTGGGCCGATATGACCTGGGTTTACATCCTTGTCTATGACATCTGGAACTTCGCCTACACCTACAACTGCCTGCCCACGCACAGCTGGTACTGCGGTATCGCATTGCTTCTCGCCCCCACCATCGCAGCCCTCCTCTGGAACCGCGGCGGCTGGATCCAGAACCGTGCAAACACCCTTGCCATCTGGTGTATGTTCGCGCAGGTGTTCCCGCTCTTCCAGGAGACCTTCAAGAACGGTCAGCAGTGGTTCAACTGGGCGACCCTTCCGGTTCTCTATCCCGAAGGAGTCGACACCATCGCAAAACTCTATGAGGTTGCAGGCGGCGAAGCCGCAGTGGTGGGCACCACCGTCGATCCTTCCGTCGTGGCTGCCAATCCATCGATGATGATCTTTATCAGTGCCCTGGCGCTTGTCACCAATATCGCTGCTCTTTGCTGGATCATCGCCATCTCCAAGAAGCGTCACATCAATCCTTACAAGGAAGATGTCTTCGTGGATCAGAAGTACTACAAGGATGCCATGGCCCGTGCCGATGTGGCATAATCTCTAAAGACACCGGAAAATGCAAAAGAAACTCTCTTCCGCCGATTACATTGCGCTTGAAGAACGTTACGGTGCCCATAACTATCACCCCCTTCCCGTCGTCCTTGAACGCGGGAAAGGGGTGTTCGTTTGGGACGTAGAAGGCAAACGCTATTTCGATTTCCTTTCCGCCTATTCGGCCGTTAACCAGGGACATTGCCATCCGAAGATCGTGAAGGCCCTCTGCGACCAGGCGGAGAAACTCTGTCTCACCTCGCGCGCATTCTACAACGACTGCCTTGGCCCTTACGAGAAGTTCGCCACCGAATTCTTCGGATACGACAAGCTCCTGCCCATGAACTCGGGCGCAGAGGCCGTTGAAACAGCCCTCAAGCTGGCCCGTCGCTGGGGCTACAAGGTAAAGGGTATTCCCGAGAACGAAGCCCTCATCATAGTGTGCAACGGCAACTTCCACGGCCGCACCATCACCATCGTAACCATGAGCTCGGACCCGGACAGCTACTCGCAGTACGGTCCCTTCACTCCCGGCTTTATCCAGATTCCCTACGACGACACCGAAACTCTCGCAAAGGTGCTCGACGAAAAGGGCGACAAGGTGTGTGCAATGCTGGTGGAGCCCATCCAGGGCGAAGCCGGCGTATACGTGCCGCACGACGGTTACCTCAAGAAATGCTACGAGCTCTGCCACGCCCACAACGTGCTTTTTGTGGCCGACGAGGTGCAGACCGGCATCGGCCGTACCGGTAAGATGTTTGCCTGTGACCACGAAGGCGTGCGTCCGGACATGATCACTATAGGCAAGGCCCTCTCCGGAGGCACCCTGCCCGTGTCGGCTGTGCTCGCGGACGACGAAATCATGCTCACCATCCTTCCCGGCGAGCACGGTTCCACCTTCGGCGGCTTCCCGCTGGCGGCAAAGGTCGCTGTGGCGGCGCTGGAGGTTATCCGTGATGAGAAACTCACCGAAAACGCCGCCCGCCTGGGCGTCATCTTCCGTGAGGAAATCGCCAAGATCAAGAGCCCGTTCTTCAAGTCCGTGCGCGGCAAGGGCCTGCTCAACGCAGTCATCACCGAACCGCAGAACGGCCTCGAGGCCTGGGATATCTGCCTCCGTCTGGCCGAAAAAGGCCTGCTGGCAAAGCCCACGCACAGGCACATCATCCGTTTCGCACCGCCTCTGGTTATCACCGAAGCCCAGCTCCGCGAGGCCATCGGCATCATCAAAGAAGTATTCGAAGAATTAGCATAAAAAATGAATAACGCTATAATTCAATTCCCCCTTCCTCAGAATGAGCCGGTAAAGGCCTATCTGAAAGGATCTCCTGAACGCGTGGCCCTGGAGGCCGAACTCGAGCGCCAGTATAACACCGTGGTTGACATCCCCCTCATCATAGGAGGTAAGGAAATCCGTACCGGCAATACCGGCAAAGTGGTTTGCCCCCACGAACACGGCCACGTGCTCGCCACCTTCCATAAGGCAGGCGAGAAAGAGGTAAAAATGGCCATCGACGCCGCCATGAAGGCCCGTGAAGAATGGAGCAAGACTCCTTGGACCACCCGTGCCGCCATCGTGCTCAAATGCGCCGAACTGCTGGCCACCAAGTACCGTCCTATCATGAATGCGGCCTGCATGCTTGGCCAGTCGAAGAATTTCTACCAGGCCGAGATCGACTCCGCCTGCGAAACCATCGACTTCTTCCGCTACAACGTCCACTATGCGTCCAAAATTTATTCGATGCAGCCCAAGAACGGAGCGACGTTCCTGGACCACACGGAATACCGTCCCCTCGAAGGCTTCGTGCTGGCGGTGACACCCTTCAACTTCACCTCCATTGCCTCCAACCTCTGCATGACTCCGGTCCTGATGGGCAACGTGGCGCTCTGGAAGCCTTCCACCACCGCAACCCTGTCGAACTACTATCTCATGCAGCTCTACAAGGAAGCCGGTCTGCCCGACGGAGTGATCAACTTCCTTCCCGGCAGCGGCGCCATGATTGGCGAGGTGGCGACGTCTTCCAAGTGGTTTGCCGGTATTCATTTCACCGGATCCACAGCCACTTTCAAGACCCTTTGGAAGCAGGCCTGCGCCAATCTGGACACTTATGTGAGCTATCCGCGCCTGGTTGGTGAAACCGGCGGTAAGGACTTCATCTTCGTGCATCCTTCGGCAGACGTGCAAGCGGTGGCCACCGCGGCTTTCTGCGGAGCCTTTGAGTTCCAGGGACAGAAGTGCTCGGCGGCATCGCGCATGTATATTCCGAAGAGCATGTGGCCCGAAGTGCTGAAGCGTATGAAGAAGTTCGCATCGGAAGTGAAGATGGGTACGGTGATGGATCCCGGCAACTTCATCAACGCCGTTATCGACGAGAAATCCTGGGACAACATCGACGGCTACCTGCGTTACGCAGAGCAGTCCAAGGACGCGAAGATAGTGCTCGGCGGCAGCCGCGACAAGAGCGTAGGCTACTTCGTGGAACCGACGGTCATAGAAACCTCAGATCCGCATTTCAAGAGCATGGAAGAAGAGATCTTCGGCCCGGTGCTCACAGTTTATCCGTACGATGACGACAAGGTCTGGGAAGCCGTGAAACTTTGCGACACCACTTCGCCCTACGGCCTCACCGGTTCCGTGTTCGGCCTCGACCGTCTCGAGGTTGAGAAGATATCGGAGGCGCTGAGCTATGCAGCAGGCAACTTCTACATCAACGACAAGCCCACGGGCGCCGTTGTGGGAATGCAGCCTTTCGGCGGAGCCAGGGCCAGCGGAACCAACGACAAGGCCGGCGGCGAGTTCAACCTCATCCGCTGGGTCATCCCGCGCGTAATCAAGGAGACGCTGGTGTCTCCCACAGATTACCGTTATACCTACATGAAATAAGACTCCAGAGTCTTGATATTCTCCGGCAGCGTTGCCCAGCTTGTAGCAAAGCGGGTGACGCTGCTGCCGTTTTCAAGAGGCTGCCAGACTTCGAAGCGAACCTTGCCTTCCAGGCGCTTCATCTGTTCCTTTGTGAGTATGGGGAACTGCTGGTTAGTGGGGGAGTCGATATAGAGTGGAATTCCTTTCTCTGTGAACATGCGCTTCAACTCCATGGCAAGGTCTATGGCATGACGGCTGATCTTCAGGTAGAGGCCGTCCGTGAAAAGGGTGTCGAACTGAATGCCCAGAAGCCGGCCCTTGGCCATGAGTGCACCGTGCTGCTTCACTATTGTGAAAAAGTTCTTGGGTGCGTTTCCGCGGGGGAATACCACAGCCTCGCCGCAGAGGGCACCGACCTTGGTTCCGCCTATGTAGAAAACGTCGCAAAGTTTGGCTATTGCCGGAAGGTCTACGTCGGCGGCCGGACTTGCAAGGCCGTATCCGAGACGCGCTCCATCTATGAATAGTGGCATGTCGTACTTCTTACAGATGGCATGGATGCCTTGCAGTTCCTTCTTTGAATAGATTGTGCCGTATTCCGATGGGAACGACAGGTAAACCATTCCAGGCTGGGCCATGTGGGGCCAGGTGGGGTCGGCATAGAACGCTTCCAGATAGTCACGAAGATCCTTTTCCTGAATCTTTCCGTCCTTCGCCTGGAGGGTTATCACCTTATGTCCCGAGTGCTCAATGGCACCCGATTCGTGAACTGCGATATGCCCCGTCTGTGCGGCGATTACGGCTCCGTAATGGGGGAGCATGGCGTCGATGACCGTGGCGTTGGCCTGGGTGCCGCCTACCAGCAGGAACACGTCGGCTTTGGGAGCGGCTGCGGCCTTGCGTATCTTTTCCACAGCAGACATGGTGAAGCTGTCTTCACCGTATCCGGGTTCCTGAACAAGGTTGGTTTCCGCGAGGTGGCGGAGTATCTCGGGATGTGCCCCCTCGATGTAATCGCAGGTGAAAGAAATCATATATCCGGGAGTTGTTACCAAAGGATGAAGTGTGGCTGTGTGTCTATATACAGATGCCCTCCGGAGGAGGCGGCTTCGTCGCGCAGCACGCGAACGGCGTTCTCGTTGTCTATCAAATCATTGCTGAGCAGACGAGAACTGTTGTTCCACTCAATAAGCGGATTGGGGAGTCCTGTGCTATAGTCGGTGCGCTCCGTGGTTGCCACATAGGAACTCGCGGCAAGGGTAACGTAGCGTGATGCCCAGTCTCCTGTCCATGAACCATTGGAATAGATGGTGGTGCCGTCTTTGACCAGTTTTTTAACCGTACGTGAACTGAAGTAGCAGTCGATGCCAGTTACCCTGGAGAAAAGCGCTGTGCCGCCACTGGTAAGAGAATAAACGAACACGTCCAGCAGTTCGGCGTAGGTGAGCCGGTAGACGTAGATCTCGTTGTCGAACGGGAACATCTCATAGACGTTGGCAACGGTGATATTCCTCCTGGACTGTCCCTCGAGAGTGAAGTATGTGCGTACCCCTCCGCTGTTCACAAACGCTACATCGGCGTTGCCTATGCTTCGGATAATGTCGCACATCCAGTTGGACATATTGGTTGCGCGGTCGCCGCTTCCGTCAATATAATAGATTGTAGCCGGGACAGTTATGTATCCGATGACGTCGTTCTGCTGGTCCGCTACTGCGGCAAGAGCGGCGTCTGATACCTCCAGAATGTCTTCGGAGAGTTCGTTTGCATTCTGGCCCTCATAACTGTGAATATCCCGATAGGAATCCACGTCAGGGGTGAACTGGTTCCCGACATGGTTGAATGACAGAGAACCATCCTCGTATACTGTAAACCACAGGTCTGCAAGGGCGTAACGCTCGCAATAACGGCCTCCCTGAAGATATGCGAGCCCCCAGTCGGTGCCTCCGGAAAGAGTGCTGTGGGAATGGCCGCCTAGCACCAAGTCGATTTTGGTGTTGGGGCCGAGGTCGCTCGCGGAATACTGAGCCTGGCTGTGAGTTAGCAGGATAGTGGCGTCGCATCCCTGTGTGCTCTCCAACTGTTCGGCAATACTGTTGGCTATTGAATAATCTTCATTAATGGTGAAGCCCCTGCCTATGAACTTCGCGTTCATTATGCTGGATGCGTAGTTATCGGCGAAGCCTATGATGCCTATCTTCACAGTTACAGTGGCTCCGTCCGAGTTGACGGCGTTCTTTTCTACAATAACGTAATCCTTGGTGAAAGGCACGCGGCTGCCATCCTGATAGAGGTTGGCGCAAACAACCGGCACTTTGTTCTCATACCGCTGTCCCTTCCAGTCATAGTCTGGCATTGTGGCGTCGGAATCGACCGTGTTTTCGATGCCCCAGTCGAATTCATGGTTGCCCAGAGCTACAGCATCATAACCCATATGGTCGGCGGCAACGAAGAGAGGCCAGCCGGAAAGCAGATTGGAGACGCTGGCTCCCTGATAAAGGTCGCCTCCGTCGAGCAGCAGGAGGCGGTCCCTCTTGCAGTCCTGCCCATGTCCCCGGATATCGTCTGCCTTATCGGCAATGTAGGCCAGCCGATAGTGCACGGTGCCGTTGCTTTCGGTCTCAATCATATGGCCGTGCATGTCCGTAGTCTCGATGACCGAAAGGCGGTAGTCCCCGGGCTTTGGGGCCTCGGGCTGAGTTCCTGGGTCAGTACCTGGATCGGTACCAGGGTCAGTGCCTGGGTCAGTGCCTGGATCGGTACCTGGATCAGTGCCCGGGTCGGTTCCGGGGTCTGTTCCGGGATCTGTCCCGGGCTGTTCGGTTGGATCCTCCGTGGGCTCCTGTGGAAGCTCCGGCTTTTCGCACGAAACAGCCAGGAAGGCGAGAACCGCAAATATCAATGCTATCAGACGGATTTTTCTCATGACAGGCAAAGATAAACAATCTCCATAATAGTTGCTTGTGCCAGGTGGAGAATAATTAGTATATTTACGTCGATGACAATGAAACGTTTCTTTTTTGCATTTGCTTCGTTGCTGGTTCTGGTTTCCTGTCAGGGCCCCACGGACAGATATGTTGACTGGCTGTACAAGTACATGCCCCTTCCGGATAGCATTCAATATCCCAGAGAGTATTGGGAACTGAATGTCCAAAAGACTCTGGATGTGCGCAAAACCATGGCCTGGAATATCCCTGAGCGGGAGTTTCGCCATTTCGTGCTGCCTCTTCGGGTGAATAATGAAACCTTGGATGATTTCCGCACCATTTATGCGGATACCCTTTGTGCCAGGGTGCGTGGGATGTCTCTTGGCCAGGCTGCCCTGGAAATCAACCACTGGTGCCACGAGCAGGTCACTTACCAGCCCTCAGACGCTCGTACCGGTTCTCCGCAGGATATTATGCTTCGCGGAGTGGGCAGGTGCGGAGAGGAGTCGGTTCTCGCGGTTGCGGCGCTAAGGGCTGCAGGCATTCCCGCTCGCCAGGTTTATACTCCCAGATGGGCCCACACGGATGATAATCATGCCTGGGTTGAAGTCTGGACGGGTGACGGCTGGCATTTTATGGGTGCATGCGAGCCTGAAGCCGCTCTGGACAGGGCCTGGTTCAACGGCGCAGTCTCCAGAGCAATGATACTCCATACCAAGGTATACGGGCGCTACAAGGGCACAGAAGACGTCATTCAGCGCACCCCATGCTATACGGAAATCAACGTTATCAGAGGTTACGTTCCTGCAAGGCGAACTACCGTTACCGTGCTCGAGGATGGCCGTCCGGCCAGGGGCGCATCCGTGAGTTTCCGTATATACAATTACGCGGAGTTCTACAATGTGGTAACCTATAGGGCCGATTCCCGCGGCCGCGCATCGCTCGATATGGGTTGCGGGGATATGTTCATCCTTGCCTGGAAGGGTAATCGATTTGGCTATGGAGTGGCAAAAGGGGAGTCTCTTACCGTTGAGCTGAACCATAGCTTCGGCGATGAGTTTGCCGACGAGCTGGAGGTGGTTCCTCCCGCGGAGAATCCTCTGAAATCCGACGTAACGCCTGAAATGGCTGAGGAAAACACCCGGCGCCTTGCGGCGGAAGATCTCATCAGGGCCTCGCACGACCATATAAACCACAGTGTGGAGCAATTCAGGCTCGATTACCCCGAAAGGGCCGATAATGTCTTGTCCCTTTTATCGTCAAAAGACTTGGCTGACGTTAAGTATCCCGTACTTGAGGATGCCCTTCTCGGTACCGGCTCTGCCAGAGTGGAGATAGAACACCTGAGGCCCTACAGGGCGGAAATCCTTGAGTCCGATCAGATAAAAGGCTTGTCCTCCAAGGAGGATGTAATGTCCTGGTGCAAGGATAACATAGTGATTGTGGAAGGACGTAACCCGCAGAACCTGCGCACGTCTCCCATCGCAGTTTGGCGTTCCCGCAAGGCCGATGAAATAGGCTTCAAGATCTTCTATGTCGCCCTTTGCCGCACTCTTGGGATAGAGGTGGAAATGGATCTCGTTACCGGTTCGATAGAAAAGACGGCTCCCCAGGCCTTCTTAAAGCCGATGTCGGACAAGTACTTCAGAGACTATACACTCACCAGAGTCGGCCCTGATGGCACCCTGCTACTGGATTATGAAGAAACAGGCCTTCCGGATACCTTGAGCGTTGATGAAGGCTATTACCTGCTCACAACCGGGAGGCGTCTTGCCGACGGCAGCGTGCTCGTGCGCCTTGAATTCCTGGACCTGAAGGGAGGGGAGAGCCGTGACCTGGTGCCAGTCGTAAGAGATTCCGGAGACAAACCATCGGTTATAGGTAATATGGATGTGGATTCCCTGCTTCCACAGACAGGCCGTGGCTATTTCCTCCTTGCAATAATGGGAGACAAAGATGAACCTACAAGCCATGCCAGAAGTGAGCTCAAAGCCGCTTCTGACCTCCTTGAATCATGGGGGAGGCCGGTAGTGGAACTTCCCGCAGATACACCTCTTCTGGAGTACGTTCCCGGCCCGCACAATATCCCCGTGATAGTCCTCTGCGACAGCTTTGGCCGCGTGTTTTATGTTTCGAGCGGGTATAATACTTCGCTTGCGGCTGACCTTGAGCGAATAATTCCAAATCTATGAGTTATTTTATCGAAGCCTGTTGTCCGGACATTGAAAGCGTGCGCCGTGCGGTGCAGGCGGGGGCGAAGCGCATAGAACTTTGCGAGGAGTTGGAAATAGGCGGAGTAACTCCGTCTGCCTCACTTATCCGCAGCGCATTGGATGCGGCAGGGGAAGTGCCCGTAAACGTGCTCATACGGCCACGCGGCGGCAATTTCGTATACTCGCCTGAAGAGGAGAAACAGATGCTTCAATCTATAAGGGATTGCAAAATCGCCGGCGTGAACGGAGTCGTTATCGGTGCCCTCAGGTACGACGGTTCTGTCGATACAGATACTCTGTCCAGGCTCGTCAGCGAAGCCGGTTCTCTGGATATCACATTCCATAGAGCATTCGATGAAAGTTCGGACCTCACAAAGGCCCTGGAGGACATTGTCGGGCTTGGAATTAGACGTATACTCAGCTCCGGAGGATGCCCTACGGCGTATGAGGGACGCTTTGTGCTTAGGGAACTGATCCTTCAGGCGGCCGGAAGAATAAGCATAATGCCCGGCTGCGGAGTCCGGGCATCCAATATCGAAGAGATTGCTTCAGTTACGGGAGCAAAGGAGTTTCACGGCTCCAAATTGCCCTAGTCCCTTACAGCTTGAACTTCAGGGCCAATGGCTCCTGAGGCAGTTTTCCGGGAAGTTTCACAGTTACCTTGCCATTCTTGACCGTGGTCTTGAGGGCTTTCCCGGTATTGAGGAGCGTCACTTTACCTTTCGGAAGATTGCCCGTCCATTCCAGGGTGGCCGGCAAGGTTTCGCCATCTGGTAGCGCGTACACGGCGTATAGCGTGCTGCCATCCTTGGAGGCACTGAACCAGATGTTGCCGTCATTGTATTTTTGAGTGATGCGAGTGGCGTATATTGCCTCTCCGCACCTGTTCAGCCAATTGCCGATTTCCTTCAATACCGTCTCGGCACGTGCTTCTATAATGCCTTCAGGAGTTGGTCCCACGCCCAGTACCATGCACCCGCCTTTGGCTACGATTTCAGCCAGCAGGCATATTACCTTCCTGGAGCTCTTATATGGCTGGTCTTTAACCCAGCCCCAGTCTTTGCCAAGCGTAATGCAGGATTCCCAGGGATGGGAAATCTGCCTGGTGGGAACACTCTGCTCCGGGGTCTGGTAGTTTTCATTAGGTCCTTCGATGGTACGGTCCACGCACAGAAGGCCCGGGCTTACGCGACGGGCTTCCGGCAGGATCTCCGGCAGGCCCACTTGATCTCCGGCAATCCAGCCGCCGTCGAGCCAAAGAATGTCCAACTGCCCGTATCGACCTCCGGTGAGTTCTTTTAATTGATTCTGGGTGTATGTTACGTATTTATCCCACCAGTCGGGATGCATTTCCACCTTGTAGTTGATGTGCCTGTTGGGGGTGGCGTAGTAGGGATTCCAGAAGCCGTCGCAGTGCCAGTCAGGTTTGGAAAAATAGGCTCCCACCATGAAGTCCTGAGCACGGAAAGCGTCAAAGACATACTTGGCGAGATCTGCCTTGGGATTGCCCTTGAAAGGACCTGCCTGGGCGATGGAGAAGTCTGTATACTCTGAGTCGAAGAGACAGAAGCCGTCGTGGTGTTTGGTGGTAAAAATCATGTACTTCATTCCGGCGGCTTTGAATACCCGTGCCCATTGCTCCGGATTGAAGTCTACGGGGTTGAAATCCTTTGCCAAACCCCAATACCACTGCTTGTAGCCCTCGTAAGTGCTTCCTTCAGGGCGCACGATCCAGTCCTCGTTGCACAGGTTCCAAGACTCCACGATTCCTGGCACGGAATACAGCCCCCAGTGCATCAGCACGCCGAATTTAAGATCTTGCCACTTGTCCAACTTCTCCAGAACCGCCTTGTCCGTGGGCCATTCGTATCCACTTGTGGTATTATCCTGAGCCAGCGCCTGCAGGCAGACCAGTATCAATGCCGAAAGTATGACTATCCGTTTCATGTCGTAAATATACCGTATTTTTCTGTCTTACGAGGCAGAATTCAAATAAAGATTCGTATCTTCGTGAAAGAAAAATGTCGATGGAAACCGACCGTATAATCCTCCGCCCCATGCGTGTGCTGAGGCTTGAACTATAGTTGTTTTTGTAAATGAAACGTGAAGACGAGATAGCGAGGGTAACCCTTACAGGCAGCGTGGTGAACCTGCTTCTTGTGGGCCTCAAGGCCGTTGCCGGCGTGGCCGGGCATTCAGCCGCCATGATATCGGATGCGGTGCATTCCCTCTCGGATTTTGTGACGGATATCGTTGTGCTGGTATTCGTTCGTGTGAGCGCCCGGCCTCAGGACGATGATCACGACTACGGTCACGGCAAGTACGAGACTATTGCCACGCTTTTCATCGGGCTGGCCCTGGCAGCGGCCGCGATAGGCATCGTGGTGTCCGGGGCACAGAAGCTCGCTGCGTGGCTGCAGGGCGAAGATCTCCAGGCTCCCGGCATGCTCGCCCTCTGGGCCGCACTCGCCTCTATCGTCGTCAAGGAAATACTCTACCAGTATACTCGCATCAAGGGGAAGAAGCTGGACTCTCCGGCTTTGGAGGCGAATGCCTGGCATCATCGCTCCGATGCTCTGAGTTCCATCGGTGCTGCCATAGGTATCGGCGGTGCCATCCTGCTCGGGAAGCGCTGGACGGTTCTGGACCCGCTGGCCTCTATCGTGGTGGGCGCCATGCTGGTTAAGGTGGCCTGGGATCTTCTGGGACCCAGTTTCAGCGAACTAACGGACAGCTCTCTTCCTGCCAATACGGAAAACGAGATGCTTGAAATTATACGCAGTGTGGATGGAGTGGAAGATCCTCATAATCTGCGTACCCGTCGCATAGGGAACCGAGTCGCGGCTGAGGTACACATCCGCATGGATGGAACCCGCACCCTGGCTGATGCCCACGAGAAGGCCTCGGAGGTGGAGCGCCGCTTCAGGGAACGCTTCGGCCTCGAATCCCATATCATCATCCACATGGAACCTTTGAAATAAGATGAAAAAGATAGGGTTTTCAAACTGGTTACAGGTTTTATTGACAGAACATTGTAATGAGATTCAGGCACACCAATAGACAGGGCTTCTGGTTCGGCTTCATAGACTTTTTCACAGCCGGACTGTTTTTTCTGTTCTATATGCCGCTCGGTGGTCTCCAGGACGAATTGGATGAGATACTTGGCCACAGAACGCAGCGCTACTGGCTTGCATATCTGCTCGGAATACCTACACTGTTCATTTATACGCTGGTGTGGATGGCAAATATTGCCGAAGAATTAAAGTCGAAGGCAATGGAACTGGGTGTTGAAGGTCCATACACATCCTGGTGGCATATGTTCGGCTGGAACGTTTTCGGAGTGCTCTTTATGGGGCCGGAAATCGCCACATGGCGCTTTTTCGATACACTGAACAAGGTTGAAAATAAACTGAATAGAAATCATGAAAGCAATCAACACAACTAAAGCACCGGCCGCTATCGGCCCTTATAGCCAGGCAATAAACAGTGGCGCCGGCATCGTGTTCGTTTCCGGACAGCTTCCCATAGATCCTGCAACCGGCTCCTTCCCGGAAGGCGGAGTCCGCGAGCAGACCAGACAGTCCCTGCTGAATGCGCAGGCTATCCTTAAGGAGGCCGGACTCGCTCTGGGCAACGTGGTCAAGACTACCGTATTCCTTGCCGACATGTCCTACTTTGCCGCCATGAACGAAGTCTATGCGTCATTCTTCACGGCACCTTATCCAGCCCGTAGTGCCGTTGCCGTTAAAACCCTGCCAAAGGGCGCCCTTGTGGAAATAGAGTGTATTGCCGCGCTTTAACATTTATCAGTATTTTTGTAAACATGAAATCATTCCTGTGGTCCTTGTTGAACGTTGTCTGTGAAATGGCCCCATATCTGTTGCTGGGTTTTCTCATAGCGGGTATACTGCATGTTTTTGTGCCGCAGGGATTTTATAGGAAGTATCTGTCAAAGGACAACAAGTTTGCGGTCCTGTGGGCAGCATTGCTGGGCGTACCGCTGCCGCTTTGTTCCTGCGGTGTGATTCCTACCGCCATAGGTCTACGGAACGAAAAGGCTTCCAAAGGAGCTGTAGCCTCCTTCTTGATTGCCACTCCGCAAACGGGAATTGATTCTATTCTGGCTACGTTCTCGTTGATGGGGCTGGGATTTGCAATCATCCGGCCGGTAGCAGCGCTGATTACCGGCGTTTGCGGGGGATTGCTGGTGAACCGGCTTGTTCCTGAAGATGATGCAGCAGTTTCATCCGGGGCCTCCTGCAACGTAGAGACGGGAAACAAGATATGGCGCGTGTTGAAATACGCCTACTTCAAAATGATTCAGGACATCGGCGGGCGCCTTGTCATTGGTCTTTTGGTGGCGGCACTCATCCAAGTTGTCATCCCGGATGAGTTCTTTCTGCATTTCGGCAGTCAGCCGCTTCTTCAGATGCTGGTGATCCTGATAGTGGCCGTGCCTATGTACATCTGCTCCACCGGCAGCATTCCGGTTGCGGCGGCTCTGATTATGAAGGGTTTGTCTCCGGGCGCTGCGCTTGTAATGCTGATGGCCGGACCGGCCGTGAACCTTGCCTCCATCCTGGTGGTGAGGAAGGCTATGGGAAGGAGGTTTACGTGGATTTACCTGCTGGTCATTGTCTGCTTTGCCATTCTCTTCGGATTGTTGGTCAATGCCATAGGAATAACTGTAAGGCCAATGGTTGCCGTTGATCCTTGTTGCGCGGCGGAGGCAATGATGCCCGGCACGTTCAAGCTCATCTGCGCGATTGTATTAACCCTGCTTATATTATTCGCACTCACTATGAAACTGTTTGAAAGATTCTCCCATAAAGCCGCAGATCCCGATACGGCGGTCTATACAGTTGAAGGCATGCATTGCAGTCATTGCGAAGCAGCCGTTTGCCGCGCCGTCGAGGATATCCCCGGTGTGGAGTCGGCCAAAGCAAACGCTTCCCGCAAGACTTTGACCATTAAGGGATCGGCAGCTGAAGATGCCCTCCGTTCGGCGGTCGAAAATGCCGGATATACATTCAAAGGAAAGAAATGAAACAAGATTACTTCGAAAAGGCCGATGTGGCCGTCACCATCTGTGACAAGGACGGAACCATACTGGACATGAATCAGAAGTCCAGGAAGACGTTCATAAAACCAGGGATGCCTGAAATCATCGGCCAGAATGTGCTTGATTGCCATCCGGAACCCGCGCGTTCACTCCTGGCAGATATGCTGAAGAATCCCCGTTCGAATGTCTATACGGTCGAAAAGGAAGGTGTGAAAAAGTTGATCTTCCAGACACCTTGGTATAATGGTGATGAATATGCCGGCTTTATGGAATTGTCCATAGTGCTGCCGGAGATAATCCCCAACCGTGTAAGAAAACCTAAACAATAGCATTTTGTGCAAGGCAGATGAGCCCGGTATTCACAGCGTTAATGATTCCGTTCCTGGGGACAGCCCTGGGATCGGCGTTCGTATTCTTCATGAAGCGCGATATGCCCGCAATGCTTCAAAAGGTGCTGCTGGGGTTCGCCTCCGGCGTGATGGTGGCGGCGTCCGTGTGGTCGCTTATCATTCCGGCTATCGAAATGGGCGAGGGAGCAGCGGCGGTCGTACCGCCGACCATCGGCCTGTTGGCCGGATTTGCCTTCCTGTTGCTGATTGACTATGTGACGCCGCACCTTCACGCTAATGGAGAAAGTGAAGGCCCCAGGAGCCGGTTGTCCCGCACAGCTAAATTAGCACTTGCGGTAACCATCCACAACTTCCCGGAAGGAATGGCAGTAGGCGTTGCCATTGCAGGCGCATTGACGGCCGATTTCAATATGGCCGGAGCCTTGGCGCTGTCGCTGGGTATTGCTATCCAGAACGTCCCTGAGGGGGCAATTATTTCAATGCCGTTAAGGGCTGAAGGTAATTCCCGTTGGAAAGCCTTCGGCATTGGCGCGCTTAGCGGAATCGTTGAACCCATTGGCGGCGCGCTGGTGCTGCTGTTGGCGACCTCAATCATCGGCATTATGCCATATATGCTGGCCTTTGCCGCTGGAGCAATGCTGTATGTCGTAGTGGAGGAACTGGTACCGGATTATTCTCAGGGCAAGCACTCCAACATCGGCACCGTAGGTTTTGCCCTCGGTTTCGCGCTGATGATGGTCCTGGATGTGGTGCTAGGGTAATTAACCAGTTCTATTTTCCGATGCAGAAGATAGACTGTATTTAAGGTCAATCAGTTACGCGATTCGTGGTACAAATGCGGTACAGAATCTAACGAAACAAGGATTAACACGCATTACTGCTTGTTGATGGGGAAGTAGCCACCGGTCTTCTTTGAATCTTGATGGCCAATAAGTTCTTTTTTTCTTAGCGCGGAGAGATGCCTATCGATTGTAGCCAAACTTTTTCCTGCGAGAACTGCAATCTGCGGGGCGTTGATTCCAGGATGAGAACGAACGATGCGGTAGGTCTCTTTTATTCCCTCATTCAGTCCATTTTAATCCCTCATTTATCCCCTCATTTAATCCCTCAATTGATGGGATATTTGATGGATTACCACTCAAATATGGTGTGAGCGGGGTTTTGAATCGGAAGATGATGCGAGTAATCCAGGGAGCCTTGATGAATTCAGGCTTGGGGAGACCGGCAAATATTTAAACATTTGAGGATAATTGATAGCAAGACTGTCGTACGAAAACCGTATATTTGTGAGTTACAACTGCAGTCACATGATTGACGAGATAAAAGCACAAGAACTGATTGCCCAAGGAGAAGGACAGCACGTAGAACTCAAACAAGAGGTTCCCTCGAAAGTAAGGGAGCTTAGCGAAGAAGTCTGCGCCCTCGCCAATGCGACCGGCGGGTACATTCTACTTGGCGTTGACAACGATGGCAAGTTCACCGAAGGCTTCACCATAGGCAATAGCAAGCGCTCTGCTCTGCGGGATTCCGTGGACCAAATCGAACCCCAGGTCGATTGCGAGATATACCCGCTTAATGTCACAGGCCACGAAATCTGGGTAATGGAAGTCAAAGAAGGAGAGGACAAACCCTACTTCTGCTCCGGAGCCGTCCACATCCGCCGCGGAGCCAACTCCCAGAAGCTTCGTAAACCGGCCGATGTCCGCAAGATCTTCGATGATGCAGGAAAGCTCAACTTCGATATGGGCGTCTGCTCCTGGTTCAAGTGGGAAGATGTCTCTGAAGAAGCCGTCCGCGACTTCAAGCGCCAAGCCGGCATCACATCCGAGGCCTCCAGCAAAGAGCTCATCACCAATCTCGGACTCCTCACGGAAAAGGGCGAAATAACCAACGCTGTCCCGATGCTCTTCTCCGATGCCTGTGGCAAGCGATTCATCAATGCAATCATCCATTGCGTCCGCTTCAAAGGCACCGAGAATGTCCATATTATTGACTCCAAGACATTCGAAGGCCCGCTCCTCTCGCAGTACAACAACGCCACGGCCTGGATCAAACAATATCTGGCAGTCGAATACGTCATGCATGGCTTCGACCCGCGTCAGGAAATCTGGGAACTGCCACTCGACGCCATCAAAGAAGCCCTGACCAACGCCCTCTGCCACCGCGACTACTTCGATTCCGGGGCCAAGATCATGGTACAACTCTACGATGACCGTCTCGAAATCTCCAACCCCGGCGGTCTGCTGCCCTATGTCGCAGCAGACTTCGGCCACCGCAGCCGCTCCAGGAACCCGCTCATCTTCAGGATGTTCACCCGGATGCATCTTGTTGAAAGCGTCGGCACCGGCATCCCACGGATCGCCCGTATCCTATCGGATGATGGATTCCCGCCGGCCGAATACAAGACCGAGGGATTCTTCACGACAACACTCTGGAAGAAAAAGCCGAGTTCTACCGAACAGGCAGAAGAAAATAAGGAGAAAAATCAGGAGAAAAGTAAGGAGAAAACGGAGGAGAAAGTCCTGCGCCTCATTACTGCCGACCCGCGTATTACGACAGCCGAACTTGCTGCAGAGTGCGGCTTGAACGATAATACGATCTATAAAGCTGTCCGAAAACTTCGTGAGAGCGGCAGAATTCAACGCAAAGGAGGAGATAAAGGAGGGGAGTGGATTGTGCTGAAACCATAAGCCCATCCGCCGAATGAGAGTACTGGACAATCTTGAGAATTATGGCATCCCGTCGGGATTTCATCTGACTGAAGAACAATCCGGGAACAAGGATACACTTTTTCCAACGAGTTTTCAAATATCCATCGTAATTTTTCCAACGAGTTTTTAATAATTCTCCGTAATTTTTCCAACGAGTTTTGCCCGAATTGACCCATTTTTCTGAACGAATCATTTGCTCAACGCTATGCGCTGGCGCGTTCCCGGATGGGGCCTGGGTGTGTCGCGGGACGATCATATACAGAAAGCCCTCCGCAGTCTCGCGACTGCGGAGGGCGAACAGTTTAGGTTAAGTCCGAAGACTGGGAGACACCGTTGGACTGGCCTTCGATGGCTTCGATAACTAGGAAGATGCCGCCGTTGCCGGCGAGGGCCTGGGCGAGCTTGAAGGTGAAGGTGTCACCCTGGCACACGATGGTGGCAGAGGAAGGGTTCTCCACACCCAGAAGGGTGGGAGGCACGAGAACCGGCTGGCCGCCGCAGGCGACGATCCAGTAGTTCAGGCGGGTGATAGAAGGGCTCCCGGACGATTATGGCCCCTGGGAGCGGTGGGGGACTGACCTGCACGGCGAGCTGGCGGTTGTGGAGCAAGCGCAGCGAGCGGAGCGAACCTTCCTTTATAACGGCTGCGAAGCAGACGTTTCTATCGGCCTTGATGATTAAAAACGGAATGCCAGGCCGCCGCTCAAGGTGAAGAACCAGCGGAGGGGTTGTGTGTCTGTACTCGTGACGCCTACACCCTTTTCTCCCCTTGATGATTGATACGCCAGGCTGTTAATCAGATTGTAGTGGAAAGCTGGTGTGAGTTTGAGATCGAAGCGCCAGATGCTGTAATTGAGGGCCATACCGGCGTCGAGGGTTAGGGAGAAGGCGTTTTTCTTTTCCGTCCAAGTGTTTTCCCAATACTGATAAGATGCACCCCAGGCGGATTCGTGTTTGGAACAGGACTGGCCGGCAATGTAACCGGGCGTGATTCCGACGAAGTACTCTATGTCACTGAAAAGATTCATGAGGAACCCGCCGGCAAGGCTGCCGACTGTACCGTATCCATTGCCATACAGGATATTGTTCTCCATGGCATCGGCCGCGCCGACAGCACCTGAATAGATGCGCTCCTTGGTTGTGCGGGCTTTCGTCCTGTATGCGAATGCGACGGGCACGCCGAAAGCATTGGCCACATCGGACACCGAAGGGCTCCACTGTAGGCCTGCACGAAAACCGAGTCCGTTCCAGTAAAACTGGCCATAATTCAAGCTGAGGACGGCGTCACTTTCTACGCCCTTATACATCGGGACATTGACACCAGCTGAGAAAGATATATCTTTTATTTGGGCAGCTGCACTCAAGCTCATCAGGGAGGCGACTGCAACTATGATTATTTTAAAAACGCGTTTTGTCATATATCTTTTGTAGATACAAATTTCGGACCCTAATGAGTTTTGTTAGCTGCTTTAACCGCTTACCTATTGACATCGGCCACTGTCCATTTGCCCGTCTGCCCGAAAATGGCTAAATTCACAGTCAATCTGTTTGGCCTGAATCGAATATGACCATTGACCTCCATAAGTGGACCTTTGCTGACCGCGAAGCGCTGATGGCGCTCTGCAATGCCGTTGACAGGACCTTCCTGTCGGACCGGCTGCCTTATCCTTACACTGAGGCGGATGCCGACTGGTGGCTTGGGATGGTGGCCGAAAATGACGGCAAGGAGGGTGTCCCGGCGTAAGGTCGATGAAGACGGAAAAATCACCGTCAACGGACGGCCAGCGGTATGGCGTGGCGCGTTCCAGGGATGTTCGCGGCACACCCCCTACACAGCAAGACCCCTGTAACCCATAAAGGCTGCAGGGGCATAATTGCTTCAAAAAAACGAAACGTTAGAATACGTAACTTAGGCTAAGTCCGGTTGCCGTTTCCGTGCTGAGAAAGCCATACTGCATGTTATATGCAAAGTCGAACTCGAGAGCCAGGCGGAAGCGCCAGATTTGCAAGCCGATTCTCGGGCCAATTGTACCATAAATACTGGTGTCTGATGTTCCGGTTGATGCTTTCTCTATCATCATTCCTGCGCCTGCACCCGCGCCGATGTAAGGTCTGACAACCTTTGCCGGCCGCATTATAAAATCGGCAACGGCCTTGGCTCCAACTTGATTGAACACAATTCCCCAAGTAGGGCCTCCGGTAGGTGCAGACTTGCCGGTTCCGTATTTATAGTAGATCCTTCCGCCCAAGTCAAACCGGTCGCTGATACTGTTTCTATACTCGAAATGTACTCCAGGGCCCAAAGTCCTGCCAGGCCCGCCAACGGCACCAAGAATGCCATAAGCGTTAATTCCAGCACCTACCTCATATGAATGCTTTCCCTGTTCTTGTGCCATACAAGGCACAATAGTAGTCGCAAAGAGAAATACAATAAAGAATGCAATACGTTTCATTGTCTATGCTTTGTATGTAAATGCAAGTTGCTCAAGAATCTTGCATAAAGATGAAAAAATAGTGCTGGCCGTTGCAATTATTTCATAATTCAAGAGCAAAGTTACTGAAAACACGGGAAATGAAAAAGCCCCAGCACTTGAAGTGCCAGGGCATACAGGTTTAGGTTTGGCCCGGATGACCGGGAGCGGCTTAGGCGCCGGCTTCCCACTTGGTCTCCGCCAGCATGACCTGGGACTTGACGCCGGTGCTGGAGTCAACCAGGTAGTAGCGGAAGAAGATCTTCGGCGCAGCTGCGCTGGGGGCACCGTTCTTGGCCACGTAGTCGGCACGGATGTCGACAGCGGCGGCGGTGGGTTCCTCCACGAGCTTGATGGCAGCTGCTGAAGCATGGGCACGGCTCACACCGTTGGACTTGCCCTCGGTGGCCTCGATGACCAGGAAGATGCCGCCGTTGTCAGCGGGAGCCTGGTCCAGCTTGAAGGTGAAGGTGTCACCCTGGCACACGATGGTGGCGCCGGAGGGGTTCTCCACACCGACGAGCTCGGGATGGCGGTCTATTTCCCGATGCAAAACCGGCTGAAGATATTCCCGAGCAGGTCGTCGGTGGTCACCTCCCCGAAAATACTTCCAAGTTCAGCTATCGCATCGCGGAGATCCTGGGCCAGCAAATCGGTTGAGGCTTTGCGCTTAAGGCCGATGGAGACCTGTCTGAGGGAATCCAGGGCGCGTTCCAGAGCCTCGTAGTGGCGCAGGTTGGTTACGAGCGTCTCTCCGTTCCAGTCGGCTATGCCGGCAGTCGCCACCAACTTCTCCCGGAGGGCGTCCAGTCCTTCTCCCGTCCGGGCCGAGACATCCAGCACTTCCAGGCCCTGGGGAACCGGAATCTCCTTGGATACCAGGTAGGACGCCAACTCGGCCGCCAGTTTTTCCGGATCCAGATCGTAGGTGCCGAATGCCGGGTATTTCAGTTCGAAGCAGCCGTATGATCGGTCCTTGGTGGGAAATTCTTCCGGGGCGATGGCATCGTAACTGTCCACCTTGTTGCGCAGTACGATGAGGGCCTTGCCGCTGCCGGCGAGTTTCCCGGCGATAGCGGCGAAGCTCTTTTGAACGTCCGAGAGGGGAGCGCAGCCGTCGAGTACGGCCACCACCGTCTGAGCCCGGGAGATGCTGCCGTAGGAGCGCTCAATGCCTATCTTTTCGATGCTGTCGCCGCTTTCCCGGAGGCCGGCGGTATCGATGAAGCGGAAGAGTATGCCGCCCAGCGTAACAGTCTCCTCAACCGTATCGCGCGTGGTTCCGGGGATGTCGGAGACGATGGCCCTCTCTTCGCCCACAAGAGCGTTCAGAAGGGTGCTCTTGCCTGCGTTTACGGGGCCCACTATTGCGACCGGAACCCCGTTGCGTATGGCATTGCCGGTGCGGAACGATTCCACCAGCTTCTCCACGTGGGCCGTGGCCTTGTCGAGCAGACGCTCAAGCTGGGCGCGGTTGGCGAATTCCACATCCTCCTCGCTGAAGTCGAGCTCCAGCTCCAGCAGGGAGGCCAGATTCAGCAGCTCTTCCCGGAGGCCCTTGAGCTCCGAGGAATAATTGCCTTTGAGTTGGCTGAGCGCGACTTTATGGGAGACTTCGGAACCAGAAGCGATGAGGTCGGCCACCGCTTCGGCCTGGGAGAGATCCATCTTTCCGTTTATAAAGGCCCTGCGGGTGAATTCCCCGGGTTCGGCCATGCGTCCTCCGGCAGCGACCAGCAGCTGCAGAATCTTCTGCACGATAAAAGCGGAAGCGTGGCAGGAAATCTCCACGGAGTCTTCTCCGGTATAGGAATGCGGAGCGCGGAAGATGCTTACAAGAACTTCGTCGACTCCCTGCACGGTGCCGTATTTGAGGGTATAGCCCTCGGAAGATAGGGCGGCGCCGGTGCGGAAGCTGATGATGCTGTCGGCAAGCCTGAGGGCGTCCGGCCCGCTGACCCTTATTATGGAAATGGCCCCTCCTCCCATTCCGGTGGCAGGTGCGCAGATGGTATCTCCAAAGCGATTCATGCTTCGAAGATACGAATTATTGAAGAATTATTCCTATATTTGCAGCGTTTCCGGTTCCGGAAGCACTTTTCACACATCTTCTAATAATATTTTCCATGCCACACAGCCTTTTTGAGCTGAGCAAGATGTCAAGGGAAAACCTTGAAACAATTGCCAAAGAACACGAAATAAAAAAGATCAAATCTCTCGATAACGAGAATCTCGCATACGCCATACTGGATGCGGAAGCTGCGGCGGAGGCAAAGAAAGCCCCGGCAGAAAAGCCCAAGGCCCGCCGCGGCCGTCCCCGCAAGGAAGCGTCAGAGGCTGCAAAACCAGCCGAGCCGGTAAAGGCGGAAAAGACCCCCGAGGCTCCCGCAAAGCCGAAGGAGGCTCCTGCAAAGCAGGAAGAAGCTCCCGCTCAATCGCAGGCAAAGAAGCGCGGCCGTCCTAAAAAGAACGCCGATGCTCCTAAGGCAGAAGCCCCCAGGCAGGAAGAACCCAAGGCGGAAAAGCCCAGGGAAGAGTCTCCCGCAAAACAGAATGCCCAGGATACCGCCCGTCAGCAGATAAATGAAGCGCGAGACGAGTACCTGAAGCCGCACCAGCAGGGCCAGAAGAACCAGCAGAACGGCCAGAACAATCAGAATAACCAGAACAACCAGCCAAAACCGAAGGCCCCCGAGTTCGAGGGCACGGTGGTGGCCACCGGTGTGCTGGAGATCATGCCCGACGGCTACGGCTTCCTCCGCAGCTCGGACTACAACTATCTGAATTCTCCGGACGACATCTACGTCGCCCAGCAGCAGATCAAGCAGAACGCCCTCAAGAACGGCGACACCGTTACCGGAGAGATCCGTCCTCCGCGCGAAGGCGACAAATACTTCCCGCTGGTAAAGATTACCATGGTGAACGGCCGCAAACCGGAATTCATCCGCGACCGCGTGCCCTTCGACTTCCTCACCCCGCTCTTCCCGGACGAGAAGTTCAACCTCACCGGAGGCACCCATGCCGCCGACCCGTCCTGCCGCATAGTGGACATGTTCTCGCCCATAGGCAAGGGCCAGCGCGGTCTCATCGTCTCCCAGCCCAAAACTGGTAAGACCATGCTCCTCAAGAGCATAGCCAATGCCATCGCGGACAATCATCCGGAGGTCTACGAAATCGTGCTCCTCATCGATGAGCGTCCCGAGGAAGTTACCGACATGCAGCGCAGCGTCAAGGCCGAGGTTGTGGCCAGTACCTTCGACGAGCCGGCCGACCATCACGTGAAGGTGGCCAACATGGTGCTTGAAAAGGCCCGCAGGCTCGTTGAATGCGGTCACGACGTGGTCATCCTCCTGGACTCCATCACCCGTCTCGCACGCGCCTACAACACCGTCCAGCCGGCATCCGGTAAGGTGCTCACCGGCGGTGTGGACGCGAACGCCCTCCAGAAGCCCAAGCGCTTCTTCGGCGCGGCCCGTAACATCGAAGGCGGCGGCTCGCTGACCATCCTTGCAACAGCTCTCACCGAGACCGGCAGCAAGATGGACGACGTCATCTTCGAAGAGTTCAAGGGCACCGGCAACATGGAGCTCCAGCTCGACCGCAACCTGTCCAACCGCCGCATCTTCCCGGCAGTGAACGTGATCCTTTCCGGCACCCGTCGCGACGACCTTCTCCTCCCGCGCGAAAAGGCCCAGAGGATATGGATACTTCGCAAGCTTCTCGCCGACATGAACCCGCTCGAGGCCATGAATTTCATGCTTCAGCTCATGGACGAGTACAAGACCAACGAAGACCTGCTCGACAACATGAGCAAGGTTTCGCCCCGCGACGCGAAGCACTACGATTATTAATCTGTAGCGGCTACGCACAAAAAAACTCCGGCGTTTAGCGTCGGAGTTTTTTATATCTGCAGAGCACTAGTTATCCCAGTAGCTGGAACTCTTGCGGAAGCGCAGCAGGTCGGCCAGGGCGCTGGCGTTGGCGCGGATGAGGAAGTTGTAGCTCTGCCACTGCCCGAGAGGCACCCAGGACACGCTGATGGTGAAACAGTGCAGATCATACGTGGCGCTGAGCTGCGTGGTTGTAATCTTCTTGGCCTGAAGGTCGAAGCCAGACGAGGCGTTCACGCTCATTCGGGGCGAGAGCTTGATATTGCCCGATGTTGAAACCGTCTGGGTGATGTTCTTCTTGGGCTCCAGCAGATTGAGGGTGCTGTTATATACCTGGCTCAGGGAGCAGCTGAATGAATAGCTGAAATTGATGCTCCACGGCACGTTGGGGTTGGTATAGTAGAGCCATCCACCGGGGATGTATTCTCCGGTTACGGGATGATAATAGATCCTCTGATAATAGTCGGCAGGGGAGGATGAGCCTCCGCCTTCGCTCTTGGTGCCGTCATTGCCGTTCATCGTGCCCTTTCCGGAAAGAGAATAAGACAGCGAAGCCGATGCATTGGTGAAGCGGGCGAGGCCCTGACCTGCCTGGAAGGCGTATTTGTTATACTTTTTGCCCTTTTCATCGATGGCATACGGATCGAAGTTGGCGCTTGCGCTCACGCTCACTTTTCCGAACAGGGAAGTGCTCATGCTCATTGACCAGGTGTTCATCTTGAGCGAGTCCGCAAGGAAATTGTAGCCGCTTCGGATGCTGAACTGATCTATGAGCTTCACCTTCTTGCTGCCCTTGCCGGTGGTGTCGGCCAGGTCGCGCACCTTGGCTTCCAGGTTATTGCCTATGCTCCACGACATGGTGGCGCTTTTGCCCTTGCCCGGAGGCGAATTGATCTGACCGGAGTAGATGTTGTATTCGTATTCGCGCGCGACACCGGTGGTGTCGGTGTAATAGAGGGTGCGGTATCCGTTTGCGGCCGTGCCCTTTTCGGGGCTGAGAGACAGCGAGAGCGACGGGGAGACAACGTGGCGCACGGCCTGAATACGGTGGTATTTACCGAAGTTGTACATACCGTACAGACGCGTGCTCATGGAAAGGCCGCCGCTGTAGTTTTGGGTGATGCCGAAGTGCGAGAATTGCGGACTGAGCTTGCTCTCCACCTTGTTTGTCTCCGGATTGAAATAATAGTCCGTGGTGCGGAAGAACCAGTTCTGGCCATAGCTTATCGAGGGCGAGAAGTTCAGGTAGCGCAGCAGGGTGAAACTCGGAAGGCCGATGTTGAAGTTGTGCGACATGCCGTTCTGGAACTTGTCCGTAAAGCCGTCCTGCATGAATTCCGAGGCCTTGAAGTTGATCTTGTTCTGCAGGGCCGTGTTATATCCGAACGAGACCTTTTCGTAGAATCTTTCCTTGCCAACGCGATTCTTGCGCTTGAAGGGATAGAATGTGGAGACGCTGAAGTTGAGCGAGGGGAGTGTGAAGGTGTACGAAGAGTCCCTGGAGTTCTGGGAGTGCAGGGCGTTGATGCTCAGGTTGGCCTTGCCTCCGAAGTTGTGCGACCAGCTGATGGAGGATGATATCTGGTTCTGGAGAGCCTCGTTCACCGAACGGGAGTTATATCTGCTGTTCGAGGGGCTGGAGAAGTTCACCGATGCGCTGAAACTGGTTCCGGGGTGGGCCTTGGAATCCTGCTGGTGGCTCCAGCGGACGCCGAAGTTCTTGGTTTCGTTGAAGTCTGCGCTGCCCTTTTCTCCGGTACGGTCGTCGGAATAGTTTAGGGAGAAGTTACCCGTGAACTTGTAATTGACTTTGTATCTGGAGTTAACGTCCAATGCCCAGGAACCGAGGGAGTATAGGTCTCCGGTGACGGACAGGTCGAAGTAATCGCCGAATACGAAGTACATGCCGAGGTCTTTCATATAGAAGCCTCGGGCGGTTTCCTCACCGAACGACGGCATGAGCAGGCCGGTGGCCCTCTTAGGCCTTTCCGGCACGAAGCCGAACGGCAGATACAGGGGGATGTGCACGTCTTCCACTACCATGTGCGCGGGACCGAACACAATCTTCTGCGAGGGCTTGGTGACTACCTTGGCATTGTAGAGCTTGAGGTAGTAGTGCGGCTCTTCGGCGTCGCAGACAGTGTATTTACCGCCCAGAATATTGATGGATTCGTCGGGCATCATCTTGATGCTGTTGCCCCTGAGGATGCCGTCGTCCTCGTTGGTGACCATATTGGTGATGCGGGCCTTCTTGGAGTTGAAGTTGTACCGCAGGTCCTGCATTTCATATGTTTTCCTGCCCTGGGTCATCACCGGCCGGCCCTTCCATTCTCCGGCAAGCGAGTCGTATACGCCGTAGGCATGCACCGTACCGGTAGACATGTCGTACTCCATGCGCTCTGCGGTGAGTTTCATGTCCTGATAGGTGACGGAGACGTCGCCGTAGTAGTAGATGAGGCGCTTACCTTCAGAGAAGACCTCGACCACGGAGTCGCGGGCGGTGGAGAAGGCGGGAGCGGCGATGGAACTCTCTTTCATGAGAGCGGCCGAATCGGCCCGGAAGAGGGAGTCGGCCCGGTGCAGGGAATCCCTTCTGGCCAGTTCGGTGGAATCCGGCAGCACGACCTTCTTCTCAGCCACCTGGGAAGAGAAGGTGGGATCGCTTCGCCTTCGTGGCCGCTGGGCATCGACAGCTACAGTACAGAGGCACAAAAGTACCGCCGTGAGCAGAATGTATGGAATTTTCCCTGTTTGCAATTATTTATTATATTTGCAAAGTACAAAAGTAAGTTATTTTTGTGAAACACGCAATCTGCATAGCCCTCTCTTTGCTTCTCACGGCAATTATCGCGCCGGCGCAGAATAATACGCTCAAGCTCTCCACAGTAGTGATAGATGCCGGTCACGGTGGAAAAGATGCAGGTGCGGTGAGCAAAGACTCCAAAACATACGAAAAAACTCTCGCGCTCGATATAGCAAACCGCCTCGCGGCGCGTATCAGAGCCGAATTGCCTTCGGTAAAGGTAGTGCAGACTCGCAGCACCGACGTGTTCGTGGAACTCCGTGAACGTGCGGCCATAGCCAACAGGGCCGGAGCCAACCTCTTTGTGTCCATTCACATCAACTCCAACAAGAGCACCTCGCCAAACGGCTATTCCGTGCATATTCTGGGCCAGTCTTCCAATAAAGACCGCGACCTTTTCGCATACAACATGGACGTGGTAAGCCGGGAGAACTCGGTTATCCTCCTGGAAGACGACTACAAAACCAACTATCAGGGCTTCAACCCCTCGGATCCGGAGTCGTACATCTTCCTCCAGCTCATGCAGAACGCCTATCTGGAACAGAGCCTGCTTTTTGCCAGCGCGGTTTCGCAGCATCTGGAGGGTGGCCCCATCAAGGCCAACCGCGGCATCAGCCAGAACCCCTTCTACGTGCTCTGGAAAACCGCAATGCCAGCCGTTCTGGTGGAACTCGGTTTCATCTCCAACCAGGCCGACCTCGCCGAACTCCTTAAGGAAGATTCCCGTCAGGACATAGCCGACCGTCTTTTCGAGGCATTCAAGGAGTATAAGAGCGAGTACGACGGTACGATAGACCTTAGCCGTCCGGAGGCAAAGCCGGCCGAAAAGCCGCAGCCCACCGCCACCCAGCCGGCCGTCAAGCCGCAAGCGGACCCCTCTGAAACCCGTGCCACCCTCGGCACCGTAAGAGGGGGGACCACGAGCGAAGCGAATGGTGGGGCCGAACGCAGTGAGGCGGTTTCAGAGAGATCCGCTGGAGGCGTGGCCCCAGTGCCGGCGCAGCCGGCGTCTCCCGTACTCTACGGCACGCAGATTTTCGCAACCTCGCGTCCCCTCGAAGAGGGCGATCCCCGCTTCCTCGGCTGGAAACCGGAAGTGGTGCGCCTCGGCTCTCTGTACAAGTATATCATCGGCGTGAGCGAATCTCCGGACCAGGCCCGAAAGAACAACGTGGCCATCAGGGAGGAGTATCCGGGAAGCTTCATGGTAAGCATTTCCGACGGCGTCACGACCCGCTTCAAATAGGGGAGCGGACTCCTGTTTAAAAAAAAGTTAAAAATAATCGTCCGGGAGTGTATAATATCTCCGGATTTGTAATACTTTTGCACCGCAATTTACAGTCATTTTTTATGCGGAGTGAAAAAGTATTCTCGAACTACCTGTGAGCTGATTGATTTAGTCAGTTCCGGTGCAGAACTTAAAGATTTGTTAATCAAATCGATTGCCAAAGCTAAGGCAATAAATCCCGACAAGGATACCAATCCTGCACAGAGTCTGGAAGATTTTTTCGCTTTTATAGAGTGGAGCCTCACCACGCTCCCGCGTTTCATTCTTAATCTACCACAAGGTTCGTCGCTCTACGACCATATGGATCAGGGCGTGGACTACCTGTATTTCCTTCTGGATCAGCCGCTTGAGGAACTGGAGGGCAAGGGATACTTCTTCCCGTCGCTCCAGTACCATGAGCCGCTCCGCAGCTGGCTGAAGGATTATTGCAAGCAGTGGGGAGCCTTCCTTTCCACTCCCGAGTCCTGGAAACCGGAATATGCCGCAGACTTCTATGCGGACCCTGCCTTTGGGGTAACCAAGGGGTGGTACGAGGATGCGGAAAACTGGAAATCCTATAACGACTTCTTCTCTCGCCGTCTGCGCGACGCCTCCCAGCGTCCGATTACGGCTCCCGACGACGCCTCCGTGCTCGTCTCTCCGGTGGACGGCTGGCCGCAGGGTGTGTGGAATATCGATTCCGAGGGTTTCATCGAAAATGAAGTCCTGGTGAAGAGCCGTCGCTTCGACAGTGTGGAAGCCCTTCTAGGACCGGACTGTAAGTATTCCGACTGCTTTGCCGGAGGCACCCTCACCCATGTCTTCCTCGACGTGAATGACTATCACCGCTATCATTTCCCCGTTTCCGGTAAGATCCTGGAGATGCGTAAGATAGAGGGCTGTGACGCCGGAGGGGGAGTGTATCGCTGGAATCCCGAGGTGCGCCGCTACTGGCTCGACAGCCGCAATCCCGGCTGGGAAAGCATTGAAACCCGCGCTTGCGTGGTGCTGGACAATCCAGTGTACGGCAAGGTGGCACTTCTGCCCGTAGGTATGTCCCAGATTTGCTCGGTGAACTTCTCCGAAGGGCTCGCTCCCGGAGTTGAGGTGAGCAAGGGCCAGGAACTCGGATATTTCCTTTTCGGAGGCTCCGATTTCGTGATGGTCTTCGAGAAGAGCGTCCACCTGAATCATCAGGCTGATACCCAGTCCCACATCTTCCTCGGCCAGCCTCTCGGCACGCTCAGCAAATAGTTCACAAAAGCATCTTGTTTGGCAGACAAAGATTTCGTATCTTTGGATGCTATGCGGGATTTTGTGTACTATACTCCTACTGAAGTGGCCTTCGGCCGCGAGAGCGAAGACCAAATCGTTCCTCTTCTCAAGAAATACGGCGCCGGCAAGGTGCTTATCCATTATGGCGGCGGCAGTGCGGTCCGCAGCGGCCTGATTCCCAAAATCAAGGTCATGCTGGATTCGGCCGGCATGCCGTGGGTGGAACTGGGAGGAGTGGTGCCGAATCCGCACCTCAGCCTCGTGTATGAGGGGATAGAACTCTGCAAGCGGGAGGGGGTAGACTTCATCCTGGCGGTAGGCGGCGGCAGCGTCATCGACTCTGCTAAAGGCATAGCCTACGGGATTCGGTATCCCGGCGACGTCTGGGATTTCTTCGACGGTAAGGCGGTTCCGGCGGCATCGGCCCCTGTAGGCGTGGTGCTCACCATCCCTGCCAGCGGCAGCGAAATGTCCGACAGCTGCGTCCTCACCAACACGGAAAAGGGCCAGAAGAGAGGTTGCAACAGCAACTTCTGCCGCTGCCGTTTTGCCGTGATGAACCCGGAGCGCACCTTCACTCTGCCGCCTTACCAGACGGCCTGCGGGGTGACTGACATCATGATGCACAGCATGGAGCGCTATTTCACTCCCGACAGCCCCATGGCCATAACTGACGCGCTTTGCGAGGCCCTGATACGCGATGTGCGCATCACCGGAGAACGCCTTATGTCGGATCCGGAGAACTATGAGCTCCGCGCCTCCATCATGTGGGCGGGAAGCCTTGCGCACAATGGCCTAACCGGCTGCGGGGCCCGTTTCGACTTCGGCACCCATAGGCTTGAACATGAGCTCAGCACGCTCTTCGGAGTGGCCCACGGCGCAGGCCTCGCCGCCCTCTGGTGCCATTGGGCCGAATACGTAATGCAGGTCAATCCGGAGCGTTTCCGCAGTTTCGCGGTGCGTGTTATGGACGTTCCCGACGGCCCGGCCGCAGCGCAGCAGGGGATTGAGGCCATGAGGGCATTCTATCGCCGCATCGGCATGCCCGTCAGCATTCCCGAACTCATCGGCCGGAAGGCCACCGAAGAAGAAATCTCCATACTTGCAGACCGCTGCTCCCGCGGCGGCACGTTCACGGTCGGGAACTTCAAGGTTCTGCACCGTGAAGAAATGCTCGATATTTACCACAAAGCAAATGAATAACAAGCTATTAGCCATCGCTGCGGGGATACTCTTCCTTGCGGCCTGCGGGCCCCGTGAAAAGGCCTTGTCCGATGTCCAGACCCTTTCTGCACCGGATGGAAAACTGGTGCTCACCTTCGGCCTGTCGCCCGACGGCACCCCCACTTACAGTCTCGACCGTGAAGACGTTCCCGTGGTGCTTCCCAGCACTCTGGGCTATGAGTTCCGGGGAAAGCGCGGGAGCCGTTACTTCACCAACTGGGAGCAGAAGGATTTCGAAGGAAACGTGGATTTCCACAGCGGCTTCGTCTTCAAAGGAGCCGAACAGTCCACTTTCGACGAAACCTGGGAACCGATATGGGGCGAGGAAAGCAGCATTCGCAACCATTATAACGAAATGGCGGTCACGCTGGCAAAGCCAGGCGACGGCGCAGAGCAGCTGCTGGTGCTCCGTTTCCGCCTGTATGACGAAGGCCTGGCCTTCCGCTACGAGTTCCCGGAGCAGGGGAGAGCTCTCACCTATTTCGTCGTAAAAGAAGAACTTACGCAGTTCCGCATGGCTGGTGACCACACCGCCTGTTGGATTCCCGGCGACTACGACACACAGGAATACAGCTACACCGTGAGCCGTCTCAGCGAGATAAAGGCAAAAATGCGCGACATTGTGGATTATAACGCCTCACAGCAGGTGTTCTCGCCCACAGGAGTGCAGACTGCCCTCCAGATGCGCACCGACGACGGCCTCTATATCAACATCCATGAGGCAGCAGTGCTGGATTATCCCACGACCAGCCTGAATTACGATCCTCGCACCCGTACCTTCACCACCTGGCTCACTCCCGACGCCGAAGGCTGGAAGGGCCGCATGCAGGCTCCCTGCAAGAGCCCCTGGCGCACTGTGATGGCCGTTGACGACGCCCGCAAGGTGCTGGCATCCCGCCTCATCCTCAATCTCAACGAGCCCTGCGCCATTCCCGACGCAGCCTCATGGGTACATCCGGTGAAGTATATGGGAGTATGGTGGGAAATGATTACCGGTAAAACCCATTGGAGCTATACCGACGATTTCCCGGCCGTTCGCCTCGGGGTAACCGATTATTCCAAGGCCACGCCTCACGGACGCCACGGAGCCACCACTGAGAACGTGAAACGCTACCTCGATTTCGCATCCGCCAACGGCTTTGACGCCCTTCTGATCGAAGGCTGGAACGAGGGTTGGGAAGACTGGTTCGGCTGCCAGAAGTTCGACGTATTCGACTTTGTGACCCCGTACCCCGACTTCGACCTGCCCGGGCTCAACGCCTATGCGCACAAGCTCGGCATGAAGCTCATTATGCACCATGAAACGTCCTCGTCTGCAATCAATTACGAGCGCCATATGGAGGCAGCTTACGATCTCATGAACCGTTACGGCTACGACGCTGTGAAGAGCGGCTACGTGGGCGACATCCTCCCGGAAGGAGAGCACCACTACAGCCAGTTCATGATCAACCACTACCACTACGCCATCGTGGAGGCGGCAAAGCATCATATCATGGTGAATGCCCACGAGGCGGTGCGCCCCACCGGCCTCTGCCGTACCTGGCCCAACATGATAGGCAACGAGTCCGCACGTGGTACGGAGTTCCGCAGCTCGGTGCTGCCGAATCACGTCACCATCCTGCCGTTCACCCGTCTGCAGGGCGGTCCCATGGACTACACACCCGGCATCTTCGAGATGCGCATGGAACGCCTCAATCCGGACGATCACAGCATTATCTCCTCCACCATCGCCCGTCAGCTGGCACTTTATGTGACCATGTATTCGCCGCTTCAGATGGCTGCAGACCTGCCGGAGCATTATGCCGAGCACATGGATGCCTTCCAGTTCATCAAGGACGTGGCTGTTGATTGGCAGCGCAGCGAATACCTGCTGGCCGAACCCGGCGACTACATTGTGATCGCCCGTCAGGCCAAGGGCAGCGGACAATGGTTTGTAGGCGGCGTTACCGACGAAAACGCCCGCGACCTTTCCGTCGACTTCTCGTTCCTCGAGCCCGGCCGCACATACACCGCCACCATCTATGCCGACGCTCCCGACGCCTGCGGCCTCGGAGACAGCCCGGAATTCAATCCCGATTATGAAATTCGCAGCGTCCCGGTTACTTCCGGCAACGTGCTTTCCATGCATCTGGCTCCTTCTGGCGGCTTCGCCATTTCACTGAAATAACACTTTGACGATGAAAAAGACCATAATTTGCCTGGCGCTTTCCGCGCTTACCGTTTCCCTCTTTGCAGAGGATCTGCCCTTCTACAGAGACAAGGACGTCTACAAAATAGGAGCGCAGACCCGCCGCACGGAAATCATTTATTATCCCACTGCCGAAGAGGCTCTCACGAAGGGCTTTGAACAGAGCCCCTGGTACCTGAGCCTGAATGGAGTGTGGGATTTCAAGTATGCTCCCTGCGAAGAGGAACTCCCTGCTGAATGGGCTTCGATCAAGGTCCCCGGCAACTGGGAAATCCAGGGCTGGGGCACTCCTGTGTACGTAAACACTACCTATGATTTCAATCCTTCGGATCCCCAGCCGCCCGTGCTGCCCGATCGCATTCCTGTGGGCGTGTACAGGCGCAGTTTCAGCGTGCCGGCGGAATGGGCCGGGCGTGAGGTTTTCCTGAATTTCTGCGGCGTGAAATCGGGCGTGTATGTGTACGTAAACGGCACCCTGATAGGTTACAACGAGGATTCCAAGGACCTTGCCCGTTATCCCCTGAACGATTATCTGAAGGAAGGGGATAACGAACTGGAGGTAAAATGCTACCGCTGGAGCACAGGCAGTTGGTTCGAGTGCCAGGATTTCTGGCGCATCAGCGGCATCGAGAGGGACGTTTATCTCTCTTCAGAGAAGCCCTCTGCCCTTGAGGACTTCCGCGTCGTCTCCACTCTCGACGAGAGCTTCTCCGACGGCATCTTCTCTCTTGCAACCGCCGTTCCGGTAAGGTTCAAACTTCTGGATGCCGACGGCACCGCAGTAGCCTCCGGCGTCGCCCCAATAAAGAATCTGCGTATTCCGGGAGTGCGCCGCTGGACAGCAGAAACCCCCGAACTCTATACCCTTCTGCTCGAATCGGAAGGGGAGTATACCCGTTTCGACGTGGGCTTCCGCCGCCTGGAGGTAAAAGGCAACGTCTTCTATGTGAACGGCCAGCCGGTCAAGTTCAAAGGCGTGAATTACCATGAACATGACCAGTTCACGGGCCACTACATCACCCGTGAACAGATTCTGGAGAACCTGAAGCTCATGCGTTCCCTGAATATCAATGCAATTCGCACCTGCCATTATCCTCAGCAGAGGGCTTTCTATGAGTTATGCGACAGCCTCGGATTCTATGTGTACGACGAGGCGAATCTTGAGAGCCATGGAATGGGGTATGGCGAACGTTCCCTTGCCAAGCACATCGAGTGGCTGGACATGCACATGGAGCGCGATCTTAACATGTATGCCCGTACAGCCAACTATCCCTGTGTAACTATACTTTCACTGGGCAACGAAGCTGGCGACGGAGTGAACTTCACTCACACCTACAAGGCGCTTAAGGAGCTGGAAGCCGGCGGCCAGAACCGTCCAGTGGTGTATGAAAGGGCGGAAGGAGGTCCTAACACTGATTTTCTGAATCCCATGTATCCTTCGCCCGACTGGGTGCGCGAACAGGGCCGCAAGCCCTCCACCAAGCCGGTTGTGCTCTGCGAATATGCACACGCGATGGGTAACAGCACCGGTTCGTTTGATTTTTACTGGGACGCTTTCTACCGCTATCCGAACCTCCAGGGCGGTTTCATCTGGGACTGGATTGACCAGGGCCTCGCGGAAAAGGATTCCAAGGGCCGCAGCTACTGGACCTACGGTGGCGACTACGGCGACCCGGCTACCGATCCCGCCGGCTGGTGGGCAGACCGTAACTTCTGCTGCAATGGTCTTGTGAGTCCCAACCTGGACGTGCATCCAGGCGCCTGGGAAGTTAAGTACTGGTATCAGGATGTCCTGATCGACTTTGCCGATTATGGCGAATGCGACGAAGATATCACCCTTGATCGTTACCGCGTGCTTAACCGCTTCTATTTCAAGACTTTGAATCATGACCTCCACTGGGAGATCACTGAGGATGGCCACCCGATCGCCAGCGGCGTTAAGCACCTTGCGCTTGCTCCGTTCGAGAGTGAAGAGCTTTCGGTTGAACTTCCGGAAATGCTGCCGGAGCATAGTTACTACATAAACTTCGACATCCTTACCTGCGAGGCCGACGCTTTGCTTCCGGAGGGCTATGCAATTGCTACGGACCAGTTCCTCCTCCGCAAGGCTGAAAGGCCCATAGTGGAGCCGAAACCATACAAGACTGAGGTTAAAGAGAAGGGCAGCCGTATAACGCTGCGTGGGCGCGGCGGAAAGCTTGTTGTGGACACCGCTACCGGTACTGTGCTCCAGTACCGTCTGAAAGGCCGTAATGTCTTCCTGAAGGACTTTGGCCTTAAGCCCAACTTCTGGACAGCTCCCAACGACAATGAATGGGGCAATTTCGGCCCTCTCACCAGATATGCCGACTGGAAGGACTCGCTCTCAGTGCTGGATGTCTCCGTGGACACCGACGAATTCGGCAGCGCCGTTCACGTCACCTATGGCTTGCCCTACGGTTGCAGCATGGAGGTGGCTTACAACCTGCTTGCAGGCGGGGCGCTCCGCATCGACGCTGAATTCCATGGGGGCGACGAGCACGTGCAGGTGCCGCGTATCGGCTTCCGTACCCGCATGAAGGCCTCTTGCGACCGCTTCAGGTACTTCGGCCCCGGCCCATGGGAGAGCTATTGCGACCGCTTTGCGGCATGCAGGGTAGGGGAATACACCGCCAACGCAAAGGAGCAGTGCTACCCCTACGTGCGTCCTCAGGAAACCGGCCACCATTACGGAGTGGACTGGCTTGAGATCGGGCCCGTGCGCATTACCGAAGACGTTACCTTCGAGTTCTCGGCGCTACGCTGCAGCATAGAGGATCTGGATCCTCGCACTCCCGAAGGAGGCCGCGTGTGGGCGCATGTGAACGATATAAAGGTTCGTCCGTGGGTAGAACTCTGTATTGACGACCGCATGACAGGCCTTGGCGGCCATGATTCATGGGGCGCCCGTCCCGAGTCCGTCCGTACGGTCTGGGCCGATAGCGACTATACCTTCAGTATTGCCTTCGAGAAAAGATAGAAGGATACTGGCTACAAACGAAAAAGCCCGCAGCAATGCGGGCTGTTTTGTGAGGTGCCTAGCGGAATCGAACCGCTGTACCAGGTTTTGCAGACCTGTGCCTAACCACTCGGCCAAAGCACCAAAGGGGATGCAAAGATAAGCTAAATAATTAACTTGCCAAAATAAATTTTTTTAAAAATTTCTTGAAAAATTTTTGGATATTAAAAAATAATGTCTAACTTTGCATTCGGGTTGAGTAAGTGATAGTTCTTATCCATCAACCTATTGGTTATTAGTTTTAGTGTTATTAATTATGTGGTTAGGAGAGTTGCTGCCTGCGAAGGTCGCAACTCTTTTTTTTTGCTCTTTTCCGCAATCAGTGCTATATTTGTAGGTTATTAAAGATTAGCAGCAATATGGCAGAAGAAAAGAAAGTCAGCATCAATCTGGCGCCCGAGGTGGCGGGAGGAATCTATTCCAACCTGGCCATCATATCCCACTCCAGAAGCGAGTTTACCTTCGATTTCGCGGCATCCCTTCCCGGCCTTCCCGGCCCGAAGATCCAGAGCCGCATCATCATGACCCCGGAGCATGCAAAAAGGCTTCTGAACGCCCTTGCGGAGAATATCGGCAAGTACGAAAGCCAGTTTGGTCGCATCGAGATCGTGCAGGAGCAGCCCCGTGGGACCTTCCACATAGATGACTTCAACCCCGGTGGCCCCAAGTCATAAAATGGATTTCGCACGAATCAAAGCCATAACATTCGATGTCGACGGCGTAATGACCGACGGCAGCCTCATCGCGATGGACCATTCGGAATTCATCCGGGTGTTCAACGCGAAAGACAGTTTTGCCGCCCGTACGGCTGCCATGAAGGGCTATGCCCTTGGTGTCTTCACCGGGGGTGAAACCGAGGGCGTGCACACGCGCATGCTGAGCATGGGAGTTCCGGAAGAAGACATCTACATGCGCTGCCGTGGCAAGATCAAAGCATTCGAAGATTTCTGCCGGCGGCATTCGCTGAAGGCTGACGAGGTGCTCTATGTCGGTGACGACATCCCTGACCTTCCGGTAGTGAAGGCTGCTGGCATAGGGGCCGTTCCGGCCGACGCCTCACCGGAGCTGCTGGAAGCAGCCGATTATGTGTGCAGCATCCCCGGCGGCCGCGGCTGTCTGCGTGAAGTGATTGAAAAGGTGCTCCGGGCCGCCGGCAACTGGACCTTCGAGCCAGACTGCTACGAAAAAATCTTTTAGAAGATGGATCTCCGCGGCAAAAAAGTAATTCTGGCAAGCGGCTCTCCCCGCAGAAGGGAGCTGCTCGCTGGCCTGGATGTGCCGTTCGAGGTCGACACCCGCAACAGCTTCAACGAAAGTTTCGCACCGGAAACGCCTCACGAAGAGGTGCCGGCCCTCATGTCCAGGGGCAAGAGCCATGGATTCTGGCGGCCGCTTGAGGCGGGGGAGATACTCATCACTTCCGATACCATGGTGCTGCTGGACGGCCTTATCATGGGGAAACCTCACAGTCGTCAGGAGGCCGTGGAAATGCTCCGTAAGCTCTCCGGCCGCACTCACGAAGTCATCTCTGCAGTAACCGTTCGCGACGCCTCCCATGAGGAAACGGTATCGGACGTTACCATGGTGAGCTTCCGTGAATTCACACCCGAAGAAATCGATTATTACATAGATAAATACGCCCCCTTCGACAAAGCCGGGGGCTACGGCGTCCAGGAATGGATAGGATACGCCGCCTGCACGGGAATAGAAGGCTCATTTTTCAATGTGATGGGCTTCCCGGTGCACAAAGTTTACTCACTGCTGAAAAAATTTATTGAATATGAATGAGTTATCCGCGAAGTACAATCCCACAGAGGTGGAAGACAAGTGGTATGCCTATTGGATTCATAACCGCTTCTTCCATTCGGAACCGGATTCCCGTCAACCCTATACGATAGTGATTCCGCCCCCGAACGTGACGGGTATCCTTCACATGGGTCACGTGCTCAACAACACGCTCAATGACGTGCTCATCCGCAAGGCGCGCATGGACGGCAAGAACGCGTGCTGGGTTCCCGGCACGGACCACGCTTCCATCGCCACGGAAAGCAAGGTCGTAGCCAAGTTGAAGGAGCAGGGGATACGCAAGGAAGATATTGGCCGCGAGGAGTTCCTCAAGCACGCCTGGGAGTGGAAGGAGGAGCATGGAGGCATCATCCTCCAACAGCTTCGCAAACTCGGCGCCAGCTGTGACTGGGATCGCACCCGTTTCACTATGGAGCCGGCTCTCAGCAGGGCGGTTATCAACACCTTCGTCTATTTCTACAAGAAGGGCTGGATATACAAGGGCGTGCGCATGGTGAACTGGGATCCCGAAGCCCTTACTGCCGTTTCGGACGACGAAGTCATACACCGTGACACCCAGAGCCATTTCTATCACCTGAAATACTATATCTCCGACGGAGCCGGCAATCCCACCGACAAGTATCTGGTAATCGCCACCACCCGTCCCGAGACAATCATGGCCGATGCCGCCATCTGCGTGAATCCCAAGGATGAGCGCCACTTCTGGCTCAAGGGCAAGAAGGTGCTTATCCCGCTCATCAACAGGGAGATACCTGTTATTGAAGACGACTACGTGGAGATGGATTTCGGTACCGGCTGCCTCAAGGTCACGCCGGCCCACGACGTGCACGACTATGAAATCGGCCTGCGTCACAATCTGCCCGTGCTCGAAATCATAGACGACCACGGCCGCCTGAACGAGAAAGCTCAGATCCTTGTTGGGGAAGACCGCTTCGTGGCCCGCAAAAAGATTGTGAAGATGCTGGAAGAGGCCGGCAACCTGCTCAAGGTGGAGGATTACACCTCTCCCGTCGGCTATTCCGAGCGCACCAACGCCGTCATCGAACCGAAACTCAGCGCCCAGTGGTTCCTTAAGATGGATACCCTCGCAAAAGTGGCGCTGGAAACGGTTGAAAGCGGTAAGACGAAGTTCATCCCGGACAAATACATGAACACCTACCGCCACTGGATGGAGAATGCCCGCGACTGGTGCATTTCCCGCCAGCTCTGGTGGGGCCAGCGCATTCCGGCCTGGTATCTGCCCGACGGCAGCTTCGTGGTGGCTGAAACCCCCGAAGACGCCCTTGCAGAGGCTCAGAAGAAGGTTCCCGGCATCACTGCCGCAGATCTCCGTCAGGACGAAGACGTGCTCGACACCTGGTTCAGCAGCTGGCTGTGGCCCATCAGCGTATTCGACCCGGACATGCCGGGCCATCCGGACCACAAGCCCAACCGCGACCTGGCTTATTACTATCCCACGAACGACCTTGTGACAGGTCCCGACATCATCTTCTTCTGGGTAGCCAGAATGATTATGGCCGGCGAGGAGTTCATGGGCAAGGAGCCCTTCTCCAATGTGTATTTCACCGGTATTGTCCGCGATAAACTCGGCCGCAAGATGAGCAAGACTCTGGGCAACAGCCCCGATCCGCTGGATCTTATCGCCAAGTACGGCGCGGACGCGGTGCGCATAGGCATGCTGCTCTGCTCTTCCGCCGGCAACGACATCTTCTACGATGAGAGTCAGGTGGAGCAGGGGCGCAATTTCTGCGGCAAGATATGGAACTCCTGGCGTCTTGTAAGCGGCTGGAACGTGGAGGAAGGGGCTGCACAGCCCGAAGCCTCCCGCGTAGCCGTCAAGTGGTTCGATAACCTTCTCTCGCGCACTATCCGCGAAGTCGAGGACCATTACTCCAAATTCCGCATTTCCGATGCCCTTATGGCCATCTATAAGCTTTTCTGGGACGATTACTGCAGCTGCTATCTGGAGCTCGTAAAACCGGCCTTTGGAGAGCCTGTGGACCGTCGTACCTACGACGCCACCGTTGGCTTCTTCGAGAAGCTCCTTAAGCTCATTCATCCTGTCATGCCTTTCATCACCGAAGAGCTGTGGCAGGCGATGGAGGAGCGCCGTGAGGGCGAGACCATCATGTTCCAGCGTACTCCGGTGGCCGGTCCCGTGGATGAGGCCTTCCTGGCAGCCTTTGCACAAGCTCAGGAGGTCGTGAACGGTGTCCGAGGCCTCAGGGTTCAGAAGAAGATATCGCCCAAGCAGGCGCTTGACGTCTTCTTTGAAGGCTCCATGCCGGAGGAACTCTGGCCGATGCTGGCTAAACTGGCGAATGTGAAAGTCTGCACGGATAAGCCTGGCGAAGGCGTCACGAGCTTTATTGTGGGCACCGTTAAATGCAGCGTCTCCCTGGAGGGCCTTGTGGACAATAGCGAGGAGCGCAGCCGTCTGGAGGCCGAACTGGCCCGCCAGAAGGGCTTCCTCGAGGGTGTCCGCCGCAAACTTGGCAATGAAAACTTCACCGCTCATGCCCCTGAGGCTGTTGTAGCGATGGAGCGCAAGAAGGAAGCCGACGCGCTTGCCCGCATCGAGGCCCTGGAGAAATCCCTTGAAGCCCTTGCCTGATGATACGTTTCGAGACCTCTTTCCCGGTACGCTATTACGAATGCGACCCCATGGGTATAGTGCATCACAGCAACTATCTCCGCTATTTCGAGTGCGCTCGCGACGAGATGATCGCCTCCTGGGGCTACGGAATAGAGCAGTGCCAGGCCGACGGCATTACCTTCCCGGTGGTGAAGGCCGAACTGCGTTTCCATCGCCCCGCCGTGAGCGGAGACATGCTCACGGTAGTGGCCGAGATCCCAGAAATACCGCAGGCCAAGTTGGTGGTTAACCAGAAAGTGCTGAACGGTCGCGGCGAACTCTGCTGCGAAGGCGCCGTCACCCTGGGCTTCCTTTCCGCCGCCACCGGCCGGCCCACGCGCTGTCCCGACCGCATGCTGGAGCTCCTGAAGGCGGCCGACAGATAATGGTAAGTATAAACAACGTCACAGTGTCGTTCGGCAGTTTTACCCTGCTGGACGGCATTTCTTTCCATATTTCCGAAGGCGAAAAGATAGGCCTGGTGGGGAAGAATGGGGCGGGGAAGTCCACGATAATGAAGCTTATCATGGGCATCGAAAAGCCCGATTCCGGCCGTGTGGAGATGCCCCGAGAGCAGACTCTCGGCTATCTTCCCCAGATAATGGAGCATCACCGCGGCCGTAGTGTCATCGAAGAGGTGAAGGGCTCGTGCCCGTCTGCCGGTCCGGGAGAGGCCGAAAAGGTGCTTCGAGGTCTGGGGTTCCTGCCCGATGAACTTGAGCGTCTTTGCGAGACTTTCTCGCAAGGTTGGAACATGCGCATAGAACTGGCCAAGATCCTTCTTGCGAAGCCATCCCTGCTTCTTCTGGACGAGCCTACGAACCATTTGGACATAGAGTCCATCGAATGGCTTGAAGACTATCTGAAGGCCTACAGAGGGGCTGTTTTGGTGGTTTCCCACGACCGTAAGTTCCTGGACGGGGTTACTACTCGTACCGTTGAGGTAATTCTTGGCAAGATATACGACTATAAGGTCCCGTATTCAAAGTTTGTGGAGTTGCGTGCCGAGCGTATGGCCCAACAGCGAGCGGCGTACGACAATCAGCAGAAGATGATCGCCAAGACCGAGGATTTCATAAGGACCTTCCGCTACAAGCCCACCAAGAGCAATCAAGTGCAGAGTCGTATCAAGGCCCTGGAGAAACTGGATCGCATTGAGGTGGACGAGACCGACAACGCCACCCTTCATATCAAGTTCCCGCCTGCCACCCGCACCGGTGACGTGGTTTTCAAGTGTGAAGACCTTACCGTGGGCTATCCCGGCAAAGTCGTTTTCAGCGGGGCCAACGTGGAGATAAAGCGAGGTGAGAAGGTGGCCTTCGTAGGGCGCAACGGAGAAGGCAAGACCACCCTTATGAGGGTGCTTGCAGGGGAGTTGGATCCCATTTCCGGAACATCTAAAGTGGGGCTTCATGTAGATCTGGGTTATTTCGCTCAAAATCAGGAAGAAGTCCTTGATCCAAAAGATACCGTTTGGAGTGCGGTAGAGCGTATTTGTCCTGCCGCGATGCATAGTTCCCTTCGGGATTTGCTGGCCCAGTTCCTATTTCGTGGCGACGATATCGACAAGCGCGTTTCGGTGCTCAGTGGGGGAGAGAGAGCCCGCCTCGGAATGGCGCGCCTAATGCTCCAGAACCACAATGTTCTGGCGCTTGACGAGCCGACCAACCATATGGATATAAAGAGCAAAGATATCCTTAAACAGGCTCTCCAGGCTTTTGACGGCACTCTGGTAGTGGTTTCGCATGACCGTGACTTCCTGGATGGGCTGGTTGACAAGGTATATGAGTTCAGGAACGGTACAGTCAAGGAGCACTTGGGCGGTATTCAGGATTTCCTGCGTAAGCTTCATATCGAAACGCTTCGCGAACTCGAACGCAGGGACAGTCCTGCTTCGGAAAGGTCGGCGGCATCCACGGAAGCTATCCCAAAGCCTACCCCAGTAGACTATGCGGCTCTTCGTGAGCAATCTAAAGCAGAGAAGAAGAAGAGACAGCGTATCGACTTTTTAGAGAAGCAGATAGCTAAAGATGAAAGTCGCATGAAGGCTATCGAGGCTATCCTTTCTGCTCCGGGAGAAGGCGATGATATTATGGAACTTACCAGAGAGTATCTGGAGCTCAAGCGCGACTGCGACGCGTGGACCTCCGAATGGGTGGAACTAAACGATTAAAGCTACAGGCAATGCAACAGGTTTTGGAAGTATGCGGCTCCAGATTTCGTTTCATCGAAAACGGATCCCTGATCTTCGAATGTCGTTGCGGTCACGGGCGTAACGGCTTCTCTTCCGACAAGCGGGAAGGGGACGGAAAGACCCCTCTCGGATGCTTCGAAATCGAGAGCGCATTCGGCTTCGAAATGCCAGAAAAATGCCAGCTCCCTTTCCGGAAAATCGGGCCGGATTCTTGGTGGTCGGGGGAGAGGGAAGACTACAATTCCTGGGTCGAAAATCCGGGTGGAAAAAGGCCGATGCCGGGCAGTGAACACCTCGCTGATTACCCCACTGAATACCGCTTTGGATTCGTCATCGGATACAACACAAAATGCCCGGAATGGGGGCTAGGATCAGCCATCTTTTTGCATTGCAAAGGGGCTCGAAAATGGAGCACTGCAGGCTGTATAAGCCTCCCAAAATCAAGAATTTCTCAACTTGTAGGTCAACTTATCCCCGGAGCTATAATAAAAATCGCAAGTTCCTGTAAATAAGGGACTTGCGATATGTTATAAATGTAATTAATTGTTTACAGATATATTTGTAACAAAAATGTTATACATCTAAACATTTTTGTTTTATTTTCTGTAAATCAAATTTTTGAGTGTTTAATAATGTAACGCCTCAAAAAGTCGAGCGCAGAGGCTGAAAAACGCTCAATATTGCGCTTTCTATCCCCCTTGTAATTGAACCTTTCGGTCTCTGTTCCGGCCTCTCCGGACACCCCGACCCATACCGTTCCGGCAGGTTCATGAGAGTCTCCGTAAGCGTCCGCCCAACCGGTGGTCGCGACCGAAAAATCACTTCCCGTCAGAGCCCTCACACCCTCCGCCATGGAGGCTGCAACCTCACTGCTGACGATGCCTTTTTCTTCGATGATTTTTTCCGATACAGCAAGAACTTTTTGCTTCACTTCGGGGGAGTAAGAAGTGACACTTCCAAGGAAATATTCGCTCGCTCCTGGGATGGTTGTTATCAGATGGGCGATCTCTCCACCGGTGCATGATTCGGCTGCGGAAAGGGTAGCTCCCCGCTCCTTGAGCAGTCTTCCGACGACAGCTTCGAGGGGCTCTTCTCGTAGGGAGTAAATACGGTCGCCAAGGATAGGTTTGAGTTTGGCGATCTCTGCGTCCATATCGGCTTCAGCCTTACATTTCTCCCCACTATACACGGAGAGGCGTAAGCGCACGCCCGCGAGCGTATTTGGAAGGTATGCCAGATGCATACCGGACGGGAGTGCATCTTCCCATGGTGCAATGAGTTTTGCAAGGGCAGATTCGGCCAGTCCATAGGTCATTATGTTGCGATGACAGATGCTTTCGGTGGGGAAGTGAGCGCGGATATCGTCCATAACGGCGTCAAGTGCGGCCTCAGTTTCATATGGGACGCCCGGCATTGCATAGAGCACAGCTGGATGTCCAAAACGCCCCTCAGGGAAGCGGAAAACCATAATTGGGGCAGTTCCCATATGGTTGATGATGACCTCGCAGCCTGCCGGAACATCCGCCTGTGCCAGGTTCACCTCGAGCGCATCTAGGCCTCTGGAATGGAGAATGCGCCGAACCTCCTGTTCCTGCCCCTCATGGCGCACGTAAGAGCTGCTTCCGAAGAGGGTGGCAAGGGCATCCTTTGTGATGTCGTCTTTGGTGGGGCCAAGGCCTCCTGTAGAGATTACGACGGAGCTCCTGGCGAGTTCTTCCGAAAGTCGGGAGATAATCTGCTCCCGATCGTCCGGGATGGAAATCATGTCCAGGGTTTTCACCCCAATGCCACCAAGCCGGCGGGATATCATTGAAGAGTTGGTATCGACTATCTGACCGATGAGAATTTCGTCGCCAATGGTGACGATCGAAGCACCTGTTGTCATTTCTTTTTTAGTGATTTCATAATGGCCTTGGGAAGCTGGGGTTTGAAGCGTTTGGTGTTGCACTGAATGGCGACCAGAGACGCTCCGGCTTCTATAAGGGCTCTTGCCCTGGAGGGAATACCTATCCGGCCTTCAGCGATAATGGGGAGCCTGCCCTTGGAAAATTCCACTGTCCGCTTGATTAAAGGCTCTCCAGAAAGCATTACACCGTCGATTCCGTTCATCAGACAGTAGTCGAGTATGGGGGCCAAATCAGCAGGTCTGAGAGTGGCAGAAAGCCTTATGACAAGAGGGTGATAACTGTCATATGCCATCCTGGCTTCTATAAGAGGATCTGTGATAGCCTTAATGAATACCGGATCCCTTACAGGGCCAAGAGTCTCGTCATAAAAGTCAATAACAGTGAAATCTGAAAAGTCGTAACTGTAATCAAACGCATCCAGAAAGCCCTTTGCAATGTCCTCTTCAGAGGTGCTTCCAGGAGCTTTTGTGATATCCAAACCGATTATGATGTTGCGCGCAGGAACGCCTCTCAGCGCTGCTACAGCGGCTTTTACTCCCTCCTTTCTGGTAAAACAGACTGGACCGATTACTACGAACCCGTATCCTGCTGCTGAAGCCGCGTTGTAAAACTCGGCCGAGGTGTCGAAGCCGGGGGCGAGGCCCACCGGATTCCTGAAATCGAGATCCATAACCTCTCTGTGAAGATCGGGGGAGTCGTAACCAAAAAGCATCCGGAAAATGCCGGATGCAGTCTGGTTGCTGGATATATGTTTCAACAATGACTTGTGCATTTCCAGCAAAGATAATGAAATATTGCGAATTCTTAAATTCTACCGCAGTTCTTCGAAGCTGTTATCATCGTAGAAAACAATGACTCTAGAGATAGAGCGCTGTTTATTAGTGCGTTGCGCCGGTTTACTTGAAGTATTCCTTTCAAACTTTGGCGCTTCTGGCATCGGTTTCGGCTCTGCAAAGAGGGTCTCTTCTACAGTTTCAACAGGCGTTTCAATGACTGGTTGCACAGGGGCAAAATCGGCCTTGTACATCTTTCCCTTGCCGGTTATGAGCCATTCCAGGTTCAGAGTAGGGTAGCGTTTTGCCATGCTTTCGATGAAGTCGAAGCCAGGACGGTTGCGTCCTGCCAAAATATGGGAGACGCTGGCACGCGCGACGCCGATCGAGTCGGCAAACTGCGACTGGGAGATGTTCTCCGCTCCGAGAAACTGTTGAAGACGGGTGTTCATTTTGTTTACGATTTGGTTACAAATGTAGAAAGAATAATTTAAATAAACAAACATTGTTGTAGTTAACATTTGTTTACAAATCGTCGACATGTCCTGAAAATTGCATAGAGTAATAGATTAGATATAAATAACTAAACAATTGATTAGTACTTAAATAATATATATAAAATCAATCAAATAATAGGGGAGTTTCCCCTCTTTTGATTCAAATACCCCAAATACTATAAACTGAAACTTTATTAAAATGTATTTAAGTAACTGATTATAAATATAATAATGATTGTAATTATTCCATATAAAATTTTCTTATAAAATCTTTGTTAACTTATGTAAAATCACGTTCAAAACTTATGTAAATTTACATATATTTTCACGCAATTTTACATTTAGTTACATGCCGAAACGGTATTTTACTTGCTTCAAAAAAGTGTTATCTTTGCTTCGTGATACCCGATATTCGCATAGAAGACTTCGCTTATTCTCTCCCCGACGAGAGAATTGCAAAGTATCCCCTCCCCGAGCGAGATTCCTCCAAGCTTCTCGTCTATCGCGATGGTAATATATCTGAGAGCGTATTCAGGAATCTCCCTTCGATGCTGCCTGATGGTGCCCTGATGGTCTTTAATGACACTAAGGTTGTTCCTGCCAGGCTCTTTTTCAAGAGAGATTCAGGTGCACGTATCGAAATCTTCTGCCTGGAGCCGCATGATCCATCAGATTACAATGTTTCTTTCGCATGCGTAAGCGAGTGCGTGTGGAAGTGTGTTATTGGCAATTCAAAGCGCTGGAAAGGCGATATTCTGAGTTTTGACTGCCCGGAAGGAACTGAGCTTTCTGCGATGGAGCTCAAGGCTGAACTGGTTGCCAAGACAGATCGTACCGGTCTGGTTCGTTTCTTCTGGAAAGGTGGGGAGCCTTTTTCAAAGGTTCTTGAGCTGTGTGGTCAGGTGCCCATTCCACCATATCTAAACAGGGATACTGAAGACTTGGATACAGAGCGTTACCAGACGGTATACGCCCATATAAGAGGCTCTGTAGCGGCCCCTACTGCTGGCCTTCATTTTACTGAAGCAGTACTTGAGGCAATTAGGGCTAAATCCATTGATACAGAAACAATTTGTCTGCATGTAGGTGCAGGCACATTCCTCCCGGTAAAGGGGAGCAGAGTAGCTGAACATCCCATGCATCGCGAACCCTTCTCAGTAAGTTTGGATTTCCTGAGGAGGCTTCGTGACTGTGGACGCAAAGTGATAGCTGTTGGCACAACCTCGGTCCGTACACTTGAAAGCCTCTACTATGTCGGCGTTTCATGTATAGAGGACGGAGAGCCCTCTGACGTTTCCCAATGGGCTCCGTATGAAAGGGAATACCCCTACAGTCTTAAGGAGGCTCTAAACGCAATTATCGGCTATTTGGAGGCAAATAATCTTAAGGAACTCAAGATAGGAACGCGCATAATAATAGTGCCCGGCTTCCGATTCCGGGTGGTGGATATGCTGGTAACAAACTTCCATCAGCCTGAAAGTACACTCCTGCTGCTTGTCTCGGCCTTTGTGGCCGGGGACTGGCGCTCTATTTACGACTATGCCCTCAGGCATGGTTTTCGCTTCCTCAGCTACGGCGATTCCTCCCTTTTATTCAGAGCAGACACCCTATGAACTACGACGAAGAATTTGCAAACATAAGCCCCTACACCGACGAAGAAGCTGTAGCGGCTCTTAAACGGCTATCGTATCATCCGATGCTGCCGTTTATCACAAAGTACCTGTTCCCGAAACAGGATCCCGGAATGCTGGGGCGTATGCTCCGTCAGATTGAGAGCATCGACGACTTCCAGCAGACCGTCATGAGCAAGGTCGTTTCCGCCGTGGTCGAACAAACCTCGTCGGGATACACCTACGACGGTATCGAGAACCTCAAGGGAGATGCGCGTTACCTTGCGGTAAGCAATCATCGCGACATAATCCTTGATCCCGCCATCACCCAGTGGACCCTCTACCGCGAAAACCTTCCCATGACGGAGATCTGCGTGGGAAGCAATCTGCTCAGCAGCCGTACCTTTGAAGATCTTCTCCGGAGCAACCGTATGATAAAGGTCATCCGTGGCATTTCCGCCCGCGAACTCTACCTTTCCAGCCAGCTGCTCAGCCGATATATCAGGCAGACCGTCACCTCCGGCCGTGCGTCCGTGTGGATCGCCCAGAGGGAGGGTCGCACAAAGAACGGCCTGGACGTGAGTGAACAGGGCATCCTGAAGATGTTCGACCTTTCCGGTACATCGGACTTCAAAACCAACTTCAAGGAGCTCAATATAGTGCCTATGAGCATTTCTTACGAGTATGAGCCCTGCGATGCCCGCAAGGCCCGGGAAATCCTCATAAAACGCGAAACAGGCACATATGTGAAGAAGAGCGACGAAGACATGCACAGCATCCTGACCGGCATAAGGCAGTGGAAGGGTGGCATACACCTGAGTGTAGGCAAGCCCCTTACCGACCTCGAGATCATCCGCGCCAGCTGGTACGAGAAAAACGACCGCTACCAGGCCATACGCCGCTGCATCGACCGCCGTATCATCGACGGCTACAAGCTCTGGAAAACCAACTACATGGGCTACGACCTCATGACTGGGGGCAACCGTTTCGCCGAGATGTATACTCCGGAAGACCTACAGGAATTCAAGGCCTATACGGAGCACAAGTTGGGTAAACTGGAAAAGCGCCTCGACCGAGACGCTCTTCGTGATATATTCTGGCATATCTACGGGAACCCCGTAGTAGCAAAAGTAGAGGCCTGGTAAAAACCGGGCCTCTGCTCTTTTATTATTTCTTGGTCTTTTTAGCCTTGGGAGCTTTCGCTTCCTTCTTTTCCTTAGCCGCGGCCTTTGCCTCGGCTTTTTGTTTTGCGGCAGCGGGGCTGCTCTTGCCGAAAGCTATACCTACGCCGGCATTGACTGTTGTGCACACCGGATCGAGCGGGATGTACTGAGGCGAGAGCCTCATCTGGATGGCATCTACACCGGCATACACACTGATGCCGAGCAGACGCACGCTGGCAGCAAGTCCTACCTCCGAACCCTGGTCGCCGAAGGAGTAGGTTCCGGCGATGTTCAGCTGGCGGAACGGGGTAAGGGCTGCACCCAGGCGGATGTCCTTGGTGGCGTAGCCGCTATAGTTATACACGGTTCCGACTGCTCCTACGGTTATGAACTCGAAGGGTTTGAACTTGGCAGACAGGTTGAAGCTGAAGGGGAGCATCTCCATCTTGCCGGAGCCGCTTCCTTCCACTGGCTTAAACTTGATCATGTCTTTGAAAGTGTCGCCCATGTTCTCGTCGTCCAGGTTGATGTAGACCTTGCTGCCGGAAGTTTGTCCGTAAAGGTTGTCAGTCCACTTCATGACGCCCAGGTTGCGTACCGCTGCGCCAAGGATAAGCCTGTCTCTGAGAAGATAGTAGCTTGCGCCGATGTCAACGGCACCGCCAAAACCGGCAGGCTTGATGCCCTGGGGGTTCACTGTGAGCTTGCTGAGATCGTAATTGCCCTCGTCGTCGAGGCCAATGCTGAAGAACGGGCATACAGCCGCCTGGAGAGTTCCCTGGGACTGAACCCACATGTTATCGCCAGCGGTGTTGATAGCCATATCCACGGCGGCATTGACCCTGGCCAGGCCAACCAGAGCCTTGGCGGTCCAACCTATTGCGAGATCGCGTTTGCGCTTGGTGCGGCCATAGGCGAGCTCCAGATAATTGGTAGTGTGGAGATTAAGGTTCTCCACCTTGTAGCTTCCGGTGGTGTTCTTGGTCTTGAACGCCTCAAAGAGGGTGCGGGGCACTCCGATCTCATTCTCGGAAACCAGATTGATCTCGAAATGACCGTAGCTGCCCTTCTTGCCGGACGTGCCTATTGCCAGAATGTTTGCGTTTATGTGCGCTGAAACGCGGCTTATCTCTTCAAGCCCGCCCGGGAATACATCGGAACTGATGGCGGAATTGAGACCGGTTACAAGGCGACCGTCTTCGAGAGGGAAGAGGAGGTTGGAAAGACCGAAATTGGTTTCCGGAGTGATCCATACATTACCGAAACCAACGAATCCTGCCGTGTCCTGAGGCCTTACCGAAGGATTAAGGCGATAGCCGTAGAGATAGTTGTCGAGGAAGTTGGCGGTTTTGAGATCCTGAGCCTGCGCAGTGGTTGCGAAGGAGAGTGCGAGTGCCAGAATGGCAATTGTTCTGAGTGTCTTCATGGCTTATTGCCCTCCATTCTTTTTGTCAAGGAATTCAACTTCCACGCCATCGGGCAGCGTGACGCTCTTGATGGTGAGCTTGATTCCCTGTTTGTCGTTAAGCTGCGCGTTGGCGCTGGTGATAGAGCCAGCAATGTCGGTTACCAGAGAACTGATGGCCGTGTAGCTCTTGTAGGTGAGAGTGACGTCACCTTCCGTAGTGACCGGCGATTCGAGAGTGCCGGGCTGGATGGTGGGGAAGCTGATGCTCACGCTGTCGTTCGGCTGACCGGTGATGGAAATCTCCACCGGAGCGGTGTTCACGGCGACAAAGTGGGCGGAAATGGCATCGATTCCGACTTTATACTCACTGCTCTTGGGGGTAACCTTTACTCCGGAGAATTCGAGGGCGCTGCCGAAATAGGACGGAGCCTTAAACGCTGCCGGAAGGACGAAGGATGCCTTGAGGGTGAGATTGAGCGGTGTGCCCGGAGTATAGGCGGGAGAGCCTGTGCCCCTCAGTGCAACTGAGCTTACCGTGATGTTGTAGGGAAGGGGAGAGACCGCCTTGGCAAACCCGGCAATCTGGGCGTCACTCGTATTCGTGGCGCCTTTGCTGAATCCGCCCATCTCGGAAAGATAGACGGTCTGACTGCCTACTGCCTGAAGAGGAATGTTGGTTTTCGTTAGGGGAGTGCCACCCACAAGCAGGGTAACGTCCATTTCCATGGGCGCATCTGTCCAGTTGGTGCCGATCTGAAGGGCGATGCAGGGATTGCTCAGGTTGTACTGGTTGGAAACGTTGAGCATACCCGGAACGTCCACCATGTAAACGGCGAGGGCATTGTGGAACGTGGCGTCGCCGCTGCCGTTGTAGAGGTCGTCTACATTGGGAGTGATGTTCTTGGCGCTTCCTTCCTGAAGGAAGTAGAGGTCGCCCTCGGCGAAGAGAGGATGGCTCTCCTCGGCTACCTTGAGGAAGCTGTCCGGGCCGGTGGCCTCGCCGAGGAGGGCGCCGATACGCATGTCAAGCACTTCCTGTTCGTAGGAAATCGTGACACCAGGAAGCACGGTGACGGTTTTGTCGAGCTGTGCGATATCGTAGCTCTTATCCACCGTGATGGGGTTGCAGGCCGCTGCAAATATGAGCAGGGCCGCAGCTGAAATGTGTAGTACCTTGTTCATATTGCTTATTCTTTAGCCATTGGGAAACCTTTCTGAAGACCCAGCCATGAGTAGAACTGGACGCCCACCGAGGAGTGGTCGCCAGTCTGCTGGTGCAGGGTAGTGAGCTCCGTCGGGAAAGCGGCCATTGCAGCTTCTGTATTGGCATACGGGACCACTTCGTCTTCCGTGGAATGGAAGAATACGATGGGGTGTTTGGGAGTCCAGCCCGTGGTGAGGTCGTTGCTCTCTGCAATCTGCATGAACTTGTATGACGAGTTGGTGTTCCAGTCCGCAGCAAGAAGCTCTGCGACGGTTGCATGACCTGCACCCACGCTGTTCTTAATCTTGGAGTTGATAAAGCCGATATTGTTACTGCGCTTAACGATATCCTCAAGGGCTCCGGAGTCGCGGAATTTCTGGCTCAGGAAGCAGTTCACAGCGGAATTGGTGCCAAGCAGTTCGGGGTAGTATTCGTCCCATGCGAGGGCGATGAGACCGATTGCAGCCGGGAATGCCAGGTCTCCGCTCGCTGACCATTCTTCCCATTTGTTCAGAGTGATGGTCATGCTGTAGGGGCCGGCGCCGCTGTAGGTTCCGCGGAAGCCTATGGCCTGCTCGAACTCGGTGTCCTGCTCGATTGCACGTTGTACCGCAAGTGCGGATGCGCCGCCCTGAGAATAACCGATGCTGTAGCCTTCGCAAACCTTCAGGGGAGACATGCCTCCTTCGTGGAGGAAGCCCATGGCCGCCTTGGCCATGGCAATGGTGCGATCGGCCGTAACTTGCTCACACAGATAGGGTTGCGCTTCGTCTGCGGCCATTTGATCCGGGCAGACGTAAACGGCGTCCATATGGGCAAGGGCGATAACCGGAGCGGCACCGACAGATGGGAATTCGTCGGCTCCGGTCATGGTCCAGTGACTGTCGATTACGAAATAACGGGGATTGATGGGCACTGCGCTTTTCTTGCTGTCTCCGTGAGTGCACCAGATAAGGCTTCCTGGAAGCGTTTTGCCGCCATAACTATATGTTACAGAGGCAATTACCCAATATGGAGTGTCCGAGAAACCATAGTCGCTGATGGATGCCTTGCAGAAGGCGTCGAAGCCCAGCTGGGTGTTGGATCTTTCCGATTCGCTCATACCGGAGAGGTATGACGCGGAATACAGGGCGAACAATTCGTCAATCGTGTAGGTTGTCGAATGGTCTACATTGATGCCGTTGGGGAAGCCGGCCCATGCGTTTTCGGAGACTTCAGACGTTTCTTCGTTGACCTTGTTCGCCAACTCGAAACCGAACTCGATGTCGCAAGCCGCAAGCCCGAACAGCATCAAAGCCGCCACAGGTAGGATTGCAAATTTTTTCATATTCATCCAGATAAAAAAATTCATAAACGTACAAATATATAAAAAGATAAAGCAAATAGCAAACAGTCCTGGAACGGTATTTGTTATACAATTTATATTATGTTAACTTATATATATAGCAGTGTCCCCTTCCGTGTTTTTTAGTATCTTTGCGTCCAAATGAGACACCGCAAACTAGACCTGGTCCTCCAGGATGTCACTATAGAGGCCGTGGCGGCCGAAGGCAAGGCAATTTCCCATAGTTCGGACGGTCTTGTCGTATTCGTGCCATTCGCGGTTCCCGGCGATGTTGTGGACATTCGTGTCACCAAAAAGCGCAACAACTACATGGAAGGCTTTATTACGGAGATAAAAAAGCCTTCTGAACGTCGTCTGGAGCCGTTTTGTAAGCATTTCGGAACCTGTGGAGGTTGCAAATGGCAACCTCTCCCCTACGATATGCAACTGGCTGCGAAGCAGCAGCAGGTTTATGATCAACTGGTGCGCATAGGTCATTTGCAAGTGCCTGAAATTCAGCCAATTATCCCTTCGGATAAAACAGTTTTTTACCGCAATAAACTGGAATTCACTGCCTCCGATCGCCGTTGGCTGCTGGACGGAGAAAAGGCAGAGGATTTACCTCCCACCGATCTCTGCGGCCTTGGCTTCCATGTGGGCAAATTCTTCGACAAGGTGCTGGATCTTGAGAAATGCTGGCTTCAGCCGGATCCTTCCAACGAAATCCGCCTTTTTGCCAAAAAGTACGCCCTTACACATGGAATCCCTTTCTACAACATAAGGAACAATTCGGGTATTTTCAGGAGCATCTTTGTGCGCACTACAGATGCCGGCGAGGTTATGGCCATAGTTTGCTTTGCGGCTGAATTCTCCGGAAGAGAGGCCTTCCTCGAAGCGCTGAAAACCCGCTTCCCCGAAATCGTATCTCTTTATTACATAATTAATTCCAAGCTTAACGACTCCATTTCGGACCAGACTCCCCTGCTTTATTCAGGCCAGGAAGCAATCTATGAAGATATGGAGGGCCTACGTTTCAAGATCGGGCCAAAGTCATTCTTCCAAACCAACACGGGTCAGGCATACAAACTCTACAGTGTGGCCAGGGATTTTGCAGGCCTCACAGGAAAAGAGACCGTTTATGACCTCTACACCGGTACCGGCACTATCGCTCAGTTCGTTTCGCGGAAGGCTAAGAAGGTAATAGGCATAGAGTATGTCCCGGAGGCTATTGAAGACGCAAAAATCAACGCAAGTGCCAATGGCATAGACAATTGCGAGTTCTTTGCCGGGGATATGAAAGATGTTCTTAACGAAGGATTCATAGCAGAGCACGGCCGCCCCGAGGTCATCATCCTGGATCCTCCGCGCGCCGGTATCCATCCGGATGTTGCCAAAGTCATACTGGGAGCCGCTCCGGAGAGAATCGTCTACGTGAGTTGCAACCCTGCTTCGCAGGCGCGCGACCTGGCGGTTTTCGCCGAAAACTATGACATCGTGGCGGTTCAGCCCGTGGATATGTTCCCACACACTCAGCATGTGGAGAACGTTTGTAAACTTGTACGCAAATGATAATCAAGATACTTCTCCTCCTTCTTGGACTTGGACTGGTGGTTGCAGGCGCCGAGGCTCTCGTAGAGGGTGCGTCGTCCATAGCCAGGCGTTCCGGAGTCAGCCCCTTCGTAATAGGACTCACCATAGTGGGGTTCGGCACTTCCCTGCCGGAACTGGTGGTGAGCGTTACAGGAGCGCTGGAAGGCAATTCCGCCATTGCCATAGGCAACGTGGTGGGAAGCAATATCTTCAACGTGCTTTTGATACTTGCCATATCGGCTTTAGCACATCCTATAAGTATCACCAAATCAAATCATTACAGAGATATTCCCGTAACCCTCGGGGTTACTCTTCTGCTCATTGCAGCCGGTATGAGCAAGACCATTTTCGGCGTCGGCGCCGCAGACGGACTTTCAAGGCTCGAAGGTGGAGTCTTCATTCTTCTTTTCACCGTCTACATCATCTGGTGCTTCCGTTCCGGACGCAATCAGGAAACGGTTGAAGGCGATTCGGACGACACCAAAGTCTACCCCACTCTTCTGTCGGTTCTCATGGTGCTGGCGGGCCTGGCCGGCCTGGTATTCGGCGGCCGTCTGTTCGTAGACTCGGCTGAAGCGGTGGCCCACATGCTGCATGTAAGCGACAAGTTTATCGCAATCACGGTTCTGGCTATGGGCACTTCCCTGCCGGAGCTGGTAACATGCATTGTCGCCATGGCAAAGCACCGCAGCCAGCTGGCCCTGGGAAATATTCTGGGCAGCAATGTCTTCAACATTCTGCTCATCCTGGGCACATCCGCCCTCATCACACCGATGAGTTTCGCAGCGGTGAATCTGGTGGACATGGCAGCCCTCGCGCTCAGCGCCCTCCTGGTTTTCACCGGAATCTATACAGGAAAACGCAATATGATAGACCGTCTCGACGGTGCAATAATGCTTGTCGTATTCGCCGCCTATATGGTATGGCTTTTCATAAAACTCTAAACCTATGAAATTCAATCCCACCAGGTACAAACTTCAAAACGTGGCATCCGGCCGCATTTTCGAAGATGCCGGCTGGACTCTGGCAGATCCTGAATCCCCCACCCCGTCGCTCGTGAGGGCCGTATATGAGGAAAAGCGCTTCATTCCAAGGGAAGACCTCGACGGGCTCTACCGTTACGCGAACTGGATGCCCATCCAGAGAATTCTGCGCAAATCGCACGCTCCCGTTACATTTCACAGCAAGGGACTGGGAAAGTACCTTGGGCTTGACAATCTGTATATAACCTTCTCCGGCTGGTTCCCGAAGATAGGCGCTGAAATGGGTACCTGCTCCTTCAAGGAGACGGAAGCGTACAGCGTGCTTGCCCGCATGCCAAAGGGTGAAAAACGGACCCTCGTGGTTCAGAGTGCCGGCAATACCGCACGCGCCTTCGCCAAGGTCTGCTCCGACAACGACATCCCGCTGGTGGTCTGCATCCCGTCAGACAGCAAGCAGGACCTCTGGTTCCGGCACAAACTCTCATCGTGCGTGAAGCTGATAGCAGTTCCGCCCGGCTGCGACTATTATGACGCCATTCGTCTGGGAGAAAAGCTCTGCCAGGATGCAAGCCGTTTCTTCGCCGAAGGCGGTGCCAAGAACGTTGCGAGGCGCGACGGAATGGGCACTACGGTGCTGTCGGCCGTAGAAGCCATCGGCCGCATCCCCGACGCATACTTCCAGGCTGTGGGATCGGGCACCGGTGCCATCGCCGCATGGGAGAATAATCTCCGTCTCATCGAAGACGGCCGTTTCGGCAGCCATAAGATGAAGATTTTCGTGGCTCAGAACGCGCCCTTCACCCTTCTCTACGACTCCTGGAAGAGCGGGAAGAGGGAACTCGCAGCGCTTGACCCTGTCGTCGGCCGCCACCAGGCGGAAACCATATTGGCAAAGGTACTCAGCAACCGTCAGCCACCCTATTCTGTGGCAGGCGGCCTCTACGACACCCTCACCGACACCGGCGGAGACTTCTACCTTGCAACCAACGAGCAGGTCGTTTCGTGGATAATGCGTTTTCGCGAGCTTGAAGGCACCTTCTTGTATCCTGCTGCCGCATGCGCTGTTCAGGCCCTGGAATCGGCCGTTAAAGACGGTTCTGTGGGCAAGGAGGACGTGGTGATGCTGAATGCCACCGGAGGTGGTTTCATGGAGGCGATGGGCCAGGGTTATGTGCTCAAGGAACCCGATCTGGTGCTGGATCCGGACCTCCCGGCAGAGGAGATCGTCGAAAAGGTTTCAGCGCTGTTCTAGAAACTGATTGAAATCCCGAATTCAAGAGAGCCGCTTAACGTGAAATTCTTGCGTATGAGGCTCTCTTCTACGTAATTACGGTTCTCCGAATCCCAAATCGGCGGGAAATCCCTGCATATCCTGCCCCGTAGCAGCAGATCCATGTTCCAGTCGTTGTTCAAACGGAAGCGCCAACCTGCGCCCAGCAGGCCGAACGAGGCTTTGGAATAACTGAAATCGGTGTTCAGGGCTGTCCCCACGCCAACGGCGAATATAGGGCCGGCCACCGCATTGCCGCGGGGAAGAAAACTGGCCTGGAGTCCCAGAGGAATGAGAGACCTCCCTGTTGAAACTCCCATCACCCCGCTGAAAAGCGAAATCCCCATCCAATCTACAGGCTCAAAACCGGCGGAGAGGGTGAAGAAAGCGTATGGCCTTGCCGGTATCTCAGAATCCTGGTCCTGAACTACATATCCCACTTCGGAATCCAGATAGATGAGATTCCAGTACCTGTAGACGTCCATGCCGTACCCCCAGTCCATCCCGATTCGCACGACTCCCCTGTCCCGGGCCGAAGCGGGGGCACAGCACAGCAGCAGACAGAATAAGGGAATGATCAGGCGTCTCATTTGAACTGATAGAATATGGTGAGGTGCGGCAGTATTGTCTGGTAGATGCCGTCGCGGTAGAGTGTGGTTCGGGGGTTTCCGCCGTTGTCGTACAGAAGCAGTCCTGTTTCAAGGCTTATGCCGAGAATAAAACAGATTCTGGACGGGAAGACGGCTCTGGCTCCAAAGGTGCCGCTGAGCGCTCCGCAGAGGCCGTAGACGTCTTTTCCGCTGTCCTTTACCCAGCCGGTAGAGAAGCCGCTGCCGGCGATGAGACTGAGGTCGTCAAGCGTCTGTAGCTTGAACTGGGCGATACGGATGTTGTGGGAGAAGTTGAACTTGACGCCGGGATCCGGATTGTAGCCAAGGTAAACCGACGCGAGATCTGCATAAAGGGTGAAGGTGTTGAATTCCCTGCCCGATGACGAAAGCGTTTCGAAAGAGAGCCCCATTCCCTTGAAAGACTGGAAAGAACCTACGGCCAATCCCTTCTGTGCCAGTGCATCGTGGCCGATGGGCAGCAGAAGGATAGTAAGGACAAGCAGGTTTAGGCGGAGTCTCATTTCCGACTACGAATATAGAAAATTTTTGTACCTTTACAAACTGAAAAACCAAAACCCGAACCTATGTCAATCGAGATCAAGGAAGTGAAATCGAGGAAAGATCTTCGTCGCTTCGTGAATTTCCCCGAAAAGCTATACAGGCACAATCCCAATTACGTTCCCTATCTGGAGTTCGACCAGATGGACACGCTGGATCCCAAGACAAACCCGGCCGCAGAATTCTGCAATTACAAACTCTACATGGCCTATAAGGATGGTGAAGAGGCAGGTCGCGTGGCTGCTATTGTGAATCACAAGAACAACGAACAGTGGAATCACAAGCAGGTGCGTTTCGGTTGGATTGACTTCATCGACGACCGCGAGGTATCCGCCGCACTCATGGCAAAGGTGGAAGAACTCGGCCGCGAGTATGGCATGGAAGAGATCGTCGGCCCCCTGGGATTCACCGATATGGACCCTGAAGGCACGCTCATCGAAGGTTTCGACCGCGAGAGCACCATGCCCCAGATCTACAACGATCCCTATTATCAGGATCATCTGGAGGCCATGGGCTTCACGAAAGATGCCGACTGGCTGGAATTCAGGGCCGCCATACCCGAAAAGCTTCCCGATAAGATAGAACGCCTGGAAAAGATAGTGCTCGAGCGCAACAACCTGCGTCTCGTGCAGGTAACCCGCAAGCTCATCAAGGAGAACGATTACGCTCACAAGATATTCGCCCTCGACAACGAGACGTATAAGACCCTGTATAACGTTACCGAGCTCCCCATGGACGCCGCTGACCGTTACATCGGCTTCTATCTCAAGGTGCTCGATCTGCGTTATCTCAGCTGCGTTGAGAATGCAGACGGCGAGCTCGTCGGCTTCGGTATAACTATGCCTTCGCTGGCCAGGGCGCTCAAAAAGAGCCGCGGCCGCCTCTTCCCCTTCGGCTGGTGGCATCTCCTGCACGACCTCTTCATCAAGCATTCCGAAGGCGCAGAACTGCTGCTTATCGGAGTGCGTCCAGACTACCAGAACCTGGGCGTGAACGCGGTTATCATCGCGGATATGTTCCACAAGTACCAGAAACTCGGAGTCAAGTGGGTTGAGAGCAACGGCGAACTGGAAACCAACATCAAGGTGCAGAAACAGTTCGAGATGTTCAATCCCGACTGGTGCAAGCGCCGTCGTGCCTATATCAAGAAGCTGTAAATGAACGAGTTGCTGCCTCCCCTGCCGGAACGGATGCGTCCCCATTCCCTCGATGGATATGTGGGGCAGAAGCATCTTGTAGGCAAGGGTTGCATACTCAGGAATATGCTGGAAAGCGGCAACCTGAGTTCGTTCATACTCTGGGGCCCTCCGGGTGTTGGCAAGACCACCCTGGCCCGGATCATAGCCGAGACTCTCGACCGTGCTTTTTACACCCTCTCCGCTGTCAGTGCCGGAGTGAAGGACGTGCGCGACGTGATCGATGCCGCGAAGAGCCGCAACCTGTTCTCGGGAGCAAAGGCCCCCATTCTCTTCATAGACGAAATCCACCGTTTCAACAAGGCCCAGCAGGATGCCCTGTTAGGCGCAGTTGAAGCCGGAACAATAGTGCTGATTGGCGCAACCACCGAGAATCCGAGCTTCGAGGTCATCACTCCCTTGCTTTCCAGATGTCAGGTTTACGTTTTGAAGAGCCTGGAGGCGGAAGACCTTAACGTCCTCCTTCAAAGGGCTTTGAGTGAAGACGAAGTGCTCCGGGAGAAGAAGATCACAGTAAAAGAAAACGAGGCCCTGTTCCGTCAGAGCGGAGGCGATGCCCGCAAACTCCTGAACATCCTCGAAATCGTTGTGGACTCCCAGGTAGGCAAAGATAAAATAGTGATAACCAATAAGTTGGTTAACGAATGCCTGCAGGAGAATATCGCTATCTACGATAAGGACGGCGAGATGCACTACGACCTCATCAGCGCATTCATCAAGAGTATTCGCGGTTCGGATCCCAATGCCGCTATTTACTACATGTGCCGCATGCTGGACGGCGGCGAAGATCCCCTTTTCATCGCCCGCAGGCTTTGTCTGAGCGCTTCGGAAGACGTGGGCCTGGCCAACCCCAACGCTCTGCTGCTGGCAGAAGCCACTTTCCGTGTCGTTCACGAGATAGGTATGCCGGAGGCCCGTATCCCGTTGGCCGAATGCACCGTCTATCTCGCATCCTCTCCCAAGAGCAATGCCTCCTATATGGCTATGGAAAAGGCTATGGCTGCGGCCAAGGAAGACAAGACGGCTGCGGTGCCCCTTCATCTTCGCAACGCTCCCACGAAGCTTATGGAAGACCTGGGCTATAGTGACGGGTACAAATATGCCCACGACTACCCCGGCAATTTCGTTGATCAGGAGTTCCTGCCTAAGGGTATGGAAGGCACGGTGTTTTACGAACCCCAGCACAACGCCCACGAAGACAAGCTAAAGGCTTACCTTGAAGCCTGCTGGCCGAAGTACTACAAAAAATAGGGTTAATCTATTGGATTGATAGATTTTATCGTTATATTTGTCCTGAAGATGTTTAAAAATACATCATATAGCTCACCGCGATGGTGGCGTCTGGCATAATCTTCGGCCAGGCTAAATATGGTGTATAGTGATATTTACCCCGAGTAGGTGCGGAGCGCCGAAAGGAACGAATAGATGCCTGTCCGAATGTACGGATAGGCGTTTTTTGTTTTAGAAACCAGCAACACTTTATATTATGAAACAGAAAAAAATCATGCTCCCCGAGAGCGAAATCCCTACGGCATGGTACAACATTGCTGCTGACATGCCAAACAAACCGCTTCCCCCGCTGAATCCCGGAACCGGGCAGCCTCTTAAGGCAGAGGATCTCTATCCTATTTTCTGCGAGGAGTGCGCCCGCCAGGAGATGAACGTCACGGACCAGTACATCCCCATTCCGGAGGAAGTTCGCGAGAAGCTGGCATTCTACCGCTGCACTCCCCTTGTGCGCGCCTACGGCCTCGAAAAGGCCCTGGATACCCCGGCTCACATCTACTTCAAGAATGAGAGCGTGAGCCCGGTTGGTTCCCATAAACTCAACTCTGCCCTTGCTCAGGCATACTACGCCCGTGAGGAAGGCACAACCAACATTACCACCGAAACCGGAGCCGGCCAGTGGGGCGCAGCCCTTTCATATGCAGCAAAGGCATTCGGTCTGGAAACTGCCGTGTACATGGTAAAGATCTCCTACGAGCAGAAGCCCTATCGCCGGAGCATCATGCAAACCTTCGGCGCCACCGTAACTGCTTCTCCTTCAATGAGTACCAGGGCTGGTAAAGATATTATCACCAGGGATCCCAACAACCAGGGCTCGCTTGGCACGGCAATCTCCGAGGCGGTGGAACTCGCCCGTACCACCCCGCACTGCAAATATGTGCTGGGTTCGGTGCTCAACCATGTGTGCCTGCATCAGACCGTAATCGGTCAGGAGGCCGAAAAGCAGATGGAAATGGCGGGCGAATACCCGGACATCGTGATAGGATGCTTCGGCGGCGGCAGCAACTTCTCCGGCATCGCCTTCCCATTCATGAAACACACCCTTCTGGAAGGCCGCAAGACCCGTTTCATCGCGGCTGAACCTGCATCCTGCCCCAAACTCACCAAGGGCGTATATCTTTACGATTTCGGCGATGTAGCGGGCTACACTCCCCTTCTGGCCATGTATACTCTGGGACATACCTTCCAGCCGGCTAACATCCACGCCGGAGGTCTCCGTTACCACGGAGCCGGCAGCATCGTTTCTCAGCTTCTGAAAGACGGCTACATGGAGGCGGTAGACATCGACCAGCTGAAATCCTTCGGGGCAGCCACCCTGTTCGCCAAAACCGAGGGTATCATTCCCGCACCCGAGAGTTCACATGCAATCGCGGCTGCCATCGACGAGGCCCTCAAATGCAAGGAAAGCGGCGAGGCGAAGACCATACTCTTCAACCTGTCCGGACACGGACTCATCGACATGAGCGCCTATGACAAGTACCTTGCAGGCGACCTAACCGGTGGCGGGGTTTCCGACGAAGAAGTGGCCGCAACCCTTAAGGAGAGCGGCCTGGATCCGTCAAAGGCTCTGTAAGGAGGCTATTTTATAGATTCGATATCTATCAATCCCTGGAGGATTGCATAAGCGGTGAGACCGGCTATCGACTTGATGCCGGTCTTTTCCGTAATGTTCTTGCGGTGGGTCATGACGGTGAACACGGAGATGTCGAATCTGGCGGCGATCTCCTTGTTCTGCATGCCCTGGGCCACACAAACCAGGATTTCTTTTTCGCGGGGACTGAGTTTGCCCTCGATCATGGGGAGAATCAGGCAATCCTCTATGCGTGAATGGATTGCCAGATCTTGGCGGAAGCGGAAAAGGAAGGAAAGCAGCTCCGTCACGCGTACGTCTCGGGAGCCGTAGCTCACATATTTGAGAAGCAGGTTGATGAGATCCTGAATCTTTTCGTCTATCTCTCCGTGTTCGTGGCGGAATATCTTTTCGCTGCCATGCCCTTTGCGGTCAAGAGCCTCGAGCGAGGGGAATATCTTCTCCTCTTCCAGTTTGAAATGCCTTCCAAGCTCGCCTTTGAATTTGAGGAAGAATTCGCTTATGACCTTTTTCTCGGAATCCGGGCGGCCCACCAGTACGAGGTTGATTTCCCTTTCCAATTCGGGCAGGAGGCTGTAGAGGTACGAGTCGTGGGAGTTACGGAGGAAGGCGGTTACGTCTGCCACATGCATCTTCTCAATCTCATGTTCGGACGGGCGGTAGTTCTCGGAGACGGCAATGTTGCATATGGTTAGGTAAGTGAAGCAATCCTTATTTTCATGCTCACACCATTCTTCCACTGTGGATTCACCGAATCCCAGACTCATGCCTATTCTTTCAGTTATTTCGAGTAGCTCCGGCGCCGAATTGATAAGCTCGGCCATTTTCATGTTGCTGGTCATAGCTGCATAGATTAGAAGGGGTATCCTATACCGAAATGGAATGCATTGTTGCCGCCTTTAAGCCAGTCTGCGGCTCCGATAAGGCGATGTCCGGCATTGCGGCTGGGATCGTACAGCTGCATGCCGAAATCGAGCCTTATAAGGATGAACTGGAGGTTGAGCCTCAGGCCCACGCCCCAGTCGGCTCCAAGTGTCTTGTAAAAGTCTTTTATGTTGAACTCACCAGCCGCTCCGGTATTGGTGAGTGTCCACACATTACCCAAATCTCCGAAGAGGGCTCCTTCGAACTTCCATACAATCCCGAAGCGGTACTCCAGATTGGCTTCCAGCTTGAGGTCGCCGGTCTGGCTGGGAATGGAGAAGTCGGTGTTAATGGGCTCTTTACCGGGGCCGAGGGCCCTTGCCTGCCAGCCTCGCATACTGGACGCGCCACCGGCGTAGAACTGCTTTTCAAAGGGCAGCGCGCTACCGTTGCCGTATGCATAGCCGGCACCGGCCAGAAGACGCAAGGCCACTGCCTGACGGCCTTCGTAGCCGTAGCGTATGGCCCTGCCCCATGAGAACTCTCCGCGTACATACTGCGAATAAGGCACTCCTGCCAGCAGATAAGTGCCATCAGACGCTGTGGGAAGATAATCGTTGAAAAGGCTTATGACATTGCCGGATACGTCCAGACTGAAGCGGCGGAACATATACGAACCCTGAGGCACGATGTCACTACTGGAATTGTAGTAGAAATCGGCTCCGAGACCGGCATCCAGGTGATCCTGGTAGGCATATCTCATGAAGGGATTGCGGGACAACGTGGTGGCGAAGTCGGAATCCAGGTTGAAAAGCCTTACGAAGTTGGCGCGGAGTGGAAACACCTTGTATGAGATGTTGTCCCGGGTGACGCCGGTGTAACCAAGCGCAGCGGAAACCACGGCGCGGTTATATTCCGGCCTGTTCTGATAATTGTAAGCGGCGTTTATTTCGGTACGGGGAATGCGGGGACCCTTGAACGCCGAATATGGCAGTCCGAGGAACTTGGGAAGGCTGAGACCGGTGGAGATACCGTATTCGATGGCTTTAGTCTGATCTGAAATGCGGTACTGGAAGTCTCCGCTGAAGGCCAGGTTGAACCACTCACCTCCATGGAAGAGATTCTTGTGGTAGAACGACACCTGTGGCGAGAAGCCAAGCAGGCCGGTGGAGTTGGAACTGCCTTCCGCCTTAATCTTGATACCCCTAACTGGCGACTGGGAGAGCTGGATGCCGCAGTCCACGATATTCGTATCGGAAGGGGTCATCTGCACTTGCACACTGCTGAATACCCTGATATTCGAGATTCTGGAGTAGGTGTTGGCCACGCTGGTTTCGGAATAGACTTCTCCGGGATGTATGGTTGTCAGGTCCCGAAGGAGTTTTTGCCTGAACGGGAGAGTCTCCGGCTTGGTAATGGTCACCTGGCCGATATAATAACGGCGTAGCGGCCTGGCAGCGGCAGGAGTCTCGTTTCTGGTGTATTCGCGAACCCGGTAGATGAGGTCGGCGGTACCGTCGGCAAGAGTGTCAGCCTCGAAGGAGAAGTGATTCCGGCTGAGGTCGAAATAACCGAGGTTGCGGAGACGGTCGGCGCTGCGAACCGTTTCCGCTTCGAGCATCTCTTCGGAGAGCCACTGTCCCCTTATCGCAGTGCTGGCAGCCAGCGTGTCTGCGTAGAAGTCTTCGGTGAAGTTGCCACCCTGGGGAATCTCATAGCTGATGGAGTTCACGAGATAGCTGCGCCCGGGTTTCACGTGGTAGGTTACGTATGCCTTTTTTCCCTTGTATGTGGTGGTACTGGAAACGTCCGACCTGTAGTAGCCCAGGTACTCCATCCGAGTGGCGATGTTATCGCAGGTGGATGCCACCGCGGTGGAATCGAAAACTACAGGTGCTCGGCCTATCTTGTGGAAAAGCCCGTCGCGGCGGGACCAGTTGTATACGCAAATAAATGGACTCCAGCTCTGTGCATCCTGACGAATGTAGGAGTCGAGGTCGCTACTGGAGAAACGCACTGGCTCGCTTATCTCTATTTCGTTTCGCACGAGCCGGTACTCCCCTTCCTCCAGCACTCTGGTGGTGCTGCAGGCCGCGGCTGCAAATAGCAGACATAAAAGGGGCAGAATGCGTTTCACAATCTACAAATGTAGTAAAATTTTCTTGCAGGCGAAATCCCACGGGGCGGCCTCCAATGCAAGCTCTTCGGGATGCGGGAACGGCAGTTCAGGAGGAAGCTTTAAGGATACTTCGGCCGGATTGTCCGAGAAATTGCACAATACAACCGTCGCTTCATCGCTCCCGTAACGGAGGAAGGCGGTGTGCCTGTCCGGATTGAATCCAGGAGTGGAAAGATTGCAGTAACAAAGGTCCCAGTTTGGCTGCCCTTCGAGTTCGCTGGCGAGCTTTAAAACAGCCCTGTAGCGCTTCAGAACGGCATTGCCAGCGTGCGGCAGAGGCGTATCCTGAAGTGTGGAGACTTTTACGTAATCGAAGATGGAGGTCCGCCCGTCAGCCGATTCAGGTGCGCTCTCCCCCAGTTCCTGACCGGCGTAGATCATGAAGGAAGCCGGGCCGAAGAGAGCCCCGTATGCAAGTGCGGCATAACCTCTTTGAGGGCTGCCTGCAAAGAAACGGCAGGCAAGCCTCTGCTCGTCGTGGTTTTCCAGGAAATTGAGCATGCGGCCCTGGGAAGAGCCCAGGCGCTGCCAGTTTTCCGTGAGTTCACGGGCACTGCGGCTGCCGTCCATAATGCCCCTCACAATGTCGTAGAAGCCCGATTTGTCGTACAGGAAATCGAAACCGGCTGCCAAAAGAGGCTCATAATTGGAGAGCTCGTATGCTTCCGCTATAAAGATAAAACCGGGGTGCTTTTTGCGTACTTCGGCTATCAGCCATCCCAGGAACTCTCTTGGAACCAGTTCCACCATGTCGCAGCGCATGCCGTCCACGCCGAGGCCGGCCCAGAACAGAACCACCCGGAGCATGGCTTCCCACGCGCCCGGGGCGGAATAATCCACCTTGCGGGTATCGGTCCAGTCGAAATCGCAGTACGGCAGCGTGGGAACGTCGGTGCATTCCGGAGATACGTGGTTAGGGATAAGGTCTGTGATGACCTTTAGCCCGGCCCTGTGGGCTCGGGAGACGAGGGCCTTGAACTCCTCCAGACGACGATCCGGATTGTCTGCCAGATAGGGATTTACGTCGTACCAGGATGAAACCGAGTACGGCGAGCCGGGACTGCCCTTAACGTAGGATTTACCTGTGGCGTGGCGCGGGATGCCGGTGAACCAAACTGCATCGGCCCCAAGGCTCTTCACATAGTTCCAGGCGGGAGCTTTCCAGTCGGAAAACCGACCGCTCCCCCACAGTCTTGGAAGAACCTGATAGATTATCATCTGCGCCTGAATTCAGATACGGTTACGGCGGTGGCAACCGCCACGTTTAGAGACTCTGCGTGGGTGCCTTTGGAGAAGCTCGGAATGGTGAGGCGGCGGGTAACCCTGGCCGCCACTTCGCGGGACACTCCGTCGGACTCGTTACCCATCACGATCAGGGCCTCCGAAGGGAGTTCGCAAGAGTAGATGTCGTCCCCTTCAAGGAAGGTTCCGAATACTCCCAGCGAAGCTGAAGTAAAGCTTTCACAGAGCGAAGGCAAGTCGCAGTATACAGGCCTTTTGCGGAAGATGGTTCCCATGCTGGCCTGGATGACCTTTGGATTGAAAACCTCCACGGTATCGGGAGACGCATACACTGTGTCGATACCGAACCAGTCGGCTATACGGAGTATGGTTCCAAGGTTGCCAGGGTCCCGTATGGAATCAAGGGCAAGGCAGAGCCCGGCGGGTTTACCGGGGGCCGGGTCGGAGGGCTGCCTTACGACGGCCATAACCGGTGGCGGGGTGCTGAGGCCGGAAAGCCTTTCCATGGTTTTCTCCCCCACCTCGTCGCGGCGTATGACCTGCTCGACCTTAAGGCCGGACGCAAGGGCTTCGGCGACCATCTTTTCGCCTTCCACCACAAACAAACCAAAGGAGTCCCGGTACTTCTTTTCCCGGAGACTCCTTATGGTCTTGATGTCGTTCGCGCTGAGCACTACTTCCAGTTAAGGATCTTGAGGAAGTCGTACTCCTCGGGATTCGCCACGTACTTTTTGGCTGCCTCGTAGAGGGCGGGAATGATGTAGTGGCAGATGTGTCCGTAGTAGTTCTTGGATATTCCGCTGTTGATATCAACACGGCGCGGCGGAATCTTACCTTCTTCGTTCTGGAGATCCTTGAGATAGAGCGGAAGGGACTTGCCTGCCGGGTCCACATACACCATGCAGCCGGTTTCGCCCTGGCTGAAGAGGTCGTACACGCCCATTGCCAGCTCGGTGCAATAGCCGAGGTCGTAGGCGATAGGATCCTGGCAACGGATATCGTAGCCGATTTCCGTGGGACGGGTCTTGATCTTGAGGCCGAGACGGTCGAATTCCTTTACGAGTATGTCGTTGAAGAGAACGGCCTTGCTAACCTTGCCGAGCTCCGGATGACCGTGCTCGTCGTAGGTGACGTTCACTCCGGCGGCCTTCATCTCTTCGGGATCCAGATCATGGAAGACGCCTTCGGCGATTATGACCACACCATAGCCTATGCCCATTGCCTTGCGTGCGATAATGGACGAAAGGGTGAGCTTCACTATCTTGTCCAGAGTGATCTTGGTGTTGTTGAACATCTCGGGGATAATGGTCATGGGAGCGTGAACAGCTTCGCCAATGCCAAGAGCAAGATGTCCGGCGCTGCGGCCCATAGCGCTTATAATGAGCCAGTTGCCTGAAGTGCGTGCGTCTTCGTACACGGTGCGTGCCAGACGGGCGCTCTCGTTGCGGGCCGAATTGAAGCCGAAGGTTGGAGCGTTGCCGGGAAGGGGCAGGTCGTTGTCGATGGTCTTGGGAACGTGGATGTTCGCAATCGGGTAATGCTTTGCCTCGAGGAACTTGGCTATACGGTTGGCCGTGGATGCGGTGTCGTCGCCGCCCACAGTGACAAGGAGCTTAATGTTGTTTTCCTTGAACAGGGCCAGGTTGAAGTTCTTTTCGAAGTCTTCCGCAGTGGGTTTGAAACGACTCATGCGGAGATAGCTTCCGCCGCGGTTGAAGAAATAGTCGGACAGTCTGAAGTCGATGTCTTCGATTTCGGGATTCTTGGAGAACAGTCCGCTGTATCCGCCGTGAAGGCCGATTACGCGATAGCCCTTTGAAAGGAAGGTTTTAGCAAGAGAGAAAACGACGGTGTTCATGCCCGGAGCGGGGCCGCCGCCACAAAGGATAATTATTGAGTCTTTCATATTGGAATGATGAATTTAGTCTCTTAAAAAATCTTACAAATTTAGTAATAAAATGATAAAACTGCATTATGACTTTTGAAGAGATTTTTTGCTATTTTTGTAGTTTGTATGGAAAGAAGTGCGGCAAAGGCCAGAATTGAGGAATTGGTTGCTCTCCTAAGGGAGAACAGCAGGCGTTATTATGTGGATAACGCCCCCACCATGTCGGACTATGAGTTCGACACCCTCATGCATGAGCTGGAGCGTCTGGAGGCCGAATGGCCCGAATTCAAACAGGCCGACTCCCCCACGCAGCGAGTGGGCAGCGACCTGCAGAAGGGATTCGTCCAGAGGCCCCACCGCTACCCCATGCTCTCCCTTGCCAATACCTACTCCATCTCCGAGGTGGAGGAATTCGCCGCCCGCGCCGAGAAAACCCTCGAAGCTGGTTTCTCGTACTGCTGCGAGCTGAAGTTCGACGGCACCGCCATCTGCCTCACCTACCGCGACGGCAAGCTTTACCGCGCGCTCACGCGTGGCGACGGCATCAAAGGCGACGATATCACCGAGAATGCGAAGCGCATCTCCAACATCCCCCACACCCTGAAGGGCGATTTTCCGGCCGACTTCGAAATTCGTGGCGAGGTGCTCATGCCCTACGCCGCCTTCGATGCTCTTAACGCTGAAAGGGAAGACGCCGGCGAGCCGCCCTTCGCCAACCCCCGTAACGCCGCGTCGGGGTCGCTCAAGCTGCTGGACCGCGAGGAAGTAGCACGCCGCGGCCTCATGTGCACCCTCTACCATATTCCGGCCCAGAGCGGCCTGGAATTCCAGAGCCACGATGAGGCGCTCAGCGCTGCCGAAAGCTGGGGTCTGCCAGTATCCCATGAGCGCAGGGTGGTGCATTCCATAGGCGAAATCAAGGAATACATCGACCACTGGGACACCCAGCGCAAGTTCCTCCCCTTCGCCACCGACGGAATAGTTATCAAGATCAACGAAATGTCGTTCCAGCGCGCCCTGGGCTTCACCGCCAAGGTGCCCCGCTGGGCGGTCGCATATAAGTTCAAGGCCGAACAGGCCCTCACGCCCATCCTGTCCATCGATTATCAGGTAGGTCGTACCGGAGCGGTTACCCCGGTGGCGAACCTGCAGCCGGTGCAGCTCAGCGGCTCCGTCGTCAAACGTGCGACTCTGGTCAACGCCGACCAGATGGCCGCCCTGGACATTCACGAAGGCGACTGGGTATACGTTGAGAAGGGCGGCGAGATCATCCCCAAGATTACGGCAGTGGAGCCGTCTAAACGTCGTCCCGGAGCCGCAAGGCCCGCCTTCCCCGCCGTCTGCCCGGATTGTGGCACTCCCCTCGTGCGCGAGGAAGACGAAGCCAAATGGTTCTGCCCAAATTCGGACGGCTGCCCCATGCAGATAAAAGGCGAACTGCTTCACTTCACCGGCCGCAAGGCCATGAACATTCTTGCCGGCGAGGCCACGATGGAGCAGCTCTACAGTCTCGGACTCGCCCGCACTCCGGCCGACCTTTACGACCTCACCCTTTCTCAACTTCTCTCTCTCGAAGGCTGGAAGGAAAAGAGCGCCAGACGCTTCCGTGCCAGTCTGGAAGCATCGCTAAACGTCCCATTCGACCGTGTTCTTTTCGCCCTTGGAATCCGTTTCGTGGGCGAAACCACTGCCCGTGAGATAGCTGCCCATTTCGGCAGCATAGAGGCCGTGGCGGCAGCAACCAGGGAAGAGCTCCTGGCGGTCCCCGATGTGGGAGATGTTATTGCAGACAGTGTCCTGGCATGGTTTGCGGATCAGCGCCACACAATAGAAATCGAACGGCTCAAGGCCCACGGCCTGCGTTTCACCATGGGAGAGGCTCAGGCGGCCGCATCGGACGCCCTTGCAGGCAAAACCATAGTGGTGTCGGGAGTCTTCAGCGTCTCCCGCGACGCCATGAAAGATCTGATCTCCAAACACGGAGGTAAGAATTCCGGAAGTGTGAGCGGTAAAACCAGTTTCCTGCTTGCCGGAGAGAATCCCGGCCCGGAAAAAGTACGCAAGTGCGAAGAACTCGGAGTGCCCATATTGAGCGAAGAGGCTTTCAGGGCCCTTCTTCCCGAGGATGCGGCTGAAACACCAGAACCGAAATTGTTTGACGACGAACCTACTCTGTTTTAGGATATGGAAAAGGAAAAGGAAAAGAGGAAATTCAAACTGGGAGACCTGTTCACCGGCAGATTCTGGAGAGTGGTGTTCTACACCTTCGACAAGTTCGCCGAGAACCGTATGGGTTTCCAGTGCGTTTCCCTGAGCTACTTCGTCACCCTCGCGATAGTGCCCATGCTGGCATTCATATTCGCCGTGTCCGGCGGCCTGGGTGTGGAAGACAAAGTGACAGCCTTCCTTCACGAAGTGCTCCCCTCCGCCTTCACTTATACCGACGTTCTGGTGGAGAAGTCCCGCAACATCATAGATGTGGCCAAGTCCGGACCTGTGGGAATAGTCTCCGCCCTCATGTTCCTCTGGACCATCATCTGGCTTATGTTCCAGACGGAGAGGATTTTCAACAACGTGTGGGGCATACGCAAGATTCCCCGCAACATCTTCAAGCGCTTCGGCTTCTATTTCGGACTGCTGCTCCTCATTCCTTTCGTAGTCATCATCTTCAGCTATGGAATCGCCCTTACCACCAACGCCACTAGCCTCATAGGCCTCAATGCGTCGGAATGGCGCTTCTTGGGCAGGTTCCTGAGCTGGATCATCCTCTATATTGGAAGCGCCCTCGTGTTCTCGGTGATGTTCAAGTACATCCCGGCTGTGAAGGTGCAGTATCGCTACGCCATCAAGGCTGCCCTCTTCGACGCCCTGGTGTTCGTGGGCTTTCAGTACCTCTACCTCGAAACCCAGACCTTCATGGGCAGGCTTAACACCGTGTATGGAGTTTTGGCTGCCATTCCCCTGTTCCTCATCTGGCTGAATTTCAGCTGGCAGATAATTATTTACGGTGCGGCGCTGACAAGGGCCCTCCAGGAAGCTGAGTAATAATGAGTTTTTCCAGATTCACCATAAAGGACTACGTAGTCATCAAGAAAGCCTGGGAGAGACTCGAGGCTGCAGCCCGTGCACGCTGTCGCACTCCCGAGGAATTCGAGGTGGTGCGTTCCGCTTTCGATTTCGCCAACAAGGCCCATAAAAACGTTCGTCGCCGTTCCGGAGAGCCGTACATTATCCATCCTATCGAGGTGGCGGAAATCGTGGTGAACGACATAGGCCTTGGTTACAAGAGTATCTCTGCGGCCCTGCTTCACGACGTGGTGGAGGATACAGACTATACGGTGGAAGATCTCCGCGTGCAGTTCGGCGACAAGATAGCCTCTCTTGTAGAGGGCCTTACCAAGATCAAGACCGTTCTCGACAATGAAGACCGTCGCGGAGGCCGGCTCACGCAGAGCATTCAGGCGGAGAACCTTAAGCGCATTCTCCTCACTCTGGGCGACGACGTACGCGTGGTGCTCATCAAACTGGCCGACCGCCTTCACAACTGCCGCACCATAGAATTCATGCCCGAGCACAAGCGTGACAAGATACTCTCCGAAACCATGTTCATCTTCATCCCCCTGGCCCACAGGCTGGGTCTGTATGGAGTGAAATCCGAACTGGAGAACATCTGGTTGCGTTACAAGGAGCCCGACGCATATGCGGAAATCACCGAAAGGATCAACCGCAAGGTTGTTGTTCGCGAGCGCGAGATAGATGAATTCATCGCCCCCATCGAGGGTGCCCTCAAGCAGGCCGACATCTCCTTCGAGATAAAGAAACGCATCAAGACCCCCTATTCCATCTGGTTCAAGATGCGCAATAAGAACGTCCCCTTTGACCAGATCTACGACCTCTATGCGGTCCGAATCATCTATAATCCCGGGAGCGCTTCGTTGGAGGCGGAGAAGACCCAGGCCTTCCTTATCTACTCCATTCTTTCCGCTCTTTACGGACAGCAGCAGAACCGCTACCGCGACTGGATCAACAACCCCAAGGCCAACGGCTACGAGGCCCTGCACTGCACCCTAATGAGCAAGGCTGGCTTCTGGGTGGAGGTGCAGATTCGTTCGCGCCGTATGGACGACATCGCCGAAAGGGGTATCGCCGCCCACTGGGCCTACAAGAATGACGGTTACATCTCCGAGAACGACTCCAACATGGACCGCTGGCTGGAGAAGGTGCAGAGCATCATCACCAGTGAAGACGTGAACGCAATGGAGCTGCTGGACATCATCCATCACGACCTCATCACCACGGATATAGTGGTCTTCACGCCTAAGGGCGAGCAGCGCAGTATCCAGGCGGGAGCCACGGTGTTGGACTTTGCCTACACCATTCACAGCCATATAGGGAGCAGTGCAATCGCCGCAAAGGTGAATATGAAGCTCGTTCCCCTCTCCCATGAACTCAAGTCCGGGGACCAGGTGGAAATCATCACCGCCCAGAGCGGCCGCCCGAAGCTCGAATGGCTTCAGTTCCTCCAGACCCGTCACGCCCGTAACGCCGTGCTGGATTATTTCCGCGGGGATCGCGAAACCCTGGTTAAATCTGGCCGCAGCATCTACGCCGAACGTCTGGCCGCCCTTGGCGTGACAGACAATATGGAAACCATCAAGCGCCTGTTGGAAACAACCCAGATTAATGACCAGTCAGAGCTCTTCTTCCGTATTGGAGTCGGTCTCGTTGGCCCGGAGGATTTCCGCAGGGCCTTCGTTCACGGCAATTCAGCCCGTCAGGTGCGCATGGGGCATTTCCTCATGGCGGACTGCTGCAATCCCATCCCTGGCGATCCGGTTATCGGCTTCAAAACTTCCGACGGCACTGTTGTTGTACATAAGAAGAGCTGTTCCATAGCCGAGAACATGGCAAGCAAGCACGGGGAGATGGTTGTGGTGGTCACACAGGAAGACATGCAGGGTGACGTAGAAGAGTTCGGCGTGCGCATCTCCCTCAAGGGAATCGACCGCCTCGGGCTGCTGAACGACATCACTCAGACGGTTTCCGTCGGTATGGGCCTGAATATGACAGGCCTGCGTCTGGAAACCCGTGACGGGGTGTTCGAAGGCTATATAGACATGAAAGTGAAAGACCGCGGCGAGCTGGATTCCATGCTCTCCTCGCTCACAAAGATAGAAGGCATCTCGGATGTCGTCAGAACGGATATTTGATATGAGAAGACACCTCCTCCCCATAGTCTGCTCAGCGCTGGTGCTGATCCCGCTCCTGTTCACGCATTCCTGCGCGAACACCACGCAGGCGCCCAGCGGAGGCGATAAGGACACGATACCCCCGTACATCGTGAATATCAAGCCGTATCCTGGTGCCGTGGGCTTCCCTACCGAAAAGCAGAAGATAGTCTTCACCTTCAACGAGTACGTGAGCGTCAAGAACCCCAAGAGCATCTTCCTTTCCCCTCCCCAGGCCAAGCAGCCCAAGAACCGCATCCAGGGAAAGAGCGTCGTAGTCTGGTTTGAAGAGCCTCTGGAGCCGGGCACCACCTATACCCTGAATCTGGGCGACGCCATTGCCGACAACAACGAGGGCAACATCTTCCCAGGCTTCACCTACGTGTTCTCCACCGGTGAACGTATCGATTCGATGTTCACCACCGGCACAGTGCTCGACTGCAACACCCTGCTCCCTGTTAAGGGTGCGACGGTAATGCTCTATAAGAACCATGCGGATTCCGCCCTTTTCCAGGAACGACCCTACGCTGCAGCCCGCACGGACGACTGGGGCTACTATGTGCTTCCCTACATCCAGGATACGCTTTACCGCATCTACGCTGTGATGGATGCCAGCGGGAACAATATCTACGATCCCGACGAAGACCGTATCGCATTCATAGACAGCCTGGTGCGTCCGAAATGGACGGTGGCCGACACGGTTCCCGAACTGCTCAAGTACGACATGAAAGATACTCTGGGTTGTGAGGAGCGTCGGGTGGAGCGGACTCTGAATGTTTTCCGGGAAAAGCCCTCAAAGCAGTATCTCAAGAACAAGGAACGCACCGGCCTGCGGTCGGCCTACATCAGCTTCCAGGCGCCCTACGTGTGGATAGACTCCCTCTGGTTCGGAGGTTTCCGTGCCGACGAAGTCATCTCCCAGTTCAATCCCAGCCAGGACAGCCTTGAGCTCTGGCTCAATTCCCGAAAGCCTGCTCCCGATACCCTGCATCTCTTCGTGAACTATCGCAAAACGGACTCTACGGGGGTGCTGAAGCCGGAACTGGAGCATCTTCGTCTGCCCATCGACCCGAAGCTCAAACGCACCTATGCGCGCACGCAGAGGCGTAATCTCAAGCATGAGGACACCCTCTGCACCTTCAAGCTGGAAGCCAAGCCCGAAAGGGTGGAACAGTACGGCTTCGAGCTGGAATTCGATCAGCCCATCATCTCGGCCGACTTCGATTCCCTGCGTTTCCGTTACCTCAATCCCAAGCGCAAGGAGTTCAAGGCAAAGGTGAAGATTGAAAGGGATTCGCTGAATCTCAGGCGTTACTCGATAAAGCCCGAGGTGACCATGCAGCAGGGCTTCGAATACTTCCTTAAGGTGCCCCACAGGGCCTTCAGGGACATTAACGGCTTCTATTCCGACAGTACCGAGGTGAAGGTTTCCCTGCCTTCGGACGACAAACTCAGCAGCCTCTCAGTCATATTGAGCGGAGTTGACGGAAAGTACATAGTGGACCTTCTGGACGAAAAACTCAAGGATGTGCTCCGAAGCTATACTGTCGAGTCGAACCGTACTCTGGCTTTCCCCTACCTCAAGGAAGGACGCTATTGTCTGCGAATTACTTCTGACCTTAACCGCAACGGCGTAGTGGATACCGGTAACCTTCTGGAACGGCGCCAGCCTGAACAGGTGAAGTTCGTCATGTTCAAGGACGGAAAGTTCCTGGAAGTGCCCCCGTCTGCCGAAATCGATCAGGAAATCGACATTCAGAAACTCTTTGCCGATGACTAGACGCCTGCTCATAACTCTTCTGGCCGCCTTTGCCTGCCTCTCTGTCGTCGCCCAGGAGCTCCCTAAGGGCTTCGAGGTGGATACGACAACGGTCGTGATAAGGGACAAGGGCATGGTTAACGACTACTCCATGGTGGGCGTGAACTTCGGCCCCACGGTATCTCGCCTGTTCACCAATCCGTCGGGATACAGCCAGGGCTGGCTATACAACCCGTGGTACTTCTCCGTCACGTATATAAAGAACATGAAGATGTTCGATTTTCTGCCCTATTTCGGCTATCAGGTAGGTCTTGCCTACGGCCATGAGGGCTACCGTTTCACGGAGAACAAGAAGTCCCATTATATCCATACTGTAGACGGTTATTCTCAGGCCAGCTACAGCGTGGTTGAGGTGCCGTTCATGATTCACGGCCACTTCGATGCCTCGCATTTCAAGTTCATGATAAATGCCGGCCCGTATGTGGGCTACCGTCTCGGCATAACCCGCGGCGGAACCCTCACGGGAGACAGCTCAATCCAGACCTCCTTCGTGGACCACGACCGCCGCTGGGACTACGGTATTTACGGAGGCGTGGGCTTTGCCCTGGTCTTCGATCCGGTAGAGTTTCACTTCAATGCGATAGGCCATATGTGGAGCTGGGGCAGCGTTTACGCCCCCAATTCCAACCCGGCGCCGTATACAAACTACTACTACCGCTTCGCGTATCCCTTCGACATCAATCTCACCTTCGGCGTCTATTTCCAGCTGAGCAAGCGCTACGGCAAAACCTCGGCCCAGCTGCGTAAGGAGGCTTACGACATAGTCTATGGAGAAGATAACGGCCAGAATAGGTAAGCAAGGGCTTCTCATCGGTCCCGGACAGAGCGTGGTTGTGCAGACCATGTGCAATACCCACACTTCAGACGTAGAGGCCACAGTGGCACAGTGCCGTAGGCTCACCGCCGCTGGAGCGCAGATGATACGTATCACTGTTCCCGGCCAGCAGGACGTGCCTCACATGGCTGAAATCTCTTCCCGCCTGCGCTCAGAAGGCATACTCACTCCCCTTGTGGCCGACATCCATTTCTCGTCAGCCACGGCCATCGCGGTTGCTCCCATAGTGGAAAAGGTGAGAATCAACCCGGGCAACTTCAATCCCGATCATGAAGAGGCCTGCCGTCAGTTCAGGAAGCTTCTGGACGTATGCCGGCAGCACGGCACGGCAATACGTGTCGGAGTGAACCACGGGTCTCTTGGAAGCCGTATAACGTCCTTATATGGGAATACTCCCCTGGGCATGGCCAAGGCCGCAATGGAGTGGCTGGAAATGTGCCTGGAAGCGGATTTCAAGAACGTTGTGGTGTCGCTCAAGAGCAGCAATACCGTGGTGATGGTCCAGGCCTACCGTCTGCTCGAAGAGATGATGGAGGCCCGCGGTGTGGTCTTCCCACTGCATATAGGCGTTACCGAGGCCGGCAACGGCGATTCCGGCCGTATCAAGAGTTGCATAGGCTGTGCTGCTCTTCTCTCCAGAGGGCTTGGCAATACCGTTCGCGTCTCCCTTACTGAAGACCCTGAAGCCGAACTGCCGGTAGCGCAGTATTTGTCCGACCGCTACTGCGAGCGCCTGCTGTCGTCTCTGGTGGAGGCAACGGTCGATGGCGGCGTGGTTACCGCCCGCTACGAGGCTCCTTCCCGCGAAAGGCTCATGCTGGATGCCGCATGCGACTGGGGCCCATCCCTACTGGACCGCACTGTAGACGACCTGATTATCACTGGAACTGTGGCTGGTGAACCCATTCCGGACGAGCTTGCCCGCTACCTTTCAGACGAAATCATGCAGGCGTCCCGGCGCCGCTTCTATAAACCCGAATACATTGCCTGTCCCGGCTGCGGACGCACCATGTACGACCTTCAGAAGGCCTTCGAAGAAGTGAAGGCACGTACCTCCCACCTCAAGGGTATGGTGATAGCGGTGATGGGCTGCATAGTGAACGGGCCCGGCGAAATGGCCGATGCCGACTGGGGTTATGTGGGAGAAGGAAACGGAAAAGTGAGCATCTATCGCGGTGCAGAACCGCTCCTGCGTCACGTACCGGAGGCAGAAGCCCCCGGAAAGCTAGTAGAGCTTATCGAAGAGTCGCTATGATTCCTTCGGCGGCCAGGACCTTGTCGCCGACCTTTACCTTTATTTCAGCATCAAGGGGCAGATACATGTCCAGGCGCGAGCCGAACTTGATAATACCGCACTGTTCGCTTGCCGAGACCTGTTTGCCGGGTTCGGCGTGGCAGACTATACGCCTTGCGAAGGTGCCTGCAAGTTGGCGGAAAAGCACTTCCTGGCCATCTGCGGTGCGAATTACCACTGTGGTGTGCTCGTTCTCTTCAGAGGCCTTCGGCTTGAAAGCCAGAAGATGTTTACCTGGGTGATAGCGGTAGTACGTGACCTCTCCGGTAACAGGCCAGTAGTTGACGTGCACATCGAAGAAATCCATATACACGCAGATGCGCTTGCACTGCCGCTTCAAAACCTCGTCTTCATAGGCCTCGTCCACGATTACCACTTTGCCGTCGGCTGAGCTTGTAACGGCCTTGTCGCTCCCCCTTCGAGCCCTGTCGGGCACACGGAAAAAGAAAAGCTGCCAGGTGCAGAAGGCCCAAACGAGCACGACCAAAGCCCATGCAAGAAAGCGCAGCGGAATGAAACGCAGGCTCGCCCAGATGGCGAAGGCACCAAGAATAAACACCAGTGCCAGCGTACCGTATGAATCGCGGTCAATTCTCATAGAAGTCCCAGTAACGAAAGATAGATGGCGCCCAGAGGCATGGCAACGAGGGTGCTGTCGAAACGGTCCAGCATGCCGCCGTGTCCGGGGATGATGTTGCCGGAATCCTTAACTCCGCACTGGCGCTTCCAGAGGCTCTCGAAAAGGTCTCCGAAAACACCCCCTATATCCATGATGAGGGCCAGGGTCAGGCAATGGTACCACGGGAAGTCGAAAAGGCCCGTGAGCATAATTACAATGGCGGCTGCCATGCAGAAAGCCAGGCCCCCGAAGAATCCCACCCAGGTCTTTTTGGGAGAGATATCTTCCGCGAGTTTGCGCTTGCCGTTGCCAAACAGTTTGCCCACAGTGTATGCACCGATATCGGAGCACCAGATAAGGATGAAGAAGCAGAGCAGCAACCTTGCATTGAAACTCCCTCCCTTGAAGGCGATAATGTTAGAAAGGGCGAGCGGAAAAGCAATATAAAGGATACCGGTGAAGATGTATGCCACATCACGCGTATGGGAACGGTCTTCAGAGAGCACGGCGCTGATGGGGATGGCCATGAGCAGGATGATGGGCAGGGCGATGTACTTCAGCTCCAGTCCCCAGTTGAAAAAGGCGAAGAGAAGTGCGAATTCCGCCACTCCCGCAGCAATGGCTATGGCCTTGGCTCCGGAATGCCTGCCGTTCATCGACATGCGGTAGAACTCCAGCATCATAGCCACCATCATGAAGAGCACAAGGGCTGCAAAGAGATACTGATTAATCAGCAGGCCGCACAGCATCACCGCTATGAAGCCCACTCCGGAGATGGTCCTTAAAGCGAGATTACTCATTGCTCTTCGGCTGTTTCCTTGTTAGTAGAACCGGCTTTGGGGCCGAGTATGCGTTCCAGGTCGTCCGAGAAAATCACTTCCTTCTCGAGCAGGAGCTCAGCTACCTGAGTGAACTTGTCGAAATTGTCTTTCAGGAGCTTCAGGGTGCGTGCGTGGACGTCGTCTACCAGCTTCTTGACCTCCTTGTCCATGAGTTCGGCGGTCTTTTCGCTGTAGGGCTTGCTGAAGTCGTAGCCACGGGCTCCTGTGGAGTCGTAGAAGGAGAGTTCGCCCACTGCTTCGGACATGCCGTAGTACTGCACCATACCGTATGCTATGCGGGTGATGCGTTCGAGGTCGTTCAGGGCGCCCGAGGCGGGTTCGCCGTTCACGATTTCCTCGGCTGCACGGCCGCCCATGAGGGAGCACATCTCATCGAGCATGTAGCTCTTGGGAAGAATCTTGCGTTCAGCTGGCAGGCTCCATGTGAGACCGAGGGCCTGGCCGCGGGGGATGAGGCTTACCTTGAACACCGGATCGGCGTTGGGAAGGAGCCAGCCGACGACGGCGTGACCTGCCTCGTGATAGGCGGTAGTGCGCTTTTCGGCGGCCGTCATGATGGTAGAGCTCTTGCGCTCTATGCCGCCCACTATACGGTCCACCGAGTCCATGAAGTCCTGGGTGTCGATGATGCTCTTGCCCCTGCGGGCTGCCGTGAGGGCAGCCTCGTTGCAGAGATTGGCGATATCAGCTCCGGAGAAGCCCGGGGTGTGCTTTGCCATGGCGTCCAGATCGAAGTCCGGAGCTACGCGAAGTCCGCGCATATGCACCTGAAAGATCTCCTTGCGCTCGTTCAGTTCGGGAAGATCCACATGGATCTGGCGGTCGAAGCGACCTGCACGCATGAGAGCCTTGTCCAGGATGTCGGCCCTGTTGGTTGCTGCCAGCACTATGACGCCGCTGTTGGTGCCGAAACCGTCCATCTCGGTGAGGAGCTGGTTGAGCGTGTTCTCGCGCTCGTCGTTGCTGCTCCAGCCCACATTCTTACCACGGGCGCGGCCAACTGCGTCGATTTCGTCGATAAACACGATGCACGGGGCCTTTTCCTTGGCCTGGGCGAAGAGGTCGCGTACACGGCTTGCGCCCACACCTACGAACATCTCCACGAAGTCGGATCCGCTGATGCTGAAGAAAGGCACATTGGCCTCCCCTGCCACGGCTTTGGCAAGAAGGGTCTTACCTGTGCCCGGAGGGCCTACCAGCAGCGCTCCCTTGGGGATTTTGCCGCCGAGGGCGGTGTATTTAGAAGGGTTCTTGAGGAAGTCCACGATTTCCATGACCTCCTCCTTGGCGCCATAAAGGCCCGCTACATCCTTGAAAGTGACCTTAACGTCTTTCTTGTTGGCCAGTTTGCCGGTGGACTTGCCCACATTGAAGATGCCGCCCGGGCCACCGTTGCCGCCGGGACCGCCGTTCATGCGGTTCATGCCCCGGAACATCCATACCCACATGAGTATGAGGAGAAGCGGCCAAATGAGCCATTCGAGCCACTGCATCCAGTTCTTGGCGTCGTTCTCCATTACAATTTTGACCTGGCTTTCAGCGGGAAGGGCTTCATTCAGTGCCTCAAACTCCTGCTCCGCGTTGAAGGACGCGGATACCAGGAAGGTGAACTGCGGAGATTTGGGCGGGAGCTGGCCCTGCGGGAAGAGGTCGGCGTATTTGGCCGCCTTTTCCGGGCGAAGGGTAATGGAACCCTTATAGTCGTTGCGAACGAAGTGGATTTCCTTAATATCCCCCTCGCGTATCATCTGTTTTACCTGGGCCCACTCAATCTTTACCGGCTGCGGGCTGCGGTTGCCCAGCAGCATCCAGCCAAGACCAACAAGAAGTAATATATAAAACCAAGACAGGTTTATCTTGATTACGCGACGGTTTTTGTCGCCACCTTTTCCTTTATTCGTCATTTAATCGTAAATTTGCCCGGAGCATAATCCGGATTTTACAAATATAACAACAAAAATGAAACCACGAAGCGCTTTTTCCTCCATAGAATGGCTGGAGACGGTAGATTCCACCAACAGCGAAGCAAAAAGGCGTTTGGAGGCTCTTGACAATTTGTCAGTGCTTGCCGCCGTTGAGCAGACAGCCGGTCGCGGCAGGGGCTCCCACAGCTGGATTTCGTCTCCCGGAGAGAACCTTACTTTCACGCTGATTCTCCGTTTCGGGGAGGGCGGCATCTCTCCCCTTCCTTCGTCCGAAGCGGTCCGGATTACCCATTTCTGCACCCTTGCCGTGTGCGATTATCTCGAAGCTCAGGGCCTTCAGACCCGTATCAAATGGCCCAACGACATATGGATAGCCAATCGCAAGATCTGCGGCATCCTGATTGAGAACACTTTCTCCGGAGATTATTTGAAAGACAGCATCGTGGGAATAGGGCTCAACCTTAATCAGACCGCTTTTGATCCGGCCCTGCCCAACCCGGTGTCGCTGCGCCTTCTCACTGGCCGGGAGTACTCCCCGGCATCCGCTCTGGATGAGCTTTACAAAGCAATCTGCCGACGGGCGGAACAGCTGTCCGGCGCCGACGGCAGAAGCGCTCTCGAGTTGGAATTCTCAAAGCGTATGTTTGTGATAGATAAGGGCTTGCAGGCCGGAATTGACGCGGCTATCGAGGATTTCGAAGCGAAGCGATAACCTTTGCCGGACTGGGAGAACGGAATACCGAACTTCCAGCCACCAGAATGTCCGCTCCCGCTTCCTGAAGCGCAGCCGCATTCTCTTCATTAACTCCCCCGTCCACTTCGATCAGCGCGGTATTCGATTTCGCGGCGAGCTTCGCCTTGAGGGCGGCTACGCGGTCCAGACTCTGATAGATGAACTTCTGGCCGCCGAAGCCCGCGAATACGGACATGATAAGGAAATAATCGACCTCTCCGATAAAGGGATAGAGTTTCTCGACCGGTACGTCCGGATTGATTGCCAGACCTGCCTTCATTCCGTGGGCACGGATGTCCCGGAGTATCTTCCTGGTTTTACGGCCTGCAGCCTCCAGATGAAAACTCATCATGGACACGCCGAGCTCGCTGCAGCGCTTTACCCAAGCCTCGGGATTTACCACCATAAAATGGGCATCCATGGGCACTGAAGCCTTCTTTGCTACTGCTTCGATAATGGAGAATCCGAAAGAGATGTTGGGCACGAATGTGCCGTCCATGATGTCCAGATGGATAATGTCGGACGCTGCATTGAGCATCTCGACGTCCTTTTCGAGCCGAAGGAAATCGGCTGCCAGAAGTGACGGGGCTACTTGCATCAGTGGTTGGCTTTAACGAGTATGGCTTCGATACCGGTGACGTCTTTGCGGAAGACGCGGTCGGTTGCGCAGAGGTCGCTTACCGTATTGCAGGCGTGGAGAACGGTGGCGTGGTCTTTACCGCCGGTTTCGTTGCCTATGGTGGCAAGGGAGATGTTCTCTATGAGCTTGCGGCAGAGGAACATTGAAATCTGCCTGGCCTGAACCACCTGACGCTTGCGGGTGGGGCTGAGAAGGGTGTCCCTGGAGATGCCGAAGTAGTCGCAGACGGTGCCCTGGATCTTGTCCACGGTGAGCGAGTTTTCCTCCTCGCCAACGATGTTCTCCGTGATGCGGGCGGCCTGCTCCACAGTGACGTTGCTGTGCGAGATTGTGGACGATGCCATCACTGAGATGAGGGCGCCCTCGAGCTCGCGGAAATTGGTTTTGATGCGGGTGGCAAGGTATTCCAGAACGTCGTCCGGCACATTTACACCCTCACGGAACGCGCGCTCGCGCAGCATGCGCAGGCGGGTTTCATAGGTGGGGGCTTCGAGCTCCACGGAGAGACCCCACTTAAAGCGGGACAGGAGCCTGTCTTCGAAGGTTTGGAGTTCCACTGGAGGACGGTCGCTCGTGAGGATGAGCTGCTTGCCGTTCTGGTGGAGATGGTTGAAGACGTTGAAGAAAGCCGTCTGGGTGCCCTGGCTGGCCAGGTCCTGGATATCGTCCACGATGAGGACGTCGATCTTCATGTAATAGGCCAGGAAGTCCGTGAGCTTGTTGCGCACGTATACGGCGTCCATGTATTGGGTTTTGAACTCGTTGCCGGTGACATAGAGCACCACGAGTTCGGGGAATTGCTTTTTGATGGCAAGACCGGCCGCCTGGGCGACGTGGGTTTTGCCAAGTCCGGGACCTCCGAAGATGAACAGCGGATTGAACGGGGTTTTACCCGGGTTGGCGGCGATATTCTCCGCGGCATTCACAGCCAGACGGTTGCAGTCCCCCACCACCAGGTTCTCGAAATTGTATGAAGGATTGAGCCTGGGATTAACCTGCACCCTGGTAATACCCGGGAACACGAAGGGACCGGGATTGCCGCTGGGCTGCCAGGTGCTGATGCTGATGGTTTTGTTTGTGGGAGGATCGCCGGGACCCTGGGGGTATGTCATCGCACTCTGGCTGCGAACCGGGCGTATGGTATATACCAGGCGCGCGCCCGTACCTATCTCTTTTTTGAGGGCGGCCTTGATTACATCCAGGAAGGCGCTTTCGAGATATTCACAGAAGAACTGGGACGGAACCTCCACGGTGAGGGTGGAGTCCTGGAGGGATACGGGCGTGATTTTGCTGAACCAGATTTCGAACTGGCGCGGCTCAACCACCTGCGATATAAAGCGCAGACAGTTATTCCAGGTTTCGATATGTCGCCCGTTTGATTCCATGTGTTTGTTTGATGACTGTGCAAAACTGGTTAAAAAGAATGTGTAAAAAAAACTTTTTAACTATTGTTTCTTAATTTTATTTGTGTAAAATTGTAAAGAGTGACTATAAAACAATTCCATTTTTAATCCATCTGATTATCAAATAGTTAACTTAAAGAAATCGTCTAAGTGCCTTACACTCAAAAATATGCTTATATGGAATAAATCCAAAGTAAGCAGCTCGATTTATGCCTAATTCGCAACATTCATTTCGAATCAAATCGCATTTTTCTTTATCTTTACAACATGACACTTCGCCACTTCATTTTTTTTCTTGCCGGGAGCTTTTTTTCAGTGGTCGCTTCCGCCTGTTCGGGCGAACAGATGACCATTGTTAAAAAAGGAAGACCGGTTGCGCGCATCGTCGTCGAAAACCCTTCGGATACGTCCGATGCCAGGGCCGCTGAACTGCTCAACCTTTTCATTGGCAGAATCTCCGGAACCGCCCTGCCGGTCGTTGCGGCTCCATCAGGCAGTAAAGGTAATATAATTATCGGAGAAGTTACAGCCGAAGCCTTGGAAGACGGGTTCTTACTGGAATGCAGTGAAGGAAATCTTAACATCCGAAGCGGAGGCGGCAGAGGCAGTGTTTATGGTGCGGTAACCCTTCTGGAGCGTTATATGGGCGTTTCTTATTATGCAAAGGATGCCTATACCCTTACCCGTCGGGCCACGCTACGGATTCCTTCTTTCCGTCTTGCCGAATCTCCGGCCTTCCGCTATCGTCAGACCAACAGCTATGGCAATGAGGACCCAGTATACCGCGACTGGTGCCGTCTGAAAGACCCTCACGAAATCTTTGTCTCCAATCTGTGGGTCCACACTTTCGATTCGCTTCTCCCCTCTTCCGTTTATGGGGAAAGCCACCCGGAATACTATGCCTTCATTTCCGGAAAGAGAAGGCCTGGAAGGCACAGCCAGTGGTGTCTTACGAATCCCGAAGTGTTGGAAGTGGTGGCGCAGCGAATCGACTCCATTTTCCGTGCTAATCCGGGAATGAAAACCATTTCCGTGAGCCAGAATGACGGAAATGACACTTACTGCACCTGTCCTGCCTGCAAGGCGGTGGACGAGTATGAGGGCTCCCCTTCCGGCAACCTCATACGCTTCCTGAACACCCTTGCCGAACGTTTCCCGGATAAAGAGTTCTCCACGCTGTCATATCTGTATAGTGTGCAGCCCCCGAAGCATGTGCGTCCCCTGCCCAATGTGAATATAATGCTCTGCGATATCGATTGCCGTCGCGAAGTGCCCCTGACAGATAACGACTCCGGGCGCGAGTTCATGAAGGCCCTTGAAGGCTGGGGAAAGATTTCGAATAACATCTTCGTCTGGGACTACGGCATCAATTTCGACAATCTGGTGTCCCCCTTCCCGAATTTCCATATCCTGAGACCCAATATACTCGAGTTCCGGAAGAATCACGCAACCATGCTCTTCGAGCAGGTAAACGGTGAACGCGGGGCCGATTTCTCGGAAATGAGGGCATGGATCCTTGCGAAGCTGATGTGGAACCCGGACCAGGATACCGATTCCCTGATGACGGTCTTTACGGACGGATACTATGGTGCGGCCGCCCCATACATGCGGGATTATCGGAAAAGCCTGGAGAAGTCCCTGTTGGAGAGCAAGATCCCATTATGGATATACGACTCTCCAATCTCCCATAAGGACGGAATGCTTGATGCGGAGCACATAAAGGCTTATAATGATATGTTCGATAAGGCTGAAGCAGCTGTAGCTCGAAATCAGAAATATCTCGACCGCGTGTGGATGGCCCGTCTGCCGCTTCAGTATTCGGAACTGGAAATAGCGCGTACCGGTCTCATCTCCGACCGTGCCGCCCTGGCAGAAAAACTACAGGTATTCGGAGATCATTGCGCTCGGCTCGGTGTAACTGCCCTTACTGAAAGGGGCATTGCCCCTGCCGATTACTGCAGGAATTATCTTTCACGTTATCTGGCGGATATGAGTGGAGATTTGGCTCTGGGCGCAAAAGTGACCTGGATCCAGGCTCCGTCAGAGCGTTACCGTGCCCTCGGTGAAACAGCCCTCACAGACGGCCTTTTCGGTGGAAGCACATATGTGGAAAGTTGGGTAGGATGGGAAGGAGTGGACGCTGAATTCGTGCTTGATCTTGGGGAAATACGCAGTTTCAACACTGTAGAAGCGGATTTCCTTCACCAACTGGGGGCCTGGATTCTGCTTCCCCGCAGCGTCACCTACCAGACCTCGGAAGACGGAGAGGACTATTCCCTGATGGGCTATGCGACTTTTGAAGAAGACCGTGACCTGGCGGTCAAGTTTGCGGCTGCGACTGTAAACAAAGAAAGCCCCGTAAAGGCCCGTTATATAAAGGTTTATATAGAGGGTGTGGGGCTTTGTCCTGCGTGGCACTACGGCGTAGGCCACCCGGCATGGTTCTTCGTGGACGAAGTTTCCGTCCGCTAGATACTATTCTTTCGGCAGGGAATCCAGATAGGAAACCACGTCGCCAACCGTTTCGAACTTGGCAAGCGCCTTGTCCGGAATAACAATTCCGTAGTCGTCTTCGAGCCTCATAAGGAGCTGGAGGATATCCAGTGAATCGGCTCCGAGGTCCTTCTTGATCTGGGCGTCAAGGGTGACGCGGGAGGGATCGACGCGCAACTGACGCGCGAGTATGGTCTTTACTTCGTCGTACATGGCTAGTATTCGTAATGTTCGTATTTCATGATAATTTCTTCCATCTTGGCGGGAAGGGCGTTCTGCTCCATGCGCCAGGCCTGCTCAATGCATTTGAAAACGGCTGTGGCCTTGCTTGAGCCGTGACCCTTGACTATGGTCTTGCAGGTGCCCAGAAGCACGCTGCCGCCATAGTTCTGGTAGTTCATGAATTCTTTTTCGTCCATGAACATTCGCTTCATGAGAAGGGCCCCCAGTTTGTAGATACCACGGGAGTAGATATCCTTCTTGAGCTTTTTGAGCAATTCCAGGGCAGTGCCTTCAGTGGTTTTCACCAACACGTTGCCGGAGAAGCCATCGGCCACCACAAGGTCGTAGTTGCCTGAGAGCAGGTCGCGGCTTTCCATGTTGCCCACGAAATTGATTTCTGCAGTCTGGGAAAGGAGCTCGTAGGCTTTCTGGTGAGTTTCGTCGCCCTTTTCGGCCTCTATTCCTACGTTTAGCAGCGCTACGCGGGGCTTCGCCACACCGTAGACGTTTTCCATATAGAGGCTGCCCATGATGGCGAACTGCCTGAGGTGTTCCGGGGTTACTTCCACGTTGGCTCCGCTGTCGCAGATGCCCACAAGGCCTCCGTTCATGGTGGGGAGTATGGGGCAGAAGGCGGGGCGTATCACTCCCCTGACGCGGCCTATGCGAGTTAGGGCTGCCGTGACCAGGGCTCCGGTAGAGCCCACGCTCACCAGAGCGGCGACGTCGTCGCGGTCACGGAGCAGCCGTATGGCCTTGATCATGGAGCTCTCTTTCTTGAGGCGCACGGCGTCTATGGGGCGCTCGTCGCAGCCTATCACCTCCGGGGCATGAACGATTTCCAGGCGGGCGGAGTCGTAAGTCTTCCCCTCAAGGCAGGCCTTCAGCGTAGGTTCGTCTCCGGTGAGTATCAGATGCAGGTCGGGAAACGCCTCAAGTGCCCTGAGGCCGCCTTCCACGTTGGCTTCGGGACTGTGGTCGCCGCCGAAGCAGTCCAGCAATATCTTCATCATAAGGCTTTTACGTATGCGCGGTGGAGCTTGATCTTCTGTTCGTCGAAGCGCTTCCACTGGTTCTGTATAGCGTAGTTGTCTTCCAGGTTCATGTTGGTCTCGGCGTACTTGATGCCCGGGCGGGCCAGCATGTCCAGCAGACCTGCCGAAACGATAACGCTCACTCCCCTGTTCAGCCATTCAGGATCAACTCCCACCAGGCAAAGATCTATCACGTCCGGCTTTTTCAGGGCCTTCAGAAGGCGCACAAGGCAGCCCGGGGTAAGATGGCCGGCACTCTTGCGCACGGCGTCTCCAATGGCAGGGAAAGCGATTCCGAAGCAAACCATGTGCTCGTCTTCATCCAGGATCACCGCCACGTTGCGTACGTCCACCACCAGCTTGAAGTTGTCTATCATGAGCTTCTTCATGCCTGCGCTGAAAGGAACTGTGCCGTAGAGCAGGTCGTACGACTTGTCGATGAGCTCGAATATGCCGTCGGCATACTTCTTTATGAATTCGCCGGTGTTTCTGGCAGTACCGAGATGCAGTTTGTAGCGGCGCATCACGTAGTCTGCCATCTTGTGAAGGTCTTCGGCGCCCTCGGCGGGAACGCGCAGGCGGCTGCCTGTCCAGTCGACTTCCTTTTTGTAGCCCAGCTTTTCGATGAATTCGCCGTAGTATGGCGGATTCCAGGTTTCCTCGAAGGTGGCCGGATACTCGAATCCGCCCACCAGCAGGCCCTCGCGCTCCAGGTCAGAGAAACTCAGCGGGCCGCAGGCGGTGTCCATGCCCTTTTCGCGTGCCCAGTTCTCAACTGCTTCAAACAACAGCTTTGCGGCCTCGAAGTCTTCCAAAGCCTCGAAACGGCAGAAACGCACGCGCTTCTCTCCGTTCTTTTCGTTTGCGGCCTTCTGGATAATGCCGGATATGCGGCCTACCATGCGCCCGTCGCGATAAGCGTTGAAATACACCGCGTCGCAGGTGTCGTTATACACGAAGTCCTTACGGAAAATCTTGCGCTCGTCCATATAGAGCGGCGGCGTATAGCAGCTGTTGCCCTTGTAGAGCTTTTCCGGGAAACGGAGGAAGTCCTTCCGTTGCCGACAGTTGCTGACTTTTACTATTTCGATCATGGTTTACCTGTGGATTGCGTGGAAGCAGATGCCAAGGCCGTTGGGCCCGCAGTGGCTGCCGATGGTGGGATTCACCACGGTAGTAAGGATGTTGAGCTTGTCGCCGAACTTCTCGCGAAGCAGGCTCTTTGCAAGCTCTACGAGTTCCGGGCAGTCGGAATGGCCGATAACCACGCGGTGGGCGGCAACGTCTTCACCGAGCTCTTCCACGTACTGTACAAGTCTTGCAATGGCTTTGTTACGGCCTGTCTCCTTGCCTATCGAGACCATCTTGCCGTTTTCGTCGACATGAATTACCGGACGAATGCCGATGAGGCCTCCCATTGTGGCGGCGAGTCCGCTCACGCGGCCGCTGCGGCGGAAGAACTTGAGGTCGTCTGCGATGAAGTACATCGGGAATTTGGGAACCTCGGTTTTTGCCCACTCGACTATTTCATCCGGGGTTTTGCCGGCCTTGAGAAGGTCTGCGACCTCCAGCACTATATTGTACGATTCGGCGCTGATTCCAAGGGTGTCCACGTGCCAGAACTTGCGCTGCGGATACTTTGCGAGCAGTTTCTTCACGGCGGCGTCCATGTTGTTGAAGGTATTGGACATGCCGGAAGAGAAATGCACGTAGAGGATGTCGTTTCCTGCGGCGAATTCGGGTTCGAAGTACTTCACGTACACTTCCTCGCCCATGGCGCTGGTGGTGGGAATAACTCCCCCACGAAGCATGTCATAGAAGGCATGGGAGTCGAATTCCTCGAAATCCACGTATGGGGTTATCACCTTTTCGCCTACAGTGTAGGGCATATGGATGAGTTTGATTCCATACTCGGCACACTCACGCGGGGTGATGTCGCAGTCGGTGTCACTGAAAAAAGCTAGCATAATACTGTAATGTAATCGTATACGGGCTGTCCGCCCTCGTTCAACATAATTTCAAGATTGGGATATTTTGCGGCTGCCGCGGCCCTGAAGGCTTCTGCTTCGGGTGCGGGAACGTCGGCTCCGGAGAAGATCAGAAGCACGTCCCTGCCGGCTGCGCCCATCTTGTCCAGAAGGGCGAGGGCGGTCTCGGAACGCACCTTTGAGCCGCTTAGCATAGTCTTTCCGCTGTAGCCTACGAACTCTCCACAGCGCACCGGGGCGCCGTCTGCCGTAACAGTATCCCTGATTGCGGTAGACACCTGCCCGGTGGCCACTGAAGCCATTATTTCCTTCACAGAAGCGAGCACTTCGTCTTCGTTCGGGTTGTCACGGTCGACCGAGGCGATGCCGTAGTAGCCTTCTCCAATGGTAGATGACGGGACGACGTCGACGTCTCCCCCTTTAAAGAGCGTGGCTGCCTGCTCCGCCGCCATGCGTATGTTCGGATTGTTCGGGAATACAAGGATATGGCGGGCGTTTATGCGGCCGAAGGCGTTCAGGAAGTCCTGGGTAGACGGGTTCATGGTCTGGCCGCCGGCAATGATTTCGTCGGCGCCGATTTCCCTGAAGGCGGCCGTGAGTCCCTCTCCGGAAGCCACGGTGACTATGCCGTATTGCTTGGGAGGCAGTTTGAAGGACGCGTTGCCGGCATTGCTCTCCTGATGATGCTGGAGGGCCATGTTCTCTATCTTGATGGTAAGGAACTCGCCGTACTGCTGCACGTAGTTCAGGATTTCGCCGGGCTTAAATGTGTGCACGTGGGCCTTGAAGATGGTGCCGTCGCGGAATGCGACCACCGAATTGCCAACGCTCTCGAGCCACTGGATGAGGGGCTTCTCGTCAAAGGAGTCCAAATCGACCTTGTCGCTGCGGAGGCGCAGGAGGAATTCGGTGCAGTAGCCGAATTCGAGAGGCGTGTCCGGACCAAACTTGTTAAGGTCCACGGTGGGAGCCTGAACCGCCGGAGCGGCCCCGGCCTCTTCTGCGGATACCACCCCGTGAAGGGCGTCACGCATGCCCTGGAAGATGCTGAGCAGGCCAGCTCCCCCGCTGTCTACCACTCCTGCGTCCTTAAGGGCTTTCAGAAGCTCAGGAGTATGCTCCAGAGAGCGCTCCATGGCAGGGATGAGGGTGTCGAAATAGAGTTCCAGATCGCCGGAAGCATCAGCCCCTTCAGCACCCTCTCTGAGCACAGTGATGATGGTGCCCTCGACGGGAACAGGAACGGCTCCGTAGGCCGATTCCACCGCTTTCTGCATAGCGGCGGCAAAGCCTGCGGCGTCCACTTCGTCCCTGTTTTCCAGACCCTTTGCGAGTCCTGCGAAGATGCGGGAGAGGATTACTCCGGAATTGCCCCTTGCGCCCAGCAGCATGCCGCCCGACGCGGCAGTAGCGTTCTCGCCCAGGCTGTTGGCCGGCTGAATCTCGTTGAAACCGGCCTTCAGGGTCATGAGCATATTGTCCCCAGTGTCGCCATCGGGAACGGGGAAGACGTTCAGGTCGTTTATGGTGTTTTTATTTTTCGAAAGGGATGCTACGCCTTCGCGCAGCATCCCCGAGAAGATACTTGAATCAAGATATTTCATTCAGTTTAGGTTTGATTCAGAGAGCCTCTTGAGACTACATCTCTACTACGGGCTCTGCGGGAGCAGCAGGTGCTTCGGGCTCGACAACAGGTGCGGCGGGCACTGCAACGGGTTCTTCCACAACGGGCTCTGCCACCGGTTCGGCGGGAACGACGGGCTCGGTCTGGATAGGAGTGACGACGCTGTTCTCCACCTGAGGAGCAGCGGTGGCGTTGGCGGCGGCGGCAGCGGCCTTTTCAGCGGCGGCAGCGGCCTTAGCCTCGGCGGCAATCTGCTTCTGGGTGTTCTTGAGAGTCTGCTTTGCGAGGTTCACCTCGTCCTTGGCTGCGTTGTTGGCGGCCTTGTATGCAGAAATCTTGTTGTTTTCGGTGGCGATATTGTCGTTCAGCGTGGAGATCTTGGCCTTGCTGGTCTTGATGTCCTGCTTGATAGCGCTGATTTCGGTTTCGATGGTCTTCCATTCACCCTCGAGAGCCTTCAGCTGGAGCTTGTCAGACTGATTGAGGCCACCGTCGGCGGAGAGTTTTTCCTTCTCTGCCTTGTAGGCTTCCTTCTTGAGCTTAATGGTGTTCTGCTTGTTCTTGATCTGAGCGTTCAGATTGTCGATGACGATCTTTTCCTGTTCGATCTGAACCTTGTAAGCTGCAATATTGGATTTGCTTGTGGCGATCTGGCTTTCGCTTTCGCGAACCTGGGCGGCGTACTTGGCCTGGGCTGCCTCGAGGCGGGCCTGGGCGATGTTAATGGCATCGTTGCTGTCCTGGGCGCTTGCGGAAACGCCGGAAATGAGAGCTGCTACAGCAGCTGCAATGAGAATGAGGGACTTTTTCATATTGAGTTAATTATTAGTTTCTGAATCACAAATATAGGAATAATTGGCAAATATCGTTCCAACTACCTGGGATAAGTGAAGGCTGAACCACCCACGAACTCTCGCAGAAGGCTGGTCGCCGGAATCTCGTTATCGGGCACCGGAGTGAAATAATGAATGAATTTCAGGAGCCGGTGAGCCTCAGAGTACTCCGGGCAATTCTTGGGAATGCTCTCGAGTATGGGCTCTGCATGGTTGCGGAGAACAGCGAATTCCACCAGGTAGGCGCTGTTGAACATCACATCTGCGTTTTCCTGATACGGGTAGATCCAGTCGTCTTCCGCCTTGCGAACCAGAGGCCACTGCGCTATCGTCTCGCGGGCCGTGAATGCGCCCTTGTAACTGTCGCGCACTATCCTGCGGAGCAGACGATTGTCGCTGGTGGGGATGCAATTGTGGTTATCCAGCGCGATACTGGTGAGGGTACTGATGAAAATGCGGTATTTTTTGGCGTTGGGAATCATGTTCGTGAGGGCTGGATTCAAGGCGTGAATGCCTTCCACCACGATCACGTTGTTGGGGCCCAGCTTGTAGCGACGGTCCTTGTATTCGCGTATGCCGGTTACGAAGTTGTATTCAGGAACCAGCACCTCCTCGCCCGCAAGGAGCTTGAGCAGGTCCTTCTGCAGGGCCTTGTGGTCCACGGTGTCGAAATTGTCGAAGTCGTAGCTGCCGTCGGGAAGCTTGGGGGTTTCCACGCGGTTCACGAAGTAGTCGTCCGTACTGAAAGTGAGGGGCCGGAGGCCGCAGGCCTTGAGTTGGACGGCAAGCCTCTGGGAGACGGTGGTCTTACCGGAAGACGAGGGGCCGGTGATGAGCACCAGGCGTACCTTCCCGCGTCCGTAGAAACGCTTGCGTATCTCTTCTGCTATCTGAACTATCTTCTTTTCCTGAAGGGCTTCCGCTATCTGGATGAGTTCTTTTCCATGACCCTGCTGGCATGCCAGATTGAGGTCGCCAACGGTGCGAAGGCCCATGATTTCGTTCCAGGCACGGTTCTCCTTGAACATCTTGAAGGTCTTGGGCTGATCTACATAGGGCGCGACTTTAGTCGGGTCGTGCTTGTCGGGGCCGCGCAGCAGCATTCCTTCATGGAAGAGCTGGAGGTCCCACACCTTGAGATAGCCGGTAGACGGCACCAGGCGGCCGTAATAATAGTCGGCCGTGCGTCCGAGGGTGTAGTAGTCCATGTACACCTGACCGCTCGTTTCGAGCAGACGGGCCTTGTCTTCGTGACCTTTTTCGCGGAAGATGCGTATTGCCTCCTCCGTGTGCACTTCGAAACGGTGGAAGTTCACGTCGCGCTCCACCATTCCAAGCATGCGGGCCTTTATCTTCTCTACGTCCTGGGCGGTGGTTTTGGTGCCGTCGGCCTTATGGAGCTCACAGTAGTAACCGTGCGAAATGGGATGCTCCACGTTGATCTGGCTGCCGCGGAAAACATCGTGCGCCGCCTTGCAAAGAAGGAAGAAAAGCGAGCGGTTGTACACCCGCATTCCGTTGGGGGAAGTGGCGTCGGTGAATTCTATGTCGCGGTTGTTGTAGACGCGGAATTTGAGACCCTGGGAAACGTTGTTCACCTTGGCCGATACAATCGGGTAAGGCTTATCGAAAACGAAGGCGGGGAGCATATCGAGCAGGGTTGTTCCTTCCCTGAAACTCTTGTATGTCCCCGTGTTTTTGCAGTACACCTGTATCATGCATGCAAATATAACATTCTTTACCGATTTTTTTCTAACTTTGCATACAAATTACGCTTAATCCTAATTTATGTTTGCAAATGAAGAAATACCTGGTAGTCTGCGCGGCGGCGCTCTTGCTGCTGCCCTGCTTCCCCTTGTTCTCGCAAGAGGCTGACGACACCGGAGCCGGTGTCGGGTTAACTATCGTCCCGAGATTGGAACTCACCCCTGTCTTCTCTGAAGGAGCAGGCGCCCTGACGCTCGGCAATTCTTCACTGTATTCCCTTTTCGAAGGCGACATCACCGACAAGCTGTCTTTCAGCGTTGCCAACCATTGGCTGTCTTCCTCCCCTGTCGAACTCTATTATCTTGAAGGCGAAGGAGCCAACCTCTTCCGTTCGGACTGGACGAACTGGCTCGACTGGGCCTACCTTACCCTTCAGCTGGGCAATTTCTCCATCTCTGCCGGTAAAGACATGATTACCACCGGCGGCTTCGAGTTCGACGACTATGACTTCGACGTGCATCCCGCCCTCCAGTCCGGCCTCTGGAACAATTTCAGTTGCTATCAGTGGGGTGGCAAAATCGGATATACCTCCGATTCGGAGAACACCTATTTCGGCCTGCAGATTACTTCCTCCCCCTATTCCCTAAGGCCTTTTGACGACGGTTCCTTCAACCTTTCCATCGAATGGCGGGGCAACTACGGCAACTTCAGCAATATATGGAGCGTCACGTCTATGGGGGCAGACGGCATTATTGGTAATCCCGCCCTGATGCTAATCGCCCTCGGCCAACGCTACACGGCTGGGGATTTCACTTTCGGCCTGGACTGGTTCAGTCAATCTGGCGACGAAAATGCAATCCTTCTGAATGGCAGCAGCTTCCTTGGAAGCGTGAGTTGGGATCCCTCCGAAAGCCTTTCCGTCCTTCTGAAAGGCGGTTTGGAGAAAGCGAACGAGCTGCTGGACGATGGCATAACCGCCAGCCAGCGTTTTGGCAATAACTACTTCGGCGGCCTCGCCCTTCACTGGTTCCCCGTCGAAGGGCTCCGTCTCCACGCCATGGGCGCATATCACAGTTTCTGGAAAACCACAACTCTCTCCATAGGAGCCACCTATTACCTGAATCTCTAGAATGGCACTCGACAAGCATATCATCGAGCTGGAGAATGTCTCCAAACGCTACGACGGCAAAACCGTCCTGGACAATATCAACCTTTATATCCGTGAAGGCGAATTCGTAACCCTGCTGGGTCCGTCCGGCTGCGGCAAAACCACTACCCTGCGGCTCATAGCCGGTTTCCTTCAGCCCGACGAAGGACGTATCCTTCTGGAAGGCAAGGATATAGCCGGAATGCCCCCGTACGAGCGTCCGCTCAACACGGTATTCCAGCGCTATGCCCTCTTCCCCCATCTGGACGTCTACGACAACATCGCCTTCGGACTCAAGCTCAAGAAGACTCCTACCGACGAGATTGACCGCCGCGTGCGCAAGGTGCTCAAGATGGTCTCCATGACAGACTACGAAGACCGCGATGTGGACTCCCTTTCCGGCGGCCAGCAGCAGAGGGTGGCCATCGCCCGTGCCCTTGTGAATGAACCCAAGGTGCTGCTGCTCGACGAGCCCCTGTCGGCCCTGGACCGCAAGATGCGCGAGGACATGCAGATAGAGCTTAAGGAAATGCACCGCAAGCTCGGCATTACCTTCATATATGTAACCCACGACCAGGAAGAAGCCCTTACCCTGAGCGATACCGTAGTGGTGCTCAACGAGGGCCGCATCCAGCAGATAGGCACTCCCACCGAGATATACAACGAGCCCGTAAACTGCTTCGTGGCCGACTTCATCGGCGAAAGCAACATCCTTAACGGCCGCATGATGCGCGACCGCCGCGTAGCCTTCCTCAAACATGAATTCGACTGCGTGGACGAAGGTTTCGGTGAAGACGTTCCGGTGGATGTTGTAGTGCGTCCGGAAGACATTTACTTCACCACAGACCCGGCGAAGTGCCAGTTCACCGCAAAGGTTAAGAGCTGCACCTTCAAGGGAGTGCACTACGAGATGTTCGTCGACACCGACAAGGGCTACGAGCTCATGATTCAGGATTACGACCCCTATCCCGTCGGTTCCGAGGTAATGCTCTATATCGACCCGGACGACATCCAGGTGATGAAAAAGGAACGCCGTTGGAATACCTTCGCCGGTAAGGTTACCGGTGAGGGCAAGGTGGAGTTCCTTGGGGCCGGGTTCGAGTGCGACACCGCCGGCTTCGCCGAAGGCGACGAGGTGGAGGTGACGGTGCGTTTTGAGAAGGTGGACCTGCTCGACCATGAAGACGAGGCGGCCACCACCGGCCACGTGGAATCGATCCTCTATAAGGGCGACCACTACCATCTTACCATCCGTACGGAAGACGGAGATAAGGTTTGGGTCGACACCGACGATATTTGGGACAAGAACGACTTCGTGGGTATCAAGATTCTCCCTGCAGACATTCATCTGGCTAAAACCGCTGGCAAGGATGCGTAAGAGATCTACATGGGCCCTGCCCTACACCGTTTTCCTGGTGCTCTTCGTAGCGCTTCCGCTGGTGATGGTGCTCATCTACGCCTTCACCGGCCGGGGCGGCGGAGTGTCGCTGGAAAACTTCGTGCGTTTCTTGCATTCTCCGGAAGACCTGCACACCTTCGTGTACTCCATTGAGATCGCGCTCATCACCACGGTGCTCTGCCTGCTTCTGGGTTATCCTGCAGCGTGGATCATGAGCAACAGCAATCTCAACCGCTCGAGCGTAACCGTGATGCTGTTCATCCTCCCCATGTGGATCAACATGCTCATCCGCACGCTCGCTACCGTGGCTCTTTTCGACTTCCTGAAGGCTCCGCTTGGTGAGGCAACCCTCATCTTCGGTATGGTATACAACTTCCTGCCGTTCATGATTTATCCCATCTACAATACCCTTAACAAGATGGATAAGTCCTATGCTGAGGCGGCCCAGGACCTGGGTGCCACCCCGATGAAGGTCTTCACCAAGGTTACAATTCCGCTTTCCATGCCCGGCGTTTGGAGCGGAATACTCATGGTATTCATGCCTACCATCTCCACCTTTGCTGTGGCTGAGCTGCTCACCATGAACAAGATTAAGCTCTTCGGTACCACCATACAGGAGAATATCAATAGCGGCATGTGGAACTACGGCGCAGCCCTGGCTCTTATCATGCTGGCAATAATAGGCATCACCACGCTCTTCTCCGACAGCGAGGAAAGCAGTGAGGCGGAAACGGGAGGACTGATATGAGCACGGCAAAGAAGATACTCGCGAAAGGCTACCTGTGGCTGCTGCTGCTGCTCATGTACGCGCCCATAGTCATCATCGCCATATTCTCCTTCACCGAAGCCAAGGTCCTTGGAAACTGGACCGGGTTCTCGTTGAAACTATACCAGAACCTTTTCTCCGGCAGCGTGGGCGGTTCGCTCTTGAAGGCAGTGGAGAATACCCTCAGCATAGGCCTGTTGTCCGCCTTCTTCTCTACCCTGCTGGGTTCTGTGGCGGCGGTCGGCATCTACAATCTCAAGGGGCGCAGCCGTCAGGCCGTCACCTTCCTGAACAACATCCCAATGCTTAACCCCGATATCATCACCGGTATCGCTCTCTTCCTGCTCTTCGTGGCGGTTGGAGTAAGCCAGGGATATGTCACCGTGGTGCTGGCGCACGTGTCGTTCTGCACCCCATACGTGGTCCTGAGTGTGATGCCGAAGCTCCGGCAGATGGCCCCGAATACCTATGAGGCGGCCCTAGACCTGGGTGCAACTCCCGGACAGGCTCTGCGCAAGGTCATCTTCCCGCAGATCCGTCCCGGTGTGGTTTCCGGTTTCATCCTGGCATTCACCCTCTCCATCGACGATTTTGCAGTAACGCTCTTCACAAAGGGCAATCAGGGCCTGGAAACCCTGTCCACATACATCTATGCAGACGCGCGCAAGGGCGGTCTCACTCCAGAACTACGGCCCCTCATGACCGTAGTGTTCCTGGTGGTGCTGGTACTGCTCCTTGTTATCAACAGAAGATCCGCAAACAATAATAAGAAATGAAAAGATTCCTTTTTGCCGCAGCGGCATTGCTGATGCTGGCCGGCCCCCTTTCGGCCATCGACCGTGAGCACACCCTCAAGGTGTACAACTGGGCTGACTACATTGACGAAACCCTCCTTGGTGAATTCGAACAGTGGTACGAAGAGCAGACCGGAGAGCAGGTAAAGATCGTTTACCAGCTTTTCGATATCAACGAAATCATGCTCTCCAAGATTGAGCTCGGCCACGAAGACTTCGACGTGGTGTGCCCCTCGGAGTACATCATCGAGCGCATGCTTCGCAGCGACCTGCTCCTGCCCATAGACCGCGACTTCGGCGAAACCCCCGATTATCTGGGTAACATCTCCCCCTATATCATCCACAAATTCAATCAGATAGACGGTTCCGGCAAGAACGCGAACGACTATTCCATAGGTTACATGTGGGGCACCGTGGGCTTCCTGTATAACACCAAGCACGCCACCCGCGACGAGGTTTCCACCTGGTATACCCTTCAGGACCAGAAGTGGGCGGGCAAGCTTTTCATGAAAGACGCCTTCCGCGATATCTACACCTCCCTTCGCGTAGCTCTCAACCGCGATAAGATCGATGCCGGTGAGATGGATACCGAGAAGATCTGCTTCGACGCATCTGCCGAGGACATCGCCCAGGTGGAGAGTTTCCTCAATACCTTCCGTGACAACGTGTCCGGCTGGGAAGCGGACTTCGGCAAGGAGCGCATGACTCAGGAGAAGGCCTGGCTCAACGTTACCTGGAGCGGCGACGCCCAGTGGGCCATTGAAGAGGCCGCTGCAGTTGGCGTGGACCTGGATTTCGTGGTTCCCCGCGAAGGCAGCATCACCTGGTTCGACGGCTGGGTGATCCCCAAATATGCGAAGAACGTGAAGGCGGCCCGCTATTTCATCAACTTCATGTGCAAGCCCGAAAACGCCATCCGCAACATGGAGGAGATCGGTTACGTGAGCGCCGTGGGCGGTCCTGAAATCCTTGAGGCCATGAGCGATCCCGACTCTTACGAGCCGGAAGACGCCAGCTATTTCTTTGGTCCCGAGGCCACTGCGGTATGCCTCAGCCCGGTGATGTATCCTTCCACCGATGTGATCGCCCGCTGCGGCATGATGCACGACAACGGAGACCGCACCCAGGATCTGCTGGACATGTGGACCCGCGTTAAGGGCGACAGCGCCAGCATTTTCACCTATGTTATCATAGGCATAGCCATCGTGGCGCTTATCGCCGGCGTGGTCGTGGGCAACACCCGCAAGAAGAAAGGCCACGGCAAAAAACGTCGCAGATAATGACCTTCCTCGTCTATACTTCCGCAGACTCCCCCGGCTTTGAACGGCTCTACGCCCTCTACCGGAGCGTTTTCCCAGACCCGGACGAAGCCGAAGACCTTCCAGGTATAAAGGCATCGCTGGAGCTTGTGGGAGACGATGCACTGACGGAGCGCTACGGTAAGTTCGAGGAGTATTGGATAGCGGCACTGGATAAGGGAGAAGTGGCCGGAGGGGTGAATTTCACCGCCTTCGAAGGCTCCCGCAGCGCCCATATCAATTATCTTTTCACATCTACCGAATCCAGAGGGCGCGGCGTTGGCAGCGCCCTTCTGGAGAAGGTTCGGGAGATCTCTCAGGCCGACTGGATCTTCTGCGAGCAGAACGACCCGTCGCTCATGACGCCCGAGCAGCTGGAGGCAGACCTCGCGGCGGCAGGGATATCGCCGGAGCAGCGCAGCGCATGGTGGGGCCGCCGCGGATTCGGGAAGCTCGATTTCCGCTACGTCCAGCCGCCCCTGTCGCCCGAAAAGGAGCCGGCCGAGGGCATGAGCCTGAACGTCTGCCCGTCAGAAGGCCCTGTGCCGGGAGCTATCGTGGCGGAGCATCTTCGCCGTTTCTTTTACATTTCGGTGCTGAAAAAACGCTCCGGAACGGATGCCCGAACCGAAGCGCTTATAGAGGATGTCGCCACGCGCGACTCGATACCTGTTATTCGCTCCTGAATCCCCTGATATCCTTGTCGGAGAAGGATTCTATGTCGGAGGCCTTGATTGCGGAAGTGCTGCGCAGCAGGGTCTTCTTTATTTTATAAATGCCGTTTTCCACATCGGCAATGGCGGCGGCGTCGAGCCCGCCCTGCTGGTTGCGTATCGCCAGCACCAGTTCGCTACGGCCTGCGAGCATTCCGAAGAGCTCGGCCAGTTTGGCGTCCGTGCCCTCGCCTTCAATGTCGCGGCAAAGGTCGATGAGATCGCCGTAGGACTGCCTTGGCAGCACCTTCCAGGAGTTGGAATTGAAGTGTGAGTCAATGGCCTCCAGGATTTCCGCGATGCTGTATTTGTGCTTGAAGGATACGTTGGGCATATCCTGAAGCTCTTTCTTGAGAACCTTTGCGGTGTCGTTGTTGATGGCGGTAACGAAATGGAAGGTGACTCCCGCTTCCTTGTTGGTCTCGAAGACGCTGCGGAACTTGCGGGCCAGAATCTGGTTCACGCTCTCAAGGGAAGTGCTGTTGCGATCGGAGAGATTGGTGTGCTCGAAGAACGCAACAGCGTCGGTGAAGCGGTATTCAGGTTTGCCTTCCGCTTTTTTGGACGCCAGGAACATACCCCACACATAAGCTGTGAAGTAGTGGTCGTGCTCGGCGGAAACCTCGATTGAGTCGGCGTCGAAAATGTACTCCGGACTCTCGCGGTACTGGAAGCGTATGCGCTCCAGGAAAGGCAGTGAATCGGCGTTGAATTCTTCCGACTCTGCGGGCACGTAGGCCATTGGGTTCACGATATGGCCGCAAATGCTGCTTGGCTCGCATAGCACGCCCTTGTTGAACAGTTCCTTGAAGGAAGTCCTCGGGATGGCGGTGAAGAAGCTGTTGGCCTCGTCTCCGAAGCCATATACGCCAAGCACGTTGGTGCCTTCCGCATTGAGCAGTGAAGTCTGGATGCTGGGACCCCACATAAGCCATGTATAGGTGTAGCTGAGTACGCTCTGGGGCACAAGGCTCTCGCGGCAGGTGTCGTCGAAGCTCTCCATGATGGCCTTCCAGTCTTCTTCGTAGCGGTCGTTGATGCCCGCGATGCGGGCGATGGGAGCGAGGTAGCCGTTGCTCACCTTTATCTCGGAGCAGAAGGCGTCTTTACGGGATTCGTCATTGTCGACATTAGCCCTCGTCCAGAACTTTTTGGAGCCCCTCTCCCCCGAAAGGAAGGAGAAGTACTCGGCTATCATGGCCTTTACGTCACCGGAAATCATAACGGACACCGAATCTACCGGAATCACGAAGACACCGTTTTTGTGGTATTCGTCCAGACGGTCGGAGAAGATGTGCCTGAGTTCTTTCCAGGCGGCTCTGTCCATGGGATAGCCTTCGCTGTGGAAGATGGCGGATTCGATGTAGTAGCGGGTGAACAGGCGCGGCTTGCTGCGGCATTTCCAGACCAGCCAGAGGGAATCCCAGCCGGGCATCTTGTATTTGCCCAGGAACCTGCGTACGGGACGTATGAGCGGCAGAAAAGCCACCACTATGAAAGTGATGACGGCTACCGATATACCTATGAATTCGATGATATCCACTATCGCTCCCGCCCAATCTCCAATATTCAGAAAAACTTCGCTTGCGTTCATGGTTTTAAGCTTCTATTTTGACAAAAATACAGAAAAAAATTCGCATATTTGCGTAACGTGTTAGAGAAGATAGTATCCATAGTAAACGACATAGTCTGGAGCCCCGTCCTGGTGGTCCTGCTGGTCGGCGCCGGCCTATATTTCTCCATCCGCACACGTTTCGTGCAGGTGCGCCGTTTCGGCCTCATGATCAAATCCCTTTTCGCGCCTGCGCATAAAGACGACACTGGCTCCTCCAAGGGAATATCCTCTTTCCAGGCTTTCTGCGTGGCGCTTTCCGGAAGGGTGGGCACCGGTAATATAGTGGGCGTCGCCACAGCAATAGCGCTGGGCGGCCCCGGAGCCATCTTCTGGATGTGGGTAATAGCCTTCCTTGGCGCTTCCACTGCTTTCGTGGAATCCACCCTGGGCCAGATGTACAAGTTCCCTCATGCCACGGGATATCGCGGCGGCCCCGCATGCTACATTGAGCAGGGACTGAAGAGCCGCTGGCTGGGCGTACTGTTCGCCATTCTTACCATTATAGGATATGGTCTTCTGCTGGTTACAGTGCAGTCCAACGGTATGGCATCTGCCGCACGGAATACTTTCGGGATTGATCCTCTCGTGAGCGCAATAGTCCTGGTGGTATTGGTGGGCCTGGTGATAATAGGCGGAATAAAGAGCATTTCCAAGGTTGCGGCGGTAGTGACGCCTTTCATGGCCTTGGGATACATTATATTCACCATCGTTGTAATCATCCTCCATATAGACGCCCTTCCGGGTGTCTTTATGTCCATAATAGACGGTGCCTTCGGCATCAAACCGGTTGCGGGCGGTATACTCGGTTCCACCATAATGATGGGCGTGAAGCGCGGCCTCTTCTCCAACGAGGCCGGAGAAGGCGGCGGAGCCATCGTCTCCGCGTCTGCCTCCGTGTCGCATCCGGCCAAGCAGGGCCTCGCCCAGGCATTCTCGGTCTATGTGGACACCCTTCTTATCTGCACTGGCACGGCCCTTATGATACTATGCTCCGGCACTTATAATATATTCGACGCGAAAACCGGAGAGATGCTTGTAGCGCAGGCTCCCGAACTGGGAGCGAACTACGTGGGCTTCACCCAGGCTGCGGTGGACTCGGTGCTCCAGGGTGTTGGTAGCGGGTTTGTGAGCATCGCACTGCTCTTCTTCGTCTTCACAACCCTTATGGCCTACTACTTCTACGCCGAATCCAGCATTATATATATGTTCCGTGGTGGGAAGGGAGAAAAGCTTGTTATCTGGCTCTTCCGTTTCTGCTTACTCGGAATGATAGTGTTCGGGGCCCTTAAAGAGGCCGGAGTCATATGGCAGATTGGCGACATCGGCGTGGGTATAACGGCCTGGATCAACGTGATTGCGCTGCTGATTCTCTGCCCCCAGGCCATCAGGGCGCTTAAGGAATTCGAAGACAAAAAGCTATGGTAGGTAACATTCTGCTCATACTGATATACCTTCTTGCGCCGGCCGGCGTGATGTGGCTGTGTCGCAAGGTGTCCTGGCTTGGCAAGATAGGCCCGGTACTCGTTCTGTATGTGCTTGGTATCATTCTCGGAAACGTATGGCATCCTACGGGCATGGCTGCAATCCAGGAAGTGCTGAGCAGTGCGGCGGTTCCTCTGGCCATACCCCTGATGCTCTTCGGCTGCACTTTCCGCAAGGGTGAGACTCGTTCCCAGGTGCTGGCTGTCATTGCCGGCATGGCGTCCGTAATAATCGTAGTGATAGCCGGTTATCTTATCTTCGGCCGGACTATTCCCGACGGCGCCAAGATAGGTGGCATGCTCACTGGCGTTTATACGGGCGGAACCGTTAATCTGGCCGCAATCAAGGTGATGCTGGGTGTTCCGGAAGAAACCTTCATCCTTCTGAACTCCTACGACATGGTGATCAGTTTCCTGTACCTCACGTTCCTCATTGCCATAGGTATAAAGCTTTTCAGGAAGTTCCTGCCGGGAAGTGAGGCCGAAAACGGCGATTCCATTGAACCAGTTGCTCAAGTACAGGATGACAAAGAAAAGAATTCAGTACTCCAGAAGGCCCGGGAATACTTCCGAGTCGAATGGTTCCCCCTCGTTGCAACCGTGGTCATCATCGGCATATCAGCCGGCATCGGCGCGCTTGCGGGTGGTTGGTTCATGACGGTTTTCATCCTCCTTCTCACCACCCTCGGCATTGCCGCATCGTTCTGGAAGCCCCTGCGCGAATGCAAGTACAACGAGCCCACGGCCATGTATTTTATCTATATCTTCTCGATAGTCGTGGCATCGATGGCGGATCTGAGCAAACTGGACCTTAGCGGCGGCCTGAACATGCTGGGCTACCTTACCCTCGTAATTTTCGGTTCGCTGCTTCTGAACGTGCTTCTGGCAAAGCTCCTGAAGATAGACGCCGACACGACTGTCATCTGCTCGGTGTCGTTCATATGCTCCCCTCCCTTCGTTCCTATGATGGCGGCGGTGATGAAGAACCGCAGAGTCGTCGTCATCGGCCTTTCAGCCGGCATTATAGGCTATGCGGCCGGTAATTACCTGGGATTCCTAATAAGTCAACTCTTAAACCTTCTATAGATGATCCTGTTTCTCCTTGCGGCGATATTGCCAGCATTTATACTTTTCTGGTACGTTTATTCGCGCGACATCACGCCCGAGCCCAAGAATGTAGTAATTAAGGGCTTCATATACGGAGTGCTGGCCACCCTGCTCTCCACCCTGATTTCCGGCCCTCTCCTTAGGCTGGGATGGTTTGAAAACAATCCGACTACCTTCCTGGGGGCCTTCAAGACAGCCTTTTTCGGCGCAGCCATTCCGGAAGAAACCGCCAAGCTTCTCATGCTCTGGTTCCTCCTTCGCAAATGCAAGGACTTCGATGAGCGCTACGACGGCATCGTCTACGCTTCTGCAGTAGGTCTGGGATTCGCCACCTTCGAGAACATCCTCTACTTGGCGTCGTCCGGATTCGGCTTCTTCCAGGTAGCCATCTCCAGGGCCTTCCTCGCGGTTCCCGGCCACTTTGCCTTTGCGGTGATAATGGGCTACTATTACTCCAAACAGCATTTCAGCTGGAAACCCGAAGAGAAGAAGAGCGCCTGCGTGAAGATGTGGGTCTATCCCGTGCTCCTTCACGGCATTTACGACACCATCTGCTTTGCTGCCGGTCTTAGCGACACCTGGAGCCTGCTGCTTACCTTCGTGCTGCTGTTCTTCTGCTTCAGGCTCTTCCGCTTCACCCGCAACCGCATCATTGCGGAGGCCGCCGACAATGCGTCCGAAGGCAGCTTCTACGCCCGTCACCGCGACTTCTACGGAAACCGTCATCCAAACAACTACGGCAACGATTTCCGCTATTATTACCTTGAAGGCGACGACGATACCCCCGAAGAACAATAAAACATCAACGATATGCTAGACAATGAAAGAGGGCTCTACGTAGCCCATTGCGAAGAAGGTCCCATCTCCATTTGCGGAAAGATGGCGAACCGTCACGGACTCATAGCCGGCGCCACCGGTACCGGTAAAACCGTTTCCCTCCAGGTGCTTGCCGAAACCTTCTGCCAGGCAGGCGTGCCCTGCTTCATGGCCGACATGAAGGGCGACCTTTCCGGCATCAGCCAGGCCGGACAGATGTCTGGCTTCATAGAGAAGAGGCTTGGCGAATTCGAAATCTCCGACCCGCAGTTCGCCGGCTGCCCGGTGCGCTTCTACGACGTGTTCGGAGAGCAGGGCCATCCCATGCGCACCACCATCAGCAACATGGGCCCCATGCTCATGAGCCGTCTGCTCGGCCTTAATGAGGTGCAGAGCGGCGTTATGGACATCATCTTCCGCGTTGCGGACGACAAGGGCCTGCTCCTGCTGGATCTCAAGGACCTGCGTGCCATGACGGTCTACGTGAGCGACCATGCGGCCGAATACCGCACCAGCTATGGCAACGTGAGCGAAGGCTCGATCGGTGCCATCCAGCGCGCTCTCCTGACCCTCGAGACCCAGGGGGCCGACAAGTTCTTCGGAGAGCCGGCGTTCGACATCTTCGACCTTCTCCAGACCAACAACGGAAAGGGTATTATGAGCGTGCTGGCGGCGGACAAGCTGATGCAGAATCCCAAGCTCTATTCCACCTTCCTGCTCTGGCTGCTTTCCGACATCTACGCCAAGCTTCCGGAGGTTGGCGACATGGAACTTCCCAAGTTCGTATTCTTCTTCGACGAGGCCCATACCCTCTTTGAAGACACTTCCAAGGCCCTTACGGACAAGATTGAACAGGTAATCCGCCTTATCCGAAGCAAGGGCGTTGGCGTCTACTTCGTTACCCAGAATCCTACCGACATCCCCGATGCTATACTCGGTCAGCTCGGAAACCGCGTGCAGCACGCTCTGCGCGCCTACACCCCGCGTGACCAGAAGGCCGTTCGCAGCGCTGCCGAGACCTTCCGCGCCAATCCGGCATTCAAGACGGAAGACGCCATCATGGAGCTTGCCACCGGCGAGGCTCTCGTGAGCTTCCTCGATGCCAGCGGCGCTCCGTCTGTGGTTCAGAGGGCGAAGATACTCTTCCCGCTCAGCCAGATTGGCGCCATCACTCCGGCTCAGCGCACTCAGGTCATCAATTCGAGCATGATTGCCGGTAAGTACGACAATCCCATCGACCGTGAATCCGCTTTCGAAGTGCTTCTGGCCGATGCGAAGAAGGCCGAGGAGGAGCAGGCTGCACAGGAAGCTAAGGTGGCGGAACAGACCGCAAAGAGCGAAGCCGTAGCAAAGAAGAACGGCAATTCCAAGGGAACCAAGAGCATCTTCAGCAAGATTGCAAAGGCGGCTCTGGGCGCAGTTGTAACCAGCGTCACAGCATCTGCAGGAGCTATTGTTGCCAATAAGGTAACCGGCAAGAAGAGCAGCAGCACTTCCGCCAAGAACGTGGCCAACAAGGCTGTGAAGAACGCCACTTCGGCCGCGACCCGTACTCTCACCCGTTCACTGCTTGGAAGCTTGCTCTAACATGAAGAGATTCGCATTTCTCGCATTTGCCATAATCGCTCTTTCTCTCCCCTTCTCCTGCGGGCAGAATGGAGAAAGCCGTAAAGACGGTCCACAGAAAGATACTGTTTACCCGCTCGGTTTTCTCACCGACACGCTTCGTCTCGAGAGTTCCAAGGTCCGTTCCGGCGATACTTTTGCCGGTCTGATGCTCCGTCTTGGTCTTCCGAAAGAAAGGCTATATCCCCTATCCCAGGCGGCGGATAGCATATTCGACATCAGGCTGATCCGGGCAGACCGTCCGATCGACGCCTATTATGCAGGTGACACTCTGGAACCCCGTCTGCAGTATGTGGTTTATAAGAACGACCGTATTAATTCCACGGTGTTTCGCTGCTTCGATTCTCTGGCGGTGTGGAAGGTATCCAAACAGGTGGATACGGTACGCAAATATGTAGATGTAACCATCAAGAACTCCCTCTGGCAGGACCTCGTGGATGCCGGAGAATCCCCCATCTTCATCGCTACATTTGAAAGCGTTTATGAATGGACAGTGAACTTCTTCGCCCTGCACGAAGGCGACCGCTTTCAGGCCATCGCCCGTGAGCGCGTATGCGAAGGAGAGGTGTTCGACGTGATGGGGATAGACTTTGCCGTCTACACCCGCGGCCGCGATTCCCTGTATGCCATACGCTTCGACCAGGGAGACAACGGCAACAAATACTGGAACGAGAAGGGCGAGAGCATGCGCAAGGCCTTCCTCAAGGCGCCTCTAAAGTTCAGCCGCATAAGTTCCCGTTTCACCTATCACCGCAAGCATCCCATCTACGGAACGGTTCGTCCGCATACCGGCGTGGATTATGCGGCTCCGGCAGGCACTCCCGTACATGCTCTTGGCGACGGCACAGTCACTCGCGCCAGCTGGGACTCGCATGGCGGAGGCAACTATGTGAAGATCTCACATCCCAACCGCTACGAAACCGGTTATATGCACCTTCAGAGCTACGCCAAGGGCATCAAGCCCGGCGTACGTGTGTCCCAGGGACAGGTAATCGGATACGTGGGATCCACCGGCGCTTCCACCGGTCCTCATCTGGACTTCAGAATCTGGAAAAATGGAAAGCCGATAGACCCGCTTAAGGTGGAATCCCCTTCAGCTGAACCGCTCAAGGCTGCCAACAAGCCAGCCCTGGATTCGCTGTTCCGGGCTTATAAGGCAGAGGTGGCTTCGCTATCCCGCAAATAAAGGTTGCGGGCTGCTCCTGCTGCAGTCTGTATGAGCCGTCCCCTGCTGCAGCCCGTCTGAAGCCGTCCCCTGCTGCAGCCCATCTGAAGCCGTTATTGTTAATATGCTGATGGTCAATGATTTACAAATAATGCCTCCGTTTTTCAGGGAGGCATTTTTTGTAAAATATTGATTATTAATTATATAACAAAAACGGGAGGATCTTTCGGGCCAGGCCAACCTTACAATTTGAACTGAACCGTGGTCTCGTAATCGTTCCAGTTGCGAAGGGCAAGGGTTCCGGCAGACTGGTCGTAGACGTTGCTGTACTGGGTATCTTCTACGGTGCCGTTGTCCCAGACAAGATCCTTCCAGTGCACCAGCGCAAGGCATTCCTGAGCCTGCTCAAGGGAAAGTATACCGTTATGCTCTGCCAGATAGGCGGAAGCGGTTTCGTAACGCCACCAGCTCTTGCTGTGCGGATTGCCCACAGCTTCGTCTGGAACGGTGCTGTAGTATTTCTCCGAAAGGAGGTGGTTTGTTACCAGCATAGCGTTCTCGCCCTCGGCCTTGCGGACTATCATTGTCTTCCAGCCGTCTTCCTTGTCGAATTCAACCACTGCGCAGTCGCCGGAAGCATCGGCCACCATATAATGATAACCCGAGCCGACGGTGGCGTCGTGCCTTACATCCACCGTTTCCAGCAGATCCAGCGCTTCTTGAACGGTAGCGCATTTGTCCAGCCAGAGACGCATGATAACCGTGGTTCCTACGTCAGGCTTGTCGGTATCCTGCTGGGCAGCCTGCTTGGGGAGGGCCATGATAGAAGTGCAGAGGCCCTTTTCGTTCATGCCGTCCACGGGGGCGTAAATTGAAGCGAGACAGCTGAGCTTGGCCATGAATGAATCCGGCAGCTTTTCAAGGGAATACCCGAAATGGGACATGTCGCTCACGGCAATCGATGCATACCCCTTCTTGGGGTGAGAGACCGTTACCATTGTTGGATTCTTGAAATAGTCGTAGTTGCGGCCGTACCAGAAACCGCTGCCGTCGGCCTTCGCGGCCTGGAAGCTGGTGCAGTTGAACGTGGCCAGCTCGCCGTTCTCGTCGGCCACCTGCGCGCTCTTCATCTTGATGGGAAGGCCCTTACCGATCCGTCCGATCACATAGTCGAGCAGTTTGGCGTTGCTGTCGATGCTCTTCGATACGAGGTCGTCGAGATCGTAGCGGGCCTTGTACTCCATCTTATAAAGGTATGGATTATCCCCGACCTTGGAGACGGTGTTAATAGTGCGTATCTCTCCGCCCCAGATGCAGAAGACGGCGATACAAAGTGCGGCGATTATGCCGAGAATCCAAGCAAGAACTTTTTTCATAATGAGTGCAAGTTAAGGATTATTTGTAAACTTTGCTAACTTTGCAGCCGGTTTCGCACCCGCCGTCCCCCCGCCGAGAGGGCCGGGCAAGCGGAACTGATTGCAAGACAATGGCAAATGTTCGCAAAGGGGCGTCCGCCGAGGCGTCCTCACGCGGGACGAAGCGCCCCGGCGTGGAAGAACCGAAATTCAGGAATCTCACGGAAGACGAAATCCGTACTCTTAAGGCGCAGGGCTGCACCGCCGATTCCTGGGAAAATGTTTTCACAAGTGCAGCAAAACCCAATCTAGCCAACTGCAGCGGCGTCCGTTTCTCCGGAACGGTCCGTTTTGGCAATTTCGACTCAGACTTCACCCTGCCGGGCGGCCTTGTAAAGCCTTCCGGAATCCGCAACGCCACCCTTCACAACGTTACCGTGGGGGACAACTGCCTCATAGAGAATATCTCCAATTACATAGCCAATTATGAGATAGGTGAGGGCACATATATCGAGAACGCTGACCTCATCTTTACCGATGGCCTCAGTAGCTTCGGTAACGGGGTGAAAGTATCCGTCCTGAACGAAACCGGCGGCCGCGAAGTCACCATATACGAAGGCATGAGCGCCCAGGTAGCCTATATCATGGCCCTGTACAGGCATCTGCCTACCGTCATCGAGCGTCTGGAAGCCCTGTGCGACGAGTACGTGAAGAGCCATTCTTCAACCGTGGGCCGCATAGGCAGCCATGTACATTTACGCAACGTCCGTTATATCCACGGCGTGCGCATAGGCGACCATGCGGTGCTCAGCGGCGCGAACAGACTTCGCAACGGCACAATAGTGAGCAACGCCGACGCCCCCGTTTGCGTCAGCCACGGAGTAATAGCCGACGACTTCATCATCTGCAGTGGCAGCAAAGTGGAAGACAATACTACCATTTCCCGCTGCTTTGTGGGACAGAGCTGCATACTTGGGCATGGTTACACCGCTTCCGACTCGCTCTTCTTCAGCAACTGCCAGGGAGAGAACGGAGAGGCATGCGCCATCTTCGCCGGCCCGTTCACCGTAACACACCACAAGAGTACCCTGCTAATAGCCGGCCTGTTCTCGTTCATGAACGCCGGCAGCGGCTCCAACCAGAGCAACCATATGTACAAGCTTGGTCCCATCCATCAGGGTATCCTGGAGCGCGGAGCCAAGACTGCGTCGGACTCCTACATACTCTGGCCCTCCCGCGTGGGTGCATTCTCGCTGGTAATGGGACGCCACGTAAACCACTCCGACACCACATCTTTACCGTTCTCGTATCTTATTGAGCAGCAGAATACTACTTATCTGGTGCCGGGAGTCAATCTCCGGAGTGTAGGTACTGTCCGTGACGCCCAGAAATGGCCCAAGCGCGACAAGCGTACCGATCCGGTCAAGCTCGACAGTATCAACTATAACCTGCTGAGTCCATTCACCGTTCAGAAGATGCTCAAGGGAATACAGCTACTGCACAACCTGCAGTATTCTTCCGGAGAGCTTTCCGACGAATACTCGTACCACAGCGCCAAGATACGTAACAGCTCGCTTCGCAACGGCATCAAGCTCTATGAAACCGCCTGCACCAAGTTCTTCGGCAATTCTGTGATTAAAAAGCTGGAAAACCTTCCCGCTGGTGCGTCCGACTCTATGATACGTAAAGCTCTCCTTCCTGAAACTCCCAAGGGCCTTGGCAACTGGGTAGACATCAGCGGCCTCATCGCCCCCAAGGCGGAGGTGGAAAGCCTGCTGGATGCCGTTTCAGCCGGAAAGATCGGCCTTGAGGCTTTTGGAGACGCCTTCCGCGAAATGCATGCAAACTACTACACCTATGAATGGACCTGGGTGTACGAGCATTTCGAGGAATTTTTCGGAGTCGCTCCCGACAAGGTTACGGGCTCCGATATCATCGCCATAGTAGAGCGCTGGAAAGAGGCCGTGATAGGCCTTGACCGCATGCTCTACGAAGACGCGAAAAAGGAGTTCAGCCTGGCGGCCATGACCGGTTTCGGAGCCGACGGCACCAAGGTGGAGAAGGAACAGGACTTCGAGCACGTACGTGGCGATTTCGACACAAATCCCTTCGCCAACGCAGTGCTGAAGCATATCGAGGACAAACGCGCCCTCGGTGATGAGCTTATTTCACGCTTGAAGAGTTAATGGGAAGGGTTCCCGTTTTTACTACTTGACTAATAATCAGCACTTTACAGAAAATGCCTCCCAAATATTCGGAGGCTTTTTTTGTAATTGCCTGGTAGTCAAATGATTGCGAAAAACAATATATTCCCTATATTTGTATGGTCAACATTTTTTTATGAGAGTTGTAATTCAAAGGGTTTCCTCCGCATCCGTTACGATAGACGGCGTCGTGAAGTCTTCGATCGGCACTGGCTTGCTGGTCCTTCTGGGAGTTGGGTACGAAGATACGGCCGACGATATCGACTATCTGGTTAAGAAGACGGCGGCGCTCCGCATCTTCGCCGACGATGCGGGGGTGATGAACCGCAGCGTGCTGGATGTCGGCGGCGATGTGATAGTGGTGAGCCAGTTTACGCTCATGGCCTCCACGCACAAAGGAAACCGGCCTTCGTATATTCACGCGGCAAGCCATGAGATATCGATCCCGCTTTATGAAGAGTTCTGTCGCCGCATGTCTGCGGCACTGGGCAAGCCGGTCGGAACCGGGGAATTCGGTGCCGACATGAAGGTAGCCCTCGTGAACGACGGCCCCGTCACTATTTGCATTGATTCGAAGGATCGATAGAGATTACCGTCAGCACACCTTCAGCTACCTTGAACCTCACGTTATGGCCTGTGAACAGCATGCCATATTCGCGCTGCGGGTCGTCCTGATACTGCGGACGCGGATCCTGCGACAGGATTTCACATAGAGCATCCAGCTCGGCCTGTGCTGGCAGACTCCCGCTAACCTCCTCAGCAAATACGACTTTCAGCGGTTTCCATGCGGAGGTGTCAGTGAATCCGCCGCGAGCGTCGGAATGGCTGTCCGCGTACGGCACGTAGGGCTTGATATCGTAAATTGGTGTACCGTCGGCCAGATCGGCACCAAGCACGCTGATGACTCCCCTGCCAGTGTCTATTCTTTCGATCTTTACGCTGGAAAGCCCGAGGCGGTTGGGACGGAACGGAGAGCGGCTGGCAAACACGCCGACGCGGGTATTGCCTCCAAGCCTGGGCGGCCTTACTGTGAGTTGCGGCTCCTCGCTCTTTTCATTCAAGGAAAACTCCCAGATGAGCCAGATATAGTCGAAACCTTCCAGCCCTCGAAGGGCCTCTTCCCTGTTGTAAGGCGGCAGCAGCTCCACTTCACCCTTCAGGGACTCCGCAAGCCCGCTTTGACGCGGTACTCCGAATTTCCCCGATACGGGAGAATGGAAAACTGCTACCGGCTCGATATTCATGAGCTACGAGCGAAGCGCGGTTTGAAGCACCTCCGAAAGGGTGGGGTGCGCGTGGATAATATCGCGTGCTTGGGCTAGCGTAGCGTTGAAGTTCATCAGCGCGGCAGCCTCATGGATGATGTCCGATGCATGGGCGCCCATGATGTGGACACCCAGGATACGGCCTTCTTCGCCCTCCGTAAGCACCTTTGCATAGCCTTCGGTGGCGCCCATAGACACGGCCTTGCCGTTGCCTCCGTACATGGCCTTGTGGGCCTTGAATTCAATCCCACGCGCCTTGCAGTCCTCTTCCGTGAGGCCCACGGTGGCTACTTCAGGAACGGTGAACACTGCTGCCGGGCAGATGTCGAAGCGTATGCCGTCGGATTCGCCCAGTATGTCGTTAAGCGCCCTGCGGCCCTGGAACGAGGCATAGTGCGCGAGCATGATTCCTCCGGTGACGTCGCCAATGGCGTAGATCCCGGGGACGCTGGTGCGCATGTGCTCGTCTACCTCTATGCCGCGGCGTCCGCACGCAACTCCCGCTGACTCGAGGTTCAGGCCTTCGGTATTGGCCCTGCGGCCTACTGCCATAAGCACCGCGTCGGCCTGCACGGTATGTTCCTCTTCTTTCAGGATATACTTTACCTCCAGGCCATCATCGACTTTGCTCACTCCGCATACCTGTGCGGAGGTCTCGATGGCGATGCCGCGTTTTTTGAGCGATAGACGCAGGCGCTTTGCCAGGTCTTCGTCGAAACGAGGAAGGATGCCGGGGCAATACTCCAGAACACTCACTTCGCTTCCGAATGAGCGGTAGATGCCGGCGAATTCCAGTCCTATCACTCCCCCTCCGATAACGCAGAGGCGCTTTGGCACTTCGGTGAGCGAAAGCATCTCCGTGGAACCCAGACAGAGATCCGCTCCCGGGATGGGAAGGGATGCGCCAACGGACCCCGTGGCGATGATGATGCGGTCGGCTGTATACTCTGTCTCCCCCACCGCAACGGTTTTGGGGCCCGTGAAACGGGCCTTCCCGCACACCACTTCGGCCTTGCGGAGCAGACCGGCTATGCCTCCCTGCAACTGCTGTATGACTCCCGCTTTGACGGCCTGGATGGACTCGATCTCGGCGGCGTCCAAAAGCCTTTCACCGTTAAGCCCTTCGGCGAAACGGCAAAGCGTTTTGGTGGGGATGCATCCCTCGTTAAGGCAGGTGCCTCCAAGGGGACCTGCGGTGATAAGGGTTACTTCAAGCCCTCGTGCAAGGGCTTCAGCGGCGGTCTCGTAACCTCCGGGACCGCCGCCTATAATGATTAGTTTCATGCCTTTACGATAGGATTACGGGCCGCCGTAGTTTCATCCGGCCTGCGAATCGGTGTGTTGTGGGGTGCGCTGTGGAGCATCTCAGGATCGGCCGCAGCCTCTTCTGCTATACGGCGCATGACCTCGATGAAGGCGTCCAGGGTCTCCTTGCTTTCCGTCTCGGTGGGCTCTATCATGAGTGCCTGGTGGAAGAGAAGCGGGAAGTAAATGGTAGGAGCGTGGAAACCGTAGTCGAGCAGCCTCTTGGCGATATCCAGAGTGGTGGCTCCGGGCACGCCCTCGCGGGCTCCGTCGTTCACCAGGCCGTCGTATACGAACTCGTGCTTGCAAACCGTGGGAATGGGCAGCTTGTACACGTCCTTGAGGCTTTCCTTGATGTAGTTGGCTCCAAGGACGGCAAGCGGACCTGCCATCTTGATGTTTTCCTTACCGAGGGTAAGAATATATGCCAAGCCGCGCATCATCACGCCGAAATTGCCGTGGAAGCCGGATGTGACAGGAATCCTCAAGTACGGCAATACGCTCTTCGCCACGCCTACCGGGCCGCTTCCCGGACCGCCGCCTCCGTGAGGAGTGCTGAAGGTCTTGTGAAGGTTCAGATGGAGGATATCGAATCCCATGTCGCCGGGACGCACCTTGCCGAGCAGCGGGTTCATGTTGGCTCCGTCGTAGTAGAGCAGACCGCCGCATTCGTGCACCAGGGCAGCTATCTGACGGATTTCGCGCTCAAAGAGTCCCAGGGTATTGGGGTTGGTCATCATGATGCCGGCGATGTCCGGGCCAAGGAGAGGCTTGAGGTCTTCCACGTCTACGAGACCGTCGGGACGGGATTTCACCACCACAATCTCGAGGCCGCAAACCGCAGCGCTGGCAGGATTGGTGCCGTGGGCGCTGTCGGGAACTATCACCTTTGTACGGGCGGAATCGCCACGGGCCATATGGTACTCACGCATGAGCATGAGGCCTGTGAGCTCGCCGTGAGCTCCTGCGCAAGGCAGGAAGGTGAAGTGCTCGAAGCCGGTAATGGCAGCCAGGGACTTGTCCAGGGTGTCGATAACTTCCTGTGCGCCTTTCACAGTCTCTGCGGGCTGCAGGGGGTGAAGGCCGGTGAACAGCGGATGAGCCGCGATTTCCTCGTTGATCTTGGGATTGTACTTCATGGTGCAGGATCCCAGCGGATAAAAGCCGGTATCTACGCCGAAGTTCATCTGCGAAAGATTCGTATAGTGGCGTACCACGTCCACTTCGCTCACTTCAGGAAGATCCAGAGGAGACTGACGCGTAAGATTTGCGGGGAGTTTTACCTCCGAAACGCATGCTTTCGGCAGCGAATAACCGCTGCGTCCGGGACGGGAAAGCTCGAAAATCAGTTTGTCGTAGTATTTCATTTCAGGCCCTCCACGATTTTAACGAGGCTGTCGAGTTCCTCTTTGTTATGCTTTTCGGTAACGCAGAAGTCGAGTTCGCCGTTTTCCAGCTGCAGGCCGGCGAAGAAACCGCCTGCAAGGAAGGCCTTCTGGAGTTTCTCCACGTCGCAGAGAGGCTTGAGGGTGAATTCGTTCAGGAAGGGCTTGTCGCCATGGGTGTCTTCGAATTTGCCCGTGGCGATGAGGGCGTCGTGCAGATAATGCGCTCCGGCGGCGGAAAGCTCGTTAACCTTGCGCAGACCTTCGGGGCCCATGAGCGACAGGTAGACGGTGCACCAGAGGGCCATCAGGCTCTCGTTGGAGCATATGTTGGACGTTGCCTTCTCGCGGCGGATGTGCTGTTCGCGCGCCTGAAGGGTGAGCACGAAGCAGCGCTTGCCGTCGGCATCGACCGTCTGGCCGACAATTCGGCCGGGAAGCTTGCGCATAAGGTCGGTGCGGCAGGCAAGGAAGCCCACGTACGGGCCGCCGTAGTTCAGCGGAATACCCAGGCTCTGACCGTCGCCCACGGCAATGTCGGCGCCCCATTCGGCCGGGCTCTTGAGCACGGCAAGGGTGGACGGGTCGCAGTACACTGCCATCAGGGCACCTGCTTCGTGTATCTTCTCGGCGTAGCCGGTGAGGTCGTTGATTCGCCCTAATTTGCCGATTTCGGGCACCAACACGCCGGCAACATCGTCTCCGAGTTCGGCCAGCACGTCCTTTGTCACGACCAGCTGAGCGTCGGTACATTTCATATAGGTGGCAATCACCTTCTGGACGCAGGGAAGCAGGCCGGCGGAAACCACCACCTTGTTCCGCTTGCGTGTGCTTGCAAGCATCATTCTGAGAGCCTCCGCCGCAGCGGTTGGGCCGTCGTACATGCTGGCGTTGCTCACGTCCATGCCGGTGAGACGGCAAATCATGCTCTGCCACTCGAAGATGTAGCGCAGCGTGCCCTGGGAGATCTCACTCTGATATGGTGTGTAGGAGGTGAGGAACTCGGAACGGGAGGTGATGTAAGGTATGACCGCAGGCACGTAGTGGTCGTAGGCTCCCTGGCCCACCAGGACCTTGAGCTGAACGTTCTTACGGCCCAGATTCTCAAAGAAATCACGAACCTCCTGCTCGCTCATGGCGGAAGGAAGGTCGTACTCCCCCTTGTATTTGAAGTCATCCGGTACGTCAGAATAAAGGTCGTCCAATGAGGCGACCCCTATCCTGTCGAGCATCGCCCGGATATCCTCCACCGTCTGGGGAAAATAGGCGAATGTTCCCATATTTCAGATTATTTTGCTATTTCAGCGTAGGCGGCTGCGTTCAGAAGAGTGTCGAGCTCAGCCTTGTCGGACATTTCTATTTTGATTATCCAGTTTGCGTAAGGATCGGCGTTGATGAGTTCAGGTGCGTCTTCGAGTTCGGCGTTCACCGCGACAACCTTTCCGCTCACGGGGCTGTAGAGCTCGCTGGAAGCCTTTACGCTTTCCAGGGCGCCGAAATCTTCATCTTTGGAGAATTCGTCTCCCTCTTCGGGAAGATCCACGTACGTAATGTCGCCCATTTCGGACTGTGCGAAGTCGGAAACTCCGATGACGGCCACGTCGCCGTCTACCTTAACCCATTCGTGAGACTCGCTGTAGAGGAGTCCTTCGATGATTTTGCTCATAGTGTTATTTCTTGTAGTTTGTTTGATAGAATCTCTTTTTGACCACCACAGCGGGGAATACCTTGCGGTGGATTTGTATGTAGAGGGTATTTCCAAGGGCCCCTACTTCCCTGTTCACCAGTGCGAAGCAGATGCTCTTGTCCAGTGAAATGGAGTGATAGCCAGTGGTTACCACGCCAACCTCGGTGCCGTCTTCCAGTTGAACCGGATAGCCTGCGCGCGGGATGGCCTTGTCTGCCATTTCCAGGCCGACGAGCTTTTTGGCGGTTCCTTCTGCCTTCTGCTGGGCGATGGCGTCTTTTCCTATGAATTCGGGCTTGTCGAGCTTGCAGAACATGCTGAATCCTGCCATTACCGGGGAGATGTCGGCGGAGAGCTCGTCTCCATAGAGGGGCAGACCTGCCTCGAAACGGAGGGTGTCACGGCAGCCGAGACCGCAAGGGACGACGCCGGCGGCGAGAAGAGCTTTCCAAAGGTCTACTATTGCTTCGGGGGCAGCGTACACTTCAAAGCCGTCTTCGCCGGTGTAGCCGGTGCGGCTTACGATTGCGCGCTTACCGTAGAGCATTGTGTCCACGAAATGATAGAACTCGATGCCGGAAAGATCGGCGGCGAGCACTTTGCCCAGGACCTGTTCGGCCTCCGGACCCTGCACAGCGACCTGACCCCATGCCGGTGATTCGTTTTTGATGTTCACCACGAAGCCTTCGCTGTTCTGGCGTATCCATTTCTCGTCTTTATCCACGTTTGCGGCGTTGACTACCAGCAGATAGTGATCTTTGCGATACTCCTTGTAGACGAGAAGGTCGTCCACGGTGCCTCCGTCGGGATAGAGCATCATGCCGTACTGGCACTGGCCCTCAGTCATGGGGCGGACGTCTCCGGTAAAGATATGGTTTACGAAACGTTCGGCATCCGGGCCGGAAACGAAGATTTCGCCCATGTGCGAAACATCGAATACGCCGCAGTGATGCCTCACGGCGTTATGCTCGTCGGTTATGTTTGTGTATTGGATTGGCATCATGAAGCCGGCGAACGGACTCATCTTTGCACCCAGGGCAACGTGCTCAGGATACAGGCATGTGGTTTTCAGTTGTTCTTCCATATTGGTTATTAGCTCCTTAAAAGCTCTAAGTCTTTCTTGAGAATCATTTTCGGATCCATGAGGGCGACCTTCTGGAACAGCTGGACCTGGCGCGGGAAGGAGAGATACACTTTGTCTTCATGCTTGCCTTTGCGCCACCATTTGTAGAAACCCACAGGGTCGTTCTCGAACGGGATCTGTGCCATGATTCCACCGCTGTAGCCTGGATAATCAATAGTGAGCTTGAGACCCGTGAAACGTTTGTAGTAATCGGGGTCGGCTCGGCGGAGTTTGCTCACAAGGGGGTTGAGAACCTCATAGGCATCTACCTGGAGGGTCTTTTCCTTGACTATCATTTTATGGATGCGGACGGGATCGATATTGATCCATACTCCCATTTTCAGGGTGACGGGGCCTTCGTCCGTGTCGAGCGTGAGCTCGTCCATAGACGTGTAGACCTTTTCCGGATCAAGGGGATAGGAAGCTATTTGCTCCATTTCATCCATATCATCGCAAATTTATGTTTTTTTTTTCAAAAAACCTAATCTGACGCCCCTGATATGTTATTTTTTTGCTTGAGGCCGGAACGGACGCTAAAGAAGATTCGCAAGTTTGTCGTAATAGCGTTTGGATACCGGGATGCTGGGCACGCCTTCCATGTCAAGGTCGGCAAATATCCAGCCTTGCTGCTTGCGGAGAATAGTAACGTGCTCAGGATTTACGAAATATGAGCGCTGGCAGCGCACCAGACCGTGACGTGTGCAGCTCTCCTCTATGGAATTCATTGGCGCACGTAGCGAGTATTTAACTGGCCGTCCGTTCTCCGAATACCAGATGCTCATGTAGTTCTCATCGGCCTTAATGTAGAGAATTGCTTTAACGGCTATTACGAGCTTGGGTTTGTGATAGGCGTCGTAGAAGCGGATTAAGCTCTCGTCGGCCGCTGCTTTTGCATCCTCCGCTTCGTTTGCACCGGCAAGGGCAAAGGCCAGCGAAAGGATGGTATACGGGAAGATGAGTATCAGCGAGATGTATGGCAGACAGATAGTGAACAACGCGTCGAAATAGGGGTACTGCCCTGCGGAAATCAGTGAGATATAGAGACTTGCGAAAATAGCAGCGAGTATGATTTCGCCTATACACCAGCTGATATACTTGGCCCAGGTGAAGTTTTTGGCTTTCTTGAAAAAGTGGAAGGCTGTACGCAGCCCGGAATCCAACACAAGTATAATCGCGAACAGGATAGATATGTTGAGAGCGAAGAGTCCGCGCTCCATATCAAGCAGTGCAACCAGTCCGAATGGATCGTAAACAATGGTGAAGACCAGAAAGAAGACTGCCGGAATGGTCATGGATAGTATGACGGCGGGCCAACTGAAGAAATATTTTGGTAAAGTGTTCATTTTCGTCACAAATTTTGCTGTGACAAATATACAAATAATATTGTATTCGTCACCGATTTCGCATTTTTCGTCACTAAAATGCCGCTTTAATCACATTTCATTCGTCACTGTCACATTTTCAATGAAAAGCGTTTTTTACTCTCTATTTTTGCATTGCAAATAAGGAAATAAGGTAAATGTAACAATTTAGTTACAGTGCTTGGACTATTGAAAAACTTCTAAAAAGCCTGCGGATGTGAATCCCCGGGCTTTATTCGTGTTATTTTTTGGAAAATAATTTGCAGATTGTCCGAAATTGTATATCTTTGCAGTCCCAAAACGGTGCTGTAGCTCAGGTGGTAGAGCAATGGACTGAAAATCCATGTGTCGCCGGTTCAACTCCTGCCAGCACCACTCGCAAGGTCGTCCTGCAAAGGTCGACCTTGTTTTTTATTCCCCTACTCTTATTGTGTATTTGCTGGCTCCGTAGCCGCACCAGTATCCAATGCCACCTGTAACGTTGAATGCTGGATTATATGTCGCCTGAAACATAGGAAGGGTGGAGAGGGACACTACAAGCTCATAACTATTCCAGAATTCATAGGACACTCTGTCCATTGTGCAGAACTTAACCATAACCTCATCACCTTTTTCGAATGATGCAGGGTTCCATGCCCAGGAGCTTTCATTATCCACGCTGAGGCCCCGCATAACGTTGATTTCTGCATGACGGGGCAGATCGCTGTCGCTCATACATCCCATGTATGAGGCCACATAAGAGCTGTCTTTACCTGCTACCTTAACAAACAGACGGTAATAATCTTCAGAGGCTTCAGGATCGCTGAAACTGGCCTTTATATTGTATTTGCCCTTATCATCGGGCGAAGGAACGCACCAGATGCTGTCCAGAGGCACCGCTGTTGGAATAGTGGTGGTACCGATGGCAGTCAGACCTACGGAGGGAAGTTCCACCTTGAGAGAATAGGACTTGCCGGCCACTCCCCTCAAATCCGATGTCGTGTAAATATATGGCGGGAAATACGCGTCGTTATACTTACCGGTCAGTATGACAGAGTTCTCCCCGTCTGAAACGGTAACCCTTGCGTGTCGCATCAAATGGCTTTCCTGATCGTCAATGCTCTGATATTCCGTGGACGTCGGAACCGAAGTCGTAACCATCACTATGGGGAAACCGCCGGCGTCGATCCAGCCTTCCACCACGAGCCTCTCCTCCCCTTCCGGTTGCCAGGAGGGGGTACAGGCTGCTGCAAGCAGTAGGGCAAAAGCTATAAAGATCTTTTTCATCGACGGTAGAATATGCTTATGGAAGGTAGGATGCTGAATCCCAGGCTCAGCGGGCCGTATGCGAACTGACGGTCCTCGGTAACGTAGAGCCTGCAGAAGAGCTGATTCTCCCGCATTGTGGCGTTGTATACGGAAAGATTCAGGCCCAGAGTCTGTTTCTCATCCTGAATGATGAACCAGTTGAACGAGACATCGGCCCTGAAATATGGGGCAAGCCTGTTTGAGTTGTGGGCTCCGAAATGAGATATTATACGATTGCCCAGGAGGTAGAAGGAATCCGGTGCCGTGAAGGGGGTTCCACTCGCGGCCACTACGGATGCTCCGGCAGACCATCCACGTCCATTCCAGGTGGCAACGGCATTAAATTCGTGAAGCCTCTCATGGTTGGAGGGATACTCCCCTTCGTAACCCGGTACGTCGAAATTACGGAGCGAGCGGCCTATGTTATACGCTATCCATCCGGTTAGTTTGCCCGCCTGCTTGTGGAGCATTAGAGATAGCCCGTAGTTGCGTCCGTCACCTTTGAGAAGAACGCGATCAAGGTCGTAGGTGCCGGTCATGAAGTCGAAAAGGTCTCCTCCGTATTCCACCTGGCCCCGAAGTGTGCGATAATAAAGGTCTGCTTTGAGAGCGTACATGCCCCGGTCGAATGAGGCATCATACGATAGGATTCCGTAAATGGAGCTCTGTGGATCGGCATGCTTGCCTGCAAGGAACCAGAATTCACATGGCATACCCAGATGGGTCAGACCCGTCTGGAAGAGGTACTGCTGTGCCGTTCCGGCCGTGAATTCCAGTTTGCCTGCAGAGAGCAGATTCCAGCGTAGTGTTCCGGAAGGCGACAAGCCCCAGTGGGACTGCCTTCCCGGATCCAGAAAATGGCTGCCACGAAGCCGTAGGGACGCTGACAGTTCTGGGGTTATCTGCATGTCGTAATTCCCCCAGAGGCTGCTTTCAAGAGCAGTCTGGACCTCTGCAGTGCCGGTTCCGGCATTCGAAAGGCCCCTCATGTAGGGATATTGGAGCTGCGCCCTGTGCCACGCTGTTTCGGCTCCTGCGCTCCAACTCCCGCCTTCCCAGGATGCCTTATATCCGGCACTCTGTATTCCAGAAGGAATGGATGCCCCCATCGAGTTGAAGTCTATGTCGACGTCGAGCCCGTATTTGCTCATCCAGAGCTGCTGAAGGAGCGAGGAGTGCTTCCATGATGCGCTTGCAAGGGTATTCCCCCATCCTGCGTCTATATCAAGCGAAGTGTCCTGAGAGCTGAAATACCCCTTGTCACGACCGGAATACAGGTTGAATATCAGCACATCCTGAGTGGAAGGCCGCGATACCAGACTCATGTTCACATCGCCGAAATCGTATTCCAACGGGTCGTCGCCCACTTTTACCAGATCTTTATAGAGAAGATTGATAAACGAACCCCTTCCGGAAAGGGACAGGGCCGTGTTGGATCCTATGGCCTGACGAAGCGTTCCCTGAGCTGATATAAGTCCGGTTGAAAGATCGAGGTGCGTGCGGTCAGGAATGTCCTCGGGGAGCGTAAGGTCCACCTCCCCACCCAGTCTGTTCGCGCTCACTGACCTTTGCGAAAAACGCATAGTGGAGAAATGGGGAGGATTGAAAACGGAGAAAATACCGAGCAGATGCTTGGCGCCATAAACAGGCACGCCCTGCATGCTCACAAGGCTATGTGCGCTTTCACTTCCCTGTATGTGAAGCCCTGCGTCAAGTTCATTTCCGGTTTCCACACCCGGGAGCGAGGCCAGAAAACGCACAGGATCGGCGTTGCCCAGCACAGACGGAATGCTTGCAAGGCCGCCTACATCCACCTTTTGCACTCCGGCGCGGCCAAGGACCAGGGCTGAAGTGCGTTTCCGTGCGGAAAGCACGGTGCTGTCGAGCCTGTCAGTAACCGAACCGGTCTGCCCCCGGGCTTCTACGAAAGCCAAAAGGCAGAGAAGCACAAAGGCAGACCGTAACGGTTGCTTGAAAAGCATTCAGATAATAATCTTACTCTTTTGCGGGAACCATGGACTGGATATATTCCTGGACCTTGCCGACGAGTTTCTCGAGAGCGGCATAGGTCTTGCCGAAGTTCTCTCCGGTGAAGAATTTGGGAACAGCCTGGCTGGTGCCATCCTGGAAGTTGATAACGGCAGTGATGTCCATCATGCCTTCCTCATTCTCGAATGCCTTTGCCCTTACGGAAGCCTGCACTACGCTACCCTTGTCGTAATAGACATTGAGGTTGTAGTAAGGCTCGAGCTGAGCGAGAAGAGCATTTGCTTCTTCGACGTTCTTCGGCTCTGCGGTGGCGAGGCTGAGATACTTGTTGTACAGATCGTTGAACTTGATGTCGCCCTTTACCTGAACCTGGCCGAGCACGTCGAGAGCTACCTGGGCGTTGTCGCATGCGAACGGGATATCTGATTTGGAGTCGCCTTCTGCAATGGGCTCGTCGTCAATGCCGTCCCCGTCATAGTCAACCTTGGATTTCGGGGTGTCAAGGAGGGCGATTCCGGTGGCCTTGGAAGTGAGTTCGAGAAGCTGCTTCTTGTTGCGCTTGAGGGTGAGAGCCTCATCGAAGGTGCCGCCAGCGAGGGAAAGCTTGGTAAGACCGAGAGCGTAGTCGCCTGCAGTAACGGCAAGATCAGCATTGATGGTTATCTCCTTGAGGTTGGTAAGTTCGCGGGGATCCGTAACTCCGTTGTAGCTGAGGTTGCCTTCCACGGTGAAGTGCTTGGTGCCGTCCGCGGTGAAGTTGCCGGTCATCTTGGCGGGGAGCACAAGATAGGAAGAGCTCTTCCTGACCATGCCGGGGCAGGATACGTACTGCCCGTTTTCGTCGTTATAGTAACCAGCCTCGTACTCGTCGTAGTTGATAAGTACGGTTTTGTCACTGTTTGTGAATTCGATGTCAGCTACATAATTGTGGCCTTCTGTGGTGAAAGCGATCTGGAAATCCTTGAAGTCTCCGCTTTCCTTGCTGCCCTTGCCTTCGGCGTTGATGGTGTAATGACCCTTGGCTTTGGACATGTCAACGGTATAGGTGCGGGTCCAGACGAGTTTTTCAACGTCTACCTTTTCTTCTTTAGTCTCGATTTCCGGCGCAGGGGCTTCGCTCATATCGATATTGTCGCTTTCAATGTAAAGAATGGCGGGGATTACCACGTCTGAGGTGGCCTTCCAGTTGTCCAGGTCGAGTTCGTTTATAAAGGCCTCGCCTGTGGCGTCGAGTTTGTTGGCTTGCTCTTCAGCAGTGTACTTCTTTTCAGGAGCCTGCTTTTTATTGCAGGAAACGATTGACATTCCCGCTGCTATCGCGAGCAGGAGCATCATGCTGGTGAAAATCTTTTTCATATAGGTATAAAAATTATTTCCTCTTATATAGATTATAAATCTGGCATATTCGTTGCAAATTTAGTTACAATTTTCGAAAATTCGAGTCATGTATATAGTATTATGAAAAAAGTTGTGTTATTCGCAGCGTTTTTATTTACGCTCCTGTCTCCCAATGCATTAGCCGGGGAGTTTCTCAAAGGTAAAATCCTCCGCATCGATCTCGGCTCCTCCGTAGACGAAAGAAACGGCAGTACCCTCACCCTATCCACGAGCGGCCTGTCCGTATCCTCTTCGGTTTCCCTGCTGGATATCGAAAGGGCAATCAAGAAAGCCGCGGACGACGATCATGTGGCCATGATTTTCCTTAATCTGGATCATTTCAGCGCAGGAATGGCTGCAATGGAAGAAATCCGCAGCAGCCTGGCAGACTTCAGCGCCGCCGGCAAGCCTGTAGTGGCCTATGCCGCTTCACTTGGCAACGGTTCCTATTACCTTGGCTCCGTGGCCGACAGGATCTTCATGTATCCCAAGGGCGAAGGCTCCCTGAACGGCCTCGGCAGTACCCAGTTCTTCCTGAAAGACCTTTTGGATACCCTCAGCATTGATGTGCAGCTTATCCGTCACGGCAAATTCAAGAGTGCCGGTGAGATGTACATACGCAACGATATCAGCCCGGAGAATCGCAAGCAGTACGAAGAACTTCTGGGTTCAATATGGGAGTCGTTCACCGATGAAATGGCCGCATCCCGTGGCATGGATCCGGAGAAGCTCCGCAGCCTTGCGAACGATCTTACTCTCAGTACAGCTCAGACCTGGCTCGATGCCGGTCTGGTAGACGGCCTCAAGTACCGCGACGAAATGGAGCTTTATCTGGCACAGCTATTTGGTACCAAAGACCCGAAGGAGGTTAAGGTAGTGGACATGAAGGAGTATCAGGAGAAACTTCGTAAAGGTCTGTCAACCAAGAAGTTAGCTATTATTTATGCAGACGGTGAGATAGTCCGTTCCGGCAGCGGTATCGTGGGCGAAAAGCTTTCCCGTACCATCGCCTCGGTGCGCGCGGATTCTACCGTGAAGGCCGTTGTCTTTAGGGTTAACTCCCCTGGTGGCGAGGTGGTTGCGGCCGACATGATACGCCGCGAGATTGAGCTTCTCCGCAAAGATAAACCAGTGGTTGCAAGTTACGGCGCATATGCCGCATCGGGAGGATACCTCATTTCCGCCGGCTGCGATCGCATCTTCACGGATAATACTACTCTTACCGGAAGTATAGGTGTGTTCGGAATGATTCCGTCTTTTGGAAAGGCCATCAGCAAGAACCTCCACGTTAATCCGGTACAAGTGGGAACCGGCCCTCACAGCGGTATGGCTTCCGGTATCGAACCGCTCTCTCCCGAAGAGGAAGCATGGTATCAGCAGGAGATTGAAGGCATTTACGAAGACTTCGTAGGCGTTGTGGCGGAAGGTCGTTCAATGACCACTGAAGCCGTGGATGAGATCGCTCAAGGCCGCGTATGGAGTGGCAAGGATGCGCTCGGAATCGGCCTGACCGACGAAAAAGGCACTCTGCTCGATGCCATCGACTACGCCGCGAAACTCGCCGGAAAGAAGCTTGGTAAGAATTATCGTATAGTCACTTATCCTGAGAAAAAGAGCATAAAGGATATGCTTAAGGATCCCTCTGGCAACAAGGACGACAAGGACAAGCCTCTTGTGCGTGTGGAAGACCTGCTACATCCAGGCCTGAATGTCCTGGCACGTATGCCTTACGCCGGAATTGAATATCAGATATCTAACATAAAATAATATGAAAAGACTAGTATTGATTGCTACGGCGCTATTTGCCTGTGCCGTTTTCGCAAAGGCCCAGGAGGCCGACAGCACCGCCGAGAGCGGTCGCGACCGTCTGGACAAACTCGAGCAGCTTGCCGACAAAGCCAAGGAAGTAAAGGCCAAAAAGAATGAGAAACTCGTTAATTTCGAGATGGTACACCGTTTCGGATACGGTTCTCACATTATGGACAACGAAGGATTTAACCAGAAATATCTCAAGAACCGCGAAATCTGGTTCAACGTGATGGATCTTACCATAAATCCAGCAGACTGGTTCTCAGCAAGCCTGGCCATGAACGTCAAGTGGGACAAGTTCCTCGCTGCCGGAGATTCCTATATCTACGCGGATGCAGCTGATGCCAACACGGCAAAGTTCGCTCCCATTGCCACCCAGCAGGCCCTTTATCCTGCTGCAGGCGGAGAGTTCAAGAAACTCTCCAGCCAGGTGAACCTCTTCTCGCTCGAGGCTCCCCTGCTGCTGGGCCTGCACTTTGGCGATTTTGGCGTAAGGCTGGGCGCACAAGCTGTAGTTCCGCTCACAGCAAGACAGAACGAACTCGCGGAATATGGAGAATCAAGCGTTAAAACCAGAGTGAAAGGCGTGGCTAAGGCTCCCTTCTACTATGGCTTCTACGGAGAATTCAACTACAATGACCTTGGCATATACGCCAAGTTCTGCCCGTCCGAGGTCCTTCCCGGCATGGTGCAGGATCTGTTGACAATAGGTCTGGTTCTGGATTTCTAAGAAGGATCCACGTCCGGAATTCCAATGCCCTCTGCCATTTGGCTGAGGGCTTGTTTTTTATCTGCCAGAGAACGGTCCCTGGGAAGGGTTACCCGGATGAATAACTGGCCGTCCCGACGGCGGATAGCATCGCTGACGGTAAAACCTGCTCTGCGCAGCTTGCGACTTAGTGCCGAAGCATCGTTTTCATTCTTTCCGTGAAGCAGATTAATATCTACCAGACGGGTGTAGGGAGGGAGGGAGAAGATTCGGCGTTCCTCCAGAAGCGATCCCATGCCCTTAAGAGAGAAAACCTGATGCTCTGGACTGCGTGTCTGAAGAATGAGCCTCTGACATCTGGAATTCAATTCCGTAATAAACTGGAAGGCCCTTTCGTCGCTTCGGAAATCATCGGAATGAAAGACGGCGTCTGCATTCAGAACCGCAACGACATCGTATTCAGAAAGGTCTTTTCTGGCAGCCTCTCCTAACGTGATAATGTCGAAACGATCAGTCTGCCCGGGAAATAGAGTCGACAGGCTCTCTGAAACCTCTTCTTCGGCCTCGAATCCGCGCACCAGGGCTATGCGGCCTTCGCGGCACTCCCCAGCAAGTGCGCGGGAGATGCAGCCTACCATTCCCCTCTTGCGTTTTTCCGCTGTTATGTCTATAAGCGACAGTGCCTTGGCTGCTGCAGGCCTTTCCAGAAGTGCGTATTTGCCAGAGGCAACATTGTATTCTGATTCCAGCGATGGGGCTGCTGAACCTAGCAGGACGGGAATTCCATGAATGCCTGCGAGCATTACGGCGGCATCCCGGGCGTTCAGTCTTGGAGCGATGTCGCTCTTATAGAACGGAGACTGTTCCTCATCCACTATTATGAGGCCAAGTGCGTTGAATGGAAGGAAAAGGCTGCTGCGTGTGCCGAGCAGTATGTATGACCTGCCGCTGCGAATACGGTCGGAAATAACTCTCCTGCGAGCAGTGGTCTCCTTTGAATGGTATACCAGGAGAGCCTGTTCAAATCTTTCCCTGAGTCCGGTTTCGAGTTCCTTTGCCAGAGCAGTTTCCGGTACCATCAGAAGGACGCTGCGCCCTGCGGCAAGGCAGTTGGAACAGACTGCAATATACTCTTCAACCCTGTCTGCTGCTTTGTAGAGAAGGGGCCTGGCTGCTTTGAGTTCGGGCCAAACAGAGCTTTTTACTGGCTTAAACAGCGGAAGCGAGTCTTTGGTGAACAAATCCCTGGAAGATATGGCCTCCAATTGAAGCTGTGCATTCTGCAGTTCCATCGCAATCTTCGCACGTTCGGAATGCAGACGCTCTGAGACAACTGCATTATGCTTCTTTTCCAGAGCCTCGTCTTTGGCTGCAAGGCGAACGCGTAGCTTTTCTACCCTGGCCTTCCAGAGAGCCTCTTCAGCGTCTGCAAGGCGTTTGCGGCGTTCGGCTGAACGTGCCCCTATCTCTTCCGACTGTATCTTATGTGCAGGGTAGGCCGCCTTGTAGACCTCGCCGATGGTGCAGAGATAATAGCCGGAGATGAAGTGCCAGAACTCTACCTCCCTTGGGGATACTGCTGGAAGTGAAGGCAGAAGTTCGCTCACGGTAGCGATGCGCTCCGGCGCGATGTCGGGCTGTACGTCTACTGCTGAGACAACGCCCACGTAGCTCTTATGGGCGAAGACCACGCGGACGCGATCCCCTATTTGGACCTTGGCGGAGTTATCGGCCCCGCCCAGGCAATAACAAGGCTCCCACTCCAGGCGGAGTGGGAGTATCACTTGAATATAGCGCTTTTCAGACACTACTTGAGGGTGCCTTCTTCAGCGGCCTTGATCATGGCCTCGTTGGCGGTCACATAGACCTCCACGCGGCGGTTCTCGGCGCGGCCTTCCTCAGTGTCGTTGGAAGCGATGGGAAGATCGTAGCTCTTGCCTTCGGAGGTGATGCGTGCCTTTGCCATGCCCTGGCTCTCAAGGAACTTGGACACTGCGTCGGCCCTCTTCTGGGAAACCTTCTGGTTTGCGGCCTCAGATCCAACATTGTCGGTGTGGCCCCAGACGGTGATGTCGGTTTCGGGAAGATCTTCCATGGTCTTTGCGAACTGTGCGAGGGTTGCCTTGCTCTCTTCGCTGAGGGTGGAGCTGTTGAATCCGAAGAGGATTCCGCTGTCGAACGTTACCCTGATAGCCTTGAGACCGTTGATCTCAACTTCCTGGACCTTTGCGTTTTCGAGAGCTGCGAGTTCTTCAGCCTTCTTGTCCATCTTGTTGCCGATAAGAGCGCCGGCAGTGCCGCCTACTGCGGTACCTGCAGTTGCACCGATAGCGATGGCCTGTGCGTCGCCGCCGCTGATGATGTAGCCGAGGGCTGCTCCAAGCACGGCGCCGCTGCCGGCTCCGATGAGACCACCCTTCTGGGCCTTGTTAAGGGAAGAACATGCGGAGACGGAAAGGATGAGAGCTCCGCAAAGAATTGCTGTCAAAATCTTTTTCATAATACTGATTAATTAATGTGAAATGAATGATTATTTGTTGCTTCTTACTATCGAGGTAACGATGAGGCACTCTGCGCTGATGTAGGTAAGCATGATCCAGAAGCCCATGCCCGGGAAGGTGTGGCCAAGCAGGCTCCTCCAGGCAACCATGAAGTCGCTGAATAGGAACAGGAGCGCACCCAGAGCTGCACACCAGTAAGTGGGCTTTCTGAGATTGATAACGCCAGAGAAACCGCACATGGAAACGAAGAGGAGCATAGAACCGTAAATGAATACGGGCCACTTGATGATGCCTTCGAACTTGAAGATGAGCACAAGCGCCAGAATACTCGCCATAGTTGCCAGAATAACTATGATGAGTGACAATGCCCCTACATTGTGGAATACTCCGGAACGCACGAAAATCGTGATGTAGAATATGTGGCCTATGAGGAAGGCCGCCAGACCCGCGGCGAAGAATCCAAATATCCCTCCGGGAATCATCAGGAACACATCTCCGGCGCAGTGGAAGAGCAGAGCCAGAATCAGAAGTGGGTTGAGCCACTTGGGAGCCCTTGATCCCTCCAGCTCAAATAGTGCGTTGAGCAGAATGAGGGGCATCAGCATAGGCTTTGTGATATATTCCATCAGGGGAATATCCAAATAATTGCCAATGAGATTCAGTGCGGTTACCAAGGCGAATAGCACCAGGGCCGTAAATTTTTTTCCTTTCATTTTATTCGAATTGGTTGATCTTCATAAAGAGCATAGCGTTTTGCTTTACGTATCCACTTCTGCTCTCCTTCCTTTACGTGTTCCTGCACGATATCGAAGGTAAGCTCTCCTTTCAGGTACTCCACAATTACCGGATCCGCCACCCTGGTGAAGAGTTCTTCGCCCATATGGAAGTGTGAGTAGCGGTTGGAGAGCCAGTGCATCAGCTGAATAGTGTGCAACAGTGAGTGATAGCGGGTGCCCGGGGTGAGGATGAACTGGTAGCCGTGGCACCACTGTCCGCTGTAGATACCTTCTACTGGCAGATAGTCGAGCGGGCGGGCCAGTACCCCTTCGGGCAGAGGCATTCCGGTGGCGTCGCCTTTGATCCAGGGGGCACCGATGACCTCGTATGGCCTTTTGGTGCCGATTCCTGGCGACACGTTAGTGTCGTTCCAAAGGCTGCCGCCGGAGTAGAAATAGGGGGTGAAAACACCGGGGAAATCGTGGGCAGGGGGTATAGTCCACGGCATCAGGGTGCGGGCGGTGTCCGCCACAGCAGCTGAGATGACATGGAGAGGATACGCGGCTTTGATTTCGTCGGCGTAGAGATAGCAAAGTTCGCCAAGGGTGAGCCCGTGACGATGGGCCACGGCGGGGGTCCATTCGTCGGACACGCCGGCCGGAATAGTGCCTTCCACTTCCCTGCCGGCAGGATTGGGATGGTCCACGATATACAGGGCCGGCGGCTCCGGAAGGGCGCGCATGGCCGTCATGAGACGCAGCACGTCCACGGTATAGGGGAAGTAGCGCGAGCCTGTATCCTGGATTTCCACAACCACCGCGGCAAGGCCTTGGAAGTCTTCCATGTCGAAGAGGATATGATCCCCCTCGGGCTTCCATGTCCTGCGCAGCACTCCCCTTTCACGGAACATATCGGGCAGATACAGACCCGTATCGGCATGCCAGCAGGAAGGTGTGCAAAACACCCCTACCGGGCCGTTTACGAGGGCCCTGTCCGTCTGATCCATTATGGGAGTGGTGCGGAAGGAAAACATTTATCCGGCGATTATCTTTTTTGCAAGTGCGACAACCTCGTTTCCGAGAGCTTCGGCGCGTTCCATGGTGGGAGCTTCGGAGTAGACGCGGATGATGGGCTCGGTGTTGGAGCGGCGCAGATGCACCCATTCGCGGGCTTCTTCGAAGTCTACCTTTACTCCGTCGATGGTGGTGACCTTTTCCGATGCGAAGCGCTCCTTCATGGCGTCCAGGATCTTGTCGATGAGGGCGCTGTCGGAGAGATCGATGCGGTTTTTGGCGATTGCGTATTGCGGGAGCGTTTTCTTATATTCGCTCACCTTGATGCCCAGATGGGCCAGATTGCTGAGGAACAGGGCCACGCCCACCATGGCGTCGCGGCCGCAGTGGCTGGCGGGATAGATGACACCGCCGTTGCCTTCGCCGCCGATGAGGGCGCCGATTTCGTGCATTTTGGTGGTGACGTTAACTTCGCCCACTGCAGATGCACAATAGGTGCCGCCATGGCGCTCCGTAACGTCGCGCAGGGCTCTGGAAGACGAAAGGTTGCTCACCGTCTTGGGATTCTTCACGCCTTCCTTCTCCGCCAGACCGAGCAGGTAGTCGGCCACAGAGACGAGGGTATATTCTTCCACGAAGGGTTTGCCGTCTTCCTGAATGAGGGCGAGACGGTCCACATCGGGATCCACACTGACACCAAGGTCTGCCTTTTCGCGCACTACCGTTTCGGAGAGCTCCACAAGGTTCTGCGGAAGCGGCTCGGGATTATGGGCGAAGTCGCCGGTGGGCTCGCAGTTGAGCCCTATGCACTTCACACCGAGCTTTTCCAGAAGGCGCGGCATGATGATACCGCCAACGCTGTTCACGGCGTCTACCACCACCTTGAAGCCGGCCGCCTTGATAGCTGGAACATCCACTGCTTTGAGCGCGAGCACGGAATCGATGTGTTCGTCCGTGAAGTCGTGCTCGGTGATATGGCCGAGTTCGTCCACGGGGGCGAAGTCGAAGTCTCCGCTATCGGCGCAGTCCAGAATGGCCTGCCCCTGAGCAGCGGTGAGGAATTCTCCCTTCTCGTTGAGAAGCTTGAGGGCATTCCACTGGCGGGGATTGTGCGAAGCGGTGAGGATAATGCCGCCGTCTGCCTTGGAGAAAGTGACCGCAAGTTCGGTGGTAGGGGTGGAAGCGAAGCCGCACTTTACCACATCCACGCCGCAGGCAACCAGGGTGCCGCAGACTAGCTGCTCCACCATTTCGCCGCTGAGACGGGCGTCGCGCCCTACAACGACTTTGTATTTTTTGCCGAACGGCTCTTTGCGTTCACGGAGTTTTGCACAGTAGGCATAGGTGAACTTCACTATGTCGACCGGGGTCAGGCCCTCTCCTGCCGGTCCGCCGATGGTGCCGCGGATGCCGGAAATGCTCTTTATAAGTGTCATGTTATGCAAATATAAAAAAAAGTCCGCAACCTTGTTGCAGACTCTTTACCTATCTTTAAGAAAGAATGATTATTTCTTTCTGGCTTTGTAGCGCTGGTAGAACATATCAACACGGCCGGCGGTGTCGAGGATCTTGGTTTTGCCGGTGTAGAACGGGTGGGAAGTATTGGAGATTTCCACCTTTACGAGGGGATATTCAACGCCGTCAATCTCGATGGTCTCCTTGGTGGAGGCGCAACTGCGGGTGATGAACACGTCCTCGTTTGACATATCCTTGAATGCTACAAGTCGGTAGGATTCGGGATGTATTCCTTTTTTCATAATCGATTATTAAAGGTTGTAGTGGGTAGGAGAATCGAACTCCTATTGCAAGATTGAGAATCTTGAGTACTAACCGTTATACGAACCCACCGGTTTTGGGACTGCAAAGATAGGTAAATTTCTTTAACCCACAAATATTTTTAATCTTTATTGCGTATATTTGTGCATATGAAAACTGTAAGCAAAATTCTTATCTGGGTCATCCTCGCCCTGGTGCTCGCGCTGGGCATTTGGGTAGGCGTAAAGTTCTTTTTCGTCCTTGGCGACGGTGTGAAGGCAGGCAACCTCAATCAGGTGGTTTACAAGGGCTGGATATGGAAAACATATGAGGGCCGCATCATAATGTCGGGCTTCCGCGGCAAATCCTCCGGCGGTGGCATCCAGAGCAACGAATTCAATTTTTCCGTGGACAAAAAGGCAATAGGCTACCGTGCCAATGGCAGCGTGTATTCGGTGGCCGATTCGCTCATGCGCTGCAGCGGCAAGAACGTGCAGGTACGCTACCGCGAATACAAGGGCTCGCTCCCCTGGCGAGGCATGCAGAGGTACCTGGTGTATGAAATCCTGAATGTGAGCGAACCGACAGAGTTCAATACAATCCCAATTGATTCCGAGTAGTTTATGAGACGTTTTCTCCTGGCGGCGGCACTGCTGCCGCTTTGTTATTTCGCGGGAGCGAAAACCGTGATTCCTGCAAGCAATCCGAAAGGAAAGCTCCTCTCCATGGGCGAGATATTCTTCGGTAGGGGCGTAAGGCCTCTGGTTAAGCCGTTTTATTGGGAAGGAGAGCATGACCTCGTTGAAGGCCGTAAGACGCAGACCGACAATAAATCGTATCACCTTCCGCAAAGTACGACTCCAGGCATCGTCTATGGAGAAACCTACTCCCGCAACGAATTCGGAATCAGTGGCGGAGTCTTTCCCTCCCCTTCCGGAGACCGCCTTGCGGTAGTTCGCAAGGATGAGTCTTCCGTCACGGTATTTCCTCTTTTGGATATAACCACGCGAACCGGCAGTCTGGTGCCATTGCGCTATCCTATGAACGGAATGGCTTCGGAACGTCTGGCGCTGTGTATCTGCGATACCCTTGGTAATATCCTGGCGGAAATCGTCCCGGAAGAATTCACGGAAGAACGTTACCTTACCGGCATAACCTGGGGCCCGGACGGAAAGAACATCTTTATTCAGGTTCTCGACCGCAGTCAGCACGACATGGTGCTCAACATGTACCGTGCATCTGACGGAAGCTTTGTCCGCACCCTGCTTTCCGAACATAACGACGCCTGGGTGGAACCTCAGGATCCCCTGTATTTCATGAAGGGCAGTTATTCCTTCCTGTATCGCACGGACAACCGGGCCGGATTCAGGCAGCTGTATCTGTGCGATACCCTGGGAACGGTACGCCCCCTGCCAACGGCAAATGCAGATATAGCCTATGTGGACAATGACGGTGAGTTCGTCTATTATACTTCCGCAGAGGTCTCACCGGTAGAGAATCACCTGTTCAAGATCCGCATACGAGGGGCGGCAAAAGTAGAAAAGGCAAGATTCTACAAACCCATACGGCTTACATTCGAAGAGGGCTGGCATTCCGTAAGCCTGAGCCCCGATTTCACCCGCTTCGTCGACAGGTGGAGTTCCTTGGTAGTCCCCTGCTGCGAAGTCTTGCGTTCCTGCAAAGATGGCTCCGCAATTGAGCTGGTAAAGGGAGACGGCGGCCTGCTCTACGAGGCCCCCAATCCACTGGAAGACTATGCCACGGTGGAGATGGAGTTCGGCACTGTGCCATCGGCAGACGGTACATTCGAAAACTACTACCGTCTCTACAAGCCTCTCGGCTACGATCCGTCAAGGAAGTATCCACTTATAGTTTACGTTTACGGAGGCCCTCACAGTCAAATGGTTACTAATAGCTGGATGGGCGGAATACGCCCATGGGAATTGCTTATGGCGCAGCGTGGCTACATGGTATATGTGCAGGATAACCGTGGCACATCCAACCGTGGGGCCGCATTCGAAAAAGCTATTAACCGTCACTGCGGGCAGGCAGAAATGGCCGACCAGATGGTAGGAATAAGGCGCCTGATGATGCAGCCATGGGTCGATACGAACCGTATAGGAGTGCATGGCTGGAGCTATGGCGGCTTCATGACCATTTCGTTAATGACCACCTACCCCGAAGTATTCAAAGTCGGAGTAGCCGGAGGCCCGGTTATCGACTGGAAATGGTACGAGGTTATGTACGGCGAACGCTACATGGATACGCCTGAGACCAATCCTGAAGGCTTCGAAGAGACTTCCCTGATAAATAAAGTGCAGAATTTGCATGGCAAACTCCTTATCTGCCAAGGGGCGATAGACAACACCGTGGTGTGGCAGCACAGCCTCAATTTCGTGCAGAAATGCATAGAGGAAGGAGTCCAGCTGGACTACTTCCCCTATCCGTGCAGCGAGCACAACGTATTTGGTGTGTGGAGGGTGCACCTCCACGAAAAGATTACAGACTACTTCAATTCCTGGCTGTAGCCGAGTTTCTCACGCAAGTGCTTCAGCATGTCGAGAGTCATGCTCTTGAGATCATAGCTGGGCGCCCAGCCCCATTCCTTGCGGGCACATGTGTCGTCCATCTTGTTGGGCCAAGAATCAGCTATGGCCTGGCGGACGGGATCCACTTCGTAGCGCATCTTAAAACCAGGAACTTCCTTTTTGATGGCCTCGAAAACCCCTTCCGGGTCGAAGCTCATGCTGGCGATGTTGAAGGAATTGCGGTGCTGCAGATAGCGGGGATCGGCCTCCATGATATCCACGGCAGCCTTGAGAGCGTCGGGCATATACATCATGTCCATGTAGGTTCCCTTAGCAATCGGGCATACGAATTCCTCCCCCTTTACCGCTGCATAGTAGATTTCCACGGCATAATCGGTGGTGCCGCCGCCGGGAAGCGTTGTGTAGGAAATAAGGCCGGGGAAGCGGACGCTGCGGGTATCGACTCCGTATTTGTGGAAATAATAATCAGACAGCAGTTCTGTGGCCACCTTGGTTACACCGTACATGCTGGTGGGACGCTGAATGGTATCCTGCGGAGTGTTGTCGTGCGGGGTGTCGGGGCCGAACGATCCAATTGAACTGGGGGTGAAAACCGCACAATGTTTTTCGCGGGCGATCTCCAGGATGTTCAGCAGACCGTTCATCTGTATGTCCCAAGCCATGAGGGGCTTGCGCTCAGCAGTGGCCGAGAGGAGGGCTGCAAGGTTATAGATGGTGTCGATATCGTATTTGTCCACTACCTCCGCTATGGTATGTGCCGAGGTGACGTTTACAATTTCGGCCGGACCGCTCTCCAGCAGTTCACCCTTGGGCTCTGCGCCGGGAATGTAGCCGGCCACGATTGTGCCCTGATGGTAGATCTTGCGGAGTTTCATGGTGAGCTCGGAACCAATCTGTCCGGTAGAACCTATGACGAGTACGTTTTTCATTTTAAGCAGTTTTTCGCTTCAGTGTTATAATAAGTGTACAAATTTACTAAATTTGCTTGTAATTGTGTAATTAATTCGAAAACTAATACCAATAACATATGTACGGAAAATTTCAGGAACATCTCCGCAGCGAAATAGCTGCTATCAAAGAAGCCGGTCTCTACAAGAACGAACGCACTATCTGCTCTCCCCAGGGCGCCGAAATTACCCTGGCCGACGGCAGCAAGGCCCTTAACTTCTGCGCCAACAACTATCTTGGCCTGGCGGACAACAAGCGTCTCATCGCAGCCGCCAAAAAGGCCATGGACGAGCGCGGCTTCGGCATGAGCAGCGTCCGCTTCATCTGCGGCAAGCAGGATCTCCACGAGCAGCTTGAAAAGGCTATCAGCGAGTATTTCCACACGGAAGACACCATACTCTACGCCGCCTGCTTCGATGCCAACGGCGGAGTTTTCGAACCGCTTTTTACTGCGGAAGACGCCATCATCTCCGATGCACTCAACCATGCTTCCATAATCGACGGCGTGCGCCTCTGCAAGGCTGTCCGCTACCGTTATGCCAATGCCGACATGGAAGACCTTGAGCGTTGCCTCAAGGAGGCCCAGGCACAGCGCTTCCGCATCATCTGCACCGACGGTGTGTTCAGCATGGACGGCAACGTCGCCCCGATGGACAAGATCTGCGACCTTGCTGAAAAGTACGACGCACTTGTAATGGTAGACGAAAGCCATTCCGCCGGAGTGGTAGGTCCTACCGGTCACGGCGTGGCAGAGCAGTTCGGTCTCTATGGCCGTATCGACATCTTCACCGGCACCCTCGGAAAGAGCTTTGGCGGTGCTGTTGGCGGATTCACCACCGGCCGCAAGGAAATCATCGAGATGCTCCGCCAGAGGAGCCGTCCGTACCTTTTCAGCAATTCCCTCCCCCCGATGCTCTGCGCCGCAGGTATCGAGCTCTTCAAGATTCTTTCAGAGGGCAACGAGCTTCACGACCGCCAGCAGGAGAACGTGGCATACTTCCGCGACAAGATGATGGCAGCAGGATTCGACATCCATCCCACCCAGAGCGCCATCTGCGCCGTTATGCTCTACGATCCCATCCTCGCCGGCAAGTTCGCCGCCGCAATGGCCAAGGAAAACATCTTCGTCACTTCCTTCACCTATCCGGTGGTGCCCAAGGGCAAAGACCGCATCCGTGTGCAGCTCTCTGCCGCCCATACACGCGAACACCTTGACAAAGCCATTGCGGCATTCATCAAGGTGGGTAAGGAATTAGGTGTAATTAAGTAAGTTACAGCTTTTTCCGCGCGTAGTCGAGCGTAACCGTAAAGGTCTTGCGCCGCTGCGATGGGGCGTCGAACATCGCGTCAGTAAATATCTGTTCGCAGATGCTGCGCAGGCCCCTTGCTCCAAGCTTCTTTTCTACCGCCGTGTCCACGATCAGATCGAGCACGGCGGGTTCTATATCTAGCTTCTTGCCGTCCATCTCAAACAGTTTTTCGTACTGCTTGATAATGGCGTTCTTGGGCTCCAGGAGGATGCGCTTCAGGGCCTTGCGGTCAAGTTCGTCGAGGTATGTGACAACCGGCAGACGGCCAACTATCTCTGGGATGAGGCCGTATTTCTTAAGATCCTGTGCTTCAACATACTGAAGGAGGTTGTCCTTGTCCACTGCTTCCTTTTTGCCCGGGGTGTCGAAACCAATCACCTGGGTGTTTAGCCTCTGGCCTATGTTGCGCTCTATGCCCTCGAACGAGCCGCCGCAGATGAACAGTATGTTCTGGGTGTTCACCTGTATGAACTGCTGCTCAGGGTGTTTGCGGCCACCGTAGGGCGGAACGTTGATTACTGAACCTTCCAAAAGCTTCAGCAGGGCCTGCTGCACGCCTTCTCCGGAGACATCGCGGGTAATGGACGGATTATCGCCTTTGCGGGTGATCTTGTCGATTTCGTCGATGAACACTATACCAAGCTCTGCCTGGCGGGCATCGTAGTCAGTTTCCTGAAGGAGACGGGAAAGGATGCTCTCCACGTCTTCGCCCACATAGCCCGCCTGCGTAAGAACTGTGGCGTCCACTATGGTGAACGGCACATAGAGCATCTTGGCTATAGTCTTGGCCAGCAGCGTTTTACCGGTACCGGTGGGGCCCACAAGCAGGATGTTGCTCTTCTCGAGCTCCACTCCCCCGTCGGACTCTTCTTCAATGTTGTTGACGATGCGCTTGTAATGGTTGTACACCGCAACCGAGAGTATCTTCTTGGCGCGGTCCTGCCCGATCACGTACTGGTCCAGATAGGCCTTGATTTCCCTGGGCTTCGGGATGTCTGAAAGGTACTTATTTACGGACATCTTTCTTGCGGAGTATATTGTCCACCATACCGTAAGCCAGACTCTCCTCAGCGGTCATCCAATAATCACGGTCGGCATCGGCGAATACCTTCTCGAAGGGTTGGCCGGTGTGTTGGGCGATGATATTGTAGAGCTCGGTGCGGTATTTCTCAATCTCGCGGGCGGCAATCATGATATCCGACGCCTGACCCTTGGCTCCTCCCAGCGGCTGGTGAATGAGCACGCGGGAGTGCGGGAGGGCGTTGCGTTTGCCCTTCGTTCCGGCACAGAGCAGCACGCTGCCCATGCTGGCGGCCATTCCGGTGCAGATGGTCTGGATTTCCGGAGCCACGAGCTGCATGGTGTCGTAGATGCCAAGACCAGCCGAAACACTGCCTCCGGGGGTATTGATGTAGATGGAAATGTCGCCCGAATCAATGGAGCTGAGGTAGAGCAGCTGGGCCTGCACTATGTTGGCCACGTCATCGTCGATGGGAGCCCCAAGGAAGATAATGCGGTCGCTGAGCAAACGGCTGAATACATCCATTGCAGCCACGTTCAGCTTGCGTTCTTCCAGGATGGTGGGATTCACATAGCTCTCGTAGCGGTGGAGGGTGGCGGAGCCTATGCCCTGCGCAACTGCGAATTTGTCGAAATCTGTCATTACTTGAGTTCGCGGAATTTCTCTGAAGTGATCTTCTTGGAAGCGATGGTGATTTCCTCCTTAAGCTTGGTGATGACCTTGTTGTCCTCCACCTGCTCGGCGAGGCGGTCTATCTGCTTGGAGTCGCTCATCATCTGCTGTACGCTGTTTTTGATGATGTCTTCGGGAACATTGCCCATTCCGTACATGGCGTATTGATAGGTGATGTAGGCTTTGGCGGCGTCTTCCAGGTCGGCTTTCTCAATCTTGAAACCGAACTGCTTCATGAAGGCTCCGCGCACGAGCTGCCAGCGGAAATCCTCGAGGAAACGCGGGAACTCCTCTTCGAGCTGCTCTGGCTTCACTTCCTTGTTGCTTTCTGCGAGCCAGCGCTTCAGGAAGGCTTCGGGAAGAGCAACTGCTGCCTTCTCCACAAAATATTTGCGGATATCGGAGTTCAGCCTCCAGTCGGCCTCGCTCTTATATTCTGCGGTAAGACGCTCGGTGACTTCCTTGTCGATGTCTTCGTCGCTCTTTTCCTCCTTCTTTTCCTCGTAGTACTTCTTGAGGTTCTCCTTCATCTGAGTTTTGTCTTTGGCGGAGACGCTCACGGTGTACTGAGGCACACTGTCCTTCTTGTCTGCGGAAACAGTGATTTCCGGATAGAGGGCGATGTCGAAGATGAACTTGAAGTTGTTACCGTCCTTCCATTCAACTTCGGGCTGCTTTTCGCTGCCGAGGGGCTCTCCCAGCACGTTGAGCTTTTCCTTCTCAATGAAGTCCTGAAGGCCCTTGGAGATAACCTGGTTCACGGATTCGAAGAGAATCTGGTCGCCATAGACGCGGCGTATCATTCCTTCCGGAACCATACCCTTGCGAAAGCCCTTGAACTCGGCATTGCGCTTGCGCTCGGCAATCTTTTTCTTTTCAATCTCTGCGTAATCCTCAGGAGTGATATCGAGGGTGAGTTCGATATTCAGCTCGTCAATCTTTTTCTTGCTTGTTTTCATTTCTTATTTTTTCGTTTTGGATATTCGATTCGTTCGTGGTACATCTGGGAAAGGTAGCTTTTGAGGGCTTCCTTCACCTTTTCCAGATCCTTCACGGATATTTCTGCCTCCAGGAGCTGTCCTTCACTCATCTTGCCCGCAACGATCTTTTCTACAAAGGCGTCGAAGGCTGCCGGTGAATAGTCCTTGAGGCTGCGGGAAGCGGCTTCGATGCTGTCGCACAGCATCAGGATAACCTGTTCGCGGGTGCGAGGCTTCGGGCCTGGATAACGGAAGGCTTCTCCCTCGGCCGGGTCTCCCCCGTCATTGAGGAACTTAGTGTAGAAGTAACCGGTACGGGAAGTTCCGTGGTGAGTAAGTATGAAGTCGGTAATGACCCTTGGCAGGTGGTGCTTTTCGGCCATTTCAGCTCCGTCGGTTACGTGCTTCACTATTTCCTGGGCGCTCTGCAAGGGCGTGAGCTCCGCATGGTAGCGGGGCGTTGCGTCTCCGGTAATTGTGGATTCGTTCTCCACGAAGCAGAGCGGGTTGGCAGCCTTACCTATGTCGTGATAGAGGGCGCCCACGCGCACAAGCTGGATATCGGCCCCTATTTCGCGTGCCACCGCATCTGCCATATTCATCACTTGAAGCGAGTGCTGGAAGGTGCCGGGGGCCTTCTTTTCGAGTTCGAGCAGCAACGGATTCGAGTTGTCTGCCAATTCGGAAAGACGATAATTCGACACCAGATTGAAGATGCGTTCAAACAGGAAAGTAAGCGGATAGCCGGCTACAGGCAGGGCGGCTGCTGCAAGCAGATAGACGCTGATGCGTATCATTCCGCCGCCTGTGACGTCGATGAGCCTGAATCCCAGATAAAGGAGCATCATGACCGTGTAGGTGATGAGGGCGTTAAGGAACTGTTTCCAGCCCTGTCCGAAGAAGCGGAAAGTGTATATTGCAACTATGCCAGCCAGCAGGAATATGGAATACACCACAACAGGAGATTCCGAATAGATGAGAAGCGGCAGCAGCACAACCCCGTACACCATGTAGATCAGGCGATCGCTGAAGAAAGGCTTAAGCAGCAGTGCGCAGAGGGTGAATGGCACCATGTAGATGAGCCCGGGAGTGCCTCTGGGTACCAGGATGGCTGCGAGCATGAACAGCGTCAGAACCGTGAGCAGGTACAGGTAGCGGCCACGCTCTGAGAAGACCTCGGGGGCTGCAAACTGTACTGCCAGGAAAATCAGCAGCACCAGCGCAAGCGCCAGGATGCCGTTCCCCAGCCAGTAAAGGATGGCTGCACGGTTGGTATAACCGAGGTTATTCTCGTATTCTTTGCAGTAGGAATCCAGCATCTGAGCTATCTCAGGAGTTACAATCTCGCCTTCGGAGACTATCAGCTGGCCTGCACTCACAAAGCCCTGGGTAGGCGAAACCACGCTCCTCGATTCCGCCTGCATGAGCTGGCTTGTCTGGGAATCGTATTCGAGGTTCGGAGTGAGCAGGTCGTAGATTCCGCGTGCGCGGAAGATAGAGTCGACATTCACGCTGGGATTGTCTCCGGCAACGGATGCCAGAAGCGCCAGACGGGCGTCGGAAAGACGGTAGACTTCACTGGAAGGACGGGTGGACGCCCTTTTTCCGCGCTGCAAATAAACCACTTCGGGAGTCTCTCCTCCAGTGGTGACGATTCCGTCGTCCCCAACCACACCCTTTTCATAGATGCCGTTGAGCGATGACACCAGGGAGATGCGGAGATTCTCGGCGTCGCCCAGATCCACGGAAGATGCCGCCCTTAGATTCTTGTTTTCCACTTCAGCGGAGAAACGGTAATACGGTATGGCGGGAGCGGAGCTCCTGGAAAGCTCTTCCTGAATCTGCTCCTGAGTTTTGAGTATGGGGAAATCAAAAGGCGCTATAAAGGAATCGTATTTCCATGGCTGGCCCTTGCGATACTCGAACGCAGGTTTGGAACTGCGCGGCATGCACACGAGCAGCAGAAGAAACACTATGGCCAGCGGCCAGATTTTCCTGAATGTCATTGCTTTTCTTCGCTTTGTGGGACCTTGCCCTCACGGGCGATATAACTGTATGTGATCTTGTCGACCAAACGCGGGAAAAACTTCCGCACGCAGGCCGTTAGTTTTCCTATAGGCGTGAGTATCACCTGTTTGCGGCGCTGTTTGAGAGCGCTTGCAAGCTTCAGCGCTACAGCTTCTGCGCTCATAAGCTTGCCCTCCTCCAGTGGTGTACTCCCCTGCGGAGTGCCGTCGGCGGTAAGGGCTGCGTTACGTACGTTGCTGGATGTGTAGCCGGGTGCAAACACGAGCACGTTCAGGCCGTCCTTCATGTGCTCTACGCGCAGAACGTCGAGAAAACCGCGGATTGCGAACTTGGAAGAACTGTAGCCGCTGCGTGCAGGAAGCGGAGAGAAGCCGGCTACGCTGATCACGCCAACGACCTGCCCCTTGCTTTCCAGAAGGTACGGCAGTGCAGCCTTGGTGCAGTTCACAGTTCCCCAGTAGTTCACGTCCATGAGTTTGTGAAGCACGCTCAGGTCCAGGTCTTTGAAATAGGCCCTCATGCTTAGGCCGGCATTGTTCACAAGTATGTCGATGCGGCCGAAACGCTTAACGGTGGCATCTATAAGGGCAGCGGCATCCGCCTCGGAAGAGACGTCGCACGCTACGCAAAGGACACGGTCTGCCGGCGCCACGGACGGGGCCAGTTCCTGCAGGAGCTCGAGCCTTCTCGCGGCCATGACCACGCAGGCACCCAGACTGCCGAATAAACGCGCCGAGGCCAGCCCGATTCCCGAGCTGGCTCCCGTAACGATTATTACCTTGTCCTTGAAATAGCTCCTCATTCGACCGTCATTTCGGCTATATCCTCGCCGTCGTATGCTCCGGCGTCGAGTTTTGCCTTGATTTCCTTGAATGCGTTAAGGGTGTATTCTACATCCTCCATGCTGTGAGCAGCGGTGGAGACAATTCTGAATATGATCATTCCCTTAGGAATTACGGGATAGATGACCATGGAGCAGAAGATACGGTAGTTCTCGCGGAGGTCTTTGGCCATCTTCGTTGCTTGCGCAATGCCTCCCTTGATATGGATGGGAGTTACGCATGCCTGCGCTTCGCCTATGTCGAATCCTTCCTTCTTGAAGCCGTCCTGTATGGCCTTGGTGATGGCCTTGCATTTGGCGCGGAGGGCGTCTCCCTCGGGAGAATCGATAATCTCCATACGCTTGATGTTGCCGAGCACGAAGGCCATAGGCTGGCTCTTGGCATACATCTGACTGCGCAGGTTGGCGCGGAGGTAGTTGATAATGGCCTTCGGACCCGCCACAAAGCCGCCTATGCTGGCCATGCTCTTGGCAAATGCTCCGATATAGAGATCAACGCCGTCCATGCAGTGCTGCTCTTCGGAAGTGCCGCGGCCGTGCTCGCCCATGAGGCCGAAGCCGTGGGCGTCGTCAATCATGAAACGGAAAGGATACTTCTTCTTGAATTCCACTATTTCGGCAAGCTTGCCCATGGCGCCGGTCATTCCGAATACGCCTTCGGTGATCACCAGAACTCCCCCGCCGTTTTCGTCGGCCACCTTGGAGGCCCTTGCCAGGACCTTCTCAAAGTCGACCATGTCGTTGTGGCGGAATTTGAACTTCTCTCCAAGATGGAGGCGGATTCCGTCCAGCAGGCAGGCGTGGGACTCGGCATCGTACACGATGACGTCGTGACGGCCGGTGAGTGCGTCTATGGTGGAGACTATGCCCTGATAACCGAAGTTGAACAGGAAGGCGTCTTCCTTCTTTTCGAAGTCGGCGAACATCTTTTCGAGCCTCTCATGCTCGCGGGTATGGCCGGAGAGCATGCGGGAGCCCATTGGATACGCCAGACCGTATTTGGCTGCGGCTTCGGCGTCGGCCTTGCGGACCTCGGGATGATTGGCCAGACCAAGATAGTTGTTCAGGCTCCAGTTGAGCACAGGGATGCCGTTGAAAGTCATATGCGGGCCAAGTTCGCCCTCAAGGCGCGGATACATGTAGTAACCGAAGCCCTGCTGGAAATACTGCCCGATTGGACCGGCTGAACCGGTTTCTATGCGGTCGAAGATGTCGGAATACATTTAAGTCTGGATTAAGGTTCGTTTATGCGTCGATGTTTGCGTAGTGAGCGTTTTCTTCAATGAACTGCCTGCGCGGCGGAACGTCGTCGCCCATGAGCATGCTGAAGGTGCGTTCCGCCTGAACTGCGTTCTCTATGGTGATCTGGCGCAGACGCCTGTGCTCGGGATTCATGGTGGTTTCCCAGAGCTGCTCGTCACTCATTTCACCGAGACCCTTGTAGCGCTGGATGGTGTATCCCTTATCGCTGCCCTTGCCCATGCGCAGGGCGGCCTCTTCACGCTGTTCCTCGGTCCAGCAATACTGCTCTTCCTTGCCCTTCTTCACGAGGTAAAGTGGTGGAGTGGCGAGATATACGTAGCCGTTCTTGATGAGGTCGAACATGTAGCGGAAGAAGAAGGTGAGGATGAGGCAGGCGATGTGCGAGCCGTCCACATCGGCATCGGTCATGATTATGACCTTGTGGTAGCGGAGACGGCTGAGATCCATGTGCTTTTCGCCGGTTTCGTCTTCCTGAGCCACGCGCACGCCGAGAGCGGTGTAGATGTTCTGGATTTCCTGACTGTCGAAAGCGCGGCCTTCAGCTGCCTTTTCCACATTGAGGATCTTACCGCGCAGCGGAAGGATGGCCTGGTAGCGGCGGTCGCGGCCCTGCTTGGCGGTTCCGCCTGCGGAGTCGCCCTCCACGAGGAAGAGTTCGCACTTTTCGGGATCGTTCTCCGAGCAGTCGGCGAGCTTACCCGGCAGACCTGCACCGGACATGACGGTTTTGCGCTGCACCATTTCACGGGCCTTGCGGGCGGCGTTGCGGGCGGTAGCGGCAAGGACAATCTTTTCGATGATGGTCTTTGCAAGTTTGGGATTCTCCTCGAGATAGATGTCCAAGGCCGCTGAAGTGGCCTGGGAGACGGCGGATGTGACCTCCGTGTTGCCGAGTTTGGTCTTGGTCTGGCCTTCGAACTGCGGTTCAGCAACCTTCACGGAGATGACGGCGGTGAGGCCCTCGCGGAAATCTTCCGGAGCAAGGTCTACCTTGGCCTTTTCCAGGAGCTTGTTCTTATCGGCGTAGTTCTTGAGCGCACGGCTGAGGCCCATCTTGAAGCCCTGCAGGTGCGTACCGCCTTCTATGGTGTTGATGTTATTGACGTAGGAGTATATCTTCTCGGAATAACCGGTGTTATACTGGAGGGCGATGTCGATGGGGATGATTTTGTCGGACGACACGCTAACGGGCTCGGGAATGAGCTTCTGGGCACCGGCGTCGAGGTAGTCGATGAACTCCACAAGGCCTTTTTCGGAATAGAACAGCTCGCTCTTGTGCACCTGCTTGCCTGTGGCCTTGCTTTCGCCGGATTCGTCCTGCACGAATTCGTCTACGAGGGTGCGGTTGTCGGTGAGACGGATGTGTATGCCCTTGTTAAGGAAGGCCAGTTCGCGAAGACGCCCCGCCAGGGTCTCGTACTTATAGATTGTAGTCTGTACGAAGATGGTGGGATCCGGATGGAAGGTGATAATGGTTCCGTGATCGCTCTCGGAGCACTCGCCCACTACCTCAACCTGGGTGATGGGCTTGCCCTTGGAGTACTTCTGGACGAAGATCTTGCCTTCACGGTGCACTTCGGCGATCAAAAGGTCGGAAAGTGCGTTGACGCAGCTCACGCCCACACCGTGCAGACCGCCGGACACCTTGTAGCTGTTCTTGTCGAACTTACCGCCGGCGTGGAGCACGGTGAGAACCACCTCGAGGGCGGAACGGTGCTCTTTCGGGTGCATGCCAGTGGGTATGCCGCGGCCGTTGTCCTGAACGCGTATGGAATTGTCTTCGAGGATCTGTACGTCGATGTTGTCGCAGAAGCCGGCCATGGCCTCGTCGATACAGTTGTCCACCACCTCGTAAACCAGATGGTGAAGACCTCTTTCGGAGATATCGCCGATATACATCGAAGGCCTTTTGCGAACGGCCTCAAGTCCTTCCAGAACCTGGATACTGCCAGCGGAATACTGCTCTTCCGCTTCGATTATTCTGTCTTTCTCTGCCATTGAAAATATCTGTCTTTAAAAGTTGGCAAATTTACGAAATTTATTGCAATTTCAGGCACACTCCGAGGGTGAAATTCAGCCCTCCTGCTATGTGTGTTGGGGAATAAGATAGCTGCTGGTCAAGCAGGTTGCCGAACTGCGCCCATGCAGAAAGACGGTTCCCGAAAACGTACTCTCCATAGAGTCCGAGATCGGCGAATCCGGGAAGATTTACCTGCGTGGATTCCCTTGCGGACATCGCCTTGCAACGCATGCCCGCGAAGATGCGGCGGTTCCAGTTGTATACGGCGCTGCTTTCCATGGTGAAAGCGGCTGGCGAGAGGTAGTCGGCTCCCTTTGCAAGCATATTGTATGCGTAGGTGGCGTCCATGTTCAGTTCGAAGCGCTCGCTCTTCCAATTGAGAAGGAGGTTGCCCCATGCCTGTTCATAGTCCACATACTTGATTCCGGGAACATATGCGGCTGCAACAACATCCAGTCCCTGTAGAGCGCCGTTTGAGAGCTTCCTCCAGCCTCCGCTGAGATTGTACTGGAGGTGTTTGAAGACGAGGCCGCGTATCTCAAGAGCGGCGTTTAACTTTTCTACCGTAGGGACGAATTTCGTAAGGTAGGACGTGTTGAACCAATGGTCTGCTGTCTTATACGTTGTATAGTCTCCAAGAATCTGACCTCCGCCCAAGCTGGCGCGAACTGCAATGACTCCACTGCTTGCAAGCCACTGGGCACTGATGTCGGGATGTACCGAGAATTCTTCGGACAGGGCAATCTTTCCGCCAGCGGCGAAGGTGAAATCGCCAACTTCGTATACCAGCTTTGGGGCAGCAGAATTGAGTATCGCAGGGCTGATGGCGCCGCCGGCGAACCAGCTGCCTTGAGAATGAATATCCACCCTGAGTTTGAAGCTGCGACCTATTTCCGGGCACACAAAACCATGAATCTTATATCCGAATTCACCCGTTGTGCCAAGAGTGCTCACTGCGTCGGAGCCGTAATGGAAAGCAGCGTCCATATTGTACGTGACCGGGATATCGTCCGTATTGGAATGAAGGTTCATGCCAAGCTTTGCCTTGTGATAGACCGATGAAAGGGCGTCGTCTGCCGTATAGATGCCGTCGTAGCCGGCGTCGGCGGAAAGGTCGAACTTCTCCTTGTTCCAGCGGATGAGGGCGCCTGCGTCAAGGTCATAGTCGTGCCCGTCGTAAGCTGCACGTCCGTCCATGGAACGATAACGTCCGCCGTATCCGTCGAAGGAAAGATACTCGCTGTTACGGACAAGACCTTTCGGGAAAGGAGTGTAAACGGCCCTCACAACAGGATGGAAAGTGTACCCTGCACCGGCACGGAGATAGAGCGTGCTGCCTTCATAGGCGCGCGCTTCGGGTTCAACCACGATGGAATATGGCGAGAATTCGTAAGCTCCCTGATAGGCGGTGGCGAATACGCTGTAATCGATATCGGTGCTGAAACGTGTGAGCGAATCGGGCACGGACATGGGTGTTCCGTTCTTGTGCACGTCCGCCATGCGGGCAACGTAGTCGTTGGTAACCTGAACCTCAGGATTGAGATTCTGGGCGGCTAGCGGGCTTGCTGCGGCTATTGCCAGTACTATTGCGATGTATGTCTTTTTCATGGCTTAGTCGAGATTAGAAAGTCTGGAGGTTACGAGTCCGGGAACATCATCTTCATCCCCTGCCGGTACATATCCGTCGCGTATGCTTTGGAGTGTGGCTTTTGCCTGAGCGGTTTTGCCTTCAGCGAGGAAACTGTCCGCCAGGGTGACGAAGCACCTTGCAAGCCAGTAGCTCTGAGAGCCGAAGGAAGACGAGTATTCGTATACCTTGTTTTCCGCATCGGCGTAGCGGCCGCGGTCGTAAAGGTCCTGCACAATCATCCAGGCGGATTCAGCGCCTTCAGGAGTGGAAGTGAGGGTGGAGAGATCACGGAAGATGCTGAAGGCCTCGTCTCGGCGGCTGGTGGCAAGGAGCGCCTTGGCCTTGAGGAAAGACGCCTCCCGTTTGAGGGTGCCGGGACAGTCGGAAGCTGTGATTTCATCGGCTGCGACTATAATCTCGTTCCATTTGCGGGCTCCGGCTGCACTGCGCAGACGACCTTCCCGCGCGGCAGCTACGTTTTCAGGCATCTGGGCTATTTCACCCAGCCTCACGTAGCCTTCGTAAGCTTCGGAGAAGCGTTCCAGCTCATAGGACAGGTTTGCGTAGCCCAGAGCTGCACTTTCTGCGAACGATCCTTCCTTGAGATAACGTCCTACAGAAGCGAAGCACTCGACGGCTTTCTCCTTGTCGCCCAGGCGACGGTAGGAGTCGGCCAGATAGAAAGTTGCGTCGCCACGGCGGGAACCATAGGGATAGTCGGAGAGGTACTTCTGGAGGTAATTAACAGCCTGGTTGTAATTGCCGGCTATGTAGATCTGCTCGGCGGTATTGAAATACACGGCTTCGCGCTCTTCGGTGGATTTTCCGACGCTCAGGCCGTTCTTTTCAACGTATTCGATGTATTTCTGGGGCTCGCCCGTGGTCTGGTAAATCGAATTGATGGCCATGAGTGCCTCTTCCGAATACTGGCTTTCCGGCATGAGATCCACGACCTGCATGTATTGGGCGAGAGCCTGTTCGTATTCCTTGAGGTTGCGGTAGGCCATTCCCTTACCTATGAGGGCCCTTGCTGCGAAGGTGGCGTCTGCCGTGCTTGTGCGGAGGTTCTCGAAGGTGTTCGCGGCTTCGGCGAACGAACCGTTCTCCATCTGGGCGCGGCCAAGTTCATAGAGAGCCTCGCAGTACATGGGGGCTTCGGATGAAGCTTTGAGGACTTCCTTCAGCACTTTCTCCTTTCCTGCCTTGTCTCCGGACAGGCCCAGGGCCAGGGCTTCCTGATAGTAGGGATAAATTTTGTTGGAGGAACCATATTCAGCGCGCACCTTGCGGTACTGGGCAACGGCTCCGCGATAGTCGTGACGGGCGAAATCGCAGTCTGCCCTGCGGAGCATAGCGTCTTCCCGGCAGTAGCCGTCCTGTGAAGCGGTGTAAAGGTCGAACCAGCGGGCGGCGGTTTCATATTTCTTTTCCCCGTAGTATGCGTAGCCGAGATTGTAGGTGACCAGAGCTCCTTCCTGCATGCCCCAGAGTGCGCTGGTGTTGTAGAGATCTTCCCAGAGCTGCTCGGCTTCCTTGAAATTACCGGAATTGAACTGGGCTTCAGCCAGCCAGTAGCGGCTGAGCTGGTTGAAACGGTCCGTCCTGGGATACAGGAATCCTGCTGCCCTGAGATATGGCACGGCGTCCGACCAGGCGCCTCCGGAGACCAGCTGGCTCCCGCGAAGGTAATTAGCCTTGACGTAGTTGCCCATCTGGGTTTCGTCCAGTTCCTCGATACGGGAATAATTGTCGATGGCGGCCACGTAGTCGTGATTGTTAAGCGCCGCTATGGCCATGTAATTGTAAATCTGCTCCCCACGCTTTTCCGTGGTGTACTTGGCGATATAGTCCTCAAATGGGGCGGTGTCGCCGTTAAGGTCGAACGAAAGCTTTGCGAAATTGAAGGCTGCGTCTTCCTGAAGATCCGGCCTGAAGGAGACGGAGGCCGCATCTTTGAATGCTTCGGCAGCCGAGACCTTGTCGCCTGTGCGGATGTACGAGTATGCAAGGTCATAATTGGCTATCTGGCCAAGGGAATCGCTGCGGTCCGTGATGCGGGAGAAGTTCTCGATAGCGCCCTTATAGTCTTCAAGGGCATAGTAGACGGAACCTGCATGGAAATAATCAGAGGGCGTTTCCGATGCCTGTCCGAGATTTTCCTTGCGGAAGTATTCCATGGCCTTTTCATTCTGGCCGAGCACCAGATATGATTCGCTGAGCATGCGGGCAAGCCTCCCCTGACGTTCTGCCGGAATAGTGTCCAGCATAGCGGGAGCGTTCTCCGTCACATAAGCGTATTCCTTGTTCATGAAACGGCATTCCATGGTGTAATACTCGCTTAGGGACTTGAAGCGCTCGTCGGTGCCGCTGAGAGCGAACCAGCTGCGGGCGACTCCGAAATCCTTCTCGGTGTATGCCATATATCCGAGCATATACTGCGAAGGAGCGGTGTAAACGGAATACGGAGCACTCTGTACGGCGTAGAAATCGCGGATGGCGGTACGTTTGTCCGCCTGCATGTATGAGCTGTAACCGCGCATGAAGGTGTATTCCGTGCGGTCTTTCCGCGGAAGGTTCTCAGGCCCGCCCACGCTGTTGAGTTCCTGCTTTGCAAGCGCGTAATCCCCTTCCGCAAATGCATTCAATGCGGATGCGAAATGAATCTGCGGGGCCAGCGCAGAATTCGGATTGGATTTAAGGTAGTTCTCCACCAGCTCAGGATAGTCGGATGAATTCACTTTAACTGCGCAGAGGATGGAGTACGCCTGGCTCAGTGGATCGCCTATGGCGTCGAACATGGCGCGAGCTTTTGCATATGCTCCGTGTTCGAAAAGATCCACGGCTTCCCTGAAGCGCTGCGGATTGCTTTGAGCGGCAAGCGATACGGGGCTCGTAAGTGCCAGTAATACAGATAGATATATCGCTAATTTCTTCATATTCGGGTGCGAATAACTATAATCCTACAAATTTAACAAAAAACCGCGGATTTTATGTATTTTTGTGCAGGAATTATTCACAAAGAAATGGACAATCTTGTAGTATTCGAAAAGGCCGATATAATGGGCGGCGATAACATCGTCGTGCATTCTCTGGACATGACTGTAGCAAAGGGTGACATGGTGTACATCGTGGGTCGAGTTGGCACCGGAAAAACCTCCATTATCCGCACTGTCATAGCAGAGAATCCGCTTGAAAATGGTCACGGAGAAGCAGTCGGCTTTACCCTTGAGGGCATCAAGTCGCGCCAGATTCCTGCTCTCCGCCGTAAGATTGGTGTAGTGTTCCAGGATTTCAAGCTCCTGATGGACCGTAACGTGTACGACAATCTCCTCTTTGTGCTCCGCAGCACCGGCTGGAAAGACCTCCGCGCCATCGATAAACGCATCGACGAAGTGCTCGAGGCGGTGGACATGAGCAGCAAAGCCCATAAAATGCCCCACCAGCTCTCCGGCGGCGAGCAGCAGCGTATCGCCATCGCACGTGCCATCCTGAATGAGCCGGAGCTTATCCTCGCGGACGAACCGACAGGCAATCTTGACAATGAAACGGCCGACGGCATAATGCAGCTTCTGACCGCACTAAACCGCGAAAAGGGCACGGCAATCATGATCGTCACTCACAACCGTGAACTCTTCCAGAAATACCCGGGACGCGTATTCGTGTGCAAAGATGAAGTTTGCACCGAAACCCGCAGCGACGAAGTCATCGAACTCGCCCTCACAATATGAGAATATCCGAGCGTTACCGTCTCATAGTGGACTACTTCCGCGAAAACGTCGGGGAGCAGCAGTCTGAATTGCATTTCAGAAATCCCTATGAGCTTCTCGTTTCAGTGATTCTGAGCGCACAGTGCACGGACAAGCGCGTGAACATGGTCACACCCGCCCTCTTTCAGGCATATCCGATAGTAGACGCCCTGGCCCTGGCCACTCCCGAGGAGGTACTCCCCTACATCAAGAGCGTCTCATATCCCAACAATAAGGCCCGTAATCTGGTTGCTATGGCCCGCAAGGTCATGCGCGACTTCGACGGCACCATTCCCACGGATATCGACGGCATCATGTCTCTTCCCGGTGCTGGCCGTAAAACCGCCGGAGTTGTTGCGTCTATCCTCTACCGCGAGCCTGTTATTCCGGTCGATACCCACGTGTTCCGTGTAGCGCACCGCCTGGGCCTCTCCAAAGGAAAGACCCCGTATGCGGTAGAGCAGGACCTGGAGCGCCATATACGCGAGGCAGACCGCCCGCTTGCGCACCACTGGTTACTGTTGCACGGACGATACGTGTGTACCGCCCGTGCTCCAAAATGCGAAGAATGTCCGCTTGCGCAGTGGTGCGCTATGCAAACTGCTTCTTAAGCGCCTCTATTTTGGCGTCGGCATCGTTGCCCTTCGCACCGAAATAGAACTTGATCTTGGGTTCAGTTCCCGAGGGACGTACCGTAACCACGTCTCCGCTCTCGGCAAAGAACTGCAGCACGTTGCTGGCCGGAAGACCGGTCTTCTCGGGCTGGTTGTAATCGATAACCTTGACAACCGGTGAGCCGGCGAGTTCCTTCGGCGGAACGCTGCGATAGTCGGCCATGATCTTCTTGATCTCCTCAGCTCCGGAGATACCCTTGCGGACGACGCTCACAAGGCCTTCCTTGCGGTAGCCGTATTCCTTGTAGATCTTTTCCAGAAGCTGATAGAGGGTAAGGTCCTGGTCTGCAGCCCACGCGGCGCATTCGGCGACCATGCAGCAGGAAATCGGGGCATCCTTGTCGCGGACGAATTCGCCCACGTTGAAGCCGAAGCTCTCCTCTCCGCCGCAGATGAAGGTGCGCTTGCCTTCGTTGCGCTTCACGATCTCGGCAATATACTTGAATCCGGTAAGCACGTCGTAGCACTCGATACCGAAGCTCTTGGCGATGTCGACCAGAAGCGGAGTGGTGACGATGGTCTTCACGATATAAGGATTGCCCTTGATTTTGCCGAGCTCTTTCCAACGGGTAAGGATGTAATAAGTGAGCACTGCGGCCGTCTGATTGCCGTTAAAGAGGACCATCTTACCGTTGTTGTCGCGCACGGCAATACCCATGCGGTCGGCATCCGGGTCGGTTCCCATAACAAGGTCTGCACCCACTTTATCGGCCAGCTCAAGGGCCATCTTGAGAGCTGCGGGCTCCTCGGGATTGGGCGACGGTACGGTGGGGAAATTGCCGTCGGATACCTGCTGCTCCTTAACGCTTATCACGTTTTTGAAGCCGAGTTTTTCGAGGCATTCCGGAACGATACGTACGCCGCAGCCGTGAAGCGGAGTGTATACTATCTTCATGTCCGCATGGCGTTTGCGGGATTCGGGCGACAGCATGAGGGTGAAGACGTCTTTCTGGTAGGCCTCATCGATTTCGTGGCCCATGGTCTCGATGAGGGCGGGATCGCCCTGGAAACGTACCTGGGACGGATCGGAAATCTTGCCGACCTCGGCCACGATCTCCTTGTCGACAGGAGCCGTAATCTGAGCTCCGTCACTCCAGAATACCTTATAGCCGTTGTATTCTTTGGGATTATGGGAGGCGGTGATCATCACGCCGCAGTTGGCCTTTTTGCAACGCACGGAATAGCTCATCAGGGGCACAGGGTGGATCTCATCGAAGATGTACACTTTGATGCCGTTGGCGCTGAACACGTCGGCCGCTATCTTCGCGAACTCGTGGGAGTGATTGCGGGAGTCGAAGGAAATGCACACGCTGAGAGGTCCTGCAACCTTTTCTTTCAGATAGTTGGCGAGACCCTGAGTGGCCATGCCCACCGTGTAGCGGTTCATGCGGTTGGTGCCTACGCCCATGGTTCCGCGAAGGCCGCCGGTACCGAATTCGAGGTTGCGGTAGAACGCGTCTTCAAGCGCTGCGGGATCCTTTGCAAGCTGCTTGATTTCTTCCTTGGTGGCGGCGTCGAAATCTCCGTCCAGCCACGCCTTTGCTCTGAGTTCATATTCTTTCATATGGCTATTGTTTTAAGTATTTGATCCAAAATTGTTTATCGCTTTCCCAGGAGTGCTTCCCCTGATATCCCCGGTAGCCGTGCATGCCGTCCGGATAAATCATCAGTTCGAACTGCTTGCATTCGCGCTGAAGCTCGTCGATGAGTTGCAGGGAACTCTGGAAATGAACGTTGTCGTCTCCGGTTCCGTGGGTTATGCGAAGCATTGTGGAACCGTCGCCGGGATAGTTCTTAACGTGGTTCATCACCTTGTCAGCATAGCCTTCGGGATTATCTTCCGGAGTGCTCATAAAACGTTCTGCGTAATGGGTGTCGTAAAGCATCCAGTCGTATACTCCCCCACCCGCGATTCCGCAGCTGAAGAGGTCGGAATGGTCGAGCAGGAGCAGCGCGGTGTTGGTGCCCCCGAAGGAGAATCCCTCCACGCCGATTTTGCCCACATAAGGTTTGCTCTTGAGCCATTCGGCCCAGGTGCAGAAATCCTTTATTGGAGTGGTTGTAAGGTCTTTATGATCAAGATCGGTTCCTGCGCGGCCACTGTGCCCAGCCACTCTTGAATCCGCCACTATATGGATAAAGCCTTCATCGCTCCACCATTTGTTTGCGGGGCGCCAGCGGTCGGTCACATAGGGATTGCCGGGGCCGCCGTATACTTCCATGTGAACCGGATATACCTTTGTAGAATCGAAATCCTTGGGGTATGTAATGAGCGCCCACATGGCCTGCCCGTCTTCCGCCGGGATGCTTACCACCTTCGGAAGAGCCAATGAATCCGGGGCGGGCGGAACTTCGAACGCTCCGTCTTTCCAGTCAAATTGTGGTGTAGTGCTGTTAGAAAGGCGCGCCGTGACGCTACCGCAGTCCTCAGGAATCACTACCTTGTCGACATTGTAGGCCGTTGGAGTAACGGGGCAGACGCTGCCGTCGGCCGAAAGGCAATAGAGGGCCGAGCGAACTCTGGAATCCCTCTGAGCGGTGAAGTAGATGTCGCCCGTTGTCGCATTGCGGCGGATCAGGCGAACTCGCCAGTTGGGGCCGCCCGTCAGACGCTCGAAGCGGGCGCCATCGTAACTCAGGAAGTAAATCTGCTCCCAGCCGGTTTCGAAGGCGCGCACCATGTAGAGCCCGTCGTCGGCAAAAAGCATGTCAGCGGGCCAGTCTACCCAAGTTGGGTAGGTTTCGTGATAAATGGCCTTCGTGCTACCGTCGGAAGCCTTTACCGCATAGAGGTCATAAGTGTTCTGGATGCGAGGTTCGCGGCCTACGAAGAAGGTCTTCGAGTCGGCGCCCCAGAAGGGTATGCCGAAATAACCATCCTGCGAATAATCGAACTGTGCCCACACTATATCCTTTTCGCGGAGCGTTCCCTTGCGGAATTTGGCCTTGGAAAGGTCGATGAATCCAATGCGGACTTCAGGATTGGGCTCCCCTGCTTTGGGATAGTGAGTGCGGCGTATGGTTCCGTCCTGACCGAAAGGCGAATAGATGGGGAACATCGGAACCACGGAGTCGTCGTAACGGTAGAATGCAAGGATCTTCGAATCCGGGCTCCACCAGAATGAGCGGTGATGCTTCGGGCGGCCGAAAATCTCCTCGAAATACACCCAGGAGCTGTAGCCGTTGAGCATCGTCTCGGAACCGTCCGTGGTGAGCCTGCGCACCTCCCCGGCCTCGTTCTTCAGATACAGGTCGCCGCCAAGGTTATATGCGCACCAGGTGGAATCCGGAGCCCAGAGATGGTTCTCTTCGACTGTTTGGGCATGCAGCGCTGCGGCTGCAAGCAATGCTATGATTAATGCGAATATCCTTTTCATTTGAAGAAGCGGTCGGGGAAATTAACGAGGTAAACCTGTTTCACCGCCCTCGTGATTGCGGTGTAGAGCCATTTGAGATCGTCCAGAGTCTGCTCTTCCTGCCAGAAGGGACAGTCTATGAAAACGCAGTCCCACTGGCCGCCCTGGCTCTTGTGGGCGGTGATGGCTGCGGCGTATTTGAGTTGAAGAGCCCGGAAGTAGGGATCTTCCTTCACTTTGTCGTAGCGGGCTTTCTTGCCTTTGATGTGGGAGTAATCCTCGTTCACCCCCTGGTAAAGGGCGTTCTGCTGCTCGTATGTGAGCGAGGCCGATTCGCTTTGGAGGGTGTCCAGGCAGACCTTGGCCTTTACTATAGCGCCTCCGTAATCCGGGAAAGACAGGGTGGCGTTGGCAAAATGGAGCCCGTAGCGGTCTTCGAATCCGCCTATTTTCAGAAGATTGGCCATGTCGCCGTTGGCGATGTAGTCTATGCCGTCCACGTCTTCCAGCCCCTGATAGCAGTTCTTCACTATCATGAGCTTATCGCCGCGCACGAGGCTCTCTTCCTTGTACTGCACGGTGGAGCGAATGCCCATGTTGTAGCGTATGGCCCTCTTGTTGGAACGGCAGAGCACTTCCACCGAATCTTCCCCCCAGCGGCCGTAGGCGTCGGAAAGGGTTTCGATGAGGTTCTCTCCGCTAACGCGCACTATGTCGTCGAAATCGCCCAGATCCAGCTTCAGCGAATCGAAGGTTTCTTCGGGCGAGGCTTCTGAGATAAGATTGCGCAACAGAGTGGCGTTGTGAAGAATACCGGATTCGCTGGCTTGGCGGACTACCGTTGTGAGGGTTTCGTAGCAGACGCCACCGAAACCGTTCATGAACTCGGGAGTGAGTGCGGGAGATGCTTCCAGCCCTATAGGAGGCAACTGTGCGGCGTCTCCTGCCAACAGCAGGCGGCAATCGGTGCCGTTCCGCACGAAATGAATCAGGTCTTCCAGGAGATTGCCGCTTCCGAACGCCGCTGAAGACACCTGTGAGCCGGCGTCGTCTATACCGATTAGCGAAACCTCATCCACCACGAAAAGTGTGTTCTTGGCCTTGTTCGGCACAAGGTTGAACTGGCCGAAGCCGTCGTCCCCTACCGAGCGCTGCTTGTAGATGTGCTTGTGGATGGTGAATGCCGGGCGTCCGCACATTTCGGAGAGCACTTTCGCAGCGCGGCCTGTGGGAGCCAGCAGGACGGTGTGCAGGCCAAGGGCCTCCAGCGCGTCTACTACCGCTGCCAGAGCCGTTGTTTTACCGGTGCCGGCATAGCCGTTCAGAACCATTATGTCGCCGTCGTCCCGGGTAAGGAAAGCCGCGGCGCCGTGCAGGAAACGATCCTGGCAGGGAGTGGCCTCCACCTTGAGGCGTTTCGCGAATTCAGAATAAAGGAAATCGGTGCGTGACAGCATATCAGCGCCTCCTTTCCTTTGCGAAGAGGAGAGAGCTGACGGCCAGCAGAGGATAGATTTCGACGCGGCCCAGGAACATATCCACCGTGTAGATGAACTTCGCCAGGGCGGGTTGCGCGCCGAAGTTGCCGAAAGTGCCGAGCTCGCCAACAGCGGGCCCCACATTGGTGATTGAACTCAGCGTTGCCATCATGGCCTGGTGTCCGTCCACGCCGCTGAGAGCGGTGAGGATGAGGGATATAGTCCAGATAAGGAAGAATAGGCCGATGTAGATGGCGTGCGGGTATATGTCTTCCGTGCCTATGTTGCGGCCGGAAATCTTGATTTCGGTAACGCTGTTGGGATGAAGGGCGGAATGCATACGGGCTCTGACTCCCTTGGCAAGAAGCAGCACTCGGTCGCTCTTGAGGCCGCCGGTGGTACTGCCCGCCATGCCGCAGATGGTGCCGCCTATCATCATAAGCATCACCACGAATGTTGGGAAAGCAGCATTGTCGGCCGTTGCAAGACCTGTTGTAGAAGCATAGCTGAGTATCTGGAATCCGCCGTCCAGGAAGGCCTTGCCCCATGTGTCACACACACCGTGAATCTTGAGCGAGAAGGCGGAGAGCACGGTGAAAATCACCAGGAAGCCTGCGTAGAATGCCAGAACCTCGTTTTTGAGAGGCTTGAGGCTGCGGCGCACGATGGCTAGCCAGATAATTCCGAAGTGTATGCTCGAGAGGAACATGAACACCATCGTGATTATGCTTATGGGTACGCTGTTGAAGCTGGCGATGCTCAGATCTCGACTGCTGAAACCACCTGTGGCGCTTACGGAGAACGCGTGGTTCACGGCATCGAACGGGCTCATTCCGGCAAGCAGATACGACACGAAGCAGGCGACGAAGATGCCAAGGTAGACGTATGTGAAGACGTAAACTGTCTGATTGGCCCTTGTCTGGTAATCCTGTTTGGAAAGCGATGAAAGCTCCAGATTGGTGAGGCGAAGTTTCATCTGACTGGCTCCGGGGATGAGCAGCAGCAGGAAGACCACGACTCCCAAGCCGCCTATGAAGTGGGTGCTGCTGCGCCAGAACAGCAATGCCTTGGGCAAAGATTCCACTTCCGAAAGGATGGACGAACCCGTGGTAGTGAAACCGCTTACGCTCTCAAACCAGGCATTGATAACGGTGAACGGGCCTCCCCAGAGCGCATAAGGCAGCATACCGAATATAAACGACAGCACCCAGGAGAAGAAGATGATCACATATCCTTCACGAAGGGAAATCGCCGCCGTTTTCTTGACAAAAATGAAGGGGAAGGCACCCACTATGAAAGTGAGCAGAAAACTGATAGCCAGTGGCCCCAGAGCGGTATCTGCCGGGTCGAAGATGGCTATCACTATGGATATCAGCATGAAGAGTGCGTCCACAAGAAGGGCGTACCCTACGTTTCTGCTGACGGTGCTCCAGTTCATTTGCCGTTGTTTTCGGAATTGCGCTTCATTGCGGAGATGCGTTTGCGAAGCACGCCGTTTTCGGAAGCGAGCTCTGAGATCTCCTCATTCAGGCCGTGAAGCTGGTCGTCTCCGGGGAAATCGTAATTATACGGGGTTCCCTGGGTGCGATAAAGCCAGATAGAATCCAGCATACGGTAGATTGGCCGCACATAATAGACGGAGACGAAGAAGAGCAGCATGAGAAGCAGGAGCAGACCCACGCCCACGGCGACGATTCCGGGGATGATGCTGCGGTAGAAGGTGCTCTCGAAGGTGCGGGAGTTGTCTTCCAGATCCACGTATATGGCGTCCGTGAGCTTTGCGATATCGGAACGAAGCCTGCGGTAGCGTGGCTGCAGCCTCTCAAAATACCAGGAACGGGTGTCGATAAAATCGGATGCAATGACGTCCTGGAGCTCAAGGCTTGTGAGCATATAGGCGGAGTAGGAGTATTCCACCGAGTCGGCGAGGGGCATTATTCCATTGGAAGACAGCGACGCTCGGAGGCTGTCGCAGCGGGAAGTGAAGGCGGCGCGATCGAAATTGGGCAGCGCCACGGAACTTTCCTCTCCCACAAGGGCCAGAATTTCCAGATTGTATTCGTTGGTCTGGTCTGCCAGCTTCTGGGCAACGTTCACGCTGTGGATGTTGTCCGCAATCATATCGGATACGTACGAGCTCATGCTCCTGTATTCCATCACGGAAATGATGCTGGAAACGAGCAGCACCACGCCGATCAGGCTCAGTGAAAGATTAAGCTTTGTACGTAAATTAAGCTTCATTTTTAAAAAATTTCATTAAAACAAATACAAATATAGCATTAATTCCTTAAATTTGTAAGCAAACCACGTTAATTATGACCGACGAGCAAAAGGGTATCATAAAGCAGTGCATCCGCAGCGGGGCCTGCAGCATAGCGGAGTTCAGCCGCAATCTGGGAATCAGCGTTCCCACTGCTACCAAAATTGTCTCCGGTCTAATGGAAGACGGCTTCCTGCAGGACTGCGGCAAGGTGGGTACCAGCGGCGGCCGTCGGCCCAATACCTTCGGTCTTAATCCTGACGCTGGCTATTTCGTCGGTGTGGACATCGCCCGTCAGCACTTCCATATCGCAATATCCGATTTCAAAGGCGAGATCCGCTTTTACATACAGGACATCCCCTTCGTGCTCGAGGCCAATGCTGACAGCTTCCGCGGCATGTGCCGCCAGATACGCCATCAGGTATCCGCTTCGGGTATCGAATGGTCCAAGGTGTTGGGAGTTGGCATAAGCCTCACGGGCCGTGTGAATCCCGAAAAGGGTTTCAGCCTCTCCTATTTCGTGTCCGACGACATCCCTCTCAAGGACATTTTCCAGCGCGAACTCGAAGCTCCAGTGAATATCGAGAACGACTCCCGCGCAATGACCTATGGTGAATTCATGACGCTCGGCAAGGAAGCCGACAACGACATGATATTCATCAACCTCAGCTGGGGCCTGGGCATGGGAATCATCGTGGACGGCCAGCTTTACTATGGCAAGTCAGGCTTCTCGGGCGAAATCGGCCACTTCCCCATGCTGGACAACGATATCATCTGCCGTTGCGGCAAGATCGGCTGCCTTGAAACAGGTGCTTCCGGTTCCGCCCTCACCCGTTGGATCAAGGAGCGTCTCAAGGAAGGCCGCCGTTCGTCGCTCTGGCAGATCTATAAAGAAAACGGCGATATTTCCCTCCAGAACGTGCTGGACGCCGTTGAGAATGAGGATGTGCTGGCCATTGAAGGCATAGGCCAGATGGGAGAAACCCTCGGCCGCGGCATTGCAGGTCTCATCAACGTATTCAATCCTGGCTTGGTAGTGATAGGCGGCCGTCTGATCGTTGGCCGCGACTATCTCATGCTCCCCATCAGGGCGGCTGTGAACAAGCTTTCGCTCAGCAAGGTGTCGGCCGACACCAAGATACAGTTCAGCCGCCTGGGGCGCAGCGCCGCCGCAAAGGGTGACTGCCTGCTCTCCAGGGCCAAAGTGCTGAACCTGCTCTAATTATTCCGGTTTGTAGGAATCCTTCAGGGAGACGGTCTTGTTGAAGACTGGCTCTTCCGGAGTGCTGTCGGCGTCCTTGATATAGTAGCCGGTGCGCTCGAACTGGACCGCGATGCCGGAGGCGTCTTCCAGAAGTGCCGGTTCCGCATATCCGGTGCCCATGGTGAGCGATTCCGGATTGAGGAAATCCTTGTAGTCCTTGTCTTCCGGTACCTGGCTCATGTCGGCCAGGGTGAAGAGACGGTCGTAGTTGCGGAGCGTGATCTTCTTGGCGTGTGCAGCCGACACCCAGTGGATGGTGCCCTTTACGCTGCGCCATTCGCCGCCACCGGGACGGGTGCTCGGGTCGTAGGTGCAGCGAAGCTCGGTGATATTGCCATCCGCATCCTTCAGGACCTCCTCGCACTTGATGATGTAGGTGTATTTCAGGCGCACTTCCCCGCCGGGTTTCAGGCGGAAGAACTTGTTCGGAGCGTCCTCCATGAAGTCTGCACGCTCGATGAGCAGCTCGCCTGTGAAGGGAACCCTGCGGCTTGCGCCTTCCGGCTCCGCCGGGTTGAGCGGGCAGTCGAACCATTCCACCTTGCCTGCCGGCCAGTTGGTGATGGTGAGCTTGAGCGGGTCCTGAACAACCATGTAGCGGTTGCTGCGGGCGTTCAGATCCTGGCGTACGCACCACTCGAGGAGTTGGATATCCATGAGCTGGTCGCGCTTGCTGACGCCTATCTTGTCGCAGAACATCTTCAGGGCCTCGGGAGTGTAGCCGCGGCGACGCACGCCACAGAGTGTGGGCATACGCGGATCGTCCCAGCCGGACACTATCCCCTTCTGAACGAGCTCCAGCAGCTTGCGCTTGCTCATGAGCGTGTAGGTGAGGTTCAGACGGGCGAATTCATACTGATGAGACGGGTAGATACCCAGGGTCTGGATGTACCAGTCGTAGAGCGGACGGTGTACGTCGAATTCGAGAGTGCAGATGCTGTGGGTGATGTGCTCGATGGAGTCGCTCTGGCCATGGGTGAAGTCGTACATCGGGTAGATGCACCACTTGTCCCCCGTGCGGTGATGGCTGGCGTGCTTGATGCGGTACATGATGGGATCGCGGAACATCATGTTGGGCGAAGCCATGTCTATCTTTGCACGGAGCACCTTGGCACCGTCGGGATACTTGCCGTCGCGCATTTCACGGAAGATGCGAAGATTCTCCTCAGGAGTGCGGTTACGCCAGGGGCTCTCCTTACCGGGAGTCTCAACCGTACCGCGGCCCTCGGAAATCTCCTCCTGAGTCTGGTCGTCCACATAGGCCAGACCTTCGTTAATCATCTTTTCGGCCCACTCATAGAGCTGGTCGAAATAATCGGAAGCGTAGAGTTCCTTCTCCCACTGGAAGCCGAGCCACTTGATGTCTTCCTTGATGGCGTCTACATACTCCGTATCCTCCTTGGTAGGATTGGTGTCGTCGTAGCGGAGGTTGGTCTTGCCGCCGTACTTCTGGGCAAGGCCGAAATTGATGCAGAGGCTCTTGGCGTGGCCGAGGTGCAGGTATCCGTTGGGCTCCGGAGGGAAGCGCGTGAGAATAGAGGATACTTTGCCGGTGCGGAGGTCTTCCTCAATGATTTCTTCGAGGAAATTCAGGGACTTCTTTTCTTCTTCCATAGTACGGTAATTGAAGTCACAAAATTAAAGAAATTTTCGGTAATTTGAGTATCTTTGCAGGCGATATGATAAAATCCATGACCGGCTACGGCAAGGGCGAGGCAAATCTCCCTTCCGGCAAACTCACTATCGAGATCCGTACACTCAACGGCAAGAACGCCGATATCAGCATCAAGAGTTCCCTTCTCCCCAAAGACCGCGAACTCGAGGCAAGGCAGAAAATAGCAGACGCCCTGGTGCGCGGCACCATCGACGTCTATCTGAAGTTCGAACCCGCCGCAGGCGCTTCTGCCGCCCGTATCAACGCTGCTCTGGTCAAGGATTACTGCTCACAGCTGGCCGCCGTCAAGGCCGAACTCCCCTCCTCCGAAAAGGGTCTTTCGGACGACCTTCTTGCCGCCGTGCTCCGCTTTCCCGATGTGGTTGCAGCCCACACGGAAGACGCCATCGGTCCCGAGGACTGGCCGCCGGTAGAAGCGGCGCTGGATGCTGCTCTGCGCGAGGTTAACGCTTACCGCGAGAAGGAAGGAACCGCCCTCGAACGCGACGTCACGTCAAGGGTTCACAAGATCCTCGAACTGGAAGACGATGTTGAGTCCCACGAGGCAGAGCGTCTGGAAGCTGCCCGCGCCGCCATCGTCAAGGCTGCGGAAGACGCTTCAGTAAAGCTTAATCCCGACCGTTTCGAGCAGGAAATGGTGTTCTATCTCCAAAAGCTCGACATCAACGAAGAAAAGGTGCGTCTGCGCCAGCACTGCAAATACTTCCTGGAAACCATCGCATCCGACCCGTTCCCGGGCCGCAAGCTTGGTTTCATCATTCAGGAAATGGGGCGCGAAATAAATACCACCGGCTCCAAGGCTAACAATTCAGCCATTCAGAAGTCGGTGGTGATTATGAAAGACGAGCTCGAGAAAATCCGCGAGCAGAGTCTTAATATACTTTAACCAGGCCCATTTCCCACCCCCAGCATCCGTCGGTGATAATAGGCACAGAACGGCCGTCCAGATCCAGAGTATACACGAAATCCTTCACGAAAGTGTGGGTGTGGCCTCCTATGACCAGGTCCACGCCACGGACCTGTGCAATCACTGACTGGTCTTCACCATAGCCAAGGTGGCTCAGGAGGATTACCATGTCGCATCCTTCCTCTTCTTTGAGGTAAGGCGCCCATTTGAGAATCGTTTCCACATTGTCGTACTGCTGGATACGCTGGGCGGTAGGAGCGGCTACCATGGTGGCGATATCGGATTCCATGCCTATAATGCCAATCTTCATGCCTCCGCGGCGGATTATAGTATACGGCTCTACGTATTTCTGGAGAGTGTCCGGGAACTCGCAGTTCGCGCAGACTATCGGGCAGTCTATCTTTGAAAGGCGGGCGGCCAGATCTTCGATTCCGTTGTCCAACTCATGGTTTCCAAGGGTGATGCAGTCGTAGCCGAGCGCGTTAATCATCTTCGGCTCGAGGCTTCCACCAAGCTCGCTGTAATACGAACTGCCCTGGTTGAAGTCGCCTGCGTGAAGGAAAAGCACCTTACTGGCAGGATAGACTCGACGTATGCTGTCCGCAAATGCAGCCCTTTCAACAATGCCACCGCGATAGCCCACTTCCGTTGGGAACGGATCGAAGTGAGAATGGGTGTCGTTGCAGTGCATGATAACCAGCCTGGGCTTACGGGTAGGAGCGGGTTCAGCTTCGGCTGCAGGGGCGTTCTCCTTTGCTTGCAGCTTGTCCCCGGTTTTCTGCACGCGGACTCTGCCGTCGGTTGCATACGTTAGCTGCTCCCCTGCCGCAGTGATGGCGCGAATGTCTTCCAGAATTATGTCGCCAATTCGCTTGTCGGTGATGATGAAGTCCTTGGCGCCACGGGCGAGCTTATAACCGTCGCCGCCGTCCATCAGGAAGTCGATGGTTGCGAGACTGTAGTATTTGCGGTCGTCGATGGGTTTGCCGCCGATCTTTGCGCTCACAAGGCGGCCGTTCTCTATCACCAGCTCTGCACCTGAAACGCACTGCGGCCTGGTTTCTGCCATCTGCTCGAACACTTTACGTAGTTCGCTTCCGGGAACAAGGAGCCATGTGGCGTAGTTGCTGAAAGGCAGCATGCTCACCACGTCGTCCAGGAGCACGTTTCCCTTGGGAAGATCGCAGCGTATGCCGCCAAAGTTCGTTATGGCCAGATCGACATGCTTGCCTGTTATGCGTTCCGTTGCAGCCTTGAGATGGTCGACAATAAAGTTGCTGAGAGGGCTTTCCGGCGCGTACCTTGCCAGTCCTTCAGGGGCGAAGGCGATGGCTTCCTTCAGGTATGCCATTTCCGGCTGCACTCCGATAAGAAGGCTTGCAACCTCCGGGGTGCTGCCTCCGCGGAATGTGCGGCCGTTAGGAGCCTTGTAGGCCTTCCCGTCAAGCGTTCCGAGTGCCTCCGGAACATTGTCGGCCGCAGGGACCGTGACGCCGGTGCGATGGCCGTCCATATCGAAGCGTTCCCAATAATAGCTTTTCGGAGCCGTATTGCATGCCGCTGCAATGAGCAGCAGCGGAAGAAGCGCACGCAGAATCTTCATGTCTATTTCTGTTTTAACCATTTCCAAAGGTCTGCCCAGGTGGATTTCTTACCGAAGATAAGGATGCCGGCCCTGTAGATTTTGGCAGATGCCCACGCGCACAGAGCGAAGGTTGCGATGAGGATTGCAATCGAGAGGATGAGTTCCCAGCCGGGTACTCCGTAAGGAATGCGGGCAAGCATCACGATAGGAGAAGTGAACGGGATCATGCTCCCCCACCAAACTACCTGACTGTAAGGATTGCGCATTGCCATGAGGGCGATGAAGAATCCTATGATGAGCGGAATGGTTATCGGAAGCTGCAGTTGCTGGCTGTCCGATTCGTTTTCAACTGCCGATCCTACAGCAGCGAACAGCGAAGCATAGAGTAGGTATCCCAGTACGAAATAGACAAGGAACGCGATTATCAGCTGGCCCCAGTGGATGTTGCCGAGGGTGGTGAGAATGGTCTTGAGGCCGCTGTCTTCCATCGTGGCAACCGCGTCTTGAATGTTGAAGCCGGTTCCCATCGTAGCCATCTGGGCGGTCTGTTCCATGGTATTGCTGCCCTGCATCTTCTGTAGCAGCTTCGGGCCGAAGGCAGCGCCTCCGATTCCTACTATTGCAAAGGTGAGCACAATCCACAGTGCGAACTGTGTGAGCGCCACGAGCGCCACACCTATGATCTTGCCGAACATGAGGTCGATGCTCTTTACGGAAGACACCAGCACCTCCACTACACGCGAACTCTTTTCCTCGATGACAGAGCCCATGACCATTCCGCTGAACATTGCTACGAAGATGTAGATGAGCATGCCCAGGACCATGGAAACGATCATGAAGATTCCGGATTCGGAGATGGTTTCCTTACCGTCTTCGCCAAGCGTGAATTCCTGCACGTGGATGCGTGCCTTCACATTGGAGAGGATTTCATCCAGACCCTTGATATTGTAGGACTTGATACGGTAGTCTTCCACGGCGTCCGATACACGGCCGGAAAGGCTCTCTGCGAAGTCCACTCCAGCGGGCTTGGTGCTGTAGGTGGAAACGCTTACGGAGTTCACGGAATCCAGCGGGCTGATTACCACGAGGATGTCTTTTCCAAGCTCGTCCAGACGGCCTTTCATCTCTTCAGGATCCTCCGAAGAATAGTCGTACCAGTTGGCTGCCTGTCCGTTCTCGAGGAAAGGCATTACTATGCCGCTCTGATCCACCACGGCGACCTCCTTGGTCTTCTCCTTGGTATTGAGCATAATGAGGCTCGGGAGCACCATCATGGCAGCGAAGAGAATCGGTACCACGAAGGTGAGGATGAGGAATGATTTCTTGCGAACGCGGGTATTGTATTCGCGGCCTATTACGAGGCCTATGGTCTTGAAGTTCATTCTGCTGCAGGGGCCTCCTCTCCCGAATTGGTTACCAGGCTGATGAATATGTCGTTCATGCGGGGCATGAGCTCACGGTAGCTGTTCACCGTTATGCCCTTGTCGATGAAGGATTTGAGAGTGCTGTTGCCGGCTGTTTCGCGGGGCAGGACCTCGCTGTGACGGCCGTCAGCATCGGTGTATTCTATTTCGATGTTATCGTTACCGTAGCGGCGGCGGATTTCCTGAACGTCGCCGGAAATGATGAGATGGCTGCGGTTGATGAGGGCGATGTCGTTGCAAAGCTCCTCCACGCTGCCCATGTCGTGGGTAGAAAGGATTATAGTGGCGCCTTCGTCGCGTAGACGGAGGATTTCCTTGCGCACAAGGTCTGCATTGACCGGATCGAAGCCGCTGAAAGGCTCGTCCAGTATCATGAGGGCCGGCTTGTGTACTACCGTGGTGATGAACTGAAGCTTCTGGGCCATGCCCTTGGAGAGCTCCTCCACCTTCTTGCCCCACCAGTCCTGGATGCCGAAACGTACGAACCAGTCCTTGAGGGCGGCTACCGCATCGTTGCGCGACATGCCTTTGAGGCGTGCCAGGTATAGGGCCTGCTCCCCTACCTTCATCTTGCGGTAGAGACCACGCTCTTCCGGCATGTAACCGATGCGGGCGACGTCTTCCTGAGTGATGGGCTTGCCGCGGAAAAGTATTTCACCTCCGCTGGGGATGGTGATGCGGTTTATAATGCGGATGAGGGTGGTTTTACCGGCGCCGTTCGGGCCGAGCAGACCGGTTATCCTGCCCTCCTGAAAATCGAGGTTCACATGGTCCAGGGCCACCTTTGTGCCGAAGGATTTGCAAACCTCTTTACATTCAATTAGAGCCATAAATTCTGTTTTGTTTTCGAAGCGCTAATATACGCAAATAATTTCTTATTTTTGTAAGGTTATGGCAAAAGGAAGTCCAGATGCAGCGGCCGTCAGTGCCGGTATAATTGAGGAAGTACGAAACGGCGTTTTTCGTCCCGTATACCTCCTTATGGGAGACGAGCCCTACTACCCTGAGCTCGTCTGCAAAGCCATTATGGACAACTGTCTGGACGAGGCCGAGCGGGACTTCAACGAAACCGTCTGCTACGGGCCCGACGTCACGGCCGACCAGGTAGTCACCGCCGCCCGCCGCTATCCCATGATGGCGGAGCGTCAGCTGGTGGTGGTCAAGGAAGCCCAGGGGCTCAAGGGCATCGAAGCCCTCAGCGTCTACACGGACGCCCCTCTGGACAGTACCGTGCTGGTGTTGCTCTTCCACCGAGGCAAGCTGGATAAACGTTACGGCCTCTACAAGAGCATAGCCAAGAACGGAGTGGTGCTGGACTCCCCCGCCATCAGGGACTACGAGGTTCCAGGCTGGATTGTATCCTACTATCGTTCCCGCGGCCTCGGCATCGATCCGCAGGCCGCCGCACTGCTGGCGGAATCGGCCGGAACGGACCTGTCGGTAATCGTTGCTGAAACGGAAAAACTCCTCCGCAATCTGCCGGAAAGCGCCACGCAGGTTAGCGTGCAGGACATAGAAAAGAACGTCGGCATCTCCCGGGAATTCTCGGTATTCGAGCTCACCAGGGAACTGTCTGCTCGAAACGCGCCACGCGCTCTCAAGCTCGCCAGGCACATCGGTGCAGGTGCCCGTTTCGCAATGCCCCCCGCAATCAGCGTGCTCTTCACCCATTTCTACCGTATCCTCCGCTACGAGGCCTTCCTTCAGAACAATCCCCATCCGTCCAGGGAAGACGCGGCCGCAGTGCTCGGAGTCAGCCCCTTCTTCGTGCGCGAGTACGATCAGGCCGTTCGGAACTATCCGCTTAAGCGCACCATGGCCATTATCTCCATGCTCTGCGAATACGATTATCTCGGCAAGGGAGGAGACGGTGCCGCCACCGCTCCCGACGAGCTTCTTGTAGAACTCACCGCCAAAATTCTGAATTCATAATGTGGGATCCGCTGCGTCGTAAAGAAGTGGCGGAAACCCCCGAAGAGCGGGTCCGTCAATGGTTCATAGGAGTGTTGTCCGGAAGCGGCTTTCCCATGGGCCTCATGGGCAGCGAAGTGCCTCTTTCCTATGGCGGAAAGTCTTTACGGGCAGATATTGTAGTGTACGACCGTGCCGGCGAGCCTCTGGCCATAGTTGAGTGCAAGCGGCCGGAGGTGGAGATCACTGCAGACGTGGCCCGCCAGGCGCTTCTCTACCACGGAGCCCTTCCCGTGCGCTTTATTTTCCTAACAAACGGAAATAATACTTATATTTACAGACGGGGTGATAGCGGCTTCGAAGCACTCGACCGTTTCCCCACCTACGAAGAAATGCTATGAGCACCGTAACCGCGCAATATCTCGACAGACCCATCTTCAAAATAGTTTCGAAGGTGGCCGCAGAGCGTGGCGTAAAAGCCTTCGCAATAGGTGGTTACGTTCGCGACTGCTTCCTTGGGCGGCATTGTAGCGATATCGACATTGTGGTGGAAGGAAGCGGCATCGACTTCGCCACAGCGGTCGGGGAAACCACCCACAGCAAGGTCTCTTATTTCCGCAATTTCGGCACCGCCATGCTCCGTTACCACGGAGACGAAATCGAGTTCGTGGGCGCCCGCAAGGAATCTTATCGTCGCGAATCCCGTAAGCCTATTGTGGAAGACGGCACCCTGCGCGACGACCAGCTCCGCCGCGACTTCACCATAAACGCCATGGCCTTCTCGCTCAATGAGGATTCATATGGCGAACTGGTCGATCCATTCGGTGGCATCAGGGACCTGGCGGCCGGAATCATCCGCACCCCCCTCGATCCGGACACGACTTATAGCGACGATCCCCTCCGCATGCTACGCGCGGTCCGTTTCGCAACCAAGCTCTCCACTCCGGAGCAGACCTTCACCATCGTCCCGGAAAGCATTGAAAGCATGCGCCGCATGGCCGACCGTCTCTCTATCCTCTCGAGAGAAAGGATAGCGGAAGAGCTCAACAAGATGCTCGTCTGCCCCAGGCCTTCAATGGCCTTTTTCCTTCTGGACGAAGCCGGCCTGCTGCCTAAGATTCTGCCGCAGTTATCGGCTCTCAAGGGTGTGGAAACGGTAGATGGCCGCGGACATAAAGACAATTTCACGCACACTCTCGCCGTGCTTGACAACGTTGCCGCTAGCGACGGTCCCGAGCCCAAGCTCTGGCTCCGCTGGGCTGCCCTTCTGCACGACATCGGCAAGGCTCAGGTAAAGAAATTCATCCCCGGCACCGGCTGGACTTTCCATGGCCACGACTTGGCGGGCTCCCGCATGGTTCCCGGCATATTCGCATCGCTCAAGCTCCCTATCGAGGAGATGAAGTACGTGAAGAAGCTCGTCTGGCTGCACATGCGTCCCATTTCCCTGGTAGACGATATCGTCACTAATTCAGCGGTGCGCCGTTTGCTTTTCGACGCCGGCGACGACATCGACGACCTCATGCTCCTCTGCCATGCCGATATAACTTCCAGGAATGCAGAGAAAGTGCGGAAGATTCACGCGAATTTCGAACTGGTAAAGCAGAAGCTCGTGGAAGTGGAGGCCAAGGATGCCATTCGCAATTTCAAGAATCCCATCAGCGGCGATTATATCATGGAGCTGTACGGAATTGAGCCTTGCAACACGATAGGAGAGATTAAGGAATACGTGAAAGAGGCCATTCTGGACGGGAAAATCGGCAATAATTTCGAGGAAGCCGACGCCCTAATGCGCGTTAAGGCTGCAGAACTCGGGCTGGTTGAAAAATGCAAATAGAGCAATACCTCGCATATCTGGGAGGAGTGCGCCGCTACTCCCCCCGTACGCAGGAGGTCTATCGTGACGTCCTGAAGCGTTTCGAGGATTCGGGAGAGCAGCTAACTCCAACGGGAATCAGGAATTATGAGGTTTCGCTGCTGGATGCCAAAGGCGACAGCGCCCGTACTGTTGATTTGCATCTTTCCGTGCTTAGCGGCTATTGCCGCTGGGCCATGCGCAAAGGCCTCATGGATTCCAATCCCGTGCGACTCGTCCCCAAGCCCAAACAGGAGAAGCGTCTGCCCGTATTTTACAGGGAAGCAGACATGAAGGAGTATTTTGCCTCTACCGCCGCTAACGCCGATTCAGAACAGCTCGAGTTTATGAAGTCATTACCTGCTGGTGATGCCACAGCTAAAGAGTTGTATTCCCGTCGGTTACGCAGGCTTATAGTTTCCATGCTGTATGGAACCGGCCTCCGCCGGAGCGAACTGATCTCCCTCAATCGCTCATCGGTGGACTTCTCGCGTAAGGTTCTTTCGGTCCGAGGCAAGGGCGACAAAATGCGGGAAATTCCCCTCACCTCTTCTCTTTGTCAGGAAATTTCACTATATTTGAGTGCAGCAGCATGGATGCTGGGCGATGGTTCGTCAGCCACTCCCCTTCTGCGAACTCCTTCCGGAGGCCGGCTCTATCCGGTCTTTTGCGACAGGGCAGTAAAGCAGGAGCTCGGCGGCGAAGTCACGGGACAGAAATCCCCGCACATCCTTCGCCACACGCTGGCCACGGAGCTGCTGGAAGGCGGAGCTGACCTCAATTCCATAAAGGAACTCCTCGGTCACTCCTCCCTTGCAGCCACGCAGGTCTACACGCACAACAGCATCGAGCGGTTGCGAAACGAATATAACAAAGCCCATCCAAGGGCAAATAAAACGGAGGAATAATATGGATATTAAACTCAAAAGCCTCAAGTTCGACGCCGACCAGAAGCTGGCCGAATACGTCGACAAGAAAGTCAGCCGCCTGGAGAGGTTCTTCCCCGCCGGTGCTGAACAGACCGCGGAAGTAACCCTGTCGCTCGGCGTGAATCCCGAGAACAAGGAAGTGAAGATTCTCGCGCACATTCCGGGGCAGGATCTCGTGATCGAGCGCCAGAGCACTTCGTTCGAGCAGGCAATCACCGACGCAGTGGACGCAATGAAGGAAAAACTCACCCGAGCAAAGGAAAAGCTTTACGAGAAATAGACTCTGCGGGGCTTGCAAATCAGAAAAATTCCTTATATTTGCAGCCCCTTTAGGAAAGATGCTCGAGTGGCTGAAGAGGCGCGTCTGGAAAGCGCGTAACCGCCTAAAGCGGTTCCCGGGTTCGAATCCCGGTCTTTCCGCAAAGCAAGAATGGCATCGCAGCAAAGCTGCGGTGCTATTTGTTTTCTGAGCATCCGAGAGCTTGCTCTCGAGGGCTCAGGAAACAAATGGCACTCTGCTGGCCTTAGCCAGCTATGCAATTCGCAGCTTTCCTCCGCCCCGCCGCAGGCGGCCGGGATGTGGCCTCGCGCAGCGAGGGCAAATCCCCTATTTCATCGGATTCTTCTTTGCCTTTGGCTTCGGAAGTGCCGGAATCGTGGCCTTGATTAGCTCCGTCAGATAATCCCGGTCATCTACATCACTTATATAGAAGTAGTCCTTGGCACCATCATATGGCGGCCGAAGGATGACCTCCTTCATGAGGACACGCCCTGGCTCTGTCACCTTCAAGTAGAGGTTGTTGTCGCAGATCAGCCCGAACAGAACCCCGTCACAGTAGGCGCAGTAATCCCCCATCATCTTCTTCACGGCAATCTCCCCAGCGCCTGAGCACTGGTCGATGATGTATTGCACAAAGTCTGGATTACAAGCCATATACTATTTCCACCTCTTTAACATAGGGAAGAATCCCCGCATCATCTGAATATACTGATCCCGCGTCATCGGTACTGGCATATGCTTGTTCACCTCATCAAGGAACTGCGCACAATGTTCAATCATCTCGTCCATCGTGCACTCCTGAAGGAATTTGCCACCCTGGTAGCAAAACTGGCAGTAGTCGAAATTCACGCTGCCGTCGGCATTGGTCCCGCAGTCTTCCTTGCGAGTGAGCGGCATTCCGCAGCTCTGGCAGAACTGCGGTAACTGACCGGGGGCAAAATCTTTTTCTTTTGGCTGGAAGGAGGCCTCGTAAGCATCAAAAGCCTCTGGGTTGTTATCGGCCACAAAGTATCCCTTGGGGGGACAGTAGGTTGCCTCCATTATGCCATTTGCTTTAAGCCATCCTGGAATCAATTCCTGTGCAAGAAAGTACGGCACCTGAGCCCCTGCTGGCTCGGAGTGATAATTGATATTCAACTTGTAGGCAAGATCAAATCCTGCATGCTTGTAAAAGTCAATATTGCCTTCCATACAGAGGAATCCAATGCCAGCCTCGCGCGCCTTGCCAAGTGCGTAATTCAGCAACTGCAGTCCATACCCTTTTCGCTTGTAGTCAGGATGGATGCTAATTGGGCCGAAAGTCCAGGAAGGCTTATGAGTGCCGTCCGGCAGAATCAATTCTGCCTTGGAGAACATTACATGACCGATTATGCGGCCATTCTCCTCCATCACAAAGTCTAGTTTCTGGATGAAATCCGGATTATTACGGTATTGATTCAACACAAAATGTTCCGTGCACCCGGGACGGTATACATTCCAGAACGCCTCGCGCGTGAGGTTCTCCACTTCAGCGTAATCAGCAGGTATCTCCAGTCTTATTCTCATCTTTTCATTTCTTTTTCGCCCAAGTATTAGCAAGGATAACCACAACTATGCTGAGCCTTCTCTTCTTTGGATGCCAGGTTGTATCATGCAATCAAACTATCACCCTTACCGATAAGGATAAGCACGCCAAAAATGACCAGAATGGCAGCTACAATAATAAGTACAATCACACTCAGAAGTCTACCTGATTCGGCTCGTGAGTGAATGCGCTAATGCTGGCTTTGGCATCCTTCAGATAATAGACTGCCGTGTTCTCATCGTTCTCATCGTACATGCTACGGAGCCCTGGATTGGCATCCAGCATAGCCTTCTTTATCTCCACGCGCGGATCTTCCACCAGTGTGGCAGTGATGCGCAACCACTCGCCCGTCGCTGCATCAAAAGCGCAGATAGCCACCTTGGGATTAGCAGCAATCTGCTTCGCTACGTTCTTCACGTGGCCTGTCTGGATATAAAGTTTGCCCTCGATGATCTCGGCTGTGCCGAACGGGCGTACCTGTGGCTGGTCGCCTTCAACCGTTGCCAGGTAATAGACTCCCGTCTTGTGAAGGAAGTCCCTCACTTTCTGCATGTTTTCCATATTGCTTGATTTATATTCCGAAGGGTTGTCCGCCTTCTGCGGGGCATTGCCGCAAGAGAGGAGCGCCGCAAAAGCGGCAATCATTATTGCTATTCTTTTCATTCCCATGAGAAATTTGCTATCCAAGATCTATATTAATCACTGTAATTGTGGTCAATGACTACGGCAACCTGATGATCCGGCACCAATGCCTGAATCTCTTCCGTTAATAGCTTACGGAGGGCCAAATCGTCGTGGCAGGAAATATCTGGAACAACATCTACGGAAAGCATCTTGTCCTTCTCAGAATAATAGAATCCGTGGACTTGGACGAGCTCCTTATGGGTGGCGAGAGCCTTCATTACCTTAGACTGGAGGTCGGCACGCTGAGTCTCTCCCGTAGCCACTGCATAGATCCCCACGGTCATAATGATTCCGTGCTTATCATACATCAGAGAGGTAATAGTTCGCGTGAGACCGTGAATCTCATGTGCCGACATCGTGTCCAGGACGCTGATATGGAGAGAACCGATCATCACATCAGGGCCGTAGTTATGGAGAATTATATCGAAGACGCCCCGTACACCTTCAATGGCCATTATCTCCTGCTTTATCTCTTTGATGAGGTCTGGAGATACTCTGGCTCCCAGCAATTCATTTACTGGAGATGCCAGCATCTCTACACCTGCCTTTATGATTAGAATGGAGATCAAGGCGCCCAGAATTCCATCAAGGGAAAAGCCCCAAATCAGCATCACACCGGCAGAGACAAGTGTTGCAGTGGTAATTATGGCATCAAACAGTGCATCCGAACCGGAAGCTATCAGAGCGTCGCTCTTAAGTTGCTTACCCTTGTTCTTAACGAACCATCCCAGCGCTAACTTGACAACGATAGCGACGATGATTACAATAAGAGTCGGTGTCGTGTAGCTTGGTTCCGTGGGCTCTATGATTTTCTTTACCGACTCGATGAGCGAGGTAACACCTGCCGATAGCACAATAACGGCGATGATGATGGCACTGAAGTACTCAATTCGTCCAAACCCGAAAGGATGCTCCCGGTCTGCCGGCCGCTGTGACAGCTTTGTGCCAATAATGGTAATAACACTTGAAAGAGCGTCGCTCAAGTTGTTTACAGCATCCATAACGATGGCCACGCTACTCGCGATAATGCCAACAACAGCCTTGAATGCCGCCAACATCACATTGGCGACAATCCCAATGACGCTAGTGCGTATAATTTGAGAACTACGGTCCATGGTTTAATCCCGGTTTATCGAACTCTCAAATATAATGATTCTAGCGGAAAAATGAGTAAATTTGGGCCATGGAATATCTGTCAAAGCAACGATACGATGAGATTTCCTCAGAGTTGAAGCATCTGATTGAAGAGGTTTATCCCAAGATAACGGACGACCTCGCGGAAGCCAGCGCTCAGGGAGATCGTAGCGATAATGCCGGATACCGCGAAGCAAGGCGCCTCCAGGCTAAGACCATCAGCCGTATCCGATTCCTGCAGAAAATCCTCGAGAATTCACGCATACTAGACACCTCAGCACTCCCAAAAGACATTGTTTGCCTCCTGAGTCACGTTGAATTCACGAACCTCGCCACAAATGCACGTATGAAGTTAGAGATCGTCAGCCCCCACGAAATGGATCTTGAGGCAGGAAAGATTTCACTCCATTCCCCTATCGGTGCAGCTCTGATGGGCAAACAGGTCGGTGAAATAGCTGAGGTTCAGGTTCCCTCCGGCACCCTTCGGCTGAGAATCGAAAGCATAACTCTCGACTAAGAAACGTCATTAACAAAAAAGAGGCCGACTAAAAAGAGATTTTTAGCCGGCTTCTCTTTTTTATATTCGGCGGCGGAGGCAGCTATCCTTCGGGAGGACTCCGCTTGCGAGCTTGTCAGCTCGCTACGCTCCGGCCCCTCCCACC